>Ga0172365_10000005_pt1 | contig 132205 bp, 127 predicted proteins | sample LakKivSesite48cm_FD_114535 | JGI IMG/M metagenome (GOLD analysis project Ga0172365, IMG submission 114535) | Sediment microbial communities from Lake Kivu, Rwanda - Sediment site 48cm | ecosystem: Environmental > Aquatic > Freshwater > Lake > Sediment | place: Rwanda: Western Province, Lake...
AGGCTGGTGGTCGAGGCCGCGAGTCAGGAGGCGGCGAGGTACTACGCTCCTCTGGCGCTCTCGGCAGGAGTCAACGTGCTGATCATGAGCGTCGGGGTCTTCCAGGACGAGGGGTTCCAGAACGACGCGTTCAGGCTCGCCCGGAGGAAGGGCGCCAAGGTCTTCATTCCGAGCGGGGCCATCGGCGGGATAGACGCCCTGTGCGCCGCGAGCCTCGAGGCCATCGAGGAGGTCACTCTGACCACGACGAAGCCCCCGTCGGCCTTCGGATCCAACCCTTACCTGGAGTCGAAGGGCGTCATCGCGTCGGAGCTGAGGGAGAGGACCGAGCTGTTCTACGGCACAGCGCGGGAGGCCGTGAAGCACTTCCCGCAGAACATCAACGTCGCGGCAACGATCTCCCTCGCGGGGATCGGGTTCGAGAAGACCAAGATCAGGATCATGTGCGATCCGCAGGTCGCCACCAACGAACACCACCTGAAGGCCAAGGGGAAGTTCGGGGAGCTGGACGTTGTCACCAGGAACGTCCCGTCGCCCAGGAACCCGAAGACGAGCTACCTCGCGGCCCTCTCGGCCATCTCGGCAATCAAGAAGATCACGGGGAGCACGTGGGTGGGCGTGTAGCTGCTGCACCATTTCTTTATACGGCCAACCTCATTGCGCGTGGCGTGATCCGATGGCCACGAAGGAGAGGAAGCTTTTCGCCGAACTCGGGGACGAAGTCGACGCAGTAGCGTTCACCAACGGGAGCGAGCCGAACATCGACCTGAGCTTCTTCTGGGTGACGGGCATATCGAGCGGGATATTCGAGGAGGGGGTGGCGATCGCCGCGCCGCGCAGGGTCGAGGTCCTCTGTTCCCAGCTGGAAGAACTCAGCGCGAGGATGAGCGGCGTCAGGACCACCCCCTACAAGACCATGAAGGAGCGGGAGCAGCTCGTCAAGAAGAGATTCAAGGGGTTCGACAGGATCGGCGTCAACTCCGGGGAGCTGACACACGCGAACTTCAAGTTCTTCAAGAAGTGCGCTGGGAAAGCGAAGCTCGTGGACGTCACCGAGGGCGTCGGGAAGGCTCGGATAATCAAGAGCGAGGACGAGATCGAGAGGATCCGGAAGGCGTGCGATATCACCTCAAAAACCGCGCGGGCCATCCCAGACCTGATTTCTGAGGGCATGACAGAGACGGCCGCTGCGGCCGAGCTGAACTACATGATGATGAAGCTGGGTGCGGCCACCACCGCATTCACGACGAACGCCTCATTCGGCTCGACGACCGCGGAGCCGCACTACAACCCTGCATTCAGGCGCCTGCGGAAAGGCCAGCTCGCGCTCTTCGACTTCGGGGCACTGTACATGCGGTACGCGGCGGACGTGACGAGGACCTTCATCTGCGGCAAGGCGGAGGCCAAGCAGTTGGAGATGCACGATGTCGTCCGGAAGGCGCAGCAGGCGGCGATTGATGCGGTCCACGGGGATGCCCACGGGCAGAAGGTGGATGCTGCCGCGAGGGACATAATAGAGAAGTCCAGGTTCAAGGGGAGGTTCATCCACGGCACGGGTCACGGTCTCGGCGTGTCAGTCCACGACCCCGGCGGAATCAGGGCGTCGAAGGACATGATCCTGAAGCCCGGGATGGTGATGACTGTCGAGCCGGGGGTCTACATCCCGGGTTTCGGAGGAGTCAGGATCGAGGACGACGTGCTCGTCACGAAATCCGGCTGCAGGGTCCTTACGAACGCCCCTCGCGGGCTCGTCCGAATCTAGAACACCGACGCTATGGAAACCCCGAAGACCCGCGCGACCGCTTCAACGACATAGAATAGGACGACTGCGAGGAAGGACACGACTATAGCGGCCAGCCAATCGTCTGAGACCGATAGTTCCTCGATGACAAGGAATCTGACCGCGACTATCAGCAAGACGAAAGCCAAGAGCACACCGAGGTCTCCGAGGTCGAACTGCGAGGCCGCCTCCCGGAAGATCGGTATCACGAGTACCGCGAGGACGGCCACCACCAGCATCCTTAATGCATACGGAGCGTTGATCGACCAGTCCTGCGACACGATGGCCCCGCTGACGTACAGGACCAGTGTGACGAGTATTATTGCCACTATGATGAGGAGAAGCTCTTCGAGCGTCATGGGGGTACCCGTAATCGCATACGAGGTCTTCTGCGGATATATCTTTCGGCCTGAATCTATCTCCGTCGAGGTATCGCCAGTATCTCCCGGACTTCCATCTTGAAGAAGGCGTTCGCGTGGGCCGGTCTCATGATGCACGCCGTGTCCGCACCAGCCTCGGTCCCAGCGACCGAGATGACCTCGACGCCTTCGCCGCACGGGATGGCGCCGTTGTCGGCGGCCATGACCGTGATCTCCACGCAGACCTTCATGCCCTGTCCGAAGAGCGACCTGAGGGCCTCCGCGATGGTCTCGACCCTCGATGGGCCACCGAGCTTCTTCGTGAAGGATCTCTCAATCCCGGAAAGGACGTGTGAAGCCCTGACGATCCTCGCGCCCTGGTCGACGAGCTTCTTCTCGACCTTCGGAGACATGGTGTTCTCCCCCTCCTTGTCGGCACCGCAGTGGTAAGTCACGACAACGACGGAAGCTCCCGATCCTTTCAGCTTGGAGATCATCTTCCTCGCGGTGTCACCCGTGCCGCTCGCGACGACCACGTGCTTCGGCCCGACCGTCCTGACGCGCCGGGCGACGACGTCAATCACCTGGTCCGTGTTCCTCGCTCCCGGGGACTCGAAATAGACGATGCTAGAGGACGCCATTGTGACCGAACACCAATGCCGATTCGGGTAGATGGCTTCTCCGTCCATGAACGACAGAACGCTTATCTACGGTGAGCTTTCTCAGGGACAACGTGGCCATCTTCTACAACGAAGAATTCCTGAGCCATCTACAGGAGCCATTCCACCCGGAGAGCCCGGAGAGGCTCAGGGGGATAGTACAGGCGCTCGAGCAACACTCGCTCTGGAAGGACGTAATCCCCTCGAAGACCGGCAACGCTGAGCACCTGCGCCTTGTTCACGACGACAACTACATCGAGTACATCAAGACCTGCGGAGAGTGCAGCCTCACCGCGGACACCAGGGTCCATCCCGAGACCTACGAGATAGCCGCGCTCTCGGCCGAGTCGGCGGTCGATGCCGCGAAATGGTCGAAGGATCACGGCAGGCCCTCGTTTGCGCTCACCCGTCCCCCAGGCCATCATGCTGGCAGGGACTACGGGATGGGGTTCTGCTATTTCAACAACATCTCCATAGCGGCGAGGTACCTACTGAAGGAAGGGGACCATAGGGTAGCCATCGTGGACGAGGACGTGCACCATGGGAACGGGACGCAGGAGCTCTTCAAAGAGGACCCGAGAGTCCTGTACATCTCGACCCATGAGATGGGGATCTTCCCCGGGACGGGCAAGGTGGATTATGTCGGCGAGGGCGAGGGCGAAGGCTTCACTGTCAACCTCCCTCTGCCTTCGGGCAGCGGGGACTCCACTTTCGACGTCGCCCACATGGAGATCATCAAACCCATCGTGACCCAGTTCAAGCCGGACGCGATTCTCGTGAGCTGGGGCGTGGACACCCACTACAAGGACACTCTGGGCACTCTCTCTCTGTCGTCGGAGGGCAATGTCCGCCAATCCGCCGAGCTCATGAAGCTCGCCAAGATGTGCGGAGGAAGGATAACCTTCATGCTCGAGGGAGGATACAACATTCAGGCACTCTCCGAAGTGGTCGCCGCGACAGTAGGAGAAGCCGAGGGGGTGGACGTGCCCCTGGAGTTCACGGACATCATAGACAACAGCTGCGTCGGAAGAGCTAACGTCCTCCTGTGCAAGAAGTACGCGTCGCAGTATTGGAAACTGTGATCACAATCTCTTTCGCGACTTCTTGAGCTCGATGTCCTTCTCGTGCTCCTTCCTGATGCTCTTCTCCAGGTAGTCGAGCATCTGGTCCATGGTCTTGTACAGGGACCAATCGGAGGCCTTGGCGTAATACATCCCGTGGTCGGTCGTGAGCCTCGCCTGGATGCTGTACTTCGCCCGGAACCCCTCGATCCTGTGCTTCGCGACATGGACCGTGAACACCCTCGGATAGTGCCTCTTGAGCTTGTTCACGCGGTTCATTGACTTCTCGATCTGGCCGTATAGGGTGTCCAGCACGTCTGGGTCCTGTTCGTCCAAGCCCGTTATCTGGACATAGACGCCCTCCTTCTCTTTGAGGCTGATGATCTGCTCCATCAGGTCTGCCTGCGATATGACGCCGACGAGCTTGCTCCCCTCTTCCACGAAGACCGTCGCGATGTTCCGATCGAGCATCGTCTTCGCGGCGGTCTCGAGTGTGTCATCTGGAGATATGGTGACGGGGTCCTCGTTCATGACCCCCTCGACCCTGACGTCCGGGGCCTCTCGGTCCCTCCCTACGATTAGGTCGTCCGGACGCGCGTCCTTTGGGTTCCATCCTACGTCCAGCACGTCGTGCATGCTGATCGACCCGACGAGCTTCCCGTTCTTGTCGACAACGGGCAGCGTCTTCTCCATCAGGTTCTTCATCAGTATCTCCGCCCTGCGGATGCCCTCGTCGGGACGGACTGACTGCGGGGTCCCTGTCATGACCGCTCGGACCGATTTGTCTCTAAGCGGGTCTGCCTCCGACACTAGCTTTATGAGGTCGGCACGTGAGAGCACACCCACCATCTTCTCGTTCCGCACAACGGGCGCACTCCTGACCCCGGAAGACATCATCTCCTCGACCGCGGCGGTGACCCTCATGTCCTCCACGAGCCGGGGCACGGGGAGCATGACCTGGTCGACCCTCGCCGAGAGAGGCAGGCTCCTCCGCAGCAGAAGGGAGGAATACCCCACGAACCCGACTGGCTTGTCGCCATCCAGCACGGGCAGCTCCCTGAGATGGTACCTCTTCATTCTCGATAGGACCTCCGAGACCTTCTCGTCCCGCCTCGCGGTGGCAACCGCCGTGCTCATGACGTCCCCTACCGTCAAACCATCAATCTGCTTGCCATCCAACTCAAACACATCCGTAGAATTCCTTGGCACAAAATGCATGGAATCCGCTGTCAGTCAATGCGATTACTTCCACATTCTAAATACTTTCTACGTGGGGGCCTCGGCACTGATTTATACCGTTCCGCTAATGCCGTACAGGCGACTCCCGGGCACACGAATCCCCACAGGGCAGGGAAGCGCCGGAGATGGGATGTTGGGCGATGGCTCCGAGGACACGAGCTGCTCGGGAGATGCTATCGCAGAAGGCGGACCGGGCTGGAACTCCTCCAAGGGGATAAGCGGCAACGGGTTCCACACACTGGACGATTTTGACGTGCGCGGGAGGAGGGTCCTGCTGAGGATCGACATCAACTCCCCGGTTGACGAGAAGACTCTGCGGCTCGTCGATGGCTCCAAGATCCGACAGTCAATCGCTACGGTCAGAGAGCTGATGGACCGGGCGGCCAAGACCACCATCATAGCCCATCAGGGGAGACCAGGCGATTACGATTACACCCCTCTCAACGAGCACGCCGCGTTCATGACACAGTATCTCGGGAGGAGGATCCGGTACGTCGACGACCTCCTCGGCAAGCAGGCGCTCAACGCGGTCGAGGGCGTCACTGAAGGTGAGTGCATTCTGCTCAAGAACGTCAGGTCGTTCCCCGGGGAGCAGGAGAAGAAGACCCCGGAAGAGCACGCGCGATCAGAACTCGTGAGGACACTCGCGCCCAAGTTCGACCTGTTCGTGAACGACGCCTTCGCCTCATCGCACCGCTCGCATGCCTCGCTCGTAGGCTTCACGGAAGTCCTCCCTTCGGCCGCAGGCAGGCTCATGGAGCGGGAGGTGAAGACCCTAACAAAGGTCTTCCAGAGCCCGGCCAGGCCGTCAACCTTCATCTTCGGAGGGACGAAGTTCGGGGATGCCCTCGCAGTGATTGAGAAGCTCGCCGAGAAGGAGAACGTGGATAACGTACTCGTAGCCGGCCTTGCCGGATATGCGTTCCTCTGGGCGAACGGGGCGAACATCGGTTCGGCGACCGAGAAGCTCGTCAAAGAGGACGCTCCCGAGGAGACCGTCGCGGGGGCGAAGAGGCTCCTTGCGAGGCACGCGGCCAAGATCCATCTGCCGCTGGATGCTGCCGCCGATGTCGGCGGAAAGAGGGTCGAATTCTCGCTCGACCGGCTCCCGGCCGATGCCGCGATCAAGGATATCGGGGACAAGACGATTGAGGAATTCACCAACTTGATCGCGGGATCGAAGACCATCTTCCTGTCAGGTCCTCCCGGGGTCTTCGAGAAGGAGGAGTTCGTGAAGGGCACGGCCGCGGTCTTCGACGCCATCGTCAACTCAGAGGCGTTCTCGGTCATCGGAGGGGGACACTCGTCGGCCGCGGCGGTGAAGCTCAAGGTCGTCGACGGGTTCTCTTATCAGAGCACCGGAGGGGGCGCCCTCGAGAGACTGATGCTGGGCAAGACCATGCCCGTCGTAGAAGCGCTCAGGGCGTCCGCGAAGAAGTCCTAGCCGTACGGGAAGCCCCTGGAGGCTCCTCCTCCAAGAATGGTGCCTCCGATCGACCGGACCCTTATGAGTCCCCTCAGCGGCACGCCGTCGACCTCGTTCATGCTGCTCTTGTTCACAATGACCATGACCAGAATCGGGACTCCGCCGGCCTCCTTGAGGTCAGCAATCGCGCTCTTGATCGTCCCGCCGGTGCTGAGAACGTCGTCCACCAGGATGACCTTCTTGCCCTCGGCAACGGACGCGAAGTTGGAGCTGAACGCTCCGCCAGTCATGTTCTCCGCATGAGGCCTGTAGACCCCGAGGTCCAGGCCCATGATCTCAGAAAGCATCGTTGCGAACGGGATGCCGTTGATCGATATCCCGACGATCACATCAGCGTCTGTGTCGTGCTTGGTCATCTCCTCGAGGGCCATGTCCGCGAGCAGCTCCGACATCAGGCCTACGCGGTACCCTGACACCCCGACCGAGCGCCATCCGATCTTGACATCCGACGGCGGAAGCCCCTCGGCGCCGTACTCCAGCAGATAGTTGACCGTGTCGATTGAGAGGTGAAGCTCATCGGCGATTTCGCGCACGCCCAGGCCTTTCTTCCTGAGCACTTTGGCATTGGCTGCCAGCTCTTTTACATCTACCATCTTTCCACGTTGCGGCAATGCACGGTGTTACGATATTAACCTTTCTCCGCTGGGCCTTGACGCTCCAGAGATTCGACCATGGCCAGCAGGGTCAGGTTGAGAGGGGTCTTGACGTTCCTCGCAAGGCCGTGGCGGACGATTGCGCCGTTGATGTATGCTATCTCCGTCCGCTTTCCCCGCTCGACGTCCTGCAGCATGCTCGACCGGTTGCTACGAGTATCACGCGCCACGGTCCGCACGCGCTTGATCATTGAGATGTGAGACAGCCTGATGCCATGCGCGTTGGCCACGTCCACACATTCCCTGCAAACCTCGGAGAGCATCCTGCTTGTCGCCGGGCTTTCGAGAAGGCTGCCGTTCGGCACTCGGAGAATCGCGGTCAGAGGGTTGACGCACGAGCTGACGACGGCCTTCGCCCATGTCTCCTTCAGAACATCCTCGGCCACTGATGCGGGCATTCCACCGGCGGAGAAGGCCTCTGCGATCCTCTTGGCGCCTACCTGGTCGAGGTCCGAGCCGATGACCGTCTTCCCGAGACCCGAGAGACGAACCTTCCCAGGCTCCAGGAGGTTCGCACCCAATGTCGTGGTCCCGCCGAACGCGCGTTCTGCCCTCCAATCACGCAGGAGCTCGAGGTTCCCGAGCCCATTCTGGAGGGTGAGGACTTTCGTATCCTTCCCGACCCAGTCCCTGCATTCCTCGATGGCAGCGGCTGTGTCATACGATTTCGTGGACACGATCAGCAGCTCGGGCGGCGCTATCCCATCGATTGATGCACGCGCCTCGACTTCAACTCTGAGGTCAATGTCTCCAACGACCCTGACGCCTCGTTCGCGGATCGCAGACACATTACGCGGGCGCCCGACGAGGACGACCTCGTTCTTCCGAGCGAGTAATGCGCCGATAGCAGTACCCAATGAACCTGCTCCGAAAACCACGATACGCATCGCTCCGCTGACTGTGATGCGTCTATATGTCCCTTGTTGCACGCCTGGCGGACTCCGCGGCCATGTGCGCCTGCCTGACTGGCTCCGGCACTCGGAACTTCAGGAACCTCGAGGCGACCTCCACCGCCTGTTCCCCGGATACCCGGTGGCCCACGGAAACGAACACTGGTTTGGAGCCCCTGGTTCTTGAGATTGCATACCCGGCCACTTTTCGCTTGCAGACCACTCGACGGACCCTGTCCGTCGCACTTCCCGAGATCTCACCGCAGAGGAGCTTCTTCGCGATGCCTACGGTAGGCACGTCGAAGGACACTCCCAACTGGCTAGCGATGCCGAAACCCAGGGGATGGAGGATGCCGTTCCCATCGTACATGACCACAGTTCCCTCCGGGAGTTCCTCCAGCAAGGGTCTGATGATCGGTATCTCTCTGAAGGAGAGATACGTGGGGATATAGGGGAACACAGCATCGCCTTCAGCGACCCGTGACCCGATGACGGTCCCCTTTCGCGGGTCGAGCGAGACCATCGCGGCGAATCCATGTTCCCCTTCATACGCCACGTCGATGCCTGCCACGGCCGATACCTTTCCCGAGAATCTCCTCACCACGAGATGCTTCCTGAGATGGTTCTGTATCGCCCTGACCCTCCGCAGAGGATACGACGTCCTGAAATCGTCGAACAAGACGGATCCGAGGTCGACCACGAACCCGTTCTTGACGGAGACGCCTTCTGCGCGAAGAAGCCTGGCCTTCTTCGTCGGACCTCCAGGGGTGTATCCCCCGACGAATCCGTCGCTCTGAACGACCCGCCTGCAAGGCACGCGCACTATGTCCTCGTTCCGACTCATGGCGACGCCGACGAACCTGCTGGCGACGATGTCGCCGAGGGCCTTGGCAACTGCGCCATATGTCGTGACCTTTCCCTCGGGGACTTGGGCGACGATGTCGTAGGTCTCCTTCCAGAGATCTGGAAGTCCGCGGATCCAATCGAGACGCATACTGCCCGCGCACCAGCTGGCCAAGTATTAAATGTGCGCCCGGCTGAATGAGAGAGGCGATGTCAGGGCGGGCGCTCCGCAGGTACTACGAGATTCTCGACGGCGAGCGAAGGGCCATGTATCTCGTCTCCAAATCACACAGAATCGGGTTCGACGAAGACTCTGACGAGGGCTCATTGTGGGAAGCTCACGCCGTTGCGATGTCGTCGAACGGGACCAAGAGAGGCGGGAAGACCTTGCTGGACCTCAAGCACGCGCTGAGCGTGGGCATGCTCCGAAGATGCCGCCTATGCGAGCGCGCATGCAACAAAGACCGCCTCCGTGGGGAGAAAGGGCATTGCGGGGTTGCGGAGGCCCGGATCGCCAGCGAGTTCTTGCACATGGGCGAGGAGCCCGATATCGTGCCGTCATACACTGTCTTCTTCTCGGGATGTACCTTCGACTGCGTGTTCTGTCAAAACTGGGATATCAGCACCCATCCAGAATCCGGAATTGTCATCCCAGCTGCGGAGATGGCCGAGAAGATCGAGATGAGAGAGTCTGCAACCAGCAGAAGGTACGGAAGGGCGAGAAATGTGAACTGGGTAGGAGGAGAGCCCACCCCCAACCTACCGTATATCCTCGAAGTCCTGACCAAATGCAAGGCGAATCTGCCGCAGGTGTGGAACTCGAACATGTACATGTCCAAGGAATCGATGGCGCTTCTCGATGGGACTGTCGATGTCTACCTCACCGATTTCAAGTACGGGAACGACAAGTGCGCGTCCAGACTCTCCAACGCCCCCGACTATATGCGAGTGGTCGAGAGAAACCACCTGCTCGCCCGCGCGAATAGCGAGATGATCATCAGGCATCTCGTTTTGCCAGGGCACATCGACTGCTGCACCAGGCCTGTTCTAACCTGGATTTCCGAGAATCTCAGAGACGTGAAGGTGAACGTCATGAGCCAATATAGGCCACAGTATCGTGCCGGCCACTATCCCGAGATCGCTCGTCCCTTGTCGATGATGGAGTACGAGAAAGCTATCGAGATTGCCGGGGAGCTCCGGTTGGATCTGTGCGACTAGGCTTTGCGTGACTTCTCCTTTATGGTCACTGCTCTCCTCGGGACGGCCATCTCGATGCCCTCTTTGGCGAACCTCTGGTATATCTCCTTCCGGAGCTCGTGGGCCACCCTCCACTTGTCCATGAAGTTGGCGACCCAGATGTAGAGCTTGAAGTCCACCGACGATTCACCGAAGTTGGTCAGCCTGACCGCGGGCGCCTTTCCTGGATCCTTGAGGACTTCCTTGTGAGATCCCGCCACCTCCGTGAGGATCTTCTCGACCTTCAGAACGTCCGATCCGATGGCCACACTCACCGCGATATCGGACACGCCCTGTTCGTTCGGCTCGCTAAGGTTGGTCACCTTCTCGTTCACGAGCTTGTTGTTCGGAAGCACGATCCTGGTGTTCTGGGAAATGTCGTACAGCCTGCAGCTCCGGATCCCGATCCTGTCCACCCTGCACGTCTCCCCGGTCGACAATAGCACGTAGTCGCCTTCGACGAACGGCCTGTCGAGCAGGAGGGCCATGCCGCTGAAGAAATTGGATAGAGCGTCCTGAGCTGCAAACGCGAGAACCAGCCCGAAGACCCCGACGCCGGCCAGAAGGAATGTGATGTCGTACCCGAGATAGTTGACGACCGCGATTGCGCCGAAGATCAGGATGACGACTCCGCCGACCTTGTCTATGACAGGTATGAGGACATCGTCGATCTCAGTCCTTGTGCGAGAGGCAATCCTTCTGCCCAGATAGATGACGATCTCCTTGTACACTTTGTACGCGACGAAGGTCACGATCGCAATGAGGAAGATGCCGTAGACCTCCGAGATGAAGTGAACATGCCCTTCGCTCAGGGGGAGGATGGCGAACGACGACACAAGGCCATAGATGATTATCAGGACGAATATCGGCGTGTGGAGTATCTTGAGCACCCTGTCGTCGATGTCGGTCTTCGTCCTCTTCGTGAAGAAATGAACCAGCGGGTTGATGACGAATGCGAAGAAGATCGCTATGATGGCCCAGATGCCAACGTTCAGGGCGAACGTCGCGTAGTTGTTGTCGAAGGGCGCCGGGAGCGGGTTGTCGAAGGTACCGAGGAGCTTGTTCTTCCCGGGGGAGATGATGCCCCAGATCGGAACGGTCTTCGTGCTTGTCGTCGCAGTCTCACTGGAAGTCGCATCAGTGGCCAGATCGGTGTAGTTGAACACGACCGACTGATAGATTATGTGTGAGCCCACCGCGTCGGACGCGCTGAACGTGAGGTTTATCAGCGCATGCTCCTGAGGAACCAAGGCCACTACGGCCTGATTCAGCGAAGTCGACCATCCTTCGCCGGACGTGTGATTGACGTCTATCTCCACGAGCAGAGTCGAGTTGCGCCCGTTGTAGACGAACCACTGATAGACCACTGAGTCTCCCGCGCTGCATTCCATGTAGCTGGGCGTGGTCTGAATGAGCAAGGCATCAGGAGGCGCCGCGCTCGCCACCGGGAGCAGCGAGAGTGCGAGCAACATGATCGCTCCCGTCGCTGCCAGGCAGGACTTCGCTCTCATGGGTTCGGGTCTAAATCAGAGAATGTCACTTAATGCTTTCGGATTTGAGCCCCGTCCATCTCGGGACATCTGGATTCCAGAACACCTTAAGTACGGACAGGGGCATCTTGCTGTGTGGACTCCGCCGAAGCCGTCTCGGCATTCCGACTCGTCGTTGCCATCGCCCTTCTGGCAGTCGCATCTGTCTCGGACATCCGCACGCGCAAGGCCGGCAACGCCTATTGGATCATCATGGCACTGATCGGCCTTGCCCTGTTGCCGGTCCAGATCTCGATTGACGGAGCGGCCTGGGAGTACCTCTGGATCCTCGTCCCGGTTCTCGCGATCCTATCCGACGTATACTGGGAGGCCGAAGAGGGCACCTTGCTTGAGAAGTACGGACCGACCCTGAAGTACTCCGTCGCGATCGTGGCAATCGTGCTAATGGGATACTACTGGGGAAGGACGCCATACTTCCAGCACCTGCTCGCAGTCCCGGTGATGATGCTCGCAATAGTCGCGATGTACATGCTCGACCTCATCCGCGGCGGCGCCGATGCGAAAGCCCTCATCTCGCTCGCGGTGCTCTTCCCGGTCTACCCTCTGATCGGCGGGCTCCCTTCCATACACGGTCAATCGGAACTCGCGACGATCGCTTTCCCCTTCGCGTTCACCATACTGGTCAATGCCGCGGTCATAGTGGCCCTTGTCATGCCGGTCGGGTTCCTGCTCGTCAATGCGGCTTCAAGAGAGGTCCGCTTCCCGAACGCCCTCCTCGGACGCAAGATGGATGTGGATTCCGCAAGGGGCAGACACGTCTGGCTCATGGAGAGGATTGAGGATGGGACCCACGTCTTCTATACAAGGCCACGCCGGGACGAGGACCTTGGCAAGGAGCTCGACAAGCTCAAGGAGGCGGGCGTGAGGAGGGTATGGGTAACTCCGAAGATTCCGTTCATCGTCCCGATGCTCGCCAGTGTGGTCGTGTCGGCCGTCATTGGGAATTTCCTGTTCCTAGTGTTCCCTATTTGACGGGCACTTGACCCTGACGCAGCACTCTCCGCATCGTGCGCCCTTTCGGCACTGCGTTTTGCAGTGAAGGACTATCAGGGCGTGCATGTCCGCGAGATCCTTGACATTGTGATCGAGGGCTGTCTCGAACCGGGCCTTCATGATGTCGTAGTCCCTGACAGAACTCATCCCCAGCCTGCCCATAAGCCTGAAGGTGTACGCATCCACTACGAAGCTCGGCACTCCGAGAACGTACAGCAGGATCGAGTCGGCGGTCTCGCGGCCGATCCCCGGGATTCCGAGCAGCTCCTTCCTGAGGTCCGCCAAAGGCCGGCCTCGCATCTCGGCGATGTGACCCCCGTAGTTCTCCACGATGTGCCTCGAGAGCGCCTTCAGGTACCGGGCCTTCTGCTTGTAGAAGCCCGATTGTCTCACCATGCTCTCGATCCGGGGGAGCGGAGCCTTTGCCAGCGCACGAGGCGAAAGCATCCTGCGCCTCTTAAGTTCGGAGATTGCCCGCTCTGCGTTTTCCCACGAGGTCCGCTGCGTGAGGACCGCACCGACCGCGATCTCGAAAGGCGTGTCTCCGGGCCACCAACCGGGGTCCCCGTACTCCTTGCGCAGGGCCATCAGGAGTTCCGGGATGGTCCGTATCCTCCCAAGCCCCTCCTCCCGGTCAGACGACGAGGTTGAGGTCCGCCCCGCACTTGCCGCACTTGTTGCCTTTGAGGTTCGTCTCGCGGACATAGAATCCCTCGCGTTCTATCACGAGCGCGCCGCACTTCGGACAGTACGTGTCATCCCGTTCGCCGGCGTAGATGTTCCCCAGATACACGAACTCCAGGCCCGCCTTCTTGGCGATGTCGTACGCGACCCTCATCGTGGACGCGGGCGTGTTCGGGACGCTCGTCATCTTGTAATCTGGATGAAACGCCGAGAAGTGCACTGGAATGTCGAGCCTCAACGAGTCCATGACCCATTTGCAGAAATCGGTCATCTCTGATGCGGAGTCGTTCTTGCCGGGGATTATGAGGTAAGTCAGCTCCACATGCATCCCCAGCTCTACCGCGAGCTCGCACGCGCGGAGGACAGGGGCCAGGCGGCCGCCGCATATCTTGGCATAGAACTTCTCGTTGAACGCCTTGACGTCGATGTTCATGGCGTCGATCACGCCCTTCAACTGCCTGAGCGGCTCCTGTTCAATGTACCCGTTCGTGACGTAGACCGTCTTGAGGCCCGCGTCGTGCGCGGCCTTGGACGCGACAGTGGTGAACTCGTGCCATATCGTCGGCTCGTTGTAGGTCCAAGAGACCGATTGCGAGTTCGTGCTCCTCGCATAGCGCACCACGTCCTCAGGCGTCAGGTTCGTGAGGTCGAAATCGCTGAACCTCGCGCGAGACAGCGAGAAGTTCTGGCAGTGCTGGCAGAACAGGTTGCATCCGATGCTCGAGAAGGATATCGATGTCGACCCCGGCAGGAAGTGGAACAGGGGCTTCTTCTCGATAGGGTCCGGGTGGACGGAGGACGCCTTGCCGTAGATGAGCGAGTAGAGGACGCCGTCTTTGTTCTCCCTGACACCGCAGAGGCCCCTCTTCCCGTCCGCTATCAGGCAGAAATGAGGGCACAGGCTGCACTTCACCCTGTCCCCCTGGCGGGTGTAGAACATCGCCTCATTGCTGGCGCGTTCTGAAGTGCTCATATCCAAGGTTCTCCAGCTTCTCGCGCTTACCTTCGTCGATGAGGATGTTCTCCTCACCGCTGGTGACCTTTCCGATGACAGTGAGGGGACATTCCAATTCCGCCGAAAGCTTCTGGAGCATCGGTTCGGCCTCGCGCTTGATGGTGAAGAGGAGCTCGAAGTCGTCCCCGAAGTTCAGCACGAGGTCCTTCTGCCTCTCCTTGTCCTGGAACGCGAGGGACACCTCCTTGGCCTTTGGGATCCTCGTGTAGTCCACCTCGAACGTGTTCCCCGAGCTCCTCGAGAGCTCGAAGATGGACGTGGAGAGCCCGTCCGAGATGTCCATGCAGGACGTCACGAACCCTGACTTGCTCAGGGCCATCCCTTCCTTAATCCTGGGCCAAGGCCTCTTGAGCCGGTCCTCGGCCTCCTTGAGGTTGAGCTCGCGCTTCATCGAGTGATATCCTGCGCCCGCCATGCCGAGATATCCCGTGACCGCCACGAGATCTCCCGCCTTCGAGCCGCTCCTCAGCAGGATGCCCTTCTTCGAGACCTCGCCTATCGCGGTGCCGCAGAGGACCAGGTCCTCGTGCTCCTTCGTGTCCCCCCCGATGACGCTCGTTTCGAACCTGCGGGCGCAATCGTTCATCCCGTCCGCCATCTGCTCGATGAACTCGATGGGATGCCCCCTCGTGATGCCGATGGCGGTGACGAGCCCGAGCGGCGTCCCGCCCATGGCCGCGATGTCGCTCAGGTTGACAGCGATAATGGACCAGCCGATGTCGTACGCGCCCATGCCCTTCGGCATGTGCCATTTCGTGACCATCATGTCTGTGGTGATGAGGAGGAACTTGTCCCCCATGTCAATCGCGGCGCAGTCGTCCCCAGGGCCGACGGTAGCGTTGCTCTTTATGATCTTCTCGATGATCCTGATAGTCTCCCTCTCGCCGAGGGTGCCGAGGGTCTTCATGACCAGCGCACTTGTGTTGAAGATATTAATGGCTTCGGCAGAGCTGCGTCTCGCAGTTCCCTGACCGTGTCATTCGCACACATACTAATAGAGGAAGCACTATTCGACGCCGGTATTCCAGATGCGCCTAGAGATTCCGTATGGAGGCGGAGTGCAGCCGGTCGAGCTACCGGATGAAAACATCGACGAGGTCGTCTACCCGAAGGACGTGCACACGCCCGACAAGGCGTCACTCATCCTGCGCGCGGTCAAGAGGCCGCAGGGGTCGAGGCCCATCGACGAGTTCCTCTCCGGGGCCAAGAACGTGTTGGTCCTCGTCAACGACGCGACCCGGCCCACGCCCTCGGGGAAGATCATCATGACGATCAAGCCGTTCCTCGACGGGAAGCAGGTGAGGTACCTCGTCGCCACCGGGATGCACAGGGCGCCCACCGAGGACGAGTACAAGTTCATCTTCGGGGACCTGTACGAGATCCTGAAGCCCGACATCTACTCGCACGACAGCAAGCACAGCGAGATGGTGCACCTCGGCACCTCGAAGAACGGCACGGTCATCAAGATGAACAGGATGGTCGCCGAGGCCGACCGGATCGTCGTCATCTCAAGCGTCGAGCCCCACTACTTCGCCGGGTACACGGGCGGGAGAAAGTCCTTTCTCCCTGGCGTATCAGCGTACGAGACCATCGAGCAGAACCACAAACGCGCCCTCAGCATCAAGGCCCAGTCCCTGGTCCTCGAAGGCAACCCGGTCCATGAGGACATGGCGGACGCGATGGAGCTGCTGAAGGACAAGCAGATCTTCGGGATCATGGTTGTCCTGAACAAGCACCACGGAACGTGCGCGGCCTTCGCTGGAGACCTCGACGCGTCCTTCAGGAAGGCGGTCGAGAAGGCAGACGAGGTCTTCGTCGTCAGCATGAAGCGCCGCGCGGACATAGTGGTCGCGGTCACGGCCTTCCCCTACGATATCGACCTCTACCAGTCGCAGAAGGCGCTTGACAACGCGAAGTACGCCGTCCGGGACGGGGGAGTCATCATCCTCGTGAGCGCGTGCAGGGACGGTGTCGGCCCGCCCAACTTCCTCAACCTTCTGGCGAGCGCGAGCACCCCGAAGGAGGCCCTCGAGAAGATCGAACAGGGGTACAAGCTGGGGTACCACAAGGCTGCGAAGATGGCCGAGATAGGCCTCCGGTGCAAGATGATGGCCGTGACTCAGCTCGACCCCGAGACCTTGCGCAAGGCCCACCTCACCCCGGCGCCGACCGTCCAGGAGGCGGTCGACAAGGCCATATGCGAACTCGGGAAGGGGTCGAAGGTCACTTTTATTATGGACGCTGTGATTACTGTCCCGAAAGTCCAGTGAGAGCATGCTGGATGGATGATTCCCGATGCCGAAAAGGAAGTACATCAAGGCCGAACGCGCGAGGAAACTCGAGAAGGAGATGCTCACGTGCACCTTCTGTGGGTTCTGCAAGAGCGTATGCCCGTACTTCGAGGACAACCAGTGGGACCCGTCCGTCGCCAGGGGAAAGGTCATATTGGCCTACGGCCTCTCCAGGAAGGAGATACCGGCAGACGAGTCGGTGATCGAGCGGCTGTCGCAGTGCACCACGTGCAAGGACTGCGAACGCAGGTGCCCGTCCAACATCAGGGTCGTCGACATAGTCGAGGCCGCGAGGGCCGACCTGGTCGAGGCGGGATGCACTCTCCCGGCGTACAAGAAGATTATCGACAACATCAGGGCAACGAAGAACCCCTACGGAGAGACGAAGGAGGTCGCGTTCGACGCGCCCGTACGCGAGGCGGAGGTCGGCTACTTCATCGGCTGCACGGGAAGGTACCGGCTGCCCGAGCTGGCCACGCACACCATCTCGATCCTGAAGAAACTCAATGTCGATTTCACGCTCGTCCCGGAGGTGTGCTGCGGGAGCACGCTCCAGAGGATAGGGGCCAAGGAGAAGGACTTCACGAGGCTGATGAAGCTGAACGTCGAGGCCGCCAGGAAGCTGAAGATCAAGAAGCTCCTGTTCACATGCGCCGGATGCTACCGCATGTTCAAGGAGCAGTACCCGAAGCGCATGGAGCTGGGGTTCGAGCCGGAGCACATAATACAGTTCCTCTCGAGGCAGCCACTCAAGCTGAAGCCCTTCCCGAAGAGGATCGTGTACCACGATCCCTGCCATCTCGGACGGCACATGAAGGTCTATGAGGAGCCCAGAAGGGTGCTCAGCATGATACCCGAGGCGACCATCGTGGAGTTCGCCGAGACGCGCGAGACCGCGAGATGCTGCGGCGGCGGGGGAGGGGTCCGCGCTGCAGACCCGGCCGCAGCCCAGAGGATCGCCTCGAGGAGGGTCAAGTCAGCGTCGGAGATCGCCGACCTGATCGTCACCTCATGTCCGTTCTGCGTGTCCAACCTCCGCTTCGGGAGGGACCTTATCAAGGCGGACATAGAGATAAGGGACATAGTGGAGTTAATCGATGACCTGATAGTGACCTAGAAGGAGGTGGCCATGCTAAAGGGTCGTCCAGCTGCAATAAGACTCGGGACTTGTCTTCTGAGATTAGATCAGCCGCGCGTGATGGGCATCATCAACAACACGCCTGACTCGTTCTCCAAGGATGGGCTTGCCGGGGACTTCGAAGCGGCAGTCAGGCGCGCGGAGGCGATGTTTTCGGACGGAGCGGACATCGTCGATGTCGGAGGCGAATCGACGAGGCCGGGGGCGGAGCCCGTGGCTGCAAACGAGGAGCGGGGGAGGGTCATCCCGATAATCGAGACGCTCAGCGAGCGACATCCGGGCAGGATCTCGATAGACACGATGAAGCCCGAAATCGCGGAAGCCGCCCTCTTCTCGGGGGCGTCGACCGTGAACGACGTGTCGGGCCTGAGGAACAGGGGCATGATCGATGTGGTCGCCGAGCACGACGCGTCCGTCATCATCATGCACATGCTCGGGGGGCCCAGGACGATGCAGGTCAGGCCGAGGTACAAGGACTTGGTCGGGGACATATCGCGGTACCTGTCGGAAAGGATCGCGGCCGCCGAGAAGGCAGGGGTGAACCCACGGAAGATCATGATAGACCCTGGCATCGGCTTCGGGAAGACGAAGGACCACAACCTGGAGATCATTGCGAGACTCGGCGAGTTCAAGAAGCTCGGCAAGCCGATAGTCATCGGCGTATCGAGAAAGGCGTTCATTGGCAAGATCACTGGCATGTCGGTCGAGGACCGCCTCGAGGGCTCGATCGCCGCAGCCACCCTAGCGGTGATCCACGGGGCGGACATCGTCAGGGTGCACGATGTCGCTCCGACCGTCCGAGCTCTGGCAGTCGCACAGGCGATCATGGACAAGACCCGCTAGAGCCGAATGGGAAGATATTAGAGCACGAATCCAGCTTCAATCTAGTGCACACGTGACCCACGGCCCAATGCAATTGACTTCGGCCCAATCCGGTGAACTGATGGCAGACGACTCCTCCGACGCCCCTGAAAATGTCCCGGTCTCGAGGACCAAGGAAGGCCTCGTGGACTCCGCTGGCAAGAGGACGATGCTGATGGACGGTGCCGGCGCGCTGTACGGCCTGAAGAGGACCCTGATGGCCGACATCGGATTCTTCGAGAAGGATTTCATGTATCGCGCAGGCCGGGAAGGGGCCAAGGACCTCCTGATGTCCCAGGCCTCGCACGAGATACCGGCATCTCCACGGACCGCGATCGAGAGGCTCCTCGCGAGCTACTCGGAGAGAGGCTACGGGGATTTCAGGGTCACTAGCGTCGACCCCGACAGACATGTCGTTCACCTCTCCTGTCCCAACACGATGGAGGCGTGGGCGTTCACGGCGAACAGTGACCTGCAGAGACAGCCGGTATGCTCCTACACCGCCGGGATGCTGACGTGCGTCTGCCAGATGGCCTTCTTCGGGGAGTGCATAGACGAACTGGACCTCAAGGCGGTGGAAGTCGAGTGCGTCGCGGAGGGGCGGAAGGAGTGCAAGTTCGTCATCGGCCCGATCGGGGAGCTGAGGAACGTGGTCCCGAGCTACGACCTTCCTAAGGACCTCGCCCTTGAACGCGATCTCCGCCTGAACGAAGAGATCCTGATGAAGAACCTCGAGCTCCAGAACCTCAACCTCTCCCTCGAGAGGCAGATCCGCAAGAAGACCGAGGAGCTGAGGAAATCCGAAGAGAACTATCGCCTGCTCGCAGAGCTGCTCGTCGACCCAGTCATCACCATGGAGCTCGACGGCCAGGTAGTATACGTCAATCCCGCAGGACTGAGGCTGCTAGGGTATGACGACATCGAGGAGCTGAAGGGGAAGACCCTGGCCTCGATCCTCGCCATGAGGGTCAACGACTGGGAGACACTCAAGTGGCGCCTCGAGAAGGAAGGGTCGGTGTCCGGCAGAGAGATCGAGCTGAGCACGAAGACGGGAGGGGCAGTCAAAGGCGAGGTTTCGGCAAGGTTCGTGGACACGATGCTCGGGCGAAGGATCGAGGCGGTCGTGAAGGACGTGACTGCCAACAGGAAGATGGAGGCCGAGATAAGACTGGCCAAGACAGAGACCGACTTCCTGACGAGCCTGCTCTCGCACGACGTGATCAACTACTCGTTCTCGGCCACGCATTTCCTCGAGAACCTGCAGCGGTCGCCGAACCTCACCGACGGGGAGAGGAGGAGCCTCAGCGTGGCCATGAGGGATGTCAGGGGCGCCTTCGAGCTCGCATCGTCCGTCAGGGACCTGTCGAGGGTGAAGGACCTCAAGGACTCCGAGTGCAAGGCCATCGAGCTTCACCCGCTCATCGAAGAGGCCATCACCGACGCCAGAAGGATGCACCCGGAGAAGAATCCGCAGATCACCTTCTCGAAGGCTCCGGGGGACATGAACGTCAGAGGCCATCCGATGCTGTCGCGGGTCTTCGCCTGCGTGATCACGAACGCGATCAAGTTCGACCAGTCCTCCGAGCCTCTGATAGAGGTCCGCTCGGAGAAGGTCGAGGAGAACGGCAGGGCTTACTGGCGTACGACCGTGTCGGACCGGGGTCATGGCATCCCGGATGACGAGAAGGAGCGGGTGTTCGAGAAGTTCCACAGGCTCGACGCGTCCGTGCAGGGCAACGGCCTCGGGCTCTACGTCTCGAGATTCATTGCCAACGCCTGCGGAGGCCGGATATGGCTGGAGGACCGCGTCCGGAATGACCACACGAAGGGGACCAACGCGGTCATCATGCTTGAGAGCGTCAGCGCGAGTCATGCAGCGCCCAAGGGCGCGCCATCCCGCTGAACGGAAAGCATTTTGCTGGCCCGATGGAGAATCACTTCTGTCAGATGGACAGCACGAAGTTGGCGATTGCACCTGCGACGAGCGCGAGAGAGAAGGATGCGACTGCGATGCCGACCGTGGCCTTCGCTCCGAACTCCTTCAGCATCACCGCCAGCGCGGCGAGGCAAGGCGTGAAGATGGCCATCACGAGCGCGAAGACGAACATCTGTTCGTTCGACAGGGCAAGGGCGAGGTTGCTCGTCCCCGAGAGTATCATGAGCATCTGGAGCGACATCTCCTTCCTGAGGATCCCGAACACGAGAGCAACCGTTGTGAACGCGGGCAGCCCGAGCACCGTCAGCATGAACGGCTCCGCCGGGGCCAGGAGCTGCTGCAGGACTCCCATCGCCAGCAGGGCTTCGAGGACGACGCTGCCGGCCAGGAGCAGCGGAAACGCGATGGTGAGGAACCCCTTGAGCCGGATGCCGGTCTTGACCGCCGTCTGCCTTAGCGAGGGCCATCTCATATCGGGAACCTCGATGCACATGCCAGTGGGCTCGAACTTGATGGCCCTGTGCATTGCCAGCCCTAGCACCACGAGCATCCCCATCAGGATGACATAGATCGACAAGGCCCATAGCGGCCCTGCGAACTTGCCCACGGAACCGATGATGATTGCCGTCTGCGCAGAGCACGGCACCGCGATTGTGATCAAAACAGCAAGAATCAGCCTCTCCCTTCTCGACCTCATCGTCCTCGCAGCAAGCAATGCCGGCACGTTGCATCCGAATCCCACCACCATCGGGATCACGGCACGCCCGTGCAGGCCCAGCTTGTGCATGGTGCTGTCCAGAAGGGAGACGATCCGGACGAGGTAGCCGGAGTCCTCAAGCACCGACAGCATCAGGTAGAAGACCAGGATGTAGGGGATCACGAGGGCGAGCATCGCCTCTATGCTCAGCGAGACCCCCTCGACGATCCCCCTTCCGAGATCGTTGTTGAGTCCCGCGCCGAAATCAATGAAGAGCGGCTTTGCGGTCTGCTCGTACGCCGAGACAAGGGCCCCCTCGATGAACCCGCCCACGAAGACGAGCACGACGAACATCAGCGCGAGCACGCCAATGAGGATGGGGATCCCGAATGCCGGCCTCAGCGTGATGTCCTTCAGCCGGGAGCCTATCTCTGCCGCCGGAAGTCCTCCGTGGACTTCCTTAGCGATCCGGCCGGCCTCGCCGAATCTGTCCCGCTGGATATGGACCACGACGTCCTCTCCATGGGTATCTCTGAATTCGTCCCGCATCTGCTCGACGAGCCTGCAGACCTCGGTGGTGACCTTCGACGTCACGTTGGAGTCGCCGCTTAGGAGCCTGACCGCGACTGCGCGCAATGGATAATCCCAGTCTTCCTCACGGAGTGACGACTCGAGTCTCCTGATCATCTCCTCTATGTGGGAGTCGTACCTGACCTTGAACTTGCTCCGTCCTCTAATCTGGACGGCGGTATAGAGAAGCGAGTCTATGCCTTCCCCCTTGGTTGCCACCGTCGGGATGACAGGGATCATGAGGATGCGTTCCATCCGTGCAACGTCGACCTCCTGCTTCATCTTCCTAAGAAGGTCGTACATGTTTAGCGAAGCCACCACGTGGTATCCGGACTCGATCAGCTCGAACAGGAACACGAGGTTGCGCTCCAGCCTCGTGGAATCCATGACCGCAATAACGCAGTCAGGCTTCCGCTCGAAGAGGAGCTTCGTGGCCACCCTCTCCTCGTCCGTGTTGCCCGCCAGAGAGTAGGTCCCGGGGAGGTCGACGGCCGTCATCGTGAAGCCCAGGAATTTCGCGCGGCCTTCGGAGTACTCAACTGTGCTGCCCGGATAGTTCGCTGTGACGACCCCCACGCCAGTGAGCCTTCCGAAAACAACGCTCTTCCCGACATTGGGGTTGCCTGCGATTGCTATCTCCACGCCAACGCCTCCTCAGCGGGACTTCACCACATGCAGTATCTTGCCGCTGTCCCTCGCGATTGCCACCTTCGTTCCCTTCAGGCTCACGATGATAGGTCCGTTCATGGGTAGCTTCTTCTCGACGACTATCTCGGTTCCTGGCACGAACCCCATCGAGAGCATCTCGCAGAGCTTGTCCCGGTCCTGAGCGACCAGGTGCGAAACGATCGCCCTCTGACCTTCCTCTATCAGCTCGAGGGGGACATCCGAACTTGTGCACCTGTCGCACGTGGTGCGGCCCTCGCATTTCGGAATCCTCCTGCCTCCGGGGCAGGACTCGGGTCTCTGCATCATCCTGCAGAGGTTCCTCTCCGTTTCGTCCGTCAGGGCATGCTCCATCTTGCAGGCCTGCTCGTGGTTCGTCGCCCCTCTGGTGCCTACGAAATCCGCGAGGAACCTTTCCAGAAGCCGATGCCTCCTCGCCATCTTCCTGGCGATCCTGATCCCTTTTCCCCTCAGAACGGCACCCTTGTACGGCTCGTGGTCTATGAACCCCTGGCGTGAGAGCTTGTGCAGCATCTCGGTGACGCTCGCTGGCGAAACGCCGAGCTTGGACGCTATGTCGTTCGTCTTCGCCGAGCCACCCTCTTCGGTCAGGGTGTAGATGACCTTCAGGTACTGCTCCGTGACCTCGGGCACCATCCGAGGCGAATTTAGGCGAACCTAATTCATAAACCTTCCGGTTCATCGCCTCGGGGGCCAGTCGCCTTCCCCTCATTGAGAGGCATAAAGTACATGACTTGACGGAAGCTAAGTCCCGAGGAATCGCGAGGCCTCTGCATGGGAGAAAACCGACTGCCCCTGAAGGAGGGAGAGGATGCGGCTAGACTCTCCGCAATCATCCTCACTGCGCTCGCAATCGTGAAGGGAGTCGTTTCCTTTGCGAGCGGCAGCGTTGCCCTCTTTGCTGGCACGGTCGACTCGTTCACCGACGTGTCTTCTTCGGTTGCGGTATGGGCGGGACTCAGCATATCAAGGAAGAAACCGACCGAGAGATTCCCGTACGGATACTACAAGGCGGAAACGCTCGCTTTGTTGGTGGTGTCCCTGGCATTCATCGCGTCGAGCATATTGATCATGCTAGAGTCCTACCAGAAGTTGTTCGTAACCTATGTCATCTCTTTCTCGACGGTTGCGCTCGTCGTGTCAGCGCTCTCAGCAGTCGTCTACTACGTGCTGGGCAGATACAAGATGAGAATCGGGACCAAAGTCCGGTCTCAGGCGCTTGTCAGCGAAGGAATCCATTCGAAGATAGATGTGTACACCTCCGCGCTTGTCTTCGTCGGCGTGTTCCTCGGCGTCGTCGGCTATCCTGTCGGCGAGTCCGCGATTGGCTTCCTGATAGGCGCCTACGTCCTCATCAGAGGACTCCTGTTCGGAAAGGACGCTGCGCTGGTTCTGATGGACGTGTCGCCCGATCCGGAGCGGGTCAGGGAGATGAGGAAGATAGCCGAGAGCGTTCCCGGTGTCCACGGCACCCATGATGCCAGACTACGGAAGTCTGGACCTGTGTTCTTCGGCGAAATGCACCTGGAGCTCCGGGAGGGCATCTCTCTGGAGAGGGCGCATGCGATATCCGACGAGGTCGAGAGAAGAATAAAGGAACGCTTCAAGGACCTGGAACTAGTGACTATCCATGTAGGACTGGGTCACAAGATCACGAAGAGGATCGCGGTGCCAGTTGTGGATGACAAAGGATTGGACTCGCTGACCAGCCAGCATTTCGGAAGTGCACCCTTCTTCGTGTTCGTGGATGTCCAGGAGGATCGTGTGATGCGCTCGTACGTCAAAGAGAACGAAGGGGCAAAGCTGGTGGAGAAGAAGGGGATACAGGCAGCGGACTTGCTGATCAAAGAGAACACGGATGCTCTCGTCGCGGAGAACGTCGGGGAGGGCCCCTTCAACACCCTTGGGAACAGTCTCGTATCGATTTACCGTCTGCCAAAATCTGTGACTGCGCAGGAAGCAATTCGTCTCTTCACCATGAAGTCTCTAGGGAGAATGACCTCCCCAACGGAGAAGCGTGAGAATCCAACAGGCATCGAAAAGCTGGACGAGAATGTGTGAGCATGCCAGGACTTGAACCTCCTTCCCCAGCCATCTTCTTCCGAATCGCACACAGAAGACGGTCGCCCATGACAACTGGTGAGAACATCATTGTCACTAACTCGACGATGAAGTGATCGCGGCAGTAATCTTCAAGGAGGTGGACATCGAGATAGATTACTAGGTTGGCTAGATTGACCCTGACGGCCTGTTCTTCACTCCCGAGACGCTATTCGAATTCGGCTCCATCGGGTGGGACTACAAGGAGCTGTCAGACCACCCGACCTGGGAGAACCTTGGGTGGCTGATAGTCGATGCGATCTGCACCGCGCTGCCCTTCGTGCCGGCGATAGGCGGGATCGTCCGGGCCGGGAAGATGGTCGACAAGGCGCTCGACGCCGGGAGAACACTTGACAGAGGCAGGGATGCCAGCAATGTGTTACGAGGAGCTGATGGACTCAGTGGAGCCGCATATCTTCTTAGGGAAAAACAGGAAATCGAATTCATAACTAAGAGACTGAATGCCCATTTTGAGACAGCATTGAAGACTTGGAGGTATACTCCGGCTCAAGATGCAGTCTTGAAGGTTAAGCCAGGTCTCTCATCTCCTTTCAAGGGAGAGCGCATCCATGCGGCATTCAGAAGTCTGGTTAGGGGGGATCCCCAGCTGGAAGGCCTTGTGAAGGTCTTCACTCCCGGGAAGTCCGTCCCGGATGTGCGCTATGTTGGAGGTTCCTTCTGGTGGGAAATAACCACGGAACCCCAAATGAGCCGTCACATCACCAAGTATGCTACGAGGTTTGGAGACAATTATGGTTTCCTTCTTTACTAGGAATCCGCATGTCCGTGGGGTAGGGGGTGAGTACGTCCATGGCAGGAACCAAGAAGAACCTTCAGAGGAGATGGCAGACTCCTGAAGGACAAGAGAAAGCAGAGAAGGTGATGGGCCTCCTACCGAAGGGAAGAATCGATTCAATTCGAGACTTCGTCGGCGAGTATGAAGGGAAGATCGACCTCAGAGGATTGAAGGTTATCAGCTATCCGACTCGATCCTTTGATGTGCCACTTGAGACTGGCATGTGGAGAGTCGCTGCGCGTGGATACGAGATGCGCGATATGGTGCTCGAGGAGCTCGCGTTTGATTACGCTGAATTCCATGACATGCTGATCAGCTCGTGCACGTTCAAGGACGTCTCTTTCGAGGGAGTAAGGATTCAGAACGTGAGGAACTTCGCGAACCGATTCGAGAGATGCTCTTTTGCCAATTCCGTTTTCAGGGAGTCTTCTCTTGGCGCTGGATATGGCGGGGACGTCACGGAGTATCACGACTGTGATTTCTCAGGAACGAAGATGAAGGGGTGCAGTGCCACTTTCCCGCTTTTCGAGAAATGCAGATTCGAAAGGGTGTATCTCGATGATGTGGATTTCAAGGGGTCTAGATTCGTCGAATGTAGTTTCTCGGGTTTTCTTCAGGGAGTCACCTTCCAAGGCATCTATGTTCCCCAGATCCCGACTGACTGGCATCCTCCGAAGGCCCTTCGAAACCCCATGAAGGACATTGACTTTTCCAAGTCTAGAGCGAACGGCCTGCGATTTGCGACCGACATCAATCTGCGCGATGTGGCCCTGCCTACTCCCCAAGGCCATTTGTTCATTTGGCATCCGCGAAAGACCTATTCGTGCGCGATTGAAGCTGCAAAAGTGAAACGCCCGCTTCGAACCCGCGAAGGTCAGATGATGCTGATCAACTATCTCAGGATGATTTTGGAGAATGAGTTGAGAGGGCCAGAAGCTCTTCTGGAAATAGCTGACCGAGAACTTAGGACGATGGGCTGGGATGACTTGGATCGAAAAACATTCATAGAAATCATTGAGAAATGTAGCGCGATTGCCGCCTCAGATGCAACGCTGAAACCATAGAAACGAGTCGCAGGTAGAGAGTCGACCTGTCGGATGCTTGGGTCATTGCCCTGATGCTATTGCGTCAAACGACAGCCGTCGAAGGGATCTCTGAGTCCCTTGCTTTGGAATGGCGTCATATGACGTTGATCCCGAGTCCACCAGGGAGATATACGACTCCTCGACGGGGATGTACAACTTCGGCTTCCGGCACTACAACCAGTCCTTCGGCCGGTTCATGTCGGAGGACCCGCTCGGGTCCAGCGCGAACCTGCAAATAATCCCACGCTCAATCAAGGGCAAATAGCCAGGTGGGCCCGTCGCGATTTGAAGGCAAGTCCCATCATGAATCATGATCAGACCGACAAGATCGGATTGCTGCGTAGCAGTGGGACGCATATGCATACGATAGTCTCGGGCTGTTCGCACACGCTGAGCTAGCGGCTGCCTATTGCCCCGATGACGAACCCTATGAAGCTCCAGAACATCAGGGTCCCACCAATCGCGCAAATGACCGCTCCTACGATAATCCTTCCGAACCCACCCAGTATGCCCTCAACGATGCCCCCCGCGCCCTCGTCCGGGTCAAGGGCGGAACCGAAGATCGAGATGAAAGACGATACGATGACCAGAATTCCCACGATCAGGAGAATGACTCCGATCAGCCCTCCTATGACGGAGCCCTTGAGCAAGTCGGAGACGCCGGACTTATGCCTGCTGCCGGGCACCCTAGCTCCCGGCTCGACGTCGGGTATCTTCATTCCGCAGCTGCTGCAGAACCGGGCCTTGTCGTCCATGAATGACCCACAGTAACGGCACTTCATTCGAATCTGAACTGTGCTATCCGCGCTTGTCGTTAAGTGGCTTTCTGGGCCGTTATCACCGCTGATACTTGTCACAGCGGTTCGGGATGCTAGCCGCATTGACCCAACCGCGAGCTAATCAACAAATAGCCAGGTGGGCCCGTCGCGATTTGAACGCGAGTCACCAGCACCCCAAGCTGGAAGGATACCAAGCTACCCCACGGGCCCGAAATAGAAAAGGTTGGAGTCGGCGCCCGCTTCAGTAGGGCGCCACTTCGTCGATGAGGTCCGCGTGTGTAAGTAGCATCCTGCGGCAGCAGTACCTTTCGAGCTTCAGGGAGTCGAGCACGTCCTTCGGGGACTCGCCCATCTGCACCCTCTTCACGAAATCCTCGTACGCGCTGCCGATGACCTTGCCGCACGTGAAACATCTAACTGGGATGATCACTTCACATCACCTGTACGATTTCTGGTGCTTCTTCCTCGCACCTCTCCCCTGTGGGTTCTTCGGGAGCTTCCTCCTCGGGTCCGATACAAGGAGTGATCGGTCATACTTCGCATACAGCCTCTCCAGGTCCTCATCCTCGAGGAACTGCACCAGCCCCTTGGCGATCGCTGTCCTGGATGCGTTCGCCTGGCCCATGACCCCGCCGCCCATGACGTTTACATCGATGTCGACCTTGGACGACTTGTCGCCTGCCAGCGTGAGCGGCTCCATGATCACCACTCGGGCCAGATCCGGCTCGTGAATCTCTACTGGGACGCTGTTGATCCTCACGAGGCCCTGGCCCTTGCGCACGCTCGCGCGCGCGACTGCGCTCTTCCTCTTGCCGCTCGCGACCACGACCTTCATTCGTTCACCCCTTTGCCGAATCCTAGTTCCTTGGAGATGTCGCCGAGGTACACGTACTTGTCCAGGTGGGGCTTCTTCGCGCTGTCGAGAGTCTCCATCTGGGCAGCCGCATACTCCTTGGGCACGCCGATGTAGACCTTCAGCCTCTTCAGCGCCGCCCTGCCCGAGGGCTTCTTGTACTCGATCATGCCGCGCACCGAGCGCTTGAGGATCCTGTCAGGCGTCCTCGGATAGTGCGGGCCCTTCTTCTTGTACTGGCTGCTCGCCCTGTGTGTCCTGTGCCTGTAGAACTCCAGGAGCTGCGGCCTGTTGCCGGACACTATCGCCCTCTCCGCATTGACTACGACGAGCTCCTCGCCGTTCCTCAGCCGCTTCGCGACATGGGTGCAGAGCCTGCCGAGCACCAAACCATCTGCGTTGATGACCGCCAAGCATCTCACCTCATTATCCTAACTTTGGCGCCCGCAGGGTTCTCCTTGACGAGCTGCTCGATCGACACGTTCTTCCCGCCTGCCTTCTCGATCTTCTCCCTCGCCTGTCCCGAGAACCTGAACGCCGCCACGGTCAGCTTCTTCTCGATCTGCCCTGCCCCTAGGAGCTTCCCGGGCACGACCACTATCTCGCCCTCGCTAGCATACCGGTTCAGCTTGCCGACATTGACCTCGGCCCAGTGACGCACCGGGCCCTCCAGCCGCAGAGCGATGTCTCGCCAGACAGGTGCCTCGTTCGCCCTCGAAGCATCCTTCAGATGCTTGATGAGGTCGACGAGGTTGGGATTCGACTTCTTGTATCTGATTCCCATTCTGACTCCTCCGACATCAGGAGAGTAGGCGGTCTAATGCGGGAACCGTTTATAAAAGTTTGGATGCGCCCGAGATGCTGGCTCGACCCATCTGGACGTGCCTCCGGACGATATTATGGGGGAGGTCAGGGACCGACCGTTTCTCGGCCTCGATCGACGACCATCTTCACAGTTGATAGGAGATATATATGGCTAAGGGCATACACGGAAAACCCAGCGTGACCCGGGGGTTCAGATGATACGTTTTGGTCCTGCAGGCATCCCTTTGTCCTGCAAAGGCCGCACTCTCAAGGACGGCATCGAAGACGTGCACAACCTCGGGTTGACGGCCATGGAAGCGCAGCTCGTGCGCGCGCACCTCCAGGAGAGGCCGTGCGAGGCAGAGGAGGTCGGGCAGAAGCCCATCAACCTGCCGAACGACATGGTCATCGAGATCGTCCGAAGGAAGGGCACCAAGGAGGAGGTCATCTCCGACCTCTCGGAGCCCGTCAAGAAAGGCGACACGCTCGTGACCCTCACGAGCGGCATCGCTAGGAGCTACCTCGAGCTGAGGCAGCTCCGCGAGATGGCCGAGGAGCTCGACGTCGAGCTATCGATCCACACGCCGTACTACATGGACCTGGTTGGGGAGGGCGAGCTCAGCCTCCGCAGCATGGACTCTATCAAGTGGGGCGGGCTCATGGCGAAGGAGCTCGGGGCGAGCGTGGTCGTCACCCACATGGGCCTCTACGGCGATGTGAGCGCGAAGACCGCCCAGAAACACATCAAGGACAAGATCGGCACCCTCGCGAAGTGGTACAAGAAGCACGGGGTCAACGTGCCGATCGGGCTAGAGCTCAGCGGCCGGCAGGAGATCTTCGGGTCGCTCCAGGAGGTCACAAAGACCTGCAAGGAGGTGCCCGGGACGGTCCCCGTCATCAACTTCGCGCACTACCACGCGCGAGAAAACGGCATCCTCCGCGAACCCAAGGACTTCAGCGAACTGCTCGACGACCTCTGGAAGTATGTCGACGGGGAGTTCTACGCGCACTTCTCCGGCGTCGAGCACGAAGGGGGCAACGAGAAGCGGTTCACCTCGATCAAGAAGGGCGACCTCAGGTTCGAGCCTCTGGCAGAGGCCATAGTGGACCGGAACCAGCCCATCACGATCATCTCCGGTTCGCCTCTGCTCGAGCACGACGCGATGTACATGAAGGTCATACTCGAGAGGGTCCTCGCGAAGAAGGTCTCGAAGGAGGCGAAGGCGGCGCCCCCGAAGAAGGAGAAGTCTTCGAGATGAACGAGAGCTCGGACTACCTGGTGGAGGCCATCCGACAGACCCTCGAGGCGGAGCCCGAGGAGACCGCGAAGTTCGTGGACAACATACTCGAGGCGAGGAAGCTCTTCGTCTACGGGGTCGGCCGGTCGGGGCTGATAGGGAAGGCCTTCGCGATACGCCTCGTGCAGCTAGGGCTCGAGGTCTTCTTCGTAGGGGAGACCATAACGCCGATCGTAGAGGAGGGGAACGTCGTCGTCATAGTGTCCTACACGGGCGAGACGATGTCGGCCATCCAGACGGCGAACATCGTGAGGAGGGTGGGCGCCAAGGTGATAACGATCACGGCGAACCCGCACTCGAAGCTCGCGGCTGCGTCCAACCTAGTGATATCCCTCCAGCCGCCCAGGGACGACGGGCGGAAGCGCCTGGCTCCCCTCGGGACCGCGTTCGAGGACGCCACGCTGATCTATCTCGACTCCGTGGTCGCGATGCTCATGGAGAAGCTGGGGCAGAGCGAGGGGTCGATGAGGAAAAGACACGCGATCTGGGTCTGATCACTTCGGGCCCGTGTCCCCGGAGCTGCCCTGGCCGATCTCATTGCCGTTCTCGAGCAGCATCCTCCGCTTCCTTCTCCATACATGGACGGACAAGACCGCGAGCACAACTATACCCCCGGTCACGACTGCGAGCACGGGCAGGTTCTGGACGGCCCAGTCCCTCACCCGCACGAACCCGCTCATCTGGAGCCCGATGCTCTTCTCGTGGACGATGCCCGTCGTGTCGTTGCCTATGGCATACGAGGGGTTCAGGATGAAGGCCGTCCCCGTGGTGTAGTAGGAGCAGTTGAGGCCCAAAGGAGACTGGTTGCCAGAGGCGTCTATCGTCGGCTCGGACCCGAAACGGTAGTATGCCTGCACCGTCCCCTCGTCGGTGGCGAATTCTATGTCCTGGGAGGGAGACGCGGTCTGGCGCATCGCGTTTGTGTAGTTCATCCCGTTGACGCGCTCGTCAACGCGAGCCGACGCCGTGTTCGTCACTGTCTCGTTTGTCACCGCCGACTTCTCCTTGACCAGAAACAGGTAGATGCTCCCGCCCGCCTGCAGCATCTCCTCCAGGGCGACGGAGGACGAGCCGATCTTCTTCAGAATGTCGATGCTCATCGTGATATGCATGTCCGTCTTCCCTGCGACCACATACTGCCCGAAGGAGTTCGCGTAAGCTATCGGGGCTTCGTATATCGAGAACCTGAAGGTCATGTTCGCCCAATCTTGGACCGCTGCCGCCTCGGTCGCCTGCTCCACATAGCCCTTCCACAGGGACACCTCAGACCACATGGTGACCGAGGCGTATGCGATGCCCTCAGAATGGCCAAGCTCGACCGCGCTCATGTTCCACCTCACGTTCGATGACCCGAGGAGGGCGGTGTACTGCGCCTCCGACCTCGAGAACACCCCGTCGCCGTTCGTGTCGTTGTACAGGAACGCCCGGGTCATGCTCACCTCGAACATGGGGGACAGGAGGTTGTCGGAGTGCTGGAAATCCACCCGGGGCCAGTCTCTGGTCACTGAGGCCGTGAGGTTCCCGGAGATGAACTGGACCTTGAAGTTGTCCTCGCTGTAGTCCAGGAAGGCCTCATTCTGAGGTTCGCCGAGGGCCGCGAGCACCGCGACTGATGCGAGCATCGCAACTGACAATGCTGCTGCCATGGCGGCGGCCTTTGACGTCCTCGACAGCCGAACCCCTCGGACACCTGAGAGACGCCACCCCGACATAAGCTTTCTCCGCAACGCGAGCGCGTCACTGCGCGGGGACCGGCCTGACCTTCAGCTTCCGCGTGCGCCTCGACGGCCCGATGTCAGGCGAGTAGAGCGCGAACGGCACCTCGTGGTATCCAGGGTCCTGGTTCGTGAGCCGGAAGGTCCGCACGTCCCTGTTGACGGGGTCTATCACGAGCGCCGTGTGGAAGGGCTGGTCGAACATGCTCCTCTGGGTCTCCAGATCGGTGCGGGACAAGAAGCACGTGTGGCCGGGGTGCGAGTGGTACCATCCCACGAGGATGTAGTCGAACCCCGAGCCGTCCAGCTGTAGGAACAGCTCGGGGAAAGCGTCTGGGCTGAACTTCACCTTCGAGGACGTGCTCCTGAGCCGCGTGGTGACGACGTCGCGGCATATCACGTAGGGGACCCCTTTCCACGTGAGGACATCACCGAGCATGAAGCCCATGACCTCCAGCTCCTTCGGGGCCTCCTTCAGCGCGTGCTCCCGCATCTTGGCCTCCGCGACTTCCGAGATGTAGATCGGGAAAGGCCTCCCCGAGTATAGCAGGGCCTCGTACATCCCGAGCGATTCCTCCGACAGCCACGCGTGCGCCCGCAGGAGGGAGCGCGCGGGAGGCTCCCGTTCCTCGGGGACATGTCTCGTCTCCCGGAGGATCTTGGGCCTAGGCATCGGCGTCACCTATGATCCTGATCCTCCGATCCGTCTGGTCCATCGTTGCGGGGGGCCGGTATCTGTTCCTGTTGAAGAACGCCGCAGCGCGAGTGCAGGTGTCGTTCCCGAAAGGATTCCTCGGATTCGGGTTGACGAGCAGGGACTCCACTCCGCGGATGAAAGAGGCGAGGTTCGAGCTGAAATCCCAGTTCTCGAGCAGCTTCGTGCAGACATAGCCCCCGTCCTCCGGAGGCATTATGTTCGGATGGAAGATCGGGGTCTGCCACTTGACGATCGGTTTCTCGAGAGGGTACTCATCGGTGACCGCGACCGCGAACCTGTGCACGAACCGATGGACGACTTTCCCCTCCTCCCAGTCGGGTCCAGGGACCCGCAGAAGAGTCACGTTCAGAAGGACGGGGAATGTCGAGAGGGAGGGGTCGGAAATCGATATATGATGCCTGAGCTCCCGTTGGCACATCTGGATCTCGTTTCGCAATCTCGAGCGCAGGAGGTCGGGAGGAAGGGGCATTCCGGTTATCCGCCCTCGGGGTCCGGAATCAGCTCCAGGACGTCTTCGGGTCTGACACCCGCATCCTTGAGAGAGGTGCCGCCTCTGAGGACCTTCTTGCCCTTGCGCAGTACGTAGGCCCCCATGTCCTTGCTCCAGAAAGTGGCGGCGCTCTCGATGACCTCGTCCACGGTGTTCTCCTGCTCGAGCTCCATCTCGACCGTGGCTCCGGTCTCCGCGTTCTTGACCTTTATCCTGACTGCCAACAGACCACCTTGACCTTACTGGACCCTTCCTGAGATTATATGGCTTTCGGATACCTGTAGCCGCTCACCGCGGGCCGTGAACCGGGCATTCGGGGTTCAAATCGACCTCGAACTCCTCGCACACGTTCCGCTGACCGTCGTAGTACACCGCATTTCGGAGCAGCATGTCCTTCCTGCCCGAGACTATCTTCAGCGCTTCGCGAACAATGACCGCAGATATCACACTGGTCGTGGTGATCTCGGCGGGCGTTGGAGGCTCGTGGAAAACGACGTCCCTCCCGGTACAGCTGAACCGCATCTCGGCGATCTTGGCGTGCGACCTGTTCATTCCGCACTGAAGACACGCGCCGTCGGGTGGAAGAGAGACCATGACCTTTCCGATGAACCCCTCCATCCCGCCGTCGATGTAAGGCCTGCCCACATGATAGGAGTGTGCGTTCGCGTGCACGCGCGCGTTCACGTTGTCCAAGCATCCTAGGATCACGTCATTGTCGGCGAACAGAGAATCGCCACAGTCCTCAATCTTCGAAACGATGCCTACGGGATCCGCCTGAGGCGAGAGCCTTCGGACTCCTTCGCAGATCGCCTCCGACTTCGGCCTTCTGTCATCGGCGTCTTTCGCATCGAAGAACAGGCACCTGCTCAGGTTCGACGCGACCACGCGGTCCATATCCACCACCGTGATCTTGCCGAAGCCTGAGAGGGCGAGGTCCTTGGCGACCTCGTTGCCGAGCGCACCCGCTCCGATCATGAGTATCTTCGCGCGGAAGACCGCCCCGATATCGAGCCATCCGATCCTCCTCGCGCGGTCGAACCTGTCGTCGTCCGCCTCCCCCACTCGCACGGTTCCCGACATCGGCGATGGAAACGATGGCGAGGAAATAAAGGTTGGTTCAGTCCCACGCGAGTCTGCCGTCCACCATCAGATGGTGCTCCTTCCCCGAGCGCTCCCTCGCTATTATGGTGGGCTTCTTGACCAGGCCGTCCATGTGGATGAGGGCGTCCGCGTCCCCGTCGTAGTTGCTCCCGACCGCGAAGTGGCACGTGCCGTAGACCTTCTCGTCCTCCAGGACGTTGGCGACTATCCTCGCCTTCCTGTTCAGGCCTATCCCGAGCTCGCCGATGTGGCTAGCGTTCTTCGCATATGAAACAGCGTTCTTCGGGGTCAGCTCGCCGGACTTCCCCATCTTCCTCGCGCGCTCCTCGCCCATCTTGATCGACGCGTGGAGCATGTCCGCCTCCCTTCCCCCGCTTATGTCCACGATGTGCCCGTCGGTCAGGCCGCAGACAATTGGCCTCTTTATCAGTATCTCCTTCTCGGCGAGCGCTATCGACCCGTCGAAGGCGATGACCCCGTTGGTCTTGCCGACGACCGGCGACGTGTACACCTCTCCTGACGGCAGGTTGGCGGTCTTGCCGGGCTTGCTCACATCCCCGTCGTCCGGCCTGTGCTTCCTGCCCCTGATGTCGATCGCGACGCATGTCCCCCCTGGGGCGGTAACGGTCACCTCGTCGCACTTTGACAGGACGGAGATGACCTTGGCCACATCCGACCGCAGCTGCGAGTAGTCTATGGGGACCGTCCTGGCCCACATGTCCTTGGTGATGCCCGGGGACCAGAACGCCCTGAACCTCTTCTCCTCGTAGAGCATGTCGAAGATGTGGCTGTATGATCTCTTGGCGCCCTTGTACGGCTTCTTCAGGCCCCATCTGTCCTTCCCGAGCTTCTCGTCGCTGATGGATATCGCCACGTCCGGCTCCGACTCGATGGCCTTGATGACGGCGTCCTCGGCCAGGTCGAACTGCGTCTTCCTGTTCTGGAACACGAGCACGGGCCTGGCGCCGACTTCCTGAGCCGCGTCGTACACGGACATGGATATCTCCCGTACCTCTTGTTCCGGGTTGGTGACGATCAGTATCTTCTCGTCCCTCTTCGCGGCGAGGACATCCTTCACTGCCGCCCGCGCGCCCGGGATCAGGCGTCGGTCGTACACGTCCTTGAATGTAGCCATGGAGCTCACTCTTGAGGTGGCCGAAGGACCTTCCCCGGTTTGAACGTTTTGCGTGATTCCGAGCAGTGCGGTTTTCTGGACAAGGGTAATATGTGCGTACGGTCTCCTCCGCGTCGATGTTCAACCTAGGCCTTCCGAGCGAAGTCGAGGGGCCCGTCGACGTCGCGATAATCGGCGGAGGCCCTGCAGGACTCACGGCAGCAGTCTACCTCGCGAGGAAAAAGAGGTCCCTGGCAATCATCGCCAAGGAGCTAGGGGGGCAGGTGGCTTGGACGCTCGGCATCGAGAACTACATGGGCTACCAGTACATCACCGGACGGGAGCTGACGGACAAGTTCACGGAGCAGGTCCGGCAGTTCCCCGTGCCCGTCGTGACCGACGAGGTCACCGAGCTGAAGCTTGAGAGGGACGGGTTCAAGGTCATCACGGCGGGTGGACGGACCATCGAGGCGAGCACCGTCATCGTAGCATCCGGCAAGAACCCGCGAGAGCTCGGAATACCCGACGAGAAGAAGTTCGTGGGAAAGGGCCTGTCATACTGCGCCACCTGCGATGCTCCCCTTTTCGCGGACAAGGACGTGGCGGTGTGCGGCGGGGGAAACTCCGCCGTGCAAGCCGCCATCGACCTCTCGCCGATCGCCACGAAGGTCTACATCGTGTCTCGGAGCCCGTGGCGCGCGGATGCGGTCGTCGTCGACCGGGCCGAGGCGCTGCACAATCTCGAGAAGAGGACGAACTTCGCGGTGCTCGGAATCGTCGGCGAGAACGCCGTCGAGGGCATCAGGGTGAGGGACAAGGCCACGGGAAGGGAGGAGGTGCTGCCGGTCAAGGGAGTGTTCGTCGAAGTCGGCCTCGACCCGAACAGCGGCTTCCTCAAAGGGCTTGTGGACCTGAACGAGTACGGCGAGGTGATCGTCGACTGCATGTGCAGGACGAAAGTGCCTGGGCTGTACGCCGCGGGCGATGTCACGATGGTGCACGAGAAGCAGATAGTCGTCGCAGCCGGAGAGGGAGCCAAGGCCGCGCTCAGCGCCCACGAGTACCTGATGCTGAGGAAGCCTCCTACTTGAGCAGCTCGAGGTACTTCGCGCTCACGGGCTTCCCTATGACTTCCTGATCGTACTTCCCCAGCAGGTCCCTGAGCTCGTGCCTGACGTCCTGGTCTATCTCCGCCGGCCTGTGCTCCTTCAGGACCCGCCTCACCTCTTCCCTCGCGGCCTTCCTGATGGGCTCCTCGGACGCGCCGTGCGGAGACTCCCGCATCGCGATCCTCGGCATGAGCACCTCGCTCTTGAAGTGCCTGAGCGTGTGGATGTCCTTCATGAAGTATCCGCCGGGGCCCACCCTCGCGATGGCATCGAAGCCAAGAGTCTCCCGATTGACCTTCACGCCCCGCCACGCGCGCACGACGTTCCTCCAGAGCTCGCAGTCCATCACGATCTGCTCCACGGATTCGCATCCCGACCTGTCGAACCCCCCGATGCCCACGACCTGGTCAGCTCCCGCCAGGGCAGGGATTAGCGCGCTTATCGCCTTCTGATACCCCACCTCGAAGCCCGGCATGGCGCCCGAGGCCGCGATCCCGCCCACCTGACAGGGAATCCTGTACCTCCGGGCCATCTGGCAGCCGCAGGCGTTTATGAGTGAGCCCTCCGTCGAACCCGAGAGGAACACTCCTGTACGCATGTCCATGGGGCCGCTCTCGGAGCTGTAGAGGACTGGAGCCCCGCTTGCCGCGAGCTCGCTGATGACGAACCCCGCGAGGTTCTCCGCGTTGACCAGCGCCACGGTTCCCGCGAGGGTCACCGGACAGACGGACCCCGAGATGGCCATCGAGAGATGAACGACCGGCAGGCCCGCCCTTGCGAACTCGACGACCGCGTCGATATCCCCATGCTCGTACCTCAGCGGGGTTATCGGGGTGTGCGTGATTGACGCGATGGGTCTCCTCGCCAGCTCCTTCCTCGAGCCGACGACGGCGGCCGCGGCATCGATGAGGAACCTGGCGTCGACGATGCTGCCAGCTCCGTGCTGTATGTGCTTGGACGTGGATATCAGCGAGGCGATGTACTCGTGCGAGTTGGAGACCTCTGGCGGGATGTCGTTCGCGACGACCTCGGGCCAGTAGAGGTCCACCTCCGGCATCGCGTCACAGACCACGGTGAGGTCGATGAGGTCCTGCACCGTCGCCTTGCGCTTGCTCTGCGACTCGATATCCCAGACTGTCGTGGGCTGCCCGTCGTTGCATCCCTGGACATGGTCCCGGGCGGGCAGGTCCAGATCCTTGGCCTTGTCCCGGCCACACATCTTGAACTCCTTGGGCGCCTTCGCGAGGGCCTCCTTGACCATCAGCTCGGAGACCTTCGCGACCTTCGCCTTGTCGTCGACGGATGCGCCGTGTTCGGCGAGCATCTTCAGGACAGGTCCGCTCATCACCTTGATGCCGACCTGCTCCAGGATCTTGATCGACTCGTTGTGCACCGTGTCTTCCTCTTCGCGTGTGAGCAGGTTCAGGACGGCAGACGCCATGCGATATCCCTTCCGGGAGGGATTAACCACTACGCGTATAAAAATCCGGAGAATCCGGGTTTAAGAACCGGTAGGCTCTCAGTGGCCTCTCTTCTCCAACGCGGCCTCTTCCAGCCTTCGGGCACGCCTCCTGTTCGCCTGCCTCCAGCGCCTGTGGTCCTGCTCCGTCTCGAGCATGAGCGAGGGCACTGGGGCTGGCCGGCCGTCGGGGCCAAGCGCCACCACGGTGACGTAGCACGAGCCAGTGTGCCTCACCTTGCCCGTCTTCATGTCCTCGGCCTCCACACGGACCCCGATCTCCATCGACGTATGCCAAGCCGCGTTCACGCTCGCCTTCAAAGTCAGGAGGTCGGTGACGTGGACCGGGGACAGGAACGATATCTTGTCGATGGAGGCAGTGACCGTGTTCATGCGGCAGTGCCTCGTAGCTGCGACATAGGATGCCAGGTCCACGAGCTTCATGATCGTCCCGCCGAAGACGTTACCCATGTGGTTCGCGTCCTGCTGCATCATCACCATAGCCGTCGTCGCGCGGGACTCCGACACACTGCGCGCGGGTCCGCCCTTGTCCTTCCTGACGCGTCTCGCCAAAACCTCTACCTCCTACGAACCGCCAGGGCCTCTCCACCGTGGAAAAGCATGATATATCTTTTGCCTGCGCGAGCCAGCTGGCTTCGTTCCCCGCAGGAAAAGTATTAAGATTGGCAACCGAATCCAACCCTTCAGACGGCGGGACGCGTCACGGACCGCCGAGGCTGCGCCTTGGAAGTGTCACAATGCCGGAAGGACTTTCGATGTACGCCGAGAAGGTGTACAACGCGATGAAAAGCGCGGGTCTAGACAACGAAGAGAAGATGGCGAACGCCGACAGGATCGTGGGGATGGCGAACGCCCCGAAGAATTTTGTCCTGCGCGCGTTGGACGAGCTGCAAGCGAAGGGCCTCGTGAAACGAAAGGCACGTGAAAAGGCGGCAGGGTACTACCTCATCCAGAAGCAGCCTTGAGTGGCCATAGGCCTCGCGTGGCCGACGGCAAGACATATAACATCGTACGGTCTAACCGAATGCAAGTGTCCAGATGAGAGAGGATTTCGTCGTCACGCCGTACAAGGTCACGGGCGAGGTGGACTACGACGTCCTCGTCGAACGGTTCGGGACGAAGAAGATCGACACCGAGTTGCTGAAGAGGCTGGAGAAGTACGGCCCTCTCCACCCGATGCTGAGAAGGGGCATATTCTACTCCCAAAGGGACCTCGACTGGATCCTCGACGAATACGACAAGGGGCACAAGTTCTCGCTCTATACCGGCCGCGGACCGTCCGGGCCCATCCACCTCGGGCATCTGATGCCCTGGGCATTCACGAAGTACCTCCAGGACACCTTCAAGGCGAAGCTCTGGTTCCAGCTGACGGACGACGAGAAGTTCATGTTCTACGACTCGCTCAAGCTCGAGGACACGAAGACTTGGGGCTACGAGAACGCGCTCGACATCATAGCCCTGGGGTTCGACCCGAAGCTCACGAACATCTTCCTCGACACCGAGTTCATCGGGAAGATGTACCCGACGGCGATCAGGGCCGCGAAGAGGATCACCTTCTCGACCATCCGGGCCGTGTTCGGGTTCGACAACTCGAACAACATCGGGAGCATCTTCTTCACGAGCATCCAGACGGTCCCGTGCTTCCTCGAGTCGATGGAGCAGGGGAAGAAGGTCCCGTGCCTCATCCCGTGCGGCATCGACCAGGACCCGCACTTCAGGATCACCAGGGACATCGCCGAGGGCCTCGGGTACTACAAGCCCGCGCTCATCCACGCGAAGCTCATGCCCTCGCTGACCGGCGGGGACAAGATGTCCACCTCCCAGAAGGCGGACAACACGATCTTCACGACGGACGACAGGAAGACCGTGAAGCGCAAGACCGCGAACGCGTTCACCGGCGGGAGGGTGTCGATAGAGGAGCAGAAGAGGCTCGGGGGGAACCCGGAGGTCTGCTCCGTCCACGCATACCACACCTACTTCTTCGAGCCGGACGACGCCAAGCTCGCCAAGCTCTACAGCGACTGCAAGAGCGGCAAGATGCTCTGCGGCGAGTGCAAGGAGATCCTGTTCGAGAAGATCTGGAAGTTCCTCGAGGCGCACCAGGAGAAGAGGGCCGAGGCAAAGGACCGACTGGACGAGTTCTTCGTAAGGGACTGCGAGAAGTGAGAACACGGAACTGAAACCTATCGGCACGGTGGTGAACGGCGTGAAGGAGACGCCGAGGGACTGGGATTCGGTGGTCTCCAAGATCGTCATGAGCTCTCGCTACACCGAGGGGTTGTACCGCCTGGGCGAGTTCAAGCACATCTGGGTCATCTTCGGGTTCCACCGGCAGCACGGCACGAGGATGAAGGTGCACCCGTGGCACGACCCGACGGTACCCATCGTGGGAGTCTTCGCGAGCCGGTCCCCGACGAGGCCCAACAAGCTCGGACTCACCCTCGTCGAGCTCATCAGTGTCAGGCGCAACATCGTCACCGTCAGGGGCCTCGACGCATACGATGGAAGCCCGGTGTTCGACCTCAAGCCCGATGTGGACGAGGTCGACTGCTGAGGGGTCGTTCTGGAAAAATAGATAAGCAATTCACCCGATGGCGCTGGGACATGTCGGACAGGGAACTCGCCGACTCGCTGAATTTCTTCGAGAAGAAGGTCCTCAAGGCACTTCACCAACTCGGGAGCGCGAGCCCCGAGAAGATCCTGGAAGAGAGCGGCCTCGGGCAGCTCGTGGAGGTCATGAACGCTTCGTCTTGGCTGAACGCGAAGGGCCTCGTGAACATCGAGGAACAGATCGTCAAGTCGTATTCGCTCAAGAAGCCCGACGTCGTCGACAAGCCCCTCCCGGAGAGGGTGGCCCTCGAGATACTCGTGAGGACGCACAACGGCCGCGGAGGCATGGCGGACATCAAGAGGAGCGGAAAGCTGAGGGACGACGAGATCGCGATCGCCCTTGGCTGGATCCGCAAGAAAGGATGGGGCGAGATCAGCAAGGAGGGCAAGGAGACCCTCATCACGGTCACGCCCAAGGGCCGGGATGCCCTGGGCAAGAAGGGAGAGGACCAGCTGCTGATCGAGCGAATGGCGAAGGGGGAGGTCTCGGAGGGGGACGCCCCGAAGGACATCATCGACATGCTCAAGCAGAGGAAGGACCTCGTCACCGAGAGGCAGAGCGTGCGCAGGACCATCTCCCTGACCGAGGAGGGGAAGAGGATCGCCTCGATGGACATGGACCTCAGGGAGGAGGTCGCCCAGCTGACGCCTGAGCTCATCCAGACGGGCAGATGGAAGAAGGTAGGGGTCAGGAAGTACGATGTCAAGGCCTTCGCACCCACGATGCACGGCGGGCGGAAGCACCCCCTGACGATCCTCTTGGAGAAGACCCGCAGGACATTCCTCGACATGGGCTTCACGGAGGTCTCCGGCAATTTCGTGGAGAGCGCCTTCTGGAACATGGACGTCCTGTTCACCGCGCAGGACCACCCCGCGAGGGAGATGCAGGACACGTTCTATGTCAAGGAGCCTGCGCGGCTGGACATCTCGAAGGACGAGGATCTCATCGAGAAGGTCAAGCAGGTCCACGAGAACGGCTGGACCACGGGCTCGCTCGGATGGCGCTACAAGTGGAGCAGGAAGGAGGCCGAGAGAGCGCTCCTGCGCACGCACACCACAGTCAACAGCGTCCGCTACATACAGAAGAACCCGACGCCGCCCTTCAAGGTGTTCTGCATAGGCCGGATCTTCAGGAACGAGGCGATGGACTCGACGCACCTGCCCGAGTTCATGCAGATCGAGGGGATCGTGTGCGAGGAGGGCGCAAGCTTCGACATGCTCTGCGGCCTCCTGAGGGAGTTCTACAGACGCATGGGCATACCGAAGATACGCATCCGGCCCGGATACTTCCCGTACACGGAGCCGAGCCTGGAAGTGGAGATCAACTGGCACGGCCAGTGGATGGAGCTCGGGGGAGCGGGGGTCTTCAGGCCGGAGGTCACGAAGCCGCTCGGGGTGGAGCTCCCGGTCCTCGCATGGGGCCTGGGGTTCGAGAGGCTGGCGATGCTGTCGTGGGGACTGAAGGACATACGGGACATATACATCTCGGACGTCGACTGGCTGAAGTCCATGCCACAGCTCTGACAATCGCGGGACAAACCTTTCATCCGTGGACGCAATCGGATGCTCATTCTCGGAGGGTTCGAGGTGTCTCGGAGATGGATGCTGGCAGGGGCAATTGTGCTGATAGTCCTGTGCGCTTTCTCCGCCGCTCCTGCGCAGGCCGCTGGCGTCACATGGAGCAAGGGAGATTCGTGGACGTATTCCTGGGAAGGCCTTGAGGCGGGGATCAACGCCACCGGATCCCTGCAGATGGAGGTGTCAGGGACCACCTCAGATTCCTATGACGTCGCACTGTCCGGAACCGTAGCGCTGAACGGCGTCTTCAACGGCACGCCGACCACGGGCTCGGGATCCCTTACGGGCAGCATGGTCAGGCTGAAATCGGACTTTGGGCTGACGTCGATGGCCCTCATCTCCAAGCTGAACGTCACCTTGTTCGTCCTCACGGTGCCCATCGAGGTCGGCCTCGTCACCTCGTCGTCCCCTGCGCTCGTCGACCTCCCCATTGACCAGGCACTCGTTCCTGGGATGCACCTGTATTCGAACTCGACAATCACCGGGGATTACTGGATAAACGCGACCCTCCTGGGGAACGATACGACCCCGATCGATGAGCAGGCACGCATCGAGTTGATCGTCGAGGCCAACGAGACAATCGTGACCCCCGCGGGGACCTTCGAGTGCAACAAGCTCGTGTCGGCCAACGCATCGAGTGAGGTGACATACTACTACTCTGAGAAGGTGGGGAACTACGTGAAGGTCACGGGCAACGGGTCCCAGCAGATAGGCTTCGGAGCCCTGGGGAACCTCACGCTCACCAAGTACTCGTACGGCACGGGCTCGGGGATCGCGTCGTACTTCACGGGCCCGAACTGGTGGGTGCTGCCTCTGATAGTGGTCGTGATAATCATAGTCGTAGTCTCAGTCTTGGCCGCGCGCCGTAGGGGCCGTTCCAAACGAGCTTCCGCGCCTCCTCAGCAAGAGGCACCGGCTCCCGCACCGCCGCCCCCGCCTCAGGGATGACCAGGCGGACCTCGCATCCTCTTGAGCTCGCCCTCCGCCCTCATGATCAGCTTCGCGGCGTGCGGGCAGTCGACGCCCTTCAGGGCGGAGATGCTCTCCCTGAGGCAGTCCTGCGCGCCGCTGTCGTTCCCGCAGTCGCGCTCGGCCGCGGCGAGGTTCGCATACGCCTCCGAGATGCCGATTGGGTCCTTCAGCTCCGTCAGGATTTCGATAGCGTCGTAGCATCTCTCGCGCGCAGCCTCCGGCTCGCCGCGCTTGACCAGGATCTCTGCAAGCGATGTCAGCGCGAGAGCCTCGGTCCTCGCCTGGCCCGTCTCGTCCGAGAGGCGCACCGCGTTCTCGAGGCTCCTCATGGCCTCCTCAGGCCTGCCCAGGAACTCGCACGCGACGCTCATGTTGACGTACATGTTCGCGAGGTCGACGGGCCCGAAGCCCGCGGCGCACTTCGAGAAGTGGTCTATCGCCTCCTGGTACATCCGCTTCCCGATGAACACGTTCCCGAGCTCGAGGTGGGCCATGAGCATGCCCTTCGAGTCCATGGCGGCCATCGCCTCCTTCGCGCTCTCCTCCAGGAGCCCCTGGGCCTTCGCGTAGTCGCCCTTCTTGCTCGCGACCACCCCGAGCCCGCGAAGGGCTTTGGCCTTCGTCCCCGGGGAGTCCGAGGCGTGGCCCATAGCCTCCGAGAAGAAGGACTCGGCGCTCTTCAGGTCGCCCTGTTTGTTCCTGAGCATCCCGAGCTCGGCGAGGGCCTCCGCCTCAGAGCGCGGGTCGCCCGACTTCGCGAGGTCCTCGAGGAGCCGCTCCGCGGCGTTCTCGTCGCCCGCGAGACTCGCCGCCTTCGCCTTCACCAGGTTGACCGTCATCGCATACTTGGGATGCGCGGGCACGACAGATCCCAGGATGCTCCAGAGGCCGTGGATGTCGCCCTCGTCCAGTATCCCGTCGCTCATCCGGGAGACTAGCATCTCGGCCTCGAGCATCCGCCGGGACTTCACGAGATGGAGCAGGCGCTCCTTCGGATCCCCGGCCCTGAGGTAGTAGTCCGCTGCGACGCCGTGCCACTTCCTGCGCTCCTCGTCCGTCATCAGGCCGTACACGAAGCTCCTTAGGGACGAGTGGATCTCGAACCTGCCAGGAGAGGTCTCCCTGAGCATGGAGCCTCTGCGCGAACGCCTGAGCTCCCTGGGGATCGCCTCCGTGGGGAACGGGCTCTGGAACACGGATGACAGCTGCAGGAGGGCCTTCTCGTCATCCGCCAGGCCCGAGTAGAACTTCTCCTCGAAGAACCGCGTCACCTGATGCTTGGCCTCGGTGGGACTCGCCTTCGTCACCATCTCCAGCGAGAGGGGGTGACCGCCCGTGGCCTCCACCAGCTCCGACGCCATCTCGCCCTCGATCCCCTTGGCCGAGAGCAGCGCGAGCGCGGACTCCCGGTCGAGCCCTCCGAGCTCGATCTCGGCGACCTCCTTCTTGGCGACGACGTCCGAGCTCTCGTAGATCCCCGCGCCCGTCTCGCAGGTCATGACGACCTTGGCGGAGCCGCAACTCTCCTTGAACATCCGAAGGAACTGCGCGAGGCTTTCCGAGCTGTCCGCGTCGTCGAAAATGAAAACGTATCCGTTCTCGCCCAGCTCCTCCTTGAGGAGGTAGCTCAGCTCACCGAGCTCGAACCGCCCGGACTGGAGGTACGCGGAGAGCCTCCTGCTCGCGTTCTCTGCGAAGAACCTCGAGAGGTTCTCGGCGAGGACCTTCGGGGTGTCCCACGGCTTCGCGCTGAACCAGAACACGCTGCAGCCCGTGGCTTCGGAGACCAGTTTGGCGGCGAGCGTTGTCTTTCCGATGCCGGCGATGCCTTTCAATGCGAGCATGCGTATCGTCGGCGACTCCAGGACCGCTCTGCCGGCCTGCAGCTCGCGCGATCTCCCGAAGAACCGCCTCACACTGGGAATGGGAGTCGACTTCCGAGGCGGCCGGACCCTCTGCCCGCCCTGCTCTGCCGTCACCTTGGTCGGGTCGACGAGGGTCGCGATGTCGTTGTCCTTGACGTACTGAACGATCTCGACGGCCCTCGCCTTGCCTTGGACCGTGAGTGAGTAGACCTTCCTGCGGGACTTCCCCCTTCGGACGTGCGAGAGCTTCTCGTCGACGACGCCGGACGCCTTGAGCTTCTTCAGCTCGATGGCCGCGTGCGCGCGTGATATCGCGCAGGCCTGCGAGATGCCGTCCTGGGTGACATCGAACGGGACCTCGTACTTGTCCTCGAACTTCACGTAGTTGTTGAGATGGAAGACGATCCTTTCCGAGACAGTAAGCTGTCCACCCATGCAACCTTTGGACTAAGATTTGCGTATTTAAAGGAATCCGCCACTTGCAGTGCGAAATGGTCTAGCCTACCGACGAGGCGAGCCGGCGTTCCCGGACGAACAGGAGGACCAGGGAGACCGTGAACAGCCCCATCACGCCGGAGACCAGGAAGGGGATCATCGCACCGTCCTGGGCGAAGAGCCCGAACTCCCTGGGCGAGAACAGGTCCCAGAGGAAGCCTCCGGCCACGCCTCCGACGACGGAACCGATGTTGTTCATAGACTCCAGCATGCCGATGAGGCGCCCTCGTATTTCTGAAGGAACCGCGTCGGCCTGCATGGCGCGCAGGGCGGGACTCGCGACCTGGAATGCCATGCTCCGCATCCCGAGGAAGACGATGGTCGCGATGAGCGCATAATCGACGGTGACGACGATGCCCCAGTCGAACGGTATCAGCATCGTGCCGATGAAGGCGATGTATCCCCCGAGGACGAACATCTTCTTCTTGCCGATCCTGTCGGCGAGACGTCCGGACGGATACGCCACGAGCGCGCCCAGGCCCATGCCAATCCCGATGACGAAGGCCGCGAAGTCGGCCGTGAGATTGAACTTGAGGCTGAGGAAGAGGACCATCATGGGGCCGATGCTCGCGAAGGAGAACCCCTCGATTGCCGCGTTCGCATAAAGCAGGTTGAGGTTCCTCAGGCTCGGCTTGTCCATGCCGTCCGGCCTGAGGAGCTTCCTGAAGGATATCTTCCTCCTTTGATCCTGCGGTCGTCTCGCGTCCGTGACGTACATCCATACGAGAACCGCCCCGATCAGGGACACGACCGCGGTGATGTAGAACGGGAACTTGTAGCTACCCATGTCGTCCATGTTCAGGAAGTCCTGGGCGAAAAGGAACAGACCTCCGCCGACGAACGGCCCGAGCACCATCCCGAGGTTGGACGACATGACTATCTTGCCGAGAGAAGCGCCTCTCCTGTCCACCGGGCACGAATCTATCACCAGGGCCTCGCTGACGGGCCACACCATGGCGCTCGCGACACCCTGGAGGCTCCTGACGAAGATGAGCCCGACCCACGTGCTGGGGACGGTGAAGAGCACCGCGAGGAACGCGTAGAGGAAGCTCCCTATCAGGATGAGCCGCTTCCTCCCGATCCTGTCCGAGAAGTTGCCGAACGGGGTCGCGAGGAGCGCGCGCGTGAGCACGAAGGACGAGAACAGAATCCCGACCTCCAGGCCGACTTCCTCAGTCCCGCCTCCGAGGAACTCCACGTACAGCGGGAAGAGCGGGAGTATGAGCCCGAATCCGAGGCTTATGATGAAGTCGAGGGCGGCGAGGTAGTTCACGTTTCTGTTGCCCTCGACATGGCTGAGAAGACTAGAGTTCAATCGACCGCCTCTGGCGGGAGCCTCACCCGAAGATGTCGACTCCAGCGCGCAAGTTGTCGAGGATGATAGGAACCAAGGATTTGGGGGTAACCCTCATACCACAGTCGGGATGGGCATATGCCAGATTGTCTCTCCCGACTCTGTTAGTGACATCCCTCAGCTTGGCTAAGACGGACTCCGGGGTGCCGACGTCGGTCGGCTTGACCGGGGTGACCGGGATGCTCCCCACACCGAGCCTCTTCCCATTGTCCTCGAACGCCTTTCCACTGACATGCTCGATGTTCTTGAGCTCGATCCTGCCAGCGAACGCGAAGCTCAGGGTGCTAACGTTCTCCAGCCTCAGGAGATGGTCGACGACCCCGTACCCTCCGACGAACCCGCAGACGTGCACGCTCACCTTCTCCCTGGGGAGATCCTCAGCGATGAAGTCCAGGAGCTTGACCTTCTCCTTCAGGTCCTTGTAGCCCTGCGAGAGGAACGGCTCGTCGATCTGGACATAAGCACCTCTTTCAGTGAGCTCCTTGGCCACGGGCGCGAGCGCCTCCGCGATGTCCTGGTAGAGCCTGGGGTCCATGAGGTTCTTGTAGTAGCCCATTATCTTCTTGCTGCCGCATGTCATGCCCAGGGTAGTCGGCCCGGTGAGCGCCACCTTGATCCTGATATCGGGATGCTTCTTTAGCACGTAGTCGAGGTCCTTCACCTTCGAGAACTGCTCTGGGGCGTTCCCGAGGCTCACCCTCCCGGTGACGATCGGCGCCCCTCCCTCCACCACCAACCCGTCCAGGGCCTCCGCGAAGTACGAGACCATGTCCGTGCGCTGCTCGCCATCGGACAGGATGTCGACCCCGTGCTCCCGCTGGAACTGTATAGCGCGGTCGATCGAGTCGTGCAGGTCAATGCTGAACCTGTACAGGCTCCCGATGGTCGTGACGGGAAGTCGGGCCATGCAGCTTGCAAGATTCCTGGCTGGCCTATAAAGATTTGCCGAAAAACGCCCGGAAAACCATTATCTCACGAGTCGGCCGTCCGGTGTGACGTGAAGCTCATCGTCACATCCTCGGAGGACAACGCCTCGATGAACATTCGCGCAAGGCTTCTCGAGAGGGAGCGATGGGACGAGAAGGGCTCGTTCGACGGCCACCCGGTTCTTGCGAAGGACGACTTCGAGATGGTCCAGGTAGACAGGATCCACCTCGACGAGGACTACGTCGACGACCGCGCCGCCCATGCGCTCGGTGCCAGGCCCGAGGTCGTGATCTTCGCGTCGCGCCACAAGGCGGAGTCGAGGATCCCGACGCTCACGGTCCATCCGATGGGGAACTACTCCTCAGCGGATTTCGGGGGGAAGCCGGGAACGCTGAACCCAGCCTCGCCACACCTGATGACATCCGCCCTGCGCAACCTGCGGAAGGCTGGCCAGGGCCTGCCGTTCAACGTGTCCTTCGAAACGACGCACCACGGTCCGATCCTCAACTCGCCGGCGTTCTACATCGAGATCGGAAGCTACGAGGAGCTCTGGGGAAGGGAGGACGCCGCCGAGGCGATCGCGGGATCCATCCTGGGCGTGGAGGACCGAGGATACCCGATCGTCGTGTGCGTGGGAGGAGGGCACTACGCCCCGCGGTTCACCGAGGTGGCCCTTTCGAGGAAGGTGTCCATCGGCCACATGGCCGCGAACTACGCGCTCGACGCCTTGGACGAGCCAATGATCAGGCAGATGGCGGAGAAGAGTGCAGGGGCGACGAAGGCGTATTTCCACAAGAAGGGGATGCCCAAGCCGAAATACCGCGAGCTGAGGGAACGGTTCGCGGCGTGCGGGATCGAGGAGATCAGCAGCGACGACCTCGAGCAGCTGTGATGGAGGCTGATGATGAGCGAGAGGCTCCAGGACGTTCTCGACGAGCTCAAGTCGATGGAAGACCAGAGTTGCGTTGAGGGGATGGCCAGATACGGCATCCGGTCGGAGAAGGTCTACGGGATATCGATGACCAAGCTCATGAAGATCAAGAAGCGCGTCGGAAGGGACCACGAGCTCGCCGCGGAGCTGTGGACGTCCGGGATCCACGACGCGCGGATGCTCGCATGCCTGATCGACGACCCGAAGCTCGTGACGGAGGAACAGATGGATACCTGGGCGGAGGACTTCGACAACTGGGCCATCTGCGACGGATGCTGCGGCCATCTGTTCGACATGTCCCCATTCGCCTACCGGAAGGCGCGAGAATGGACTGCCAGAGACGAGGAGTTCGTGAGGCGCGCCGGATTCTCCCTCATTGCCGCTCTGACGGTCCACGACAAGAAGGCGGATGACGACGCGTTCCTCCAGTTCCTTCCTGCCATCCGAAGAGCCGCAACGGATGAGAGGAACTACGTCAGCAAGGCCGTGAACTGGGCCCTGAGGCAGATAGGCAAGCGTAACCCGAGGCTCAACCGAGATGCAATCAGGGTCGCCGAGCAATTGGGCAAGCTCGACTCGAGGAGCGCGAGGTGGATCGCAGCGGATGCCTTGAGGGAGTTGAGGAGCGAGCCCGTCAGAGAGCGATTCAGGAGAGCCGAGAACAGGTCAATCCACTAGAGTTCCCCTGAACTCCCTGCCTTCCAGCGCCTCCTTCAGGTTAGGCAGGTCCCTGCCGTCGACGATGGCGAGGGTGATTCCCGACCGTTCGATGATCTTCGCTCCCGTCGGGTCGAACACGATGTTCCGGCCCGCGCCCGGCGGGCAGGTTCCGACCAGGGAGGTCAGCTCATCGTGGGTCATCTTGGGGATGCGCTTGGCGGTCAGGTCCTTCTTCGGGTCCGCCGTGTACGCCCCGTCCACCGAGGTGGCGTTCACAAGCAGCTTCGCCTTGGCACGCTCCGCGAGCAGGGCCGACACGGCGTCAGTGGTGATGCCGGGGCTGACCCCGCCCATCACGACTATCGAATGGCTCTTCCCCGCGTTGACCGCCTCGTCGTAGCTCTTCGGAGGGATGTGATTCGCGTGCTCCCCGAGCGCGGTCATCAGCAGGCGCGCGTTCAGGCGCGTGACCTCGATCCCCATCTCGTCGAGGGAGGTCTCGTCCGCGCCGAGCTCTCGGCCGGCGGCGATGTAGAACCTCGCGATCCTGCCGCCGCCGGTGACGACGAACAGCTTCCTTTCAGAGGAGACCTCGACGAGGACCTTGGCCAAGTCCTTGATGTACCTGGCGTCGTTCTGGTCCTTGATGAGAACGGAGCCGCCCAGCGAGAGAACTACGGGTTCCATGACTGCTCAACTTTTATAACAGTGAACGCTCTAACCCGTAAAAAGGCTTGGGAAATCGATTATCTATGACCGAGCTGACAGACCTCCAGAAGTACGAGTTCCGGCGGAGCCTCGAAGAGGTGAGGAAGCTCACCGGGAGGGGTACGGAACTCATTTCGCTGTACGTCCCACCCACGCGGCAGATCTCCGATGTCGCGAACTACCTGCGGGGAGAGTACTCCCAATCCTCGAACATCAAGTCTGCGAGCACCCGGAAGAACGTGCAGTCGGCGATATCCTCGATTCTGTCGAGGTTGAAGAACTTCAAGCAGCCGCCGGAGAACGGGCTGGTGTTCTTCGTCGGGCACAGGTCGATCGGGGCGGACCAGACGGAGATGGTCCAGTTCGTGCTCGAGCCGCCGGAGCCCGTGCCGACTTTCATCTACAGGTGCGACTCGAAGTTCTTCACGGAGCCCATCGAGTCGATGCTCGAGACCAAGGAGACCTACGGGCTCATCGTGATCGACAGGAGCGAGGCCACCATCGGACTCCTCCACGGCAAACGGATCATGCCCGTCAAGAACATGCAGTCCCTCGTCCCGAGCAAGCACGGGAGGGGAGGCCAGTCGGCGCGGAGGTTCGAGAGGCTGATCGAGATCGCCGCGCACGAGTACTACAAGAAGGTCGCCGACATCGCCAACGAGACCTTCCTGAGCCGGCCGGACCTGAAGGGCATCCTCGTAGGAGGCCCGGGCCCGACCAAGGACTACTTCGTCAAGAGCGAGTACCTGCACTACGAGCTCCAGAAGAAGATCATAGACACCTTCGACACGGGCTATACAGACGAGTACGGCCTCAAGGAGCTCGTCGAGAAGGCCAGGGAGGCCCTAAGGGACCTGGACCTCATGCGCGAGAAGGACATCATGCAGCGCCTGTTCGAGGAGATCCGGAAGCCCGAGGGCGGGCTGTCGGTCTACGGCGAGGAGCAGGTCAAGAACGCCCTCACGATCGGCGCGGTCGACACGCTCATCATCTCCGAGGACCTGCGCCGGGTCAAGCTCAAGCTCAAGTGTCCGAACGACGGTTCGACGAAGGAGGTGCTCGCGAAGGACTCGACCGAGGAGGTCAAGTGCGACAAGTGCGGGACCGTCATGCACGTCGAGGAGGTGGACGACCTCGTCGCCGACATGGCCAAGCTCGCGGACGACAACAACACCAAGGTCGAGTTCATATCCGGCGAATCCGAGGAGGGAGGGCTGCTCCTGAAGGCCTTCGGCGGAGTCGCCGGGATACTGAGGTTCAGGGTGAGCTGATGGAGGACGCGTTCCAGTCGTTCAAGCGTGATTGCTCGGAGTCGATCTCCAAGGCCCTCGGCGAGCTGAAGGCCGAGTCCCCGATCGTGCTTGAGCGCCCGCCGGAGGGGATGGGGGACCTGGCGTTCCCGTGCTTCCCGCTCGCCAAGATACTCAGGAAGGCCCCCGACGCGATTGCCAAGGACATCTCGTCGAGGATCGAGCCCCATGGGACAATAGAGAAGGTGGATGCAAAGGGGGGCTACGTGAACTTCACGGTCAAGTTCGCGGACCTCGCCCAGGCTTCTCTGCGGAAGGTTCTCTCTGAGAAGGAGAAGTACGGCCGAGGAGAGGGCAAGACGGCCAGGATACTCCTGGAGCACACGAGCGTGAACCCGACCGGGCCCATTCACGTCGGCAGGGCGAGGAACCCGATCATAGGGGACACGCTCGCGAGGATCATCCGCCAGGCGGGTTATCAGGTCACGACCGAGTTCTATGTGAACGATTCCGGGCGGCAGGTGGCGATGATGTGCTGGGGGGCGAGGAACCTCGAGCTGGAATCGGAGCCGCAGAGGCCGAGGGACGACTACAGGTACGTGCTCTACTACCAGCAGGCCCATAAGTTGCTCGAGGAGGATCCTGAGAAGACCAAGGAGGTCGACGGACTCCTCTACAAGCTGGAGCACGGAGACCCAGAGACCGTGAACCTCGTCAGGGTCAACTGCGAGAAGGTCTTATCGGGAATCATGGAGAGCCTCCACTCGGTCAACGTGCACGTGGACGGCTTCACGTGGGAATCGAAGTTCGTCCAAGACGGGAGCGTCGAGAAGATAATCGAGAGGCTGAAGAAGTCGGAGTACTGCCGCGAGGAGGGCGGGGCATACCACCTGGAGCTCGCGAGCTTCGGCATCGCTGGCCGGGAGACCAAATGGGTCTTCGCGAGGTCGGACGGGACGTCCCTCTACACGACCAGAGACCTCGCATATCACATGGACAAGTTCAGGAGGGCGGACGTCGCCATCAACATCCTCGGCGAGGACCACAAGCTGGCTATGCAGGAGCTCGCCGCTGCGCTCTCGATCATGGGTGTCCAGAAGAAGCCGGAGATCGTGTACTATGCGTTCGTCTCGCTGCCGGAGGGGAGGATGTCGACCCGCAAGGGCCTTGTCGTGAACCTCGACGACCTGATCGAGGAGGCGGTCGACAGGGCCTATGAGGAGGTCAAGAAGAGGAGGACGGACCTCCCCGAGGAGAAGATGCGCGAGATCTCGAGGATCGTGGGCATCGGCTCCCTGAGGTACAACATCGTCCGCGTCCAGGCCGAGAAGCAGATAGTCTTCAAGTGGGAGGACGCACTCAACTTCGAGGGGAGCAGCGCGCCCTTCGTCCAATACGCCCACGCGCGCGCGTGTTCCATACTCGCGAAAGCGGGCTCGTGGAACAGGGACTTCGACGCGAACGCGCTCGCGAACGAGCACGAGAAGTCGCTCGTCAAGATCATATCCAGCTTCCCGTCGGTCATCGACGACTGCGCGGAGAACCGGCGCGCGCACGTCCTCGCGGTATACGCGCAGGACCTGGCGGCGGAGTTCAACCACTTCTATCGGTACGTGCCGGTGCTGAAGGGGGAGGGCAAGGCGAGGGATGCGAGACTGGCGCTCGTCGAGGCCAGCAAGTGGACCCTCAGGAACACGCTGAACTGCCTGGGGATCGACGCCCCTGAGGAGATGTAGGGTCAAAACCTGAAGGTCCAGTCGCTGTTCCCGTACCTATCCCGGACGAACTCGGATACTAGCATCTTCTCGCGCTCGCTTAGCGACCCCCCATCGAATGCGACGTCGAACTCCCTCGAGAACTCGTTCGCGACCGCCGTCTTCAGCTCGATCATGCTGGGCGGGACGCCCGAAATGAGGCCCGTGAGAGTGGTGACGCGCTCCGACGGCGTCATGGGCTCGCCCTCTTCCACGGCCTTCGGCCTCAGCACGGCGTCCATTGTCTCGAGGCTCGTGTCGAGCAGCACCGTGCCGTGGATCAGCACCGAGCCCTTCCTCCTCAGCTGCGCGTTCCCCGAGACCTTCCGCCCGCCGACCTCCACGTCGTTCATGGGCCTGTACGAGGCGCCCACTCCGAACGACGATATCGCCCTGGCCAGGGCGGAGCACACGACCCTGAACGCCTCCGCGTGCTCCCCCGGGAGGTCCTTCTCGCGGACCACCAGCCCGTATATCAGCTGCCCGGGGTCGGTGTATATCGAGCTCCCACCGGACTTCCTCCGCACCAGCGCGACGCCCCTCCGGTCGCACTCCTCGAGGTTCACGGCCTCCTGGACCTTCTGGAAATAGCCCAGGGAGACCGTCGGCTGCGAGCGCCGGTAGAAGTGCAGCGTGTTCCCCGCAAGCCCTTCCGAGTGCGCCTCCAGGACCGCCTCGTCTATGGCCGCGGATTCCGCGGGCCGCACGAGCCCGCTGTCGACAAGACGCCAGCTATCGGACATTCCGGATACGTGAATGAAAAGTGTCGTTAAGAGGTTTCCTAAGGTTTGTTGCGGCTCGGTGCGCTCACTCCGCTTCGGACTTCTTCTCGCGCCTCGGGCCCTTCCTCTCGCGCCTCGACCAGCGCCTGCTGAAGTAGATCAGCAGCGGGACCAGGATGATCACGCCTATGACCCCGCCCCAGAGGGCGTAGACCTTCCACGCGGCCTCGTTCACGACCAGCGCGTTCGGGCCGCTCAGTATCAGGACGCTCTCCGTGAGCTGGTCGGTGGCGTTCGCGACCACCTTGATGGTGTAGGTGCCCCGGGCCGGAGGCGTGTACGCGAACTTGATGACTATCCTGCCCCTGATGTCGTCGTGGTCCGTGACCGCAGAGGTCGTGCCGTTGAAGATCTGCGAGGCCGTCGCGGAGCCGATCAGCTTCTCTGTCCCGTCCAGGTTCTGTATGTAGAAGCTCACCGTGATGTTCTTCGCGACCGAGGTGCCGACGTTCGTCACGTTCACGACGATCGTGCCCGTCTGGCCCTCCGTGAACTCCGGCGGGAGGTATGTCGCGTTGTCCACCTTCAGGTTCGGGCGCGGCTTCGAGTTCACCGTGATGTCCTTCGTGATCTTCCTGGAGTTGTTCGAGAGGTCAGTGACGTTCAGGGAGACCGTGTACGAGCCCAGCTTGGCGTACGTGTGGTTGACGTAGTACTTGCCGACCCCCGTCACATTCGTTGAGCCGTCTCCGAAGCTCCACGCATAGAACATCTTGGTGTAGTTGTCGACGTTGTCCCTCGTCGCGCTCGCGTTGAAGTACAGCCGCTGCTGCTCCACCAGGGTCGTGCCTCCGGTCGCGTTCTTCACGGTGAAGCTGACCGTGGGCGGCGTGGTGTCGTTGACATGCACTGGCAGGGACACGTTGTCGTGGTGCCCGACCACGTCCGTAACATTGAGCCATATCGTGTAGTCACCTGCCTTGACGTAGGACCATGTCGTGTTCTGCTGGTCGTCCGTCCGCATGATCCTGCCAGAGACGTTCCCGTCCCCCCAGCTGAACTGCGCGTAGTTGATCAGGCCCTGGCGGTCCCCGACGGTGGCGACGTTATCGTAGGACCCCTGGCCCGGGATCTTCGAGGTCGCGTTGATGATGAACGACTCGCTCTGGTTCAGGAACAGGGTCCCGTCGACGAGCGTCCGGTTCTTCAGGAGTATGATCGCCACTGGGTCGAGCCCGTCGCAGGTCACGTTAATCATGGAATTGTTCGTGAGTCCCTCGACGTCCTGCACGGTGAGGTTGACGACGCGGAGCAGGCTGGCGCTGGCGTACGTGTGGTTGGCCGTCTTGTTCGTTGTCGTCAGGGGCGGCGTCCCGTCGCTGAAATTCCAGATGTACGTGAGCGGGTTCCCGTTAGGGTCGTACGAGCTGTTCGCAGTGAACGTGGACGAGTTGCCCACGCTCACGAAGTACTTCAGGACGACTCCGGTCGCGTTCTTCAGCACGTACACGGTGGACGATGTGTCCAGGCCGCCCTTAGCCACCGGCCTGATGGCCTTCTCGACGGTCAGGGAGTAGCTCACGACGCCCGTGCCCGTGCTCGGGTTCAGCGTGAAGTTGTGGTATCCGCCGACGAACACGGTCGTATCGGAGGTCGAGTTGTCGACCAGCTCGAAGTTGGGCATGAGCTGCACCGTGAACACGTAGTTGACGAACGCTTTGTCATGGAACGTGTCCATGGCCATGGTGTAGATCGTGCTTGTGAGGGATGGCGCCGTCACCCCGGACGGGATGACGACTGCATAGGTGGCCTTGTAGGAGTACGCGACGCTGGCTGTGGAGGTCACCGACCCCGCCGTGGAGCCGAGGTTGAAGTTCACAAAGCCCGCCTTGGCGAGGTAGAACACCCCGGAGCTCGTCGAGGTCTTGTTCAGCGACAGCAGCCATGGGGTGGTCACGTTCTTGGGCCCGTAACCCTCCATCGCGTCCGCGAAGTTAGAGGCCTCTGTGGTGCTCACTGTGCCGTCGGGGGTCGTCGTGTTCAGGTCGATCTGCAGTCTGAGGCTCCCGGCATCGCTGTACAGCAGCCCGGGAATGGTCTGGTCATACGCCAGGGTCGTCCCCAGGGTCATGTTGAAGCTCCTGTAGTTCGAGTCGTAGACGATGTTCGTGAGCTCCTGCTCCGCGGTCTGCGTGTGCAGGGTCATCGTGAGCGTCAGCGGGTTGGTCGTCCCGGACGTGATGCTGAGGGTCGTGACATTCGATATCACTCCGTCCGCCTTCACGGACAGGATGAAATCGCCTGGGTAGGCGTCGAAGGAGAACGACCCGAGCGCCGCGGGGCTCTTCAGGAGCCTCTTGATCCAAGGCACGCTCGTGTTCTGGTTCAAGAGGTAGGCGACGACGTTCTGGCCGAGGCCCGTATCGGTGTTGACGAATCCGACGACCTGTTTAGAAGCCGTCAGCGTGATCGTTGGCGAACCGCTCGTGGTGACGACCATCTGCTGGAGGTACGTCTCGAACCCGCCGCCCTTGGCGAACAGGTAGAAAGTGTCTCCCGGGACTTGGGTCGTGTCGAACATCGAGACGACCGCGTACCCGATCGAATTGGTCGTTCCCGAGGCCACGATCTGCTTCATGGTGCCATCGTAGAACCCGACCGTGATGCCTGACCTTGCCGGGCTCACGGTGATGTTCCACGACAGAGTCTTGGTCGGGAAAGCCTGCAGCTGGACGGCGTTCGTCGTGTAGCTCGCGAGCCCGTTGAAACTGAACCAGCCGGCGTTGATCGCGTCATAGTACCCGCTGGCCGTGACATCGAGTCTGTAGTAGCCCGAAGGGGCCGACTGTGCCCTGAAGAACAAGCTGGGGGACCCAATGTACGTCGCCTGTACGGTCTGACCCGAGTGCACGTTCGTCAGGGTGACGGTCGCGGATGGGACGGGTAGCGAGAACTGCCCGAGTACGGGCACATAGATGTCGTTTGTCCCAGGCGCCTGACCCTTGACGACGGCGGCGGGCAGGACTACTACCAAGGCCGATAGTACCATTACCAGCACGAAAAAGCTGGCTGATAGCTTGCTCATCAGATCGCTCTTCATAGCTATGCACCTCTCTTCCTTGGGAATCAAAACCAAGACCCCCTTGGAAAAAGGTAGTCCGGCGAATAGATTGCCCCTTTATAAGCTTTAGCTATGGGACCCATCTGCCTCCAGATGAGCCAGCATGCCTGCCGGGGCCATTCCGTGAGAGGGTTCAGGTCACGATCTTCTTGACCTGCCCCGTCTCGACGGCTCTGCGGACCTCGACCGCTAGCCTGCGCCCGGTGCTCATGTTCGTGCGCCAGGTCGTGTTCCCGTAGGGATGCCCGACCCACATGTGCACGTTCGTGCCGCCCCCGACCCTGGGCGCGACGTCATATATGAAGAACCGGAGGTCCTTGTCGACGCACGTCTGCAGGCAGAACGGTCCTATGATGCCCGGCGAGTAGTGCTCCTGCGTGGCCTTCACGTACTTCTCGGCGAGGTCGAACGCCCCCTCGAGGAGCGACTCCCTCATCGTGGCAGAGTTGTGGCCGCAGACCGTGTACTCCGGGAGCGTCTGGTCCCCCTGCAGGGTCATCTGCTGCGAGGCCGGGAGCCGCACGTGCCCGTCCAAGGACGTCTCGAACCTCCAGTCGATGCCCAGGAGCTCGATCCGTTCCATCTTGCTCTCGAGCGGCGAGTAGAAGAAGTCCAGGTTGAAGACAGGACCGATGACGTACTCCTCGATCCTCGCGTCCTTGAGGTCCTTCTCCGTGATGACGCCCTGGAACACGAGGTCCCTCGACTTCTTCCTGTACTCCTGGAAGCTCGAGGCCGTGAAGAATCCCCGCTCGAGCTTCTTCACCTTGTGGTGCAGCTTGACGATCACGAGCCGCTCTATGTCCTTCGGGTCCTCGATCTTCTTCGGGAACGGCAGGCCCGCCTTCTCAAGAAGCCAGTAGTAGTCCTTCTCCTCCCCGCGCTCCTCGCTCCTGAGCAGGCCCCTCGAGCCGACGAGCGGCAGGTGGAAGTCTGTCTCGATGTCCTTGACGTCGATGTAGGACGTGAACGACCGGTTCGGGACGAACAGCACGTTGTCCGCTCGCAGCTTCTCCTGGAACTTGGGCTCCATCATCTCCTTGAACTTCTTCACGACGAGGCACTCGTCGACCACCCCGCGCAGGACCTTGCCCGATTGGTCCCTCTGGGACTTGAAGAAGCGGGCATAGGTCTTCTCGCGGCCCTCCTGGCAGACCCCGACGGTCCGAAAGCCCTCCTCTACCGCCCCGTCGCACACGTCCAGCGCGGAATGCGACGCGACCATACCGATCTTCGCCTTCTTCAGATCGTACTTCTCGACGATTTCGAAAACCCTGTCCCTGCCGATCAATGCAAACCCCCCTTCGATGTGCCTCGATGCCAAGGGCGGCCGAGTCATCGAGTTATCCGTATATTACTTTGAGGGAGGAGAGAGCGCGAGCTCGTCCAACCGCACTCCCAGCTGCGTGTGAGCCAGCTTGAACCCGAAGCGCTCGTAGAGGCTTCGCGCCCGCGGATAGCTCGTGTGGAGATAGACCGAGGTGGCCCTTCCGACGAAGTCCGTCAGGGCGCACTTCATCAGCTCCTTCCCGAGGCCCCGGCCCTGCTTCGAGGGCGTCACGTAGATGTCGTAGATCAGGCCCACTTCGCCGTTGAGGTGGTCGATGACGAACCCCCCGTCGACGTGGAATATCGAGTAGTTCTTGTCCGCCCGGAACCGCCTGAGCCGGAAACGCGCCTGGAGAAGGGACTCGTCGTAGTACTCCGCGAACAGGCGGATCAGGGCGCCCTTGTTCTCGATCGAGAGCCGCTTGCATGTGTGGTCGAAGGGCTTCGGGTTCTCCAGTGTCATGCGCCACATTGGCATCGGGTCGAACGCCCGTATGAACCTGCCGAGGTCGACCGAGAACACCGCCCACTTCTTCTTAGCCGCGGCCAGGAACCTCAGGAGGCAGTCCGCCGCGGGGAAGATGTCCTGAGGGTTCGTGGCCACGAACATCCCCTGCTTCCGCTCTTCCTCGGTGATCACCCTGGCCGTATCGGCATCCTCCGCATAGAACGCCCATGCCCTGCGGCTCCCAGGGACGACTATGCTGATCCCGACGAGCTCCGAGGTCCCGCTGATGTTCACGGGCTTGCCCTCGGAGTCCGCGAGCGTCTCGTCGATCGGCAGGTCATAAGTCGTGACGAGAGTGCACTCCCTCTGCATCGCGTTCGACACCGCCCGGGTCACCTTCCACCCGGCCCCGGCCAGCGCCTTCCCGAAGAACCTGTTCCTCGTGTCCTGGACCAGAATGCGGCCGTACGGACGCCTCCGAAGCTCTCTGCTCAGCTTCTCGGCGGATCCGGGCGAGAGCCTGAGCCCGTGAGGCGATACCCTGAGGAATCCTCTCGCGACGCCCTCCCTGAGGGGCATCAGCTCTAGCGATAGCGCTCCCTCGTCGCCCTTGACTATGATGATGTCCGACTGCGCGGCGGGGGAGTACTCATCCATGGTTCTCCGGGTCTCAGAAGAAATAGAACCCCACGTTGTAGTCCTTGGCGCACTTGGCCATCGCCTCGAGCCTGTTGAGGGTGCCCTCGATCCTGCGGGCGATCATCTTGCTCTCGCCCGGGGCCTTCTCGCGGAGCACCTTGACCTCCTTGAGTACCTCGTCTGCGTCCTTCGCCGTGAGCACCTTCTTCTGCTCGGCGAGCTCGTTTACCTTCGCGAGCAACGACAGGCCGTACTTCTTCGCGAGGTCGGGGACCGGGGAAGCCGTCGGGCCGAAGTTGCCCACGCATCCCTTCTTGTTGTCCCACGACAGGCCGCACTTCCCGCATGTCGCGTACATCTCGTCGAACTCGAGCAGGTCCCACTCGGTCACGACGTTCTCCTTCTTGGCCGACTCGATCACGCCCTTGCGCTCGCCCGACGGGACCTTCTCCATCAGGAGCCACTTCGTTCGGACCTCCTTGATGAACGGCTCGAACATCCTCCTGTCGGCCTCGTCCTTGACCTTCTCGAGATAGAGCTCTTCGCCCTCGAGCTTCACGCGCGAGCGCTTCAGGAAATCGTCGATCTTCGCCTTCCCGAGCTTCTCGGCCGCCTTCTTCATGTCCACGATCCGGTCGACCTCCATCGACTTCTCCCAACGTCCCGGGTCCTCGAGGAATACCTTGACGACGGTCTGCTTGCCGTTCCGGCAAAGTGCCTTCTCCGACTCCAGTTCCGTGATCGCCATGTTGAGCCCCATCTGAATGCACCTTCGGGGATGCGGAGACCTCTCCCTCGGATAAACCTTTCCGCAGAGGAGGCTTGGAAGGAGGACCACACGCAATAATCTAATCTATATCCTCGCCATGCCGAATCCGGCGAAGGAGGAGGTCCGATGACAAGGGCGAGCATGAGCATCCTGTCCCGAAGCGATATCGACCAGGTCCACGACACGTCGGTCAGGATACTCTCGGAAGTAGGAGTGAAGATAGAGAGCCGCTCCGTGCTCGCGCTGCTCCAGAGGGCGGGCGCCATAGTCGACGAGAAGAAGATGTCAGCCCTCCTTCCGGAGGCAATGGTGACGGGCGCCCTCAGAACCGCCCCGAAGTCCGTCAGGATCTGCTCGAGACGGCGCGTCGACTACACGATCCCCTCCGATGGCGTGCAGCTGATCTCTCCAGATGGACAGCCTCCTGCTGTATGGGATGTCGATACCTGCGTGAAGAGGCCCTCCAAGCTGAAGGACGTGATTGACATGTCCATCGTCTGCGACGCGCTACCGGAAGTGGGGCATCTGTGGCCACCGGTGATCGCAACGGACATGCCTCCGGCGACGTCGACGCTGTACGAGTTCCTCGCGAGCATGGCTTTCACATCCAAGCACATACAGCATGGTGCGATCTCCGCCCAGGAGGCGAGTTTCCAGATCGAGATCGGAGCTGCGTTGCTCGGGTCCAGGGAGGCCCTGAAGAAGAGGCCCATCTTCTCGGACGTAATAACCCCGATATCGCCGCTCAGATGGGATGGGGGGGAAGTTGAGGCGCTTGTCGAGCTCTCGCGTGCAGGCATCCCGATGGCCCAGCTCTCGATGGGCATCGCAGGTTCAGTGACCCCGGTCACTCTCGCGGGCACGTTGGCGGTCGTGAACGCCGAGAACCTGTGCGGCCTAACGATGACACAGGTCGCTGCACAAGGAGCGCCGTCTCTCTACTCGTCGTTCTCTGGAGTCATGGACCTCAAGACCGGAGTGTTCATTGCCGGCGCCCCCGAAGGCGTACTCATGGATTGCGCGTCGGTCCAGATGGCGAGGCATTACGGATTGCCGACATTGTGCGGCGGGCCGGGGAACTCGGCCCGGACGCTCTCGGCAGAGGCCGGTTCGGAGAGCTCCGTGTCCATGATGGGTGCGCTTCTCTCCGGCTCCGACATGCTTGTGGGCCTCGGCGGGCTGGACCGCGACGGGATGGTGTGCCTCGAGAAGATAGTGCTCGACGCGGAGATATGGAGATGGCTTGTGAGAATCAGAGACGGGATCCAGGTGGACGACGGCACTCTCGGGTTCGACGCGATCAAGCGGCACGGACCCGCGGGACTGTTCATGTCCGACCCGCACACTGCCAAATACATGAGAAAGGAGTTGCTGATCCCTCAGATCACGACATTCCGCGACGCGAAGCAGGAGGGGTACTCGTTCGACGACCTCCTGGAGCATTCGAGGAAAAGGACCAAGGAGATCCTCTCAACCCACAAGCCGCAGCGGTTCACCGACGACGAGGCCGCGAGGGTCGGAAAGGTCGCCGAGAAGTACGGCGTGCTGCTCAGCGACGGAAGGCAGGTCTTCCAGTACCGCTAGCTCACACCCTTCTCTTGAAGAGCCGCTCCAGGTCGCTGGGGGACAGGACTATCATGGTCGGCCTGCCGTGCTCGCACGTGTACGGGCTCTTCGTCGCCATGAGCTCCGAAATCAGCTGCCTCATCTGGGACTCGGAGAGCGCATCCCCTCCGCGTATGGCCGTGTGACAAGCCACCTTCCAGATGACCTCGAGCCCTACGCGCTTCGTAGGCGACATGCTCGACAGGTCCCCCAGGACATTCCGGAATGCCGATTCGCCCTGCGCGACGCCGAGGACCGTGGGGATCGCCCTCAGGGCGTACGCGTTCTTTCCGAACGGCTCGATCTCGAACCCCGTCTTCTCGAGGGTCTCGCGGTTCTCCTCGAGGGTCCGCATCTCCAGAGGGGACAGCTGCACCACAAGGGGGGCGAGCAGCTTCTGAGAGATCTCCTCCCCGCTCTCCATCGATCTGAGGATGGCCTCGTAGACAACGCGTTCGGAAGCCGCGTGCTGATCGATGAGAAGCAGGCTGCCGCACGACTCGGCCAGGATGTATGTGCCCATGACCTGCGCGAGCGGGACGATGAGGGGCTTGCTCTCACCGCGCGCGGGAGTCTCCCTCACCTTCAGCGTGGTCTGGAGAGCCTTGGCCGCATCTTGCCCGTCGATCTTCGCGGGCGACTTGAACGACTCGGAGAATCTTGTGAGGTCGTACTTGAATGACAGGTCGGGCTCGAAGAGCGAGTCAGTCACCGCTTTCTTGACCAGGCCGAGGACCCTGGGCTCGTCGAGGAACCGCACCTCTCGCTTCGCGGGGTGCACGTTGACGTCGACCTGGGAACCAGCGACGAATACGCGAATCACTCCGACAGGGTACCTGTCCTTCATCAGCTTCGAGCCGTAGGCCTCCAAGACGGCAGAGACGATCTTCTGGTTCTTGATAGGCCTGTCGTTCACGAACAGCATGAGCTCCGCGACCGACGGACGCGTCTGCTCCAGCCGGCCCATGTAGGCCTGGACCCTGACGCCCTCGTCTTCCGCTTCCCCGTAGAGGATGTTCGACGCGACCTTGGGCCCGAACGCGAGCGTCAGCGACCCGCGCATCTCCTCCGCGGCGACGTGCGCGATCTCAACCTCCCCATCCGAGAGGAAGGTGAAGGCTAGCCCTGGCCGGCACAGAAGGTAGTTCATCATCACCTCCTTGCAGTGGGAGAGCTCCACGTTCTTCGACCTGAGGGACTTCAGCCTCGCGGGAAGATTCCCGAAGAGGTCCTCGACCACGACCTCTGTCCCCGGAGGACACCCGACCGGGTCGACGGACACGGTCCTGCCGCAGTCCACCACGACCTGCGTCCCACCCTCGACTTCGTGCTCGCGCGTGCGCAATGTCACGCGCGCGACGGAGGCTATCGACGAGAGCGCTTCCCCTCTGAACCCGAAGGAGGCGAGCGACCCGAGGTCCTCTATTCTGACGATCTTGCTCGTGGCGTGCCTCGTGAAGGCCGTCTGAGCGTCCTCCGAGGACATCCCCGAACCGTCGTCACGGACCGAGATCGACCTCTTCCCGCCGTCCTCCACGGAGACCACGACAGAAGTTGCCCCCGAGTCCAGCGAGTTCTCGACTAGCTCCTTCACGACGGAGGCAGGTCGCTCTATCACCTCTCCTGCCGCGATCATGTTCACGGTCGATTCGTCGAGGACCTTGATCCTACCTGGCACGTTTCCCTCCCAGCTTCTTCTTGAGCTCGACGAGTTTCAGGTAAGCCTCCATGGGAGTCATCTTCTCGAGCCTCAGCTTCCTGAGCTCCTCCTCGATGGCCGGCTCCTGCTCGGGCTTGAGGAGGAGCGATTGGGTCTGGGCCTTCTTCCTGGCCCTGACTTCGAGCACGTTCTCCTCCTCTATCCGGTTCAGCACCTGCTCCGCCCGCGTGACGACCTCCGGCGGCACCCCCGCAAGCCTGGCGACCTGGATGCCGTACGATTTGTTGGCTTTGCCAGGCACCACCTTCCTCAGGAACGTCACCTCCGAACCCTGCTCCCTCACCGCCATCGCATAGTTCTTCACGCCCTCCAGCGAAGAGGCGAGCTCGGTCAGCTGATGGTAGTGCGTGGCGAACAGCGACTTCGCCCCGACCTTCGACTGGTCGTACAGATGCTCCGACACGGCCCACGCGATCGCGAGGCCGTCGAACGTGCTCGTGCCTCTCCCCACCTCGTCGAGGAGGATGAGGCTCCGCTTCGACGCGCTGTTCAGTATGTTCGCCAGCTCGGTCATCTCCACCATGAAGGTCGACTGACCCCTTGAGAGGTCGTCGAATGCTCCAACTCGGGTGAATATCCTGTCCACCAGACCGATGCGCGCTTCCGTGGCGGGCACGAACGAACCCGCCTGGGCCATGATGACGATCTCGGCGATCTGCCGCAGGTAGGTTGACTTGCCTGCCATGTTAGGACCCGTCAGGATGATCAGACGGTTGAGGTTCGTGTCGAGGTATGCGTCGTTGGGAACGAAGGGGATCCTGATGAAGCGCTCGACCACCGGGTGCCGTCCGTTCTTGATCATGATCGTGTCGGTGGCGCCGACCTCCGGACGGCAGTACCTGAGGGCGACGGCGGCCTCGGCGTACGAGTTGAGGACGTCTATCGTCGCGAGCGCGTGCGCGAGCGCGCGGATGTCTTCTCCGCGCGCTGCGACCTCGTCCCGCACCCTGACGAAGGCCTCATACTCCATCGCGCTGGACCTCTCCTGCGCCGTGAGTATCGACTTCTCGCGGTCCTTCAGCTCGGGCGTGACGAACCTCTCGCCCGTCGTCAGGGTCTGCTTGCGCTCGTAGTCCGGAGGCACCTGCTTCAGGTTGGATCTCGAGACCTCGATGTAGTATCCGAACACGTTGTTGAAGCCGACCCTGAGGTTCCTGATGCCAGTCCGCTTCCTCTCCGAGTCTTCGAGCCCCGCGATCCATATCTGCCCCTCCCTGGCATCGCGCCTGAGGCCATCGAGCTCAGGGTCGAATCCGTCCTTGATTATCCCTCCATCCTTCAGGGATACGGGCGGGTCGTCCGCCACCGCTCTTCCGATGAGCTGCGCGACCCCGCTTGCGTCGGGCATCGCATCCAGAAGCTGCCTGAGGAGCCCCGACGTCTCAGCAGCCGCCCTTCTGACCTCCGGGACCGCCTCGAGGCAATTCCTGATGGCGATCAGGTCCCTCGCGTTTGCGCTCCCGTATGTGACACGCCCGACAAGTCGTTCGAGGTCGCGCACGTCCCCGAGCGACTGAGAAATGGCTACTCGCACAGACGTCTTCGACACGAGCTCCGAGACCGCGTCAAGCCTCTCGTTGATCGCGCGGACGTCGACGAGAGGCTCTGTGAGCCACCTGCGGATGAGCCTCGCGCCCATGGGCGTGAGGGTCCTGTCGAGCACGGACACGAGGGTGTTCTCCTGACCTCCGTCCCTGACGTTCCTCAGGACTTCGAGGTTCCGGAGCGTCGTCTGGTCCAGCACCAACTTGTCCGCAAGCGAGAACACCTTGGGAGGAGCGACGAAGCCGAGGGAGCGCTTCTGGGTCGTCTCGATGTACCTGAGTACTGCGCCGGCGCTCCTCAAAGCCAGGGGCTTGTCGGCGAGCCCCAGACCCTCGACCGATTGGACCTTGAAATGCGTCTTGATCATGGATTCGGACGACTCCTTCAGGAAGGAAATGTCGTCGAGCTCGGTGAGAGCCGCGCCGGAAATCCTGAACTCCTCCGTGAGCGCAACGTCATCGAACCCGGGCGGGTGGAGGACCTCCTTAGGGGACCGCTGGGCGAATTCCGCGAGCACCTTGTTGCGCGAGTCCGCCCCCTCGATCTGCGTCGTCAGGAACTCGCCCGTGGATATGTCGACGAAGGAGAGGCCGTACCCCTCGTCGGAACGCACGATCGCCATCAGGTAGCTGTTCGTCTTGCCGTCTAGGACGGTGGTCTCGAGGATCGTCCCCGGGGTGACTATGCGGACGACATCACGGTCGACTAGGCCTTTCGCGAACCTGGGGTCCTCCACCTGCTCGCATATCGCGACCTTGTATCCCCTGCTGACTAGCTTCGGGAGGTAGGAGTCGAGCGCGTGCCAGGGGACCCCCGCGAGCGGGACCTTCTCCTTCTTGCCCTTGTCCCTGGACGTGAGGGTGATCTCGAGCTCCCTGGAGCCAATGACCGCGTCGTCCCCGAACATCTCGTAGAAGTCGCCGATGCGGTACAGCAGGATGCAGTCCTTGTAGGCCTCCTTGATCCGGAAGTACTGCTCCATCATCGGCGTTGCCGCTCTAGCCAAAGGCCCTGCTCCCCTCTGCAGCAAGAGGATGGGCCGGGATATTTCTACTTATTGTCAGGCTCCGCGAACAGCTGTGGTCACACATATTTAGACAGCTTCGCGATACTGCAGCGAGAACATGATCCCCGGCTCGGCCCTCGAGGTCTACACGGACGGCGCTTCCAGGGGGAACCCCGGCCCTGCGGCGATCGGCTACGCGGTGTACGATCCCGACGGGAAGATCGTGGACAAGGATTCGAAGGCGATCGGGATCAGGACGAACAACCAGGCGGAGTACGAGGCCTTCGTATGGGCCCTCGAGAGGGTGTCGAAGATGGGGGCCGCCGAGGTCGTCTTCTACTCCGACAGCGAGCTGCTCGTGAGGCAGGTGAACGGACAGTACCGCATCAAGGACCTGAGGCTGAGGGACCTCCACGACCTGGCGCAGGGGTACATCGACGCGTTCGACAGCTTCGAGATCGAGCATGTGTCTCGGCAGAACGAGAGGACCTCGCGGGTCGACGCGATGATAAACGAGGAGCTCGACGAGTACGAGAGATGAATTCGCCCCGTGATCGACGCCTACAGGTTGCCTCCGCATGACTGGCATTTCGTGTCCGTCACGAGGTTGAGTGTTCCGCAGTAGCGGCACCTCACCTTGACGGTCTCGTGGATCGTCTCGATGCGCACCACCTCGCGGACAGGCTCGGGCTCATAATGCGAAGAAAGCTCAACGCCTCCATATGAAGAGGACGCGCCTAGGGCGAGCCTGATGATGACAGCAAACACTATGCCGAAAACCAACAGAACGGGTAAGCAGACTGCACTGCCGTCAGATGCTCCCGCCAGAACCGCAAGCACCGAAATGAAGACTGCGACAAAGAATACGGCCAACGCCACCCCGTTCTTGACGTCCTCCGGGGAGGCGTTGATGCCCTCCTCCCCGTGGCCCTCCTCGGGAGGGTAGGGGGTGCCATCCGGGGTCGTCCGCATCTCATCATGCAGGGCACCAGGGCCGATCGAGTCCGGATTGTACCAAGGCGGCTGCAAATGCCTTCCCCCGCCGGGAGTGACAGCGCAGAACGGTAATATTCCTTTTGATGGCCTGCCGGTCATCGAAAAACGAGAGAGTAGCCCCGGGAGGATTCGAACCTCCGTCGCAAGATCTCTCCTTGCGAGAAGCAATCCAGAGTCTCGCATGATTGACCGCTACACTACGGGGCTGTTACGGCGGTTTTGGCTATTCCGCTACCTGTATATAAGAAGTTAGAGCGACCACACAGCATCATGCCTTCTTCGGGGCCATCTCGTCGAGGAACCCCAGCAGATGGTCCCGGACGATCACGAACGACGGGCCACCTCCATGGTTCGCGAGGCACGGGACGCACCTCGTGGCGACGGCCGTCGCCACGGCCATCAGCTCCTTCTGCTTCCTGTTGACGGCCCCTTCCCCGTAGCAGCGCTTCAAGAACCCGTTGAAGTCCTCGTACAGGTCGGGCGCCTCCTTCTCCAGGCGCGCCCTGTTAGCCGCCCTCCTCCTCCTCCTCAGGATCTACTCGGCGCTCTCCATCCCGAGGCCCTCCTCATCTCCTGATCGCGCTTATCGCCGTGAGCATGCGGTCGAAGACCGCATCGATCCCGCCCGTGCCGTCAATGTCCACGAGCTTGCCCTTCTTCCTGTAGTAATCGATCAGCGGCTCGGTTTGCTCACGGTAGACCCTGAGACGCTCCCCAACGGTCACCTCGTTGTCGTCGTCCCTCAGGATGAGGTCCGTCCCGCACTTGTCGCACTTTCCGGGCAGCTTCATGGGCGGGTTGTACTTGATGTGGTACACGGTCCCGTCCTTCGGGCAAACGCGCCTCCCTGTCGCGCGCTCAAGCAGGACTTCGAAATCGACCACGATGTTCAACACGATGTCGACATCCGTTATCTTCTCCAGCTCGTATGCCTGAGCCATGGTCCTCGGGAACCCGTCGAGGATGTAGCCGTTCCTGCAGTCGGGTTTCGCGATGCGCTCCTTGATGATCTCGACGATGAGCCTGTCCGGGCCGAGCTTCCCCTGGTCGAGGTACGACTTGACCTTGAGCCCGAGGGGCGTCTTGTCCGCTACCGCCTTCCGCAGCAGGTCGCCCGTCGAGACCTGCGGGATCTTGTACTTCTCCGAGAGCTTCTGGGACTGCGTCCCCTTTCCGGCGTTCGGCGGCCCGAATATGACCAGCTTCATGTACGACCCCGGGCGTCACATTCTGTATGGGGTACTTATTGCTTCGCGACCGCCTCTAAGAAAAGCCGTCAGAGAGAACGGTTTTATTGGTAAGGCATCATTACTCTCCGGGGCAGCATGAACAAGAGAATCCTGGACGAACTTGAGAAGATACTAGGGAAGGAGCGCATGTCGACCAAGACGGCCGACCTCTACGTGTACGGCTTCGACGCCTCTATCCACCACAAGAACCCCCACGTGGTGGTTAGGCCCAAGACCGCGCAGGAGGTCTCCGAGATCGTCAAGCTCGCCAACAGGACCCGTACGCCGGTCATCCCGAGGGGGGCAGGGACCGCCATGTGCGGCCACACCGTCCCGCTCAAGGGCGGGATAATCGTGGACCTGTCAGGGATGAACCGGATCAAGGAGGTCAGGGTCGAGGACCTCTACTGCGTGGTCGAGCCCGGGGTGATCTACGACAAGCTCAACGCCGTGCTCGGGAAGAAGGGCTTCTGGTTCCCGACGAGCCCTGGGAGCGGCGAGGCATGCACCATCGGGGGGATGGTGGTCACGAACGCCTCCGGGATGAGGGCCATCAAGTACGGCGCCACGAGGGACTACGTCCTCGGCCTCGAGGTGGTCCTGCCGACCGGGGAGATCATGCACTCAGGTACCCGCACGCTGAAGAACTCGTCCGGGTACCAGCTCGACAGGCTCATGGTCGGCAGCGAGGGCACGCTCGGGATAGTCACCGAGGTCACCCTCAAGCTCGCATTCAAGCCGAAGGCCTCGGGCATGACGCTCGCGGCCTTCAGGTCGCTCGAGGACGCCGGGAAGTGCGTCACGAACATCATCTCGAAGCCCCTGATGCCCTCCGCGATCGAGCTCATGGACTCGGTCTGCATCAAGGCGGTCAACAAGACCATGAACGTGGGGCTGCCCGACGTCGCTGCCATATGCATGATCGAGGTGGACGGCCATCCGGCGGCGGTCGAGGACGAGATGAAGATCGTCGAGGAGATCTGCAGGCAGAGCGGGGCCCTGTCGATCGAGCCCTCGAGGGACAAGAAGAAGATCGACTACTGGACCTATGCGAGGAAGTGCATCATGCCCGCGCTGAGCAGGTACGGCGAGAAGTTCGTCTCCGTCGCGCTCGCGGACGACATGTCCGTGCCGATCTCCAAGATACCCGAGGCAGTGGTCGCCTTCCAGAAGATAGCCGAGGAGAACGGGGTGGTTATTGGCACCTACGGCCACTCTGCGGACGGCAACCTGCACACGAAGATGCTCGTCGAGCCGAACTCGCAGGACAGCTGGAAGAGGGGCGAGAAGGCGGTCGGGCAGATCTACGACAAGGTGCTCGCCCTCGGGGGAACGGTCACGGGCGAGCACGGCGTGTCGATCACGAAGGCGCCGTACATGCAGAAGGAGCGCGCGGACTCCCTCGAGGCAATGAGGAAGATCAAGAAGGCCCTCGACCCGAAGAACATAATGAACCCGGGGAAGATCTTCGACTGGCAGGGAAGCATCATCGCCCACCTGCGCTACCCCGCTTTTCTAGAAGACCAGGTAGAAGGCCGTGAAGAGCATCAGGCCTGCGGCAAGTAGCGTCCCGATGTACACTGGCTTGTTCCAGCGCCATATCTTCGCGCCGTCGAAGGGCATGATCGGGATCATGTTGAACGCCCCCAGGAAGACGCTGAAGAAGTAGAGGTTCGCGGTTATCGAGGCCGCCAGGCCCGATACGCCAGGGACCATGAGAAGCGCGAACGGGAGGCATACCAGGCCGACGATGAGGTTCGAGCCCGGACCGGCAAGGCTGATCTTGCCGTTCTCTCTCGGGCCTATGTTCCCCGCGATCCAGACGGCGCCCGGGGCGGCCCAAAGGAAGCCGAGGAAGGCCGACAGGACCGCGAGGCCTAGCATCCGGTAGTCCGCGCGGAACTCGGCCCAGCAACCGTACCTCCGTGCGACGGCCTTGTGGGACATCTCATGTATGAAGAACCCGGCCACGACGACGAGCGCGGCCGCGCCGACGTCGAACCAGATTCCATTCCCGCTCGACCCGATGAAGATGTAGAACGCGGCCGTGAGGATCACAATTGCCGCAGCGATGTCCCTGATCTCCGTGCGGCTCGTCAGCCTGTGCTTCGGCCTGACGTACGGGTGGCCGTACTGCGAGACGTCGTAGCTGTACGAGTACCTCGGCTCGACTATGGTGTACTCAGAGTCCTTCCGCACCTTCCGGGCCATCGTCTTTGGAGAAAGCCAGCCGGTAGTTAATCATTATGGGGGCTACCCTCGCCGCTTTCGCTCCTGCTGTGGTCGGGATATCTATTTACACTAGCCCATCTGTAGGACCCGCACCATGGACAGGAGGCCTCATCGGGCAGCATCAGCGTTGTACTGGTGCAGCGCATGCAACGTCCCGTTGATCGGAAGCACCTGCGGAAGGTGCGGCAGGAACGGCCACTCGGTCGAGCTGTCGCCTCCCGGGGATGTCAGGATCGCCCTCGAGGGGACAAAGCGGAGGCTGAGGTACCTCTTCCTGAGGCATTTCGGGGTCCAGCAGCTGATCCCCGACGTCTTCGTCCTGAACAAGACCTCTGGCGAGGACCGGGCGGAGGAGGTCATCGTCGACGGGCATCGGATAGCGCTGCTCACGTACGACCTCGACAGGCGGGACTTCAGCCTCACCCTCCGCATCGACGGCGCTCGCATGCTCGCGCGCATGCGCTCCAACAAGACTATCACCCTGAAGAAGGCCGAGGGCCACATGAAGGGGAACTACCTGCCCCCGGAGACCATCAGATCGGTGGACCCGAGCATAAGGGCGGGGGACGAGGTGGTCATCGAGATGGGGAAGTTCATCGGCTGCGGCACCGCGAAGGCCGATGCCAAGGACCTCAGGACCTCGGCCAAGGGGGTCAAGGTGCGCGACTTCTCGCAGGCAGGGCCGCTCACCCCAGGGAGACGCGCCTGGACCAAGGACGTCATCAAGGCGAATCTCGCCCACATCGCGGCGAAACGGGCGAAGGCGGAGCACGAGCTGAAGGACCTCCTCGGGAGGACGGAGCTGCCGGTGACCGCGTCCTTCAGCGGCGGAAAGGACAGCCTCGTCGTCCTCGACATCCTCTCTGGAGTCACTAGGGACTTCACGGCGGTCTTCATCGACACTGGTCTGGAGCACCCGGCGACGAGGGACTACGTGAAGCGCATGACTGCACAGAGAGGCGTGCGGCTCCTGACGGCCCATGCGGGCGACGCGTTCGACGACAATTTCCCGGCCTTCGGCCCGCCCGCAAAGGATTTCAGGTGGTGCTGCAAGGTCTGCAAGCTCGCCCCCGTGACGGCCCTCATCTCCGAGAAGTTCCCGAGAGGCGCACTGACCGTCGAGGGCAACCGGAGGCTCGAGTCGTTCTCGAGGGCGCACACCGAGCTGACGGAGGAGAACCCGTTCGTCCCCGGACAGACGATCGTGAATCCGATCAGGGACTGGACCGGACTGGACGTGTGGCTCTACATTATGATGCGTGACCTGAAGTACAACCCGCTGTACGATGAGGACATCGAGAGGGTCGGCTGCTGGATGTGCCCCTCGTCCCTCGCGAGCGAGTGCGCGGAGATCGCGAGGCTGAGCCCGGAGCTCGCAAAGGCCTGGGACCAGAAGCTCGAGACCTGGGCGGCGGAGAACGGCCTGCCGCGCGAGTTCATCACATACGGATTCTGGAGATGGAAACAGCTCCCGCCGAAGATGGCTGCCCTCGCTGATTCCCTCGGACTGAAGGCGTCCCCCAAGAGGGCCGACACGATCTCGTTGCGGGTCCTCAAAGGGGTCAGCCCGTGCGCCACGGGCGGGTACTCGGTCGATGCGGTCCTGCAGCTGCCGAGCGGCCAAGGGCTGAGGCAGGTGTCCGAACTCCTCAAGACCGTGGGAGAGGTCAGGCTCATCGAGGACTTCGGAGTAGTTATGGTCGATTCGAAGAACGGACAGGGGAAGGTCTTCGCGGGCGGCCAGATCTCGGCCGTCGCGAAGGACCCTCAGCAGGCTTCCGCGTTCTTTGACGCGCTCGCCCGGGCGGTGCTGCGCGCGCACCTGTGCACGCGGTGCGGGATATGCGTCAAGGCCTGTCCCGAGGAAGCCATCGCCCTCGATGGGGCCATGGAAGTGGACAGCGCGCGCTGCACGCAGTGCGGAAAATGCTCTGACAGCTGCGTGGTCGCGCACTATTTCGACAAGCTCGCCGAGGAGGTCCCGGCCAGCAGGATGAAGACTGCTAGATGACCCGTCACCATTTCTCCATTTCCTCGGCCGCCTTCAGGGTCTTCTGCTTGGCCTTCTTGGCGCCCTTCTTGCCCCCCTCGTAGAGGGTTTTCGCGGCGGACCTCGCGGCCGGCCCAGCGCGCTTCGCGACATCCTCGGTGACCTTGACGCTCGCCTCGAGGACCTTGCCAGTCGCGTGGACGACCTTCTTGGCGCCCTTCCTCCCTCGCGATTCGACCTTGCATGCGGTTGCAGTGCACTCGTGAGCCATTTCCTCACACCTAGCTGCGAGATTCGGATAATCCTGGTATTAACTTGACACCGGATGGGATTGGATGGGCAAGTTTATGAGCGGGCCGAGATTACGAGATTGTAGACCATGGTAGACACGCTGCAGATCGTCGCCGGCATCGCGGGGTTCGGGCCCGCAATGGCCCTCCTCTACTTCACGCTCAAGGACTACACCTATCCCAAGGTCGAGAAGTCCTTCTTCGACGACCGCAAGGTGTTCGCGTTCTTCGCGCTCGGGATAGTCCTCGGGATGGTCATCTTCCTGCTCGAGGAGTACGGCCGTGGGTCGTCCGCGCCCGAGACCGTCGTGGCCGTCGTGCTGGTGTTCGCCGTCCTCGAGGAGCTCATGAAATTCATCATCCTGAACTTCCCGAGGTTCCAGAGGAAGGTCGACACCGCATTCTACGGCCTTTCCATGGGCCTCGGGATAGCTGCCACGTTCGCCTTCGCCAGCGTTTACGTGAGCCTCCTGGGTATAGAGAACGCGACCGCCCTGGAGATGATAGTCTTCTCCCTCATCGGCGTCCAGCTGGTCCTACTCCACGGGTCGACTACAGCGATGATCGGCATCGGAGTCGCGCGGGGAGAGGCCGGGGGATTCTTCACGCGTGCCCTGCTGCTGCACATCAGCTACGGACTCCTGATGATCCCGTTCTTCACCCCGACCTTGGACGTCCTCCGGATTGCGGGCGCGGTAGCCGCGTCGGCCGCCGTGATCTATGGCTACTACCGGGTCCAGACGCTGTCGTTCCCGGTCCTGATCCGCGATGCCAAGAGGTGGACCGCGAAGCCGAAGCCAGCCAAGGGCTGACCTAGGCGAGCCTGTAGCGGCCGGCGCTGGACTCATAGACCATGCCGGACTCGAGCATCATCTTCAGAAGAGCCTCAGGGGTCTTGCCCATCCGTCCAGCAATCGGCTTCAGGTCGTCGATCCCGAAGTCCTTGGACTTCTTCAGAAGGGCTTCGGCCACGGTCCTCAGCCGCTCCGCCGGTGTCTTCGCGGACATGGCCTTGTCCAGGATGGGCGACCGCGCCTTAGGCTTCCTCCGAGCCGGAGGTTTCGCGCCGCCCCCTCGAAGGGCCGCATTGACCTCCGCGACCGTCTCGGCGAGCTCCATCGGCGAGTCGGTCTGATACTTCACGCTCCGCCTGTGGACCTTGATCTCGCGACCGCATTGGCAGGTCGTGGTCTTCCTCTTCGTCTCGACCCCTTTGGCCATGCCGCACCGCGGACAGACGATCACACCGTACTTCGCTCGAACCACCGCCGATCCTTGTTCAGAACGACCTTAGCTCCTTCTCGAGCATCTTCAGGTCAGGCTCTGGGAGCGTGAGGGGACTGACGGGGGCGATGAGGGTCGAGTCCGTCACCGCGATCCTGTCGTTGATGTGTTGGAGCAGCTTCAGGACCTTCGTGAAGCCGTTCTGCGAGACGAGGTACTCGAGGCCCGACAGGAGGACCATGCAGCCCTTGTTCTCCGTTATGAAGGTCTTCACGTCCGAGTAGAGCAGTGCGAGGTTCGACGGGTCCCTCGAATAGGCCTTCTCCTGGTCCATCGAGAGCCACAGGAACGGGACGCCCTTGAGCTCCCAGCGGTCCTTGACCTTCTCAGGGTACTCTCTCGTCACGCACAGGCACGGGGTCCCGTGCTTCGAGGCGTCGACGAAGATGTCGTACGCCTGGTCCGGGATCTCCTCCTTGATGATGTACGAGTAGCCCGGCTGGAGGTTGTACTTCCTCACGGCCTCCGGCTCCACCACCTTGGTCGGGCGCAGGGGATCGACGACCTCGTAGACCTGCATGACGCATGCCATGTACCCGCCGCTGACGCACTCCACCTCGTCCACCTCGTACCGCTTCCCAATAAGTTGCGAGACGATGCCGGAGAGGTAGCCCCTGGCGAAGTCGCACGTCTTGCCCTCCTTCGCCTCGACCGACTCCTCGAGGTTGACGATCATCTCGCTCTCCTGGAGCGAGTCGATCTTGATCCGGCTGAGTCCTCCTTCCATCCAGACCGGCTCGATCACCGACTTCATCTCAGCGAGGGAGCCACACGAAAGGCCGAAGCTCTCGACGAGCGCGCGGCCGCACCTCTGGCCGTACCTGTAGAGCATGAGCCTCGCCCTCTGGTCCCCCTCTACGATCTCAAGCTCCTCCCTGAGATGCGCGAGGGCGATCCCCGGCATCACGAAGAACGCCATCGGCTTCAACCGACCGCCTCCAGGAGCTTCTTCCCCATCTCGGAGAAGGCAAGTTCGACGTTCTGCCCGGTCTTCGCCGATGTCTCGAGCACAGAACAGCCGACCGACTTCCCGAAGGACTCGAGTTCGCCGAGGCTGTACCTCTTCTCGAGGTCCGACTTGTTCCCGAGCACGATGACCGGCATCTCCCCCACAACCGACCTGAAGCTCCCGAGCCAGGACTTGAGGCTCTTTATTGTTTCCGGCCGGGTCAAATCGCAGACGGCGAAGGCTCCGGCGGCTCCTCGGTAGTAGGCCTCGTGCAGCGACTCGTGGCTCTTCTGGCCGAGTATGTCCCATATCATGAGGTCTATCTCGGAGCCCTGGACGTTGATGGTCTTCTTGGACACCTTTGTGCCGAACGACATGAGGTACTTGTCGTCGAAGACATCGAAGACGTACCTCCGTACGAGGCTCGTCTTGCCGACCGCTCCGTCGCCGAGCAGACAGAGTTTGATGATGTACTTCCCCTCGGGCATTCTAGAACAACACCAGCTAATGCGTCGGAGTCTATTTAACGGTTCAGAGTTCGCTCACTCGCTCGGCCGAGGCCGAGCCAGTCAGCGACAGAAAGACTATCAGCGCGGGAACTCTTACAGCTCGACGGTGGGACGGGCTTGAGCGGGGACGCGGGGAAGGAATCCCGGGTAATCAAAACGGAGAAGCTGCGGAAGCAGTTCGGCGACCTCGTTGCCGTCTCAGGGCTCAATCTCGAGATCGAGAAGGGCCAGCTATACGGACTCATAGGCCCCAACGGTTCTGGAAAGACGACGGTCATCAAGATGCTCGTCGGCCTTCTCCGACCGACATCGGGGAAGGCGCAGGTCCTCGGAGAGAGCGTCCCAGTCAAGGAGAGCATCGCGAAGATGGGCTACATGCCCCAGGAAATGGCGATCTATTCCGACCTCACAGTCCACGAGAATATCGAGCTCTTCGGGCAGCTGTATTCTATGGGTTCTGAATCGCTTGAGAAGAGAGAGAACGAACTCCTGAAGATGGTCGACCTGTCAGGCAGGAGAGACAGCCTGGTGGCGCATCTCAGCGGCGGGATGAAACACCGGGTTTCTCTTGCTTGCGCCCTCATTCACGATCCGGAGGTCGTCTTCCTCGACGAACCTACTGTGGGCGTAGACCCGGAGCTGCGCGCAGGATTCTGGGAATACTTCGCCAATCTCAAGGCCTCAGGAAAGACCATCGTGCTCACGACTCACTACATGGATGAGGCCGTGAGGTGTGACACCGTTGGGATGATGCGGACCGGCGACCTCATCGGGGAGGGCAGCCCGAAAGATCTTATGCGCACGGCGTCGGCTCCAGATCTGGAATCCGCATTCCTGAACTTCGCGAGGAGGCCAGCCATATGAGACTGGACCGCGTACTGGCAATCGCCCGAAAGAATCTCAGGGGGCTCAAGCACGACAAGCGCACCGTCGGGTTCCTCGTGCTGATGCCGTTGCTCATGATCACGATTTTCGGCTACACCTTCGGTGGGGACGTGAAGAACCTCAGCGTGTACGTAGTCAATCTCGATGACGGCAGCGTATCGTATTCAATCACCGACGACCTGAGAACTCGGGAGACACTGGATGTCAACGTGATATACTCCCAATCGACGCCTCTGATCGACCCCGTAGCCTATTCAATCGACAAGGTGAAGGACGCCGAGATATGCGCAGCCATCATCTTTGGGCAGAACTTCACTAGAGACGTCCGGAGCGCCACCGCGAATCTGAAGAACGGGACCCTCGTCCCTCCCGGGAGCTTCTCAGTGTACATCGACGGCACCAACCCCAACATAGTGACAGCGGTCATGAACGATCTTCAGATATCGATCCAGAAGATCCTGACATCTGCGGACTTCGGCATCCGTTCTCCTATAGTCGTGAGCCCGATCCTGGTCTACGGCCAGGGGGCCGAGTTCATCGACTTCTTCGCTCCTGGAGTGATGGGGTTGGCGGCCATGATGGTCACCTTCATGCTTTCGATCATCTCGTTCGTGCACGAGAGGAGCGGGTTCACCCTCGACAGGCTCTTGAGCACGCCAGTGACCGAGGGCGAGATAGTCGCCGGATACGCACTCGCATTCGGATTCGTCGCGCTCGTACAATCAGTTGTCATCCTTCTCGCAGCCATCGGACTGTTCGGCATAACGGTACAAGGCAACATCCTACTGGTACTGCTCATGATATTCATCTTCGGTATCGGGAGCCAGGGCCTCGGATTCCTCCTCTCGTCGGTCGCGAGGACGGAGTTCCAGGCCGTGCAGTTCCTTCCGCTGATCCTGTTCCCCTCGATCCTGCTATCAGGGGTCTTCTGGCCGCTCGAGGCAGTGCCTCTTATTCTGAGACCGATCTCGTACTTCATACCGCTGACCTACGCAGTCGAAGGGTTGAGGTCCGTCATGATAAGGGGCTGGGGCTTGGACGGCATTTGGCTCCAGCTCTCGGTGCTAGTGGCATTCGCAGTCGTTATGTTGCTCCTCAGCACTTGGGCCCTCAAGAGGAGGAAGTAGAATTGCCCGGACCGAGGCCGAGGGTGATCTTCGTCAGCGACGGGCACGAGATAACCCATCGGCAGATGGAGGCGCTCGCAGCGCTCAATGCCAAAGGCAGCATGAAGAAGGCTGCCACCTTCCTCGGACTGTCGACACCAGTATTACATAAGTACATACGCGAGATCGAGGAGAAGTCGGACCTGCGTCTGGTCTCGTCGACGAGCCGCGGAAGCCGGCTCACCCCAGAAGGGATCGAGCTCCTGGACCGGTTCAAGGCGTACGAGCTGAGGCTCGACGACCACCCCGAGGTCCTCAAGGTCGCGGGAACCGTCGTCTCCGAAACGGCCCTTCTCACCGCGGCGACCATGCTGTCCGATCTCAGGAAGCCGGTGCAGATTCTCATCGGGACCGACGAGACGAATCTCCACATGGCCGACGAGAAGCGCCTCGATGCGGTCATCCTGGACGATGCTGCCATCGCGATGGACCGCTCGCCCGATCTCGAGAGCACCGAGGTGGGCACCGACCAGCTCGTGCTCAGGGACAACGGGAACAACTACGCGAGGCTCGGGTTCGGGGCCCAGAGACTGGGGTTCAGGTACCTCACGGGGATGGGCATCCCGCACGAGATCGACCGCATCATCTACGAGCCCTCCATGGTGGACCACACCGACCTCAGCTACTTCGTCAACAAGAGCCTCGTCAGGGCGGGCAAGATCAAGGCCTCCGGGGGCAAAGACCAGTCGTGGTCGACGCACTCCATCGTCGCCCTGAGATGCACGGAGCACGAGGACCTCCCCCTGTTCTTGGAGGAGGCCAAGGAAGCATGGGTTTATCGGAAAGGGTAACGCTTAACCCTTAACAGCAAAACCGCTAAATACCGCGCATGCAGTAGTCCTGCCCGGTGATAGTTCTGGCAGAAGCGAAGGAGCCAAACCCGGAATTCACGCGCAAGGTGATTGAGGCAGGGGGCAAGACCGTGAACCTCTGCTTCCAATGTGGGACATGCACCGGCAGCTGCCCCTCGGGGCGGCAGACGGCGTTCAGGGTGAGGAAGGTCGTGAGGAGAGCCCAGCTGGGGTTCGAGGACGACGTCCTCCCGTCGGACGACCTTTGGCTGTGCACGACCTGCTACACGTGCTACGAGAGATGCCCGCGGGGCGTGGAGATCGTCGACATAATCATGGCGCTCAGGAACATGGCCGTCAAGAAGGGCCACATGGCCGAGCAGCACAGGAAGGTCGCGGAGCTCATCTCCAAGACGGGCCACATGGTGTCCCTCAGGGAAGAGGACAAGGCCCTGAGGGCGAAGCTCGGGCTGGACGCGATCCCGCCGACGGTCCTCTCGGACCCGAAGGCCCTTGAAGAGGTCAAGAAGATCGCGACCATATGCGGGTTCGACAAGCTGGTTGTCGCTCAGGGAGGGAAGTGAGATGGCGAAGTACGGATTCTTCCTCGGGTGCATCATGCCCCTGAGGTACCCCGGCATCGAGAGCTCCACCCGGGAGGTCATGAAGTCCCTAGGGGTGGAGCTGGAAGACCTCAAGGGCGCGAGCTGCTGCCCCGCTCCGGGAGTGACGCGCTCGTTCGACCAGAACTACTGGCTCGCGATGGCCGCGAGGAACCTCGCCATCGCCGAGAAGCAGGGCGTGGACGGAGTCCTCACGATATGCAACGGGTGCTTCGACACGCTGTTCGAGACCGCGCACAAGCTGAACCACGACCCCGAGCTGCGGAAGAAGGTCAACCAGATCCTGAAGAACGCGACGGGGACAGAGTACAACGGCACCGTGAACGTCCGACACTTCGTCGAGCTGCTCTATCGGGACGTCGGGCTCGAGGCGATCAAGTCCAAGGTCAAGGGGGGCAAGAACCTGAAGGCGGCCGTGCACTACGGATGCCACTTCCTGAAGCCGTCCAACATCAAGAAGATCGACGACGCGGAGAGGCCCCACGTGTTCGACGACATCGTCGAGGCGGCTGGAATGACCAGCGTCCCGTACAAGGACAAGGGCATGTGCTGCGGCGCGGGCGGTGGTGTCAGGGCAAGAACCCCGGATGTCGCGATCAAGATGACCGCGGAGAACCTGAAGAACATGCAGGCCGCGGGCGTCGACGTCATCGTGGACTGCTGCCCGTTCTGCCACCTGCAGTACGACGTCAGCCAGGTCCAGTTGAAGGACCTGCCGACCAAGATACCGGTGCTGCACCTGTCGCAGCTCCTTGGACTGGCGTTCGGCCTGCCGCGCGAGAAGCTCGGGCTGGAAGTGCACCAGACCAAGGTAAACCTCTAGACATTTTCAGAGGCGGTCTGGAGATGCACGTCGCGAGGCTCGTGGCCATAACCGAGCTCAGGAACGTACCTCCGGACATCCGTCCTTTCGTCGATTTCAGGGCCGCGGTCGAGGACCGAAAGGTGGAGGAGACCGAACAGGTCGCGATTCTCAACATCGACACGACGACCTGCTACATCCCGGTCTTCCTCAAGGACCCCCCGTCGGTCGCGCAGCTCGAGGAGGAGCTGGAACGTCAGGACGCGAAGCTCACAGCGGATTCGAAGGAGGCGCTCGCCCGGCATTTGAGAGCATAACGGCGGACACCGGCCAAAGTCCTTATACCCACCGTTGTACTAACCGTGGCAGACCGGACACGAGAGGAGCTGACTCGGATGAGCAGGGAACTCTACAAGTGCTTCGCGTGCGGGAAGATCTACACCGACGAGAAGAGCGCGCTAGCCTGCCACAACGCACCGATCCAGAAGGTCCTTAGGACCGACGAGGCCAAGGAGAAGCCGAGGTTCCTGGGCAACTGAGAGAGCGTCCGGCCCGTTCCGGAAGGGCATCACGCCAAGGGGACCAGGGAACATGCCACTAGAGGATTTGCTGACGGACATCGACAAGGCTTGGCCGAATCACCTCAGACGCACGCGGGACCTTCTGAAGATCCCGAGCGTGTCCTTCACAGGCGAGGGGATACGGGCATCCGCGGACGCCTTGCAGGCCTTGATCGAGAAGCTGGGCGTTAAGGCCGGGCAGTACAGGGCCTCCGCCAAGAGCCATCCGCTCGTCCACGGATACTTGGACGCTGGCGCCGAGCAGACCGTCCTGATGTACGGGATGTACGACGTACAGCCGGTCGGCGACTTGGAGCTGTGGGACTATCCGCCGTTCGCCGCCACCATCACGAACAGGCGCGGCAGGGAGGTCCTGATCAACCGCGGGGTCTACAACTCGAAGGCGTCCCTCACGGGGTCCTTGCTCGCCATCGAGACGATGCTCAACAGGGACGAGATGCCCGTCAATGTGCGGTTCCTCTTCGAGGGCGAGGAGGAGCTAGGCGGTCAGAGCCTCCCCAAGTACGTCATGAAGAACAAGCTCGTCCTCTCGAAGGCGGACGCTGCCTTCGGGTTCGATTACTGCGAGAACGACAAGGGTGTCCCAGTCGTCACCGCGGGCATGAAGGGCTGCCTGTTCTTCGACCTCATCACCGACGGAGTGAACCAAGGAGGGCCGCCGAACGAGATTCACAGCAGCGACGCGGTGTGGGTTCAGAGCCCGGTCTGGAGGCTGGTGAAGGCCATCTCGACCCTCGTGGACGAGAACCAGAGGCCTGTCGTCGATGGGATCTGGGATACGGTGAAAGGGCCTGACGCGGAGGACAAGGCGCTCATCAAGGCCCTGGCGAAGCGCATCGACCTGGACGCGTACAGGGACAGCCTCGGGGTAGAGCACTTCAAGATCAAGGGGTCCAAGGAGGAACTGCTGACGAGCTACATGTTCGACCCCTCGCTGAACATATGCGGGATCGAGGCGGGCTACAACGACGTCGGCACGAAGACAGTCCTCCCGTCGCATGCGGAGGTCAAGATCGACATCCGCCTAGTGCCGGACATGAAGGTCGAGGACACGATCGCAAAGGTCATGGCCCACCTCAGGAAGAGGGGGTATAACGACATCAAGGTGAGGAGGTACGAGGACTACCCGTACACCAAGGTGCCGGCGCACGAGGCCCCCATGAGGGCCACGATCGACGGCATGAAGGCCCTCGGGAAGGACCCCGAGGTGTGGCCGATGACGGCCGGGTCGGCGCCGTTCTATCTGTTCAGCGACGTTCTGAAGGTGCCGTGGGGCGGCGCGGGGCTCGGCCAAGGAGGCAACGCTCACGCACCGAACGAGTACGCGGTCGTCAGCACGATGAAGGACTTCGAGAAGAGCGTGGTCGCCACGCTGTGGGAGTTCGCGAACCAGAAGAGTTCAGACTAGTATCTGAGAGCCCCGGAGATCGAGCTGGCAGGACCTCGCATACTATTAATATCGCGGGGTCCGATTTCGTCCGCCAATTGGCCCTTCCGAGACGATCTCCTGTTGGCGGAGTAGGGCATGGGGTCAAACATGAGACTGTCAAATGGCAGAGGATGTCGCGCACTTTCCGTCATGGCAGTCGCGAGCCTTGTGATGACTGCGCTGCCACTGATTTCAGACATCTCGTTCTCCAACAACGCTGCGGGCATCGGCGGCGATGTCGTTAGGGTAGGGCAACTTGTCGAGATAGGCATCTGGAACCCGCTGAGCGTGCAGACCCAGGAGGAACGAGTCGCCGCCTACCTCGTCTACAGCTGCCTGTTCACATACGACGAGGACTGGAACGGACCCGTCGAGGACCTCGCAAGGTCGTGGAACCAGACGATCCATGCGGACGACACCATGACCACTTGGGTCAACATCACGAATGAGGCCTACTTCAGGACCGCGGCGAATCCGCTGGACACGTCCCACCAGCTGACCGCGAGCGATGTCTCGTACACATATCAGCTGATACTCGATAACGCTGGCAGTACGTGGGAATCCCGGCTCACGAACGTGACCGATGTGGTCGCAGTCGACGCCTTCACCGTGAGGATCGATACCGATTATCCCAAGGCGACGCTGCTGGACGACCTGGCGGGCATACCGATAGTACCTCAGTACTTGTGGAGCGTGGATGCCGCCCTTCAGGATGACCCCTACGCCGCCATTTTGCCAGGCCAGGGAGCCGGGACAGGACCGTTCCTGTTCGACTCGTGGGAAAAGGGCGTGGACTGCCAATTCGTGACCGCACCGACCTATCACGGTTCGCGAATCGGGAGGGAGGTTAAGATCGACGGCGTGGTGTACACCGTCTATCCCGATTCCGCCGCGCTCGCGCTGGCCATGAACGACGGGACCGAGGATGTGGCGACATTTGCTGAGGACTTCGACAACTACGTGAACGTCCTGGGAGGGGGAGGCGCGAAGGTCCACGTCATCAAGCAGCCCATCTGGGAGGCCGGCATCACCGACATCGCGATCAACGCCATTCCCGTCGAGTTCAGATCGACCGGGTACTCCGATGGATGGGACCAGAAGGACAAGGGCGGCAAGCTCTTCCTGCTGGACCCGTGGGTCCGCAAGGCCATCATGATGACCCTTGACAAGAACAGCATAGCGGACGACATCATGTTCGGGCTTTCCACCATGGCGGATTCCGTCATCCAACCAGACTACTGGCACAAGAAGATCGACAATCAGGTCACGTTCGATCCTGCAGGCGCGAAGCAGCTCCTCATCGATCACGGCTATGTCGATATCGACTCGGACGGGGTCCTCGAGGTGACCGAGGACTCGATGTCGTATGCGAACGGCTGGGCCGCGGTCGGGGACAAGCTTTCCGACATACGATGCCAAGCATCCGACACGGACCCGACCTGGGGGATCATCGCGGAGAGATGGGTCGGCTGGGCGAGGCAGGCCGGGCTCGGGTTCACGGCCATCGTCGAGAACCAGATTAGCATGACCAACCAGGTCTGGTACAAGGCGTACTACGACATCTGGATATGGCATTGGAGCTGGGATCCTGAGCCGCTGGAGTCCGCTCTTGGCGTCTGGAACACGGACCAGCTGCACCCTGGAGGGGACAACTGCCAGATGCCCATGGGTCCGTGGTGGTTTGGCCCCTTGAACAGCACGCTCTCCCCGACGGGTGAGGCGTACTCCTCCTACGACGAGAACTTCTCCCTGGCCCTCAGGACCATGGACAAGGCGGACCGGAAGGTCATAGTAGACAGACTTCAGCAGTGGCTCTACGACTCGTACTGCGAGAACCCCCCGGTCTACGACATCGGGCTCCACGCTTACACGGACTACAGGTATGACGGCTGGGGGAACTGGACGGATCACCCCGGGAGGTCCGTGCGTTCCGGCCTGCTTTGGCTGTGGTTCGACCTCCATCCAGCGGCGAACCGCTCACCCTTCTTCAATGTCCCTCCAGCTGCCGCGTACGACGTGGTGAAGGATTCCCCGAAGACCTTTTCTGTGATCGCGTCGGACCCGGACGGCGACCCGCTCCTGATCAACTGGACTTTCGGGGACGGAGCGACCTCCCAGAGCCAGCTCGGCGGCGACACCTCAATCCCGCAACTGGTGTCGGCCACGCACACCTACACATCGCTCGCAACCAGCCTGAACATGACCGTCTCGCTGTGGGACAACCAGACCGGGCACGAACTGACAATCCCCTCCAAGGTGAACGTCATATCGACCCCGAACCTGGGACCCGTCATCGTGAGCACCTACACGTCGGCGTCGTCGACGAACTACATCGGAGTACCTTTGACCTGGAGTGTGGTGGCGCGGGATGTGGAATCGGGATCTTCGCACTTCGGCCTCTTGATCACATGGTCTTGGGGGGACGGAACCTTCGACGTGTTCTTGAAGCATCCCCTGAAAGACAACCTCGCCTATAACGACACCAGGGAGCACTCGTGGACGACCCCGGGAACCTACGCTGTCGAGGTGTCTGTATGGGACGGCTTTGACGTGGAGTCGAATACGCTCCACAACGTGACATGGTCAAAGCAGTGCAAGATCATCGAGAACACGGCCCCGAGCAACCCGCTCATCTCGTCGATCGAGGGGATTGAAGGCATTCCTGTGCCGTGCCAGGCGGTCTCAACCGATGCCGATCCTGACGGACTGAGGTTCACCTGGGATTGGGGAAACGGATCCTACACGGTGAACGATTGCCCGACCAGCGCTGGAGAGCCGATGACTTCCTCGGTCTCGCACATGTGGACTGCCGTCGGTAACTACGCGGTGATAGTGACCGCGGACGATGGGCAGGGACACAACTCATCTTCCGGCACTGTTGCGCACATAGGGGCGGTCGGCACGCCCGTTCCCCCATGTTCAATCTCGCTCACCGTGTTCCCGAGCATGCGCAAGGCTGGCAGCGAGATATGGGTCAACGTGAGCGCATCCGACGCCAACCAAGATGCTCTGTCCGTCTACTTGGACTTCGAGGACGGGGGAAGGGCCGCGGGAGCGACCTCAGGCGGAACGATGGGACTCCAGTACGTCAACGTCTCGCACGTCTACTCCGATGCGGGAACCTACACGATCACCGTCCATGTGAATGACAGCTATCCTGACGGGAGCCACAACATCACCTCGTTCTTCAACGTGGACATCCTGATCGCCAACAATCCCCCGATATTCTCACTGCAGTCGACCTACACCGCTTTCTACAATCGGACTTTCGGGATCGCCCCCGTGACGATAAGCGACGAGGACGGCGATGCCTTGACAGTCTGGTACGACTGGGGCGACGGATCCGTACTCACACGGGGCAATGCGACCTGTGGGGCGGTCCACATCTTCAACAGGACCGCGACCTATGTCATCACCGTCTCCGTGAACGACAGTTGCGGACACAACGTGACGCAGACCGCCGAAGTGACGGTGACGGAAGGCAACCTCAAGCCGACCATAGAGAGTTGGACTCTGGCTCCGCTGATGCCGAGGTATCTGACCGGCCGGACGATCTGGTTCAACGTGACGGTGAAGGACTACGAGGGCGATACGGTGACCGTGACCGTCGATTTCGGCGATGGCAGCTCGCTCGCGAAGAAGCAGGTGACGCTTCTGCCGGCTGCCAACTCCAGCATCCAGACATTCACGCACAAGTTCTCGGTAGCGAACGCCACCGGGTACACGGTGTGCGTGAAGGTCATGGACGGCATGGACCATTCGAACATGACCTGGGCCTCGCACACCGCGAACGTCATAGTCGACGAAGGAAGAGCAGAAGGAGGGCTGAGCGGCGCGGCCGTCCTGGGAGTGGGGGTCACGGCAGCGGTCGCAGTCGTGGCGGCGACATGGTTGGTGACGAAGCGCAGGAAAGGGCGGATGCAGGATGGCTCGCCGACGGAGAGGCCCCCGAAGTCCGAGCCTCCGGAATCGGAGCGATAGTGCCTGTGGGCACTGCCTCCGATTGAGCCTGCGTGGCCCTGCCAGTCGTCTGAGTGCCATCGAGTTGTCCTCAGCAACGTTTTAATATGGAAATCGGTTATCGAGCATCCCTAGGTCTACGAGAGGTAATCGATTGCCGCCGAAGCAGAGAGCAGCCGCAAAGAAGGTCAAGGACAAGTGGAGGGCGAAGGAGTGGTACAAGGTATTCGCCCCTGAGATGTTCAGCAAGATGCAGCTCGGAGAAACCCCTGCCGACTCCCCGGAAGGAGTAATGGGCAGGATCACCGAGGCGACGGTCCAGGACCTCACCGGCGACTTCTCGAAGATGCACATCAAGCTCAAGTTCAAGGTCAGCAACGTCGCGGGCCTGGATGCACACACGATCTTCGCGGGGCACGACCTCACCAGTGACTATGTGAGGCGGCTCACGCGCAGGAAGAGGACGAAGACCGACGTGGTGGTCGACGTGACGACCAAGGACGCCTGGGATATTCGGGTGAAGCCCATGGCCGTCTCTGAGCAGCGCATCCAGGCGTCCCAGGAGACTGCCATCAGGACCATCATGCAGCAGGAGTGCAAGGTCGCGGCATCCGAGGCCACCATCGGGGAGTTCGTCAGGATGCTCATCATGGGAGAGCTGGCGAAGAGGATCTCCGACGCCTCCAAGATCATCGTCCCGATCAAGAGGATAGAGATACGCAGGAGCGAGGTGACCAAGGCCGGGAAGATGCCGGAGCCTGGCGAGGCGCCCATCACAGCGCCGCCGACGGAGCCCGAGGAGCCGGCCGCGCCGGAAGCGCCCGCCCCTGAGGCCCCGCCTGCGGAGGCGGCACCTGTGCCTGCGCCCGAGGCCGTCGAGCAGACGCCGCCGGCGGAACCTGCGGAAGAGAAGAAGGAAGAGTGAGCGCGAGAGCGCTTTTCCCAAAAGTCGGGGTGGCTCAGTCTGGTGGAGCGTCGGACTCATAGGGAGAGTTGTTGACCAGATGCTCCTAGGAAATCCGAAGGTCGCGGGTTCGAACCCCGTCCCCGACACCAATAATGCGACAGCATTATTGCCAGGTACCTGATTTTCCGGCGAGGAGTGCACGATGAGGATCATCATATACACGGGCAAGGGCGGGGTCGGCAAGACCTCCGTCGCAGCCGCCACTGCCCTTCGCTCCGCCTCGCTCGGCTACCGCACCGTCCTCATCTCGACGGACTCAGCGCACAGTCTCTCCGACGCTCTGGAGCAGCAGCTGTCAGGGAAGATATCGCAGATCGCGAAGAACCTCGACGGCATCGAGGTCGACATCCAGCACGAGCTCGAGACGAGGTGGGTCGAGATCCAGAGATTCTTCTCGGACTTCCTATCGTCGCAGGGGATGGACAGCGTGACGGCGCAGGAGATGGCCGTCTTCCCGGGCATGGAGCTGATGTCCGCGCTGTTCTACGTCGACGAGTGGGCGCAGAAGGGGATGTACGATGTCGTCGTCATGGACACGGCGCCCACGGCCGACACCCTCAGGTTGCTTTCCTTCCCGGAGATCGCGAACTGGTACTTCGACCGCCTTTTCGGGATCGTCAGGAACATTCTCAAGATAGCGCGAGCGACCGTTGGGCGCGTGGTATCGATGCCCCTGCCGTCCGAGCGCTTCCTCGACGACCTAGAGGAGCTCGAGGAGCGACTCAGGCGCGTGCGCGAGCTTCTGATCGCCTCGAACAAGACCTCGGTCAGGCTCGTCATCAACCCGGAGAAGATGGTCATCACGGAGACCCAGCGCGCATACACCTACCTGTGCCTCTACGGATACACTGTCGAGAGCCTCGTCATAAACAGGATCATCCCGAAGGAGGCGTGCGGGCAGCATTTCTTCGACGAGAAGTGCAAGGAACAGGAGAAGTACCTCCAGATGATCGACGAGATCTTCTCACCTCTGAAGATGCTCAGGGCCGAACTTCTGCCGCGCGAGGTCCTAGGCATCCGCTCCCTGGAGGCGCTCGCGGACCAGATCTTCGGGAAGAGCGACCCAACAGAGATCTACTCGACCCAGTCCCCGATGCAGATATACGACGAGGACGGGAAGGCGGTGCTGGCCATCAGGATGCCGTTCCCCATGAACCAGAAAGTAGAGCTTTATACGCGCGGAGACAATCTCACGCTGCAATTAGGCGCTTTCAAGAAATCAATCAGCCTGCCATACTCCCTCGCCAGCAAGAAGGTCCTGGGGGCGGACCTCGAGGATGGATGGCTGAAGATCAGGTTCGAAGGTGAGGTACATGCGCGAAAAGGAAAGGCTGGAAAAGGGGTTCGAGGCCGCAAGAAGACTTGAGAGGCACATGGAGGAGATCGCCACCAGTGTGGCGACAAAGGAGACCATGACTCATTTCGTGAACGCGGGCACGGAGATGATGAACGCCGCGAACGATATGCTGAAGCAGATGGAGGTCCCGGAGGCGTCGATGCAGCGCATCCACAAGGCCCAGAAGGAGGTCCTTCTGGCGGTCAGGAGTTCTATCGACGTCGTCCTGAAGGAGATTGACAAGGACCTTGAGGAGCACCCGAGGCACGAGCTCAAGAAGATCGAGGTCAGGCGTAAGAAGTAGCGGATGCCAAACCGCCGGTAAGACCACATCTTTTTTAGGGGTATTTCGTTACAGATTAGTCATAGCCACATTCGGCATTTGGGGCTGAGATACCATGACCAAGATGTTGGTTCCGTACCCTGAGAACTGCACAGGCTGCAGGTTTTGCGAGATGGCATGCACTATCTACCACGAGGGCAAGGTCAACCATGCAGCCGCGCGGCTGCAGGTGCACCGGAGGAACGTGAAGCTCGACTTCCCGTCGGTGTGCACTCACTGCGTCTCATGCGCGGAGGACTGCTGCGTCGATGCGTGCCCGACCGGGGCCATCAAGAAGGTGGAAGGCCGCGTCGTCGTGGACCAAGACGAGTGCACAGCCTGCGGGACGTGCGTCGAGGTCTGCCCGTTCGGAGTGATGAGGATGGAGGACAAGGCGTACAATTGCGACCTCTGCGGGGGCGACCCGACTTGCGTCAAGTTCTGCCCGACCAAGGCGATAGTCTACGAGGAGCCGAAGCCCGAACAATACGAGAAGGTCAAGAAGCTGCTGGAGGTGGAGGGATGAAGGGCTACTGCGGCAAGATCCTCAAGGTCGACCTCACCAAGAGCAAGCCCTCCGTGCAGACCTTCGACGAGAAGCACGCGAGGAAATTCCTCGGCGGCCAGGGGTTCGCGGTCGAGATAGTCTACCACGGAGTCCCGAAGGGCGCGGACCCGCTCGGGCCGGACAACGTCCTGGCCATCGCGGGCGGTCTGTTCGACGGCTATCCCGTCCCCACGGGCGGCAAGGTGGCCTTCGCGGCGAAATCCCCGGCGACCAACACCCTCGCGGAGAGCATCATGGGCGGGTCCATCGGACCTGAGCTGAAGCACGCAGGGTACGACGCGCTCGAGGTCACGGGCAAGTCCGGCTCTCCAGTCTACATCTTCATCGAGGACGACAGGGTCGAGATCAACGACGCGGCGGACCTCTGGGGGAAGGACACCAGGGTCACACCGGAGACACTCAAGAAGAGGCACGGGTGGGACGTCAAGGTCGCGTGCATAGGCGTGGCCGGCGAGAAGCTGTCCAAGATCGCGTGCATCGACTGCGACGACCGGCAGTCCGGCAGAGCCGGGCTCGGAGCGGTCATGGGCTCAAAGAACCTCAAGGCCATCGTCGTCAGGGGCACCAAAGACCTCGTCCCTGCAGACCCTAAGAAGCTGCTGGAGATTGCGCTCAGGTACCAGAAGATCTACGAGGCGGCGCCGTCGTTCATCGAGGACACGAAGTACGGCACCGGCGAATTCCTAGGCTGGGTGAACAAGGAGAAGGGAGTCTTCCCGACTCGGAACTGGCAGGAGAGCGTGTTCAAGGAGCGTGAGAAGATAGACCCGTACTACTGGGCCCCGAGGTACGTCACGAAGAACAAGGCGTGCTTCTCGTGCACGAAGCCCTGCGGGAAGCTGTTCGAGGTCAAGACAGGCAAGTTCGCGGGAGTGGCGATCGACGGCATCGAGTACGAGACGCTCTATTCCCTTGGCGGACAGTGCGGGAACGCGGACGTCGAATCCGTGGCCAAGGCCAACGAGCTCTGCGACCTGCTCGGCATGGACACCATCTCGGCCGGGGTCACGGTCGGCTTCGCGATGGAACTGATGCAGCGCGGGATCATCACGGAGAAGGAGGTCGGATTCCCGCTGACCTTCGACAACGCCTCTGACGCGGTCCCGAAGATGATAGAGATGATGGGGAACAGGAGCGGGTTCGGCGATGTTCTTGCAGACGGAGTCAAAGTCGCTGCGAAGAGGATCGGCAAGGGCTCGGAGAGATACGCGATCCACACCAAAGGCCTGGAGCCGCCCGCCTACGATGTCCGCGGCATGAAGGGCCACGGGCTGGCTTACATGACCTCGACACGGGGCGCATGCCACTTGAGGGCGGGATTCTATGCCCCTGAACTCGTGGGCAAGTTCTGGAAGTGGGAAGGCATTGACAGGTTCTCGACCGCGAACAAGGGGTACATGGTCTCGCAGACCGAGAACTTCATGTGCGTCTACGACTCGGTGGGGCTCTGCAAATTCTCGAGAGGGTTCTTCCTGATCGCGAAGCTCCCGGAGGTCATCGAGGCGATCACCGGCATGACCTACACCGAGGACGAGTTGCTGAAGATCGGCGAGAGGGTCCACAACATGAAGGGCGCGTTCAACGTACGCGAAGGGGTGACCAGGAAGGACTGGCTGCTGCCGCCGAGGATCCTTGAGGAACCGATCGTCGACGGGCCGTCGAAGGGTTCGAAGATCTCCGTCGAGGAGATGAACCTCATGCTCGACGACTACATGAAGGCCCGCGGATGGAAGAGCGACGGAACACCGACGCCGGAGAAGATGGCTGAGCTCGGAATCGACTAGGTCGCCAACTCTTCTGAAAACCATTTCCCGCTTTTCAGATCATCTTTATGGTCTCGGCGAGCTCGTCCAACTTCTTGATCGCTAGCTCGTGGTCGCCTCTCTTCGGAACCACTGCGACAATGAGCGCCTTCCTGCCGGCTCCCACCACGATCATCTTGGCGTCTTCAGCCTCGACGATGACGTGTTGGGGCGTCCCGACGCGGAGCTCGGAATTGGCGGTCGACGCTGCTCCGAGCAGCGTCGCGCACATGATCGCGAAGGTCTCCATCGACACGCCGTCGGGGACGTCCGCCGATATCACTAGGCCGTCCCTGCTGACGACTGCGGAGGCTAGCGCGCCGCAGCTCTGTCTCAGTCCCTTGAGCGCCGGTTTCAGTTCCATGCTCACTCGCTCCCGATCGGTTCGACCTTGAACACGCAGTGCTTGTCGCCCTTGCTGACGCACTCGATCTCTTCGCAGTGCAGCTTCCGGTGGGCCTGCGCCTCGTAGATTCTCCTGATGATGCCCCTGAGCCTGTGACAAGTCGCTGCCCCATTCGCGGTCTGAGCCGCCTCGATCGAGCCTTCGGCTACCGCCGTCGACTCCTGGAAGATGACGTTGTCCACCCAGCCCCTAGCCCTCAGGAGGTTGCCGCAGATCGCGAAGTACTTCTCAGGTTCCTGGAGCGCGATCTTCGATATCTCCTCTCCCAGGATCATGCCTTCCCTGAAGAACAATCCGTAGCAGGCCTGGGACATGACGCCCTCGTAGAGCTTTCTTATCTCCTCGAACTCAGATTGAGAAAGCTTCACGAACTTCATGGGGGTCGTCTTAGCAATTTGTGTTGAGCATATATAAGGTTTGGTGCATGGGTGTCAAGCCAGTCGGCACGACAACAGCCCAACCCTTGTCTTCCGAAAGGGTTTTTTGTGGGCTCCTCCATCAGCGGCAGGACAACGATGTACACCGATGGGGAGGGCGAGCTTGCAGTCAAGATTGCCAGGGCCGTCGTCGAGAGCCATGTGAAGAAGACGAAGGCCCCCGATTTTGAGCTTCCCGAGATATTCAAGAGGAAGTCCGGGGTGTTCGTCACGTTGACCACCTTTCCGGACGACGACCTCAGGGGATGCATCGGATATCCGGAACCTGTCGCGCCACTGATCGAGGCCCTCAGAGACGCCGCCGTGAGTGCTGCGTCACGAGATCCCCGGTTCCCCCCTGTGCGCGAGAACGAGCTGAAGAGGATAAGGGTCGAGGTGAGCCTTCTCACGCCGCCCGAGGAGATCAAGGTGAAGAAGCAGAGGGAGTTCCTCGCGTGCGTCAACGTAGGCAAAGACGGGCTCATCATGCAGCGCGGATGGGCGCGCGGACTCCTTCTCCCCCAGGTCCCCGTGGAGTGGGGGTGGGACGCCGAGGAGTTCCTCTGTCAGACGTGTATCAAGGCGGGCATGACCCCGGACTCATGGCTCCAGGAGGGCACCAAGTGCTTCAAGTTCCAGGCCGAGGTTTTCTCGGAGGACAAGCCGGGTGGGAGCGTGAAGCGCAGGACTCTGGAGGACCATGGACGTTGTGATTGAGGGCAACTGCTACCTCGCCGGAAGGTTCGAGCGTTGTTGCATCGGAATCATCGAGGGCAGGATCGCCAGAATCGCCAAGATCATCGATGGCGACAAGGTCTACAGGTTCGAGAACAAGCTCATATTGCCCGCGGCAACAGACGCCCATGTCCATTTCAGAGAGCCAGGCATGACCCACAAGGAGGACTTCGGGACAGGCTCGCTCGCGGCGCTGTTCGGCGGTGTAACCTGCGCTTTGGACATGCCGAACACGAGACCGCCCACGACGACTCTCGAAGCTCTGCGGGAGAAGCGGGAATTCGCCTCCTCCAAGAGCCACGTCGATTTCGGACTTTTGGGAGGAATCTCGAAGGGCGTTCACGTGAGCTCGATGGCGAAGGAGGTCGTCGGTTTCAAGCTCTACATGGGCGGAACCACCGGCGACATGCTGGTGCCGTCGCTCGATTCGGTCAAGGCCGAGCTGGCGGCGATGGCCGCGACGAACAAGATCCTCGCGGTCCATGCCGAGGACGAGAAGCTGAGGAAGAAGGAGCCGGAGGCGGACCTGAACGACCACCTCAGGAACCGGATGAACGAGTGCGAGACGAGCGCGATCCGCAAGATCAGGGACTCCGCGAAGGGCTCCAGGATACATATCTGCCACGTCTCCGCCAAGGAATCGCTCGGCCTCATAGGCAACGGGATGACGTCTGAGGTCAGCCCTCACCATCTTCTGCTCGACAAGGATTCGAAATTGGGGGCCAACGGGAAGGTCAACCCGCCTCTGAGGAAGCGCGAGGACAGACAGGCCCTCTTCATGGCGCTCAAGAAGGGGGCGTTTGACATCATCGCGTCCGACCACGCGCCGCACACGGTCGAGGAGAAGCAGGAGGAGTTCGAGTATGCGCCGAGCGGGATGCCTGGCGTCGAGACGATGGTGCCTCTCATGCTCGACCTCGTCCGTAAGAAGCATCTGTCGATAGACGACGTCGTGAAGAGGGCATGCGACAGGCCTGCGGAGCTTTACGGAGTCCGCAAGGGCATGATTTCCGTGGGGTACAACGGGGACCTCATGGTGGTCGACTTGAATGCGGCCAGGACCATCAAGGCCGACGATCTGCACTCCAGATGCGGCTGGTCCGCTTTCGAGGGAGCGAGCGCGGTATTCCCGAGCGAGGTGTTCCTTCGAGGACAGCTCATGATCCAAGGGGAGGACCTCGTCGGGGAGCGGGACGGAAGGGATGTTGTTGAACACGCCGCAGAACCGGGCTAGCCAGTCCCTGGAGATAGATCTCAGCGAGCTCGATGGCAGGACCTACAGATGCATCGACTCGTGCGCCCTTTGCTGCCTGTGCCAGCCTGAGCTGCTGCCAGACGAGGCTACGAGGTTCTCATCAGATCCGAGAATGACCGAGGGAATAACCGACCGGCACATCTCGCCCGAGGTGCCCGGCCCGGCGATCAAGCTGAAGGGGTCGCATGGCTCGTGCTACTTCTTGCAGGACAAGAGGTGCATGATCTACAAGGACCGGCCTCATTTCTGCAGGGCGTTCCCGATCAGCATCTTCGTCGGTTGGAGGATCCAGCTGAACGCGAACCTGTCGTGCAGAGGGATTGGGCTTCCGGGCGAAAGCCTGACGGCCTTGGGGTCCGACCTCGTGTCCCGATACGGTCCGCAGCGTCTCGGCGAGGAACTCAAGGGGGCACAGCGTGTGTTCACCGATTTTGTGAGGAACACCAGGGACGCCTGGGTGGCGCAGTCGTTCTCATCGGTCAGGAAATCTGCGGATGCGCTCCTCGGTGAGCTGAGCGACGGGCTAGGCCTCAGCAAGATATTGACTTACGCCGAGAAGGGGCGGACCAGGCAGAACGCGACCCCGATGGACCTTGCCCGAAATGCAAGAAAAACCGATGCAGAGGCAGACATAGAGGAAAGGGCTCTCATCGATGGCACTGAGCTCTTCGATCTGCCGGACCTCAGCCTGCTTCCAGTGTACATCGACGACCGGCTGGTCTGGAAGATATTCAGGTTGTTCGGGAAGGAGATCGTCGGATTCCGCCTCTCCGAGGACGGCTCCACAGAGGAGTTCTCGCGCACGGACCCTTCCGACGTGGGTATGATGCCGATGACCGCTGAGGGCAGAGGGGAATTCCAGAAGTATCTCTCGCTGGTGAACCACCGCGACTCGTTCATGGGGCACGCGGCCTATCTGCTCGACATGGATGGCTATGAGTTCAATTTCGGGCAGGCCTACCTGGGGGCGATGGCCACCAACGCCATCGACCTGTGGTGGAGAAGCTCGTTCTTGTCGCTCCTCGCAGGGAAGGAATCGCTAGGACCTGACGAGATCAGAGAGGGGGTCATCTTCTTCGACATGGACCTGCTGGACCTGCCCACGATAGGGGCGTTCATCTAGCCATCTCTGGGGCCTCGAATTCGAGTTCAGGGCGTCTGGTTCGTCGAATCCCGCTTCATTCGAATCTGACCCATCGAAAGCGTTATCAATACGAAAAGAATGTAGCCATTTCGAATTTTGTAAGGGGGAAACACCGTGCCCGACAAGCAAGTCGCAGTGGCCTTGGACAAGAACGACAAGATCATTCTGAAAATGCTTCAAGAGGACTGCAACGTGAGCCTCAAGAAGATCGGGGAGAAGACAGGGCTCTCATCGTCGACGGTCCACTACAGGGTGAACCGGCTCATCGAGGAGGGGGTAATTACAGGGTTCAAGGCGACCGTCGATCCTCTGAAGGTCGGCAAGGAGATCCTCGCGATATCGCTGGTCACGGGGAGGTACGGTCCCGAGTACTCCAAGAAGATCGGGGAGAAGATCGGTAAGATACCGGGCGTCTGGGCGGTCTACTTCCTCCTCGAAAACATCGACTTTGCGGTCCTTCTCAGAGCGTCCTCGAGAGAGGAACTCAAGGAGATAGTAGACGCTTTCATCAAGATCGAGGAGGTCGAGAGGAGCAACACCTACCTGATCCTCGACAGGATAAAGGAAGACACCACCGTCCAGCTCTGAGTGTGTCATAGAAGCTCAAGCGGCGGGGTCGTTGCACGCGCCGAAAAGTGGACTGGATGCCTGCTGTGTCTCGGCAGGGCATCTCAGCACTCGGGTTTATCGTGTTTCCGGCCTTGCCTTGCAGCCCGGCTACTTCGGTATGGTGATGACCCAGGCGAATATCGGCGAGACTACCCCGGCAGTCGCCAGGCCGTCGGAGACCATGTAGCCAGTCTTCTCAGTGACGTCCGTGAACGCTCCGGTCATCGGGTTCCAGATCCAGAACCCGTCTCCCATGGTCTTGATGCTGATAGAGATGGCGTGCTCCGCCCCATCAAGCATGAAGACGACCTGAGCGTTGGTCCCCGGGTTGAAGGTGTATCTCCCGTTGATCTCGAAGCCGAAGGCCTTCACCGCCGAAACCCCGCTCGGGAAGTCCTGTGACTTCTGCGACTGCCCGACCGCGAACAACATGAACGTGAAGCTGGTCACGGGTTCCTCGATGTCCTCCGAAGGAACCGCCACCTGGAGCCCTTCGGGCAACTGGACTGTGACGCCATAAGCGCTGAACGTGCCTCCGCTGTCCGGCACCGAATATGTTCTTGTAGCCACAGGTGCCGTGCTGGGCGACACCGCCACTGCTGCCGGAGCTGCGATCAACCCCAGCATGATCACCGACAGCAGGACAACCGACACTGATGCTCGTGTCATGTTATCGGAGAGCCCGACACCGACTACAATACGGAATCCCCGGATAGGTTAGCTAGGGGGCGTGCCAAGGCAACAAGGGTCGTATTGTGCCGATGGGACAAAGAGGGTGGTGTCTCTAGGAGCCAGCACAGCGAATATGTCCAAAGTAAGAGCCGAAAAGCTTTAAGTACGGTACCTGTCATGTAGCAATCAGGTGACTTTATTGATGAAACCCCTGGCTGTTCTGAACAAGTCCATCAACCAGCAGGTCATCGTCGAGCTCAAGGGCAAGAGGGGATACCGCGGCGTCCTTGACGGCTACGACCCCCACATGAACCTGGTGCTCAAGAACGTTGAGGAGACGCTCGAGGGCCAGGTGGTCCGGAAGATCGAGCAGACGATCGTCCGCGGCGACAATGTCATCTACATATCACCTTGAGGTAGAGGCGGATGACGAAGGGCACACCATCGATGGGCAGACGCAGCTCCAAGAAGACTCACATAGTATGCAGGCGCTGCGGCAAAAGGGCTTTCCACGTCAGGCACAAGGTCTGCGCCTCCTGTGGCTTCGGAGCCACCGCGAAACTCAGGCATTACAACTGGGCGAAGCAGCACTGATGAAACCATTTCTCGTGGCATGGGGGGTAATGGGCAGTGTACTCTGAGCACCCGCAGGAAGAGTGCGGCGTATTCGCCATAGCCTCCGTCGCCAACGTCTCCGTCGACATCTTCTACGCACTCAGGGTCCTGCAGCACAGGGGGCAGGAGTCCGCGGGCATCGCGGTCTACAACAACGGCATCAAGGCCATCAAGGGCATGGGGCTCGCGCATGTGGCCCTGAAGATGGATGATGTCCAGAACCTGAAGGGGGAGTTCGGGGTGGGACACGTCAGGTATTCCACCTTCGGCTCATCCAGCATGGAGAACGCTCAGCCGATCGTGGTCTCGACCAACTACGGAGACATCGCTCTTGCGCACAACGGGGAGATCGTCAACGCGGACAAGATCATGGACGAGCTCAAGAAGAAGGGGTGGGCGTTCATCACATCATCGGACTCGGAAATCGCCGTCAGGCTGCTCGCGAACGACATCGCGAGCACCGGAGACCCCGTCAAGTCTCTGAAGAACCTGATGGGGATGCTCCAGGGATCGTATTCGATGGCAGTCATGATAGGCAACAGAGTCTTCGCCATGAGGGACCCGCTGGCGATTAGGCCGCTCTGCATCGGGCGCACTAAGTCCGGCTACGCCGCCGCTTCGGAGAGCGTCGTTTTCGACACTCTGGGCGGGGAGTTCATCAGGGACCTCGAGCCCGGCGAGATCGTCGAGCTGCTCCCGGGAGAGATCAAGTCGATCAAGACGGGCCTCGGGAAGGGCAAGGCCCACTGCATGTTCGAATGGGTGTACATCGCGAGGGCAGACTCGTGCATCGACGGGAAGCTGGTCTACGAGGTCAGGAGGAAGATCGGGCAGCGTCTAGCCAAGGAGCAGCCCGTAGATGCCGACGTCGTGATCCCCATACCTGACTCCGGAAGGTCCCACGCGATAGGCTTCTCCGAGGTCTCGGGGATACGCTACTCCGAGGGCCTCATGAAGAACAGGTATGTCGAGAGGACCTTCATCATGCCCGAGCAGTCGGAGCGAGTGACGAGCGTCATGCTGAAGCTCAACCCGCTCAAGAGCGTGATCAAGGACAAGAGAGTCGTCCTCGTGGACGACTCCATCGTCAGGGGTAACACGATCCGCCAGATCGTCCAGCTGGTGAGGAACGCGGGTGCCAAAGAGGTCCATGTAAGGATCGGCTCTCCCCCGATCAGGTCCCCCTGCTACTTCGGAATCGACATGAAGACGCGGGAGCAGTTCGCGGCGACGGGAAGGACGATCGAGGAGATCGGGAAGATGATCACCGCAGACAGCCTCGGGTACATCTCGGTCGAGGGCCTCGTCGAATCGATCGGCCATCCGGCCTCTGACCTGTGCCTCGGCTGCCTGACCGAGGAGTATCCGGTGGCAATCCCCGGTGAGAAGATCAGGTATCAGAAGAAGCTCGAGGCTTTCACCTAGAGATACACCAGTGTTCCCAGCCCGCCCCGGCAAGTATTAACTAGGCCTATCATATTCATCGCAACCTGACATGGGCCGGTAGATCAGCGGAAGATCGCTCGCTTGGCATGCGAGAGGTCGCGAGTTCAAATCTCGCCCGGTCCACTAGCTACTATCTCGGAAAAGACTGCAAGAAACGAGAGAGTCGAAGACTGCCCCTATCACCGGATTGTGCGTTAGGGATCGCATCTAGAGACCACAACGTGCGTTGGAATGATCACAACGGCTTTTGCGGATTCCTCTCCAACTTGGATACATCAAAACCTTTGGTCTGCAGACGCCTGACCAAGTCATTGTAGATCGCGTCGTCCATTTGGGGCGTTCTCGAGAGTATCCAAAGGTACTTGCGAGACTCCTCGCCCACCACCGCATACTCGTAGTCCTTTCCCAGCTCAAGGATCCAATAGTCTCCGGCGAAAGGCCAGAAGAAGCTCACTTTCAATTTCGCATTCGTCTTGGCATCGACCGCAACTGCCCTTCCTTCCGCGGTCTTCGTCTTGCCATTGAAATCCCGTTTGTAGCCCTTGTTCAAGACTCTGACCTTCCCATTCGGAAGCAGCGAATAGGTTGCCGTAACACCGACGAGCCCTTTCTCGAACCGTTGGGGCAGCTTCGCTATCTCGTACCAGGTTCCCATGTACCGCTCTATGTCAACATGGTCTACTGTCGCTAGTTCGGACATCGTCTCATTCACCGTATTACGTTATTCGCAAATGACGCGAGCAGATGCTAGTTGTGCCGTACGACCGCCCTAGTCCGAGGACTGCCGAAATCCGTCACTATCTGCTATCCTGTCTTTCATGATATCAGCTACGGAGTGACCTTCGCGAGAGAGGTGGGGCGAATGTTGAAGCATTCCGGGGCTTTGCTTAATAGTACCTCCCGCCGTCCACAGGAAGGAATGAATTCAGAGGGCCTCGACGCGCGATACACGATGCGGTGTGTCTAGTCCTGGAAACGAAGCGGATCGAGAGACTGGCGAGGATGAATCAGCATTAGACGCGAGGGCTGCAGAGTAGCCATCTGAAGACTGGAAGACCAAGGAGTAGGATGATATGCTAGCCAAGAACCCAACGGACCACAAAGCACTTACAAAGAAGATGCTCGGAAAGCAGGTGTTGCGACTTGGAATCATAGCGGAGCTCGACGCCATCAATCTGTACGAGCAGCTTGCAACCGCGTCTACGGACGCGAAGATAAGCGCGACATTCCTCGACATCGCCCAGGAAGAGAAGACCCATGTCGGCGAGTTCTTGACTCTCCTTCTCGGAGCTGACAAGGAACAGGAGCACGAATTCGAGGCTGGGAAGCGGGAAGTGAAAGAGAGATCCGGCTAGTCCGGCGGGGTCCACGAATCTTCGAAGAGGAGACACTGCAGCGGTTCGGTACATTCCATTTATGCCGACTCCGCCGTCGAAGAGCAGGTGAACGACCCGCACAAGAGCGATTCCAGAGACGTCAGGCTGCTGCTGAGTCTTAGAGGGCTCCGCGGATTCGGGTACGGCTTCGTCAACACGGCCATGGGGCTGTACCTCCACAGCATCGGGTACAGCCTCCTCCAGATAGGACTGATAGTCACCCTCGCAGGAATCCTCAGCTCCGTGCTGATCATCGCCGCAGGGACCCTCTCCGACAGGCTTGGAGAGAAGCGGCGGTTCCTCGCACTGGCTTCGGGCCTCTCGATAGTCTTGGGCGTGACCTTCGCGCTGACGACATCCTATGTCTTCCTAGCTGCCGCGGCGGCTATTGGCGGTGCCGGGAGCGCCGGCGGAGGCGTCCCTGGAGGTGGGCCGTTCGGCCCCGTCCAGCAGGCGATGCTGGCCGACAGGGTGTCCGCGACAAGGCGGAATTCGATTTTCAGCATCAACGCCCTCATCGGAACGCTCCTGTTCAGCGGGGGCGCGGCGGCCGCGGGCCTGCCAGATGTTCTCGCGGGCCTGGGATTCGACAGGTCCCTCGCGTTCAAGCTGATGTTCCTCGCGTTCGCCGTGATATGCGCCGTCATGGTCGTCCTCTCGCTGGCAGTCACTGAGAGGAGGGAGGATCGCGCGAAGACCGCCGTGCATCGCATCAAGGCCGGAGACAGGAGGCTGATAGCGAAGTTCACAGTGACTGCGACCATCAACGGGTTCGCGCTCGGCCTCATCCCCCTGCCGCTTCTCACAGTCTGGTTCAGGACGCAATACAACGTATCGGACATCCTGATATCCTCCGTCATCAGCATATCGCTCCTCGTCAGCGCGTTCCCATACCTTCTCGCCCCTTGGCTCGCACGCCGACTAGGCGCGGTACGGATGATCGTCATTACGAGGGCGATCGGGGTGACCCTCCTCGGCGTCCTCCCGCTCATGCCGCTCTTCCTGTTCGCCTCCGTGGTCTACGCCGTCAGAGGAGTCGTCTCCAGCATCGGAATGCCAATCAGACAGTCCTACATGATGGGCGTCGTCGGCGAAGAGAGGAGGGCCACGGCAGTCGGCGTCAGCAGCGGGGTCGGGTGGGGAATACCTTACGCCCTCTCTCCCGTGCTCTCGGGATACACGATGCAGGACATCTCGCTCGACCTACCTATCTACCTATCAGCGCTGCTCCAGCTCGCGAACACCGCAGTGTACTATACCTTCTTCCGATCCATCCATCCTCCCGAGGAGGTCTCGCCTCGCGGAGCATCCGACCATTTCGAACTCGCCGGAGACTAGCTAGTCTCAGCCGCGCAGATGCTCCGCGCTGGAGCTCATCAAAATCAATAATGAGTTTGCGGAGTGCGCAGTCGTCCTGCGGCTACCGGGTCAGCCTCGCGTACGCCCGCGTCTTCGGCAGCAACGTCAGACCGAGGATGGCTACGCCGTCGAGGGCCATCATCACCTGCAGGAATCGAGGGAAGCCTGCGGGCGAACCGATCAGAGCCACCTCGACTGCAATCCACACTATGAGTATCACACCCGTCGCCGCGGCCGCAGTCCAACCCCAGTTCTCTGATGTCCATCTGTTCACGGCATCGGTCCAGCGCCATCTCGGGAGTCTCAATAGCCCATATATGGCGAGAACGGGCAACATCCCGTAGCAGATCACGAAGAAGAGCCCTACGAGCGTGAAATCCCCGATAGGGGTCGTCTCGAGTATGCCCGTGTCCATGCCGTGCGACCCTCCGGACGGGTCTGTCAGGAACGAGAGCCCGCTGAACAGACCCAGGAAGGCCAGCACGCCCTCGAGCGCGATGAGCGCCAGAACCGCAGCAGGCCTTGATCTCGCGACCGCCACGACCTCGTCTGCCTTCGCCCCCTCCACCGCCATTCCTTTCTTCACATATCCATCCATCTTTCTCTGCCCCTTGCCTTCTTCCTTGATTGTCCCAAGGGGCCGACGACTTATACACACACGTTTGCACCATCGATGACACATCCGCCCGCATCGACGGCGCAGATGAACCCTCCTTCAACAGCGTCGTTGAGATAACGGCGGCCGCCTCCGGCCTGACTCTCCGCAGGACTCCTATGGCGAAACGTATTTCCCGCGGGCAATGGCTCCTCCACGCATGGTGTCGGCCAGCATCCCTATCCGTCCACTCGGGAAGACTGGAGTCAAGGTCTCCGCGATTGGCATCGGCGGGTTCCACCTCGGAAAGCCCGAGCTGAGGGAGAAGGTGAGCATCCGCATCATTCGCACCGCAATCGACAGCGGCATCAACTTCCTAGACAACTCATGGGACTACAACGCAGGCAGGAGCGAGGCCCGCATGGGCAAGGCCCTGCGAGACGGATACCGGGAGCGGGCCTTCCTCATGACGAAGATAGACGGCCAGACCAGGGAGGCCGCCGAGCGTCAGCTCGAGGAGTCCCTCAAGCGGCTGCAGACGGACCGCGTCGACCTCCTGCAGTTCCACGAGATCATCAGACCCGAGGACCCCGAACGGATATTCAGGCCCGGAGGAGCGATCGAGGCTGCGATCGATGCGAGGAGGGCCGGGAAGATCAGGTTCATCGGATTCACTGGCCACAAGAGCCCTTCCATCCACCTGAAGATGCTCGAGACCGCGAAGAAGAACCATTTCAGGTTCGACACCGTCCAGATGCCGCTCAACGTCATGGACGCGCACTTCGACAGCTTCGAGAAGAAGGTCCTCCCCGTGCTCGTGAGGGAGGAGATCGGGGTGATCGGCATGAAGCCCATCGGGGACAAGCAGATCCTCGAGAGCGGCACGGCGACGCCCATGGAATGCCTCCGCTACGCGCTCAACCTCCCGACCAGCGTGGTGGTGACCGGCTGCGACTCGATGAAGATCCTTGAGCAGGCGCTCGAGGTGGCGAGGAAGTTCAGGCCGATGACCTCGGAAGAGCTCGGGACCCTTCTGGCCAGGACCGCCGTCGCGGCCAAGCGCGGGGAGTACGAGAGGTACAAGACGACGAACGACTTCGACTCGACCATCGCGTACCCTGCCTGGCTCTCCTGACGGAGGCCGAGTGGCTGGACTACAACGGTGCCCTCCACTGTCAAGGTTATTGAGGGGGAACGCCCTAAGGTTTCCCATATTGCGAGTCACGAGGCCACGTGCTCCTGCAATCGAGAGGGGAATCGAGCCGATGAAGATCCTGCTGTCGACACCTCCTGGCAAGACCTCCGAGCTTTGGCCCCCACTGGGACTCATGTACATCGCATCCGCCATGCGCAGGTCGGGGAGGCCCGATGTCCACATAATCGACGCGTTCTGCGAGAACCTGACCACAGAGGAGCTCGTTTCGCGGGCTGTGCGGGAGCGGCCGGACGTCTTCGGAATCAACTGCTCGACACACACATTCCTGTCCGCGCTGGACACGGTCAGACAATTGAGGGAGCGGCTGCCTCAGACGAAGATTGTGATGGGCGGGTTCCACGCGACCTTCGCGGCCGAGAAGATAGTCCATGAATTCCCGTTCGTCGACTTCGTCCTGAAGGGAGAGGCGGAGGTCTCCTTCCCGGCACTCGTGGAACACCTAGAGAAGGGGAGCGAACCGAGGGACGTCGACGGGATCACGTACCTGAAAGACAAGACCACGGTGGACAACCCATCCTCGCTGATCGAGGACCTCGACTTTCTACCCCTGCCAGCCAGGGATCTCGTGGACGACATCCACTACGGCTACTCCCACCAGGGCATCCAGCTCACCTTCGGCAAGTTCACCACTGTCTGCACCTCGAGAGGCTGCCCGTTCTCGTGCAGGTTCTGCTCGTGCGCCGCTTTCACGAAGCGGAGGTGGAGAGCGAGAAGCGCAGAAAACGTCGTCGACGAGCTGGAGACTCTGCGAGCGGAGGGGTACGAGAGCGCTGTGTTCGTGGACGACAACTTCACCCACGACCGAAAGCGGGTCGAAAGGATCTGTGAGCTCATCCGCCATAAACGCATCAGGATGCAGTTCTACTGCGAGGGGAGGGCGGACAACGCGTCCTACGAGATGCTCAGGACCATGAAGCGCGCGGGTTTCAACGTGATCTACTTCGGCGTTGAGAGCGCGTCGCCCGCGGTACTGAAGTACCTCGGCAAGACGGTCAGGACGGACCTGGCACGGAAGGCAGTGGCCAACGCGAAGAGGGCCGGCATGGTGGCATGCGCCTCGTTCATCTTCGGATCCCCTGTCGAGGGAGAGGCCGACGCCGAGGAGACCCTGCAGTTCATAAGGCAGACGAGGCCCCACGTGACGCAGATAAACGCCCTAGACTGCCTCATCGGCACTCCTCTCTGGGAGGAGCTCGGGGCGAAGGGCGTCCTGGGATCCGACGACTGGAAACGCAACCATCGCATCTGGGAGTACGAGCCGACCAAGACGAAGGAGAAGGTTGCGGGCCTTGTCGACGCCGGCAACTCCGCATACATCAATTCGTGGGTTCGGGCGTCGGCGATCCCAGAAATGGTGCTCCTGCTTCTGAGGAACAAGACCGCCAGAAGGGTCGCATTCGGCAACCTCCTCAACCCGGACCTGAGGAGGCGAATATCCGAGGACTTCCGCCGCTCGCCTGACAGAGCCTGGTGAGCCGGGGCTGGGAATACTGGCCATTGAGGTATCATTCCTGAGAACGGCGACGGCGCGCATATATACCCTCCAGCACCAAGGCATACCCAGGTGAGCCAAATGGGCTTTCTAGACAAGATGAAATCTGCGGGCCAAGCGGTGACGGGTGGCGCTGCCAGGGTGAGCATCGAGTTCGCCCACCAACAGCTCAAGCCCGGCGATTCGCTGCCTGTGAAGGTGACTGTCGTCTCCATGGGCAAGGATGTCAAGTCGAGCGGCGTGTTCGTCGACATCCATGCCGAGGAGACTGGGAGCGTCAGGTGCAAGCACTGCGGCCAGACGAACCCCATAAAGAACGAGACCATCAAGCAGGCGATCCCCGTCGGCCCCGCGATGGTCCTCCAGCCGAACGAGACCAAGGTGTTCGAGGCCACGATCCAGATCCCCATGGGCGCCCCACCCACCTACAACGGTGCAGTGAGGCACGAGTGGAAGATCCGTGGGCGGCTCGAGGCGTTCGGGAACGATCCCGACTCCGGATTCCAGTCACTCGAGATCAGATAGAAACCCTCTCTTCCCCATCCCATCAAACTACTTCCCCATCCCTCTTTTGTCTGGCCATCACCGCGTTCCAGATGCGCACAAGTGAAATACCGAATCGCCCATCATTCGCCGAGTTCGGAGCGAATCCGATGGCGGTCCGGCTGATCACGGAGAAGGAAGACCTCGATTTCGCGGTCAAGATGACCCACGAGGAGCACTGGTACTACACCCATCTCGAGATAGGAAGGATGCTGGAACTCGACCCGCAGGGCAGCTTCGTCTTCGAGGAACACGGCAAACGGCTCGGCTTCATAACCACGGTGACCTACGGACGGACCGGAGTGATCGGGCACCTCATTGTCACGAAGGAGGCGAGGCGAAGGAAGGTCGGCGAGACGCTGTTCATCGAAGCGATGGCCTACCTGAAAGGGAAGGGCGTCGACTCGATGATGCTTTACGCTTCCGAGGAGGGGCAGAAGCTCTACACGAGGCACGGCTTCACTGTCCGTCAGCAGGCTCTGGTCCTCCACACGCGGCTGGAGAAGGAGCATATCCGGAAAGCCAAGAACCCGTGTCAGCGGATGACCGCCAGGGACCTCTCTGCTGTCATAGAAATGGACAACCGGCTTTTCGGAGATGACAGGACCAGGATAACGGAGATCCTCTTCCGGGACTACCCTGAAGGCGCATTCAAGCTAGAACGGGACGGCCGACTGATAGGCTTCATAATGGGCAGGCCAGACCATGTCGGATACGACCTCGGCCCCTGGGCATGTGTTGGAGATCATGACGACGCTGAGGCTCTATTAGATGCGCTCCTTCCCGTTCTAGGCGAAGGCGTCCTGTACCTCGGCACTTTCCCAAGTAATAAGTCCGCAGTCAGGATATTCACGCGGATACCGAAGATCTTCGAAATGCCCGTACCCTTGATGATCAGGGGCGAGGACAGATACCCTGGTTCCGACAAGGTCTACGCCGTCTCGGCCATGGAACTCGGATGACTTCACGGCCTCCGTGTTTTTCAATCACCACGTTGAAGAACCGGGCTTCAATCGTTAGGAAACGGGCAGAAGACGGAGCTCGGCAGTGAACGCGAGGATATCTCCTCCGCCCGACTTGCGGCATCCTAGAAGAGGAGGAGAGCGAGAATGGACCGCATGAGTACAATCAGGAGAGGCTTGATCGCCGCGCTCCCGGTCTGCCTCGTGGCTACCACGGTCATACTTCTGCGCGCGGACGCGATTGAGGCGGCCACGGGCGGCTCGGAGAACGAGCTTGGAGGCGGATCAGCAACTGGCTGGATGGTCACCTGGACCATCATCACCCTGGCGTTCGGGGTCGTCTCGACGGCTGCCTTCGACTACCTCGTCAAGGAATGGGACTGGACCGGAGCCGAGTATCTATCGTTCGCCCTGAGCATCGCTGTGGCACTGTCAGCACTGGCGTTCCTAAGGGTGTACTCGGGGGAGATGCATCCATACAGGATCGAGTACAGTGCTCTGAACTTCGCATACGCGTTTGGATTCGGGTGCGCCGTCCCCACACTGGCGAGAGGGTCGGCTGAGAGGAGATTGCTCAAGACGGAAGTACATCCGATCTCTCAATGAACGAATCTGGTCGTCCGAGATGGGGATGTCGAGCAAAGTTAAAATCCACGGGGAAGCCTTGACTCTCCCTAGCATGGACGAGAGCGACAGGAAGCTCATGCTGTACCTGGCGGAGAACCCGAGGGTGCCATACAGAGAACTCGCGGACAAGCTCGGGGTGTCCGTTCAAGCGGTCCACAGACGGATTCAGGTGCTGATGAAGATGGGCGTCCTGAGAGGGTTCGGAGCGGGGGTTTCGATTCGACACCTGGAGGCCGTGCCGGTGATGGTCTTCGGCAGGTCAAGTTCGGCCTCCATCCAAGAGACGATGAAGAAGCTTTCGAAGAACGATATCACATCCTCGGTCCTCGTGGCTGGAGGGAACTACCTCTACATCGTAGGTCTGCTCAAGGGGATCTCGGATCTCGAAAGGTACACCGACTTCGTGAAGAAAGCCGCGGACATGCCCGAGCCCTCCGTCGGGATCTATTCTCTAGACGCGGGTCTGGCGCCCGACTACATGGACGGCGGGAGGACGACGGAAGAGAAGGCCGAGCTCACGGCCCTTGACGTGAGGATCGTGTCCGCTCTCAAGCAGGATTGCAGGAAGTCCATTGCGGACATTGCGAAGGAGGTCGGGGTCTCCTCCAGGACGATAACCAGACGCCTCGAGAGGATGTTCCGGGAAGGACTCATCGATCTGGTCGTCCCGATGGACCCCACCGCGACGGGCGACATAGTCTCGACAGTGCACTTGCATCTGAGGGAGGGCGCCTCCAAGAAGGACCTGGGCGCGAGGCTCATAAACAGGTTCACTCCCCGCATGTGGTACATCAGGTCGTTCACCAACATGCCGAACTTCCTGCTGGGCATCGTGTGCACGGACACGATGAACGAGCTCCGGGGGATCCTGGAGGAGATATCCAAGGACGCCGATGTGAAGAGCCTCGTTCCGAACATCTGGTACGCCGACTACCTGTTCGAGACGTGGCGGGACCGACTCTCTGCGAAGAGCCCGTGACGTCCTGAAGCGAGAAGTTCGGCGAACGGGATAAACTACCTCCGTTTCATTTGACTCCGACCGAACATGGGCGAAGGAGGAAAGGCGGGAGCGCGGCGGAGGCTAGGCACACAGAGCTCTGCGATGATTGCGGGGCTGATCGTCGTGTACGTCCTTCAGGAGTACATGACGAAAGTGAACATCTCCGTTGCGCTGCCTTTCATAAGTGAATCGTACGGATGGACCGACCAGCAGAGCGGGGCCAACGGCGGCCTCCTCCTCGGGTCGTTCCTCGTCGGATACGGCGTCTCGAACATCCTCGTCTCGCCGTTCGTTGACCGCGTCGGGGCCAGGCGGGGCATCCTCATCATCATGGCGGCCTGGTCCCTGATCACGTTCTTCACGGGGTTCGTGGGCCTGTTCTTCGGGCTCTTCGTCTTCATGAGGGTCATCCTCGGGCTGACCGAGGGGCCGACCTTCCCAGCGGCCAGCAAGCTCACGCAGGCGTGGTTCGACGTCAAGGGCCGGACCAGGATGAACGCCTTCACCTTCAGCACGCTGTACCTCTCGAACCTGATTGTCCCGGCCGTCATCGTGCCCCTCATCATCGTCACGTCGTGGCCCTGGGCGTTCTACTCCATCGGGATCCTGGGGCTGGTCCTTCTCGTCCCCATCTACCTCTTCGTCCAGGACACCCCGGTCGGGAACGCGCCTCGAACGCGGGCTCCCATGCGACAGACCCTGGCCGAGCAGTGGAGGAGCATCCGCGACTCGCTCAGGGTCAAGGGCATAATGGTGCTCTCGATTGCCGACATAGCGACGAATCTCGCGTGGTGGGGGGTATCGCTGTGGCTACCGACATATCTGGTTCAGGCGAAGGGGATAAGCCACGGCGAACTTGCCTTCGCTGCCTCGGTGCCGTATGTGGGCGGCGTGATCGGAGTCTACATCGGCTCGTGGATCTCCAGGCGGACGGGAAGGATCGTCCTGACCGCGGCAGTGTTCAGCGTGCTGTGCGCCGTCTTCATCCTCCTCATCATAGGCACCACGGGGATCCTGGACATAGTCGCCGTGATGTTCCTGATCTTCTTCTTCATCAGCATACTGCAGCCGAACCTGTTCACGCTGCTCCAAGGGGTGTGCCCGCCCCGCCTGATCGGCAGCGCGACCGGGTGGATGAACGGGATAGCCGTGGGCGTGGGGGCGCTCGGACCTGTGATAATAGGCACCTCGGTGTCCGTGACGGGGTCCTTCGGCACGGGCCTCGTCATACTCGCGGGGCTTCAGGTCTTCGCAGGACTCGTCCTGCTCCTGTTCCGCGAGAGGCCAGCCGGGACGCCCTCGGCGCAGACCGGAGTGCAGGGTTCGACATCAAGTTGATACTAGAGGAGGCCGTAGGCAGGCCAAGCCGGAGGAAGTGGGGTCAATGCGGATGAGGGCACTGTATCATCTGGGCAATTGGGGACCCCTTATGTCCTGGAGCGGATGCGCCATCCTTCTGGGGGTCGGGTCTGCGATCCATGAGCTGGGCGTCAGCTCGATCGACTGGTTCCTCGTCGTCATCGCAGGGGCCGGCACCCTCATAATCCAATACGCGGCCCATCCCGTGAACGACCTGCTCGACTACGAGGTCGACGCGAGGGCTAACATCAAGGGCACGGGCAGGCACAAGGTCCTGCACAGCGGCCTCGCCACGAGGCCCGAGCTTGCGCGCCTGAGCTCGTTCCTGGTCGCATCGGCCGTTGGGATGATGCTCTACGTCTCGGCCGTGCGGCCCGTGGCGCTCGTCTTTGGACTCGTCGGACTGTTCGGCCTGTGGGCGTACAACTGGAAGCCGCTGAAGCTCAGCTACTACCCGTTTTCCGAGCTGGCAGTGGACATCCCGGTGAACATCGCGATGGTCGTCGCGATCGCCTTGGTGGCCTCGAACCATCTGCTGTACCTCGCCTTCGCCATGGGAGTCGTTCAGACATTCATGGCGGTCTCGATGCACATCTCGTACTTCGCGATGGACACCGAGTCGGATGACATCGGAGGGAAGAGGAGCACAATCGTGGCATATCCGCAGTATCCTTGGTGCACGATCTACCCGGCGATTGGCCTGCTCGCGACGGCCGCCTTCGCGGCCGGAGGGATCGACCTGCGGATACTAGCCGTGCCAATGGTGCTCTTCGTCGTCGAGATCGGTTACGGCATGAAGATGGACTGGATGCGGTTCACGTACCTCAGGAAACACGGCAAGCTCTCCCGTGCGGGATTCGTCGAGTCGATGTTCTCCCATGTCCCTCAGGGGCTCACGGACGACTGGGCAACCGCATCGCACGAAATGCGTGGGATCCTCACCAAGCAGACTGTCGTCACGATCCTCAACGGCGCGGTCCTGACCGCGGCACTCATCCTCGTTTGAGGGCCACCTTCCGGTTCTGACAGAACGAGGGCGGGAAAAGATTTACTAGTCCAGGGGGACTGGGATGAGATCGGGTGGCGATGAGGAAGGCGACGGTCGCAATAGCCGGTGCGGGGATGGTGGGCAGCTACCTGCACAGGATTCTCGAGAACAGCGGCATCCCAGCCGACCTACGCACGGCGAACCGAGCGAAGACCAGCTGCGGGATAAACCCCTGCGCGTGGGGGACGAGCAGGCCGTTCTACGACCTTGTCCGGGCAGCGGGCCTCGACCCTTACGACTACATCCTTCGCCGCATGGACAAGGTGATCTTCCAAGGCATCGAGCTCCGCGGGGAGCTGCTAACCTTCGACAAGCCGAAGCTCATCAGGGATCTCCAGAACGGGTCACAGATCATCGAGTCCCCATTGACGGCCAACGGCTACGAAAGGGTCATTGACGCCACTGGTACCGCGAGAGCGTACCTGCCGCCCGTGATGCACGACCTCACCGTCCCCTGCGTTCAGTACCGGGTCGTCGGCGCGGACCTGGATCCAAGCGCAGTCTACATAACGTACGGAGACATCGGATACTCGTGGAGCTTCCCTCTATCGGAGAACGAGTTCCACATCGGCGGCGGAAGCGTCGCAGTTGATCCCGCCGAGATGGTGCGCAAGTCAGGCCTCCTGGGCCATGGCGGAAGGACTGTGTGCGGCTGCCGCGGACGCGTCAGGATATCGACTCCGCAGAACTCGGAGCCGTTCGTCAGCCTAAACGCGGGCCTGGGATGCGAGGTCTGGGGCGTCGGCGAGTCGATCGGCGTGGTCGCTCCGATCGCGGGAGAGGGGGTCATCTACGGCATGAAGAGCGCACAGATACTCCGCGCGTGCTGGGACGACCCCGGGACATACTCCGCATCCATCAGGGCCGAATTCCCATGGATGCCCACAGAAAGGAGGATTCTGGAGAAGCTCATGGCCGGAGGCTCGCCATCCGTGGGAGACTGGCGGGCGCTCATGAAGATGGGACACAGGATGGGCGCGGACATCAGCCTCAAGGACACCATCTCCCTGCTTTCGTTCCTGGTGAGATGAATGCGTCCCTTTGGCGACTACCTGAAGCGGATCAAGCCGTCGGTGGACGAGCGCATCGAGGAGTTCGCCACCAAGAAGCTGAGGGACGACCACCTCGTGGACCTCCTCGTGAGGGGGAAGCGGCTCAGAGCGGGGCTCCTGCTGATGGTGAACGAGGCGGCCTGGAACGGCCGCAGCCCGAAGGCCTTGGATCTCGCGTGCGCGATAGAGCTCGCCCACAGTGCGAGCCTGATCATAGACGACATGCTCGACGAGGACGAGCTAAGGAGAGGACTTCCGACGGTCCACATGACCGAGGGGCACAAGAGGGCGATGCTGGACACGGTGGGGGTCCTGTCTCTCCCCTACGATATCGTCGGCCCGCACGGCGACTTCTTCGTCCAATCGCTTGCTGAGACTCAGCGCGGAATGGTCACCGGAGTGCTGAAGGAGCTGCTCCAGCTTAGGCCCGAGCTCCCCGCATCGAAGCTGTACGACACCATCATAGTCCAGAAGACTGCAAGGCCGTTCGGCCTCGCGGCATCTTGGGGATACGCTGCGGGAGCTAACGGCAGCAGACGCAGCGGCTTCGCAAGAAGATGGCGTGAGTACGGCATCCGCGTCGGGAAGGCCATGCAGATCGCTGACGACATCGCGGACCTGAAGGCCGTCATGCTGGATGGCAGGAGGGCGGGCGTCGGTTCCGAACTGCTGCTCCTCAGGTGCGTGACGGCGGAGCAGCTGGCAAAGGAGCTGTTCTCCGACCTCAAGAAGCTCGACCTCCACATAGAGAAGGCGCGTGACCTGTGGTCGGGTCACGGCGCGCAGAAGTCGCTGGCCCGCAAACTCGCGAACGAGATTTCGGCGGCAGAGAGATGCGTAGATGAGATTGCTGTGCGGGACCGGGACCTCGCCCGCCTCTTGAGGGCGGCGCCCGGAGAGATCGCCCAGATGATGCTCGATGAGGCCTCTCCGATACCAGATGAGGGCCGGACGAAGCTGGCGGCATCGATGACGACCGCCTGAGCTGCGCGCATCCTTGAGGCCTATCTAGTGGACTGGAAGACACATGACTGCTCCGCGCAGCTCTGACACTCTATCTGGAAAGTCGTATGCGAGATCCCGAACCGTTCCTTGAGCATATCCTGGGACTCGGCGAGGACGCCCGCGCAGTTGCTGACCATCTGGTCGGGCACCACCAGATGCGCACTCAATGCATAGAGGCCGGACGACAACGTCCAGACGTGTAGGTCGTGAACATCAGTCACCCCCTTCACTTCCCTCAGACTCCTGCGGACCGAATCCAACCTGATGTGGCTCGGCACAGCCTCCAGGAGGATCGACGTGGACTGCATGACGAGCTTGAACGAGCTGTACAGGATGATGATGCCGATGAGGATGCTCAGGATCGGGTCGGCGATCCTCAGCCCGAAGAACATTATCAGAAGGGCCGCGGCTATGACGCCGAGCGATGCCAGGAAGTCCCCGAGGATATGGAGGAACGCGCCTTTTATGTTCAGGCTGGAAGCCGCGCGGTCGTGCAGGATGTACGCCCCCCAGGCGTTCGCCCCCAGCCCCGCGAGCCCGATGACGAGCATGAGGGACGAGTCGATGTTCTCCGGGTGGACGATGCGCGTAACAGCCTCGTAGAATATCAGGACAGTTATCACCACGAGGAGGATGCCGTTCCCCAGGGCGGCGAGGATCTCCGCACGCTTGTACCCGAATGTCCTCACATCCGTGGCCGGGAGGAGCGCCAGCCTCACGGCCCCCAGCGTCAGAACGAGTGCGAGCGTGTCCGTCAGCATGTGGCCCGCGTCGCTGATCAGGGCCAAGCTCTGGCTGACGAGACCGCCGACGAACTCGATCACGGTGAACACGGCGGTCACCGCGATCGCCAACACTAGGGGCCTTGTGAGGTTCGTCTCCGAAGACACTGGATGATGGTGCTCTGTCACTGATGAACGAATCGCAATCACGGGTCAATAACGATTTGCCCTTATGTCTTCTCGAGCGTCAGTCTGACTGAGACGACATGTCCTTGAGGTTCTGAAGCGCCATGGCCAGCGCCAGCTTGTTGCCGGTCGTCTCTGCGTGCCTCGCGGCCTCCTCATAGTGCCGTTTCGCGGACTCAGGGTCTCCGAGCTTCTCCTCCACGGACCCGGCGCGCATGTGCACCGCGACCAGCCCGTCGTAGTTGCCCTCCGACCTAAGAATGCGCTCGGCCTCCTCGAGCAGCTTCAGGGCCAGCTCCAGCTGTCCCGAGTCCTCTCGAATCATCGATGAGAGCATCTTGCCCTTCGCGACCGCGGTCCTGTCGGCCACCGATTCCCCCATGGACTCGTACCGCTGCATCTCCTTCAAGGCCCGCTTGAAGTCCCCTGCCCTTCTGTAGACGTCTGCGAGCGTCGAGGAGAGTTCCAGATCGCCGTGATCGTACGGGGCTGTCCGCTGGAACAGCCCTCTCCGCCTGCGCAGATCCGGGCTTCCGAGCGCCGTCTCGAGTGTCCGGATCGCCTCTTCGAATCTGTCCTCGTCCGCCATGGTCTCCGCGCATTGGGCCTTCAGTCTCTTCGCCTCTGACAGTTCCTCCGCCCTCCGGTAGGCCTCGGACGACTCGAGCAGGAGGGCGATCATCTCAGGCGTCCGCAGCTGCACGCGGAAGAGGTCCGCAAGATTCTCGAGCCCTCTCGCCTCACCCGAATGGTCTTTGACGGCATGCGCGAGCCCGATGGACTCCTTGAGCTTGATCTCTGCGTCTCTCAGCCGCCCCTCGTCCTTGTCAAGGAGGGCGAGGTTGTTGATGCTGGCCGCTTGCCCGGGCCTGTCCTCCTCCTTGGAGGCTATGGCGAGGGCCTTCGAATACGCCTCCCGCGCCTTCTTGAGGTCGCCCCTCCTCCTATGGACGCTCCCGATGTTCATCCATTCTCGGGCTTCGCCCTGCTTGTCCCCGGACCTCGAGTACAGCCCGAGTGCCTTCTCATGCGCCGAGAGCGAGTCGGCCCATTTGCTCACCTCCGCCTGGAGCCTCGCGATCGCCTCGAGGATCAGGCCGTTCTGGACAGCGTCTCCCTCACCGCCGAGAAGAGCGAGGCTCTCCTGAAAGTCGGAGAGGGCCTCCTCCTTCCTCCCGAGCGACTCCTTCAGCTGCCCTCGGAGAAACACGAGGCCCGCGCGGTCCTTCGCAGACCCGCTCCCCGTCGGTATCCGGGAGATCAGGTCGAGCGTCTCGCGGGGAAAATCCTTGGACAGCTCGGATGCGAATGCGTCTGCCACGCGCTTGGCGTCGGGCCAGTCCTGAGCCTCGACGAAGTGATAGAGGGTCTCGAGCTTCCACTCCGTCTCCGAGCGCCGCTCGCAATAGCGTCCCGCCGTCTCATGGAGAGCGCGTCTCTGCTCCGGCCTCATGTGGGACCCGAAGAACTCCCGAAGGAGATCGTGGGTCGAAACCCCTTCTTCCAGCTCCGTCAGCAGGGCCTTCTTCCTCAGCGCGGTGATGGTCGAGTAGTCGATACCGCTGAGGGCGTCAAGCGGTACCGGATGCCTGTACACCGACAAGGTTTCCAGGACCCATCTCTCCTCGGGGGAGACCCTCGAGTAGATCTCCCGCTCGATGAAGCCGATGACGTCTCCCTTCGCCTCCTTGGCCCCGCCGCGCACCATGAGGCTGATGAGCAGCGGGTGGCCGTGGCTCTGGTCGACAGCCGCTCGGATCTCGGCGGTGCTGCCGCCCCCGATGCTCCGGGCCAGGGTCCATGCGGAATCCCTGTCCAGCCCCATGAGCTCGACGGAGACGTTCCCACGCTCGCTCCTGCTGAAGAACTCCGGCACCGACCTGGAGACGAGGACCACCTTTGATGACCTGGACATCGTGACCGCGTCGAACAGCACTGGTAGCACCCTAGTGTTCGGCTTCTGGATGTCATCCAGGAAGAGCACGATCGGATGACCCGTGAGGTCCTCGAGCAGGGGCGTGAACATGTCGACGGGGGTCCATCTGCCGGCCAGCGCGTCTCCAGTGGAGTGCAGCCCGATCCGGACCAGGAACGAGGAAAGCGCGAGGAGGAAGGATGAGTCCGTATCCCATTCGCGGAACGAATACCAGAATATGGGCCTCTTGCCCGTGAGCCGCTCGAACGTGAGCGAGGCCATTGTGCTCTTGCCGATTCCAGGCATACCCCACACGAGCACGGCAGACGTGCCCTCGCCGCCAAGGGCCTCCAACACCGTCCTGAGCTCTAGCTCCCTGCCGAAGAACTGCTCGACCTTCGGCCTCCCGCGCTCCTGCTGAGCGAACTCGCAAGCAAGTCCCTGCCTCCGGCCCTTCTGGAAGTCGGCGACCTTGAGGACTTCGGAGGCCGCCGACGCGTCGACGAGGTCCAGGAAGGAAACGCCTGAGCCCGCCCCGGCGATTCTGCGGACGGCCTCCTCGAACGGGACTTCCGCGGCCTTCCCATCCTGTTCGAGGGCGATGGGCCTTTTCGAGATGTCGGCCTTGATGCCCTGGGCCGCCTTGATGCCGGCATCGGTCAGGAAGTACGCCCTTCTCCTCCTCGGAGCGCCCCGAACGTGGGCGAGCCGGTCCGAAACGAGCCCCTCCTTCTGCAAGGATGCCAGAGCCCTGGAAACGTTGTGTACCTGCACCCCCAGCCTCTGGGCGATCCCTTCCTGGCTCGCGCCCATGGGGACATCCGCCTCGTCCCTGTGCTTCTCCATCTCGAGCAGGTGGATCATCAGACGTTCGTCAAACGATACGACGAGGCGTGCCATCCAGTACTCAAAGGCATTTCCCGGATTAATACTCGTCCCGAGAGGTCAGGGCCGTGCAAAACAAGTGCGAAAGAGCGCGGGCGGTTCATATACTGACGTCGGAAGTCTACCACCACAGAAAAAGCCCGAACAGGAGGCAAGGAAGAACATGACTTCAAGAATGACTTCAACCGCTGCGGCGGTCGCCGCCGTCATGCTGATGCTGCTAGGAGTACTGGCTGTCCCCCTACCGGCATCCGCAACGAGCACCGACCTCAGCTCGAGACTGGAGACCGAGCAGGGCCCGACGACCATCCTAGGGGGCGGGGACCACTTCTTCGTGAAGTTCGGGGCCGACGCAGCATTCGGCATCGTGTGGGGCACCAACGACACTCCGAACAACGTGTACTTCGTGGCCATCAAGGCGAGGTACCTGGGCATGGCGCAGGTGTACGACACGGACGGGAAGCTCGTGGAGGCGAACCACACCGTGAAGATCTACACGCTCTACGCGATCAAGCTCGATGACATGCTCGAGTTCAACGACACTAACGGCAACGGGGTCGCCCCGTACTACCGGATGTACGATAACGGCAACTTCACGGGGGACTACGTCTCGTTCGAGCCGCTCTACAAGAGCGTTGACCTGAAGACCGCATGGACGGCGTCTAATGTCACCACAGCGGACTCCGGGACGGCGCGGACATGGACCTTCAGCCTGTCCGCCAAGAACCTCTCATACTCGCCGCTGAACGCGTACACCGGTCCTGCAGGGGACAATATGCTGAACGACTTCTCCCTGACCTTCCACCTCGAGGCGAATATGGTCCAGGTTGACAACGCCACGATACCCCAGTGGAGGATCACTGTCACGAGGGGCATGATGGGCAACATGATGTGGTTCAGCAACGCGGAAAGGGCCCCCGACCTGATCATGTCCGGTAAGATGCTCACCTACGACGTTAAGTGGGACTCCTCGTTCGAGGGCTGGGATTTCGATGCGGCGAACGCGAACCCGCTGCTCGTGCTCGAATTTGACGCAATCGTCGGCAACTACATCCCCAACGCGATGACCGCTTGGATGGAGATGAAGATGATTCAGACGATGATCCAGGAGATGAACGAGAACGGGGCCATGACCTGCAGGTCCGGGGCATCCGACGTAGACATCGACTCCTCGACAGGGGTCTATACCACCCCGAAAACCGTGACCCAGCCCTCCCTCACATTCGGCGGGGAGAATACGAGAATCGGGAAGTTCGCATGGGTCTCGAACGTTACGGTCGACGGCGTCCAGACGCAGCTGCGTACGCAGCTGATGGCCGGGGTGCCCGTCTGGGCAATCGGCGCGAACGGTGCGATGTTCCACGGCTTCGCAGTCGTAGGCGGAATGGCGTACCCTGGAGGTGCCCTGATCGTGCACGACCCGACATTCAGCTCCGACGCTCTGGTCGACCTCGGGAGCAAGGACAATGTGTTCCCGGTAGGGCTGCTCGCAGTGGGACTTATCATCGCCGTCGCGGTGATAGCGATCGCCGTGGTCGTATCGCTGACCCAGAAGAAGCCCGGCCAGAAGGCCCCTCAGAACTACGAGCGCAGCCGGGGATCATCACAGCCCGGCGAGTGGGCGAAGTACTACAACAAGAAGTAGACAAACATCTGCAACATGAAGAGGCGTTTTGCCTCTTCAGCAATTCCTTTTCTTCAGAGTCTAGTCCTCTCTCCATTTGAACAGTCTCACGGCCGCGAGGAATATGACGATTGTTATGACCACCACGACGCCCATATCGAAAATCGCTCCCGATATGTTCCCGTAGACCATGACGTTGTTCAGCCCCTCGATCACGTAGAAAAGGGGAAGGACGTGGGCGATCGACTGAAGGTACATCGGCATGATGCTGATGGGGAAGAACGTCCCGGACAGGAACATCATCGGAAAGGTCACGATGTTGCCGACGACACCGGCCGTCTCGGGCTCCTTGGTGACCGTCCCAACAAGCATCCCCAGGGCCGCGAACAGGGTGGGCCCGAGAAGGAGCAGCGGGACTATCCACACGCTCAAGGTGATATGCGCTCCGAACGCAAGGATGCCCACCGCGACCATCAGCGCGAAGGACAGCGCCGTGAGCACGATGTACCACATCACCTTGGCTGCGAGCCATTCCATCTTGGTGAGCGGGGTGAGGCTCAGCTGCTTGAACAGCTTCGACTTCTTGTACTCCGAGGAGACGTTCACGAGCGAGAACATCGGGCTGACGAGTATTGAGAAGCCTATGAGGCCGGGGATGAGGAAGTCGACATACTTGGTCTGCTCGGTGTTGACTGTGGTCTGCGCGATACCCACTATGACCGTACCGTTGAACCGCTCGAGGTTGAAAAGGTTCGCGACCCCCTCGACCGTGCCGAGGACGATCGTGCTGCTGCTGGAAGCGGGATTTCCGTAGACCGTGACGTTCACGCGCTGCTCGGAGACATAGGCCGCCGTGAAGCCTGCCGGTATGATGATCCCGTCGGGGGTGGAGCGCGATGCCAGGTAGCTTGAGAGGGTGTCGGAGGTCGGCACCATGTTGATCGCCAGAGTACCAGTTTTGTTCAGGGCGTTCAGGAACTGCACACCCGCGCCCTCGGGCGTCGTGTCGAAGTTCTGGACATAGACCGTCACCTTGCCAGTGCTGGGGGAGAATATCGCCCCGAAGATCAGTATGAGTATGACGGGGAAGACGAGCCCGAAGAACAGGCCGAACCGGTTCCGAAGGTAGCCCCGGCTGTAGACGACGAAGTCCGACCATATCCTGCCTCCGCTCGGCATCTCAACCCTCCTGTTGCTCAGTATCTGACCGGCTTCCCTTGGAGGTCATCTCGCCGCTCTCGTCAATCGCGCCGCTCACCAGTTTGATGAACACGTCGTCGAGGCTGTCCCTCTGAGTCCGGATCCCGGTCCATTCGTGTCCTGACGCCTCCGCTGCCTGCAGGGCGGTCAAGACATCCTTCTGGAGCTTGATCGCCACTCTGACCACGCCGTCGTCGAACTCCGCTTCGAGCCCGGCGTTCGTGCGGATGTAGCCTGCGATGGCCTCGTCCCCGAATATCTCCAGCCTCTCGCCCGAGCCATGCTCCCTGATGATCTCATCCGACGTGCCCATCGCGACTATCTTGCCGAAGTTCACGATCGCCACTCTGTCCGAGAGCTGCTGGGCCTCGTCGAGGTAGTGGGTCGTGAGGATGATCGTCTTGCCCTTCGCCTTGAGGCCTCGGATGACCTCCCAGATCGCGCGCCGAGCGCTGGGGTCGAGGCCCGTGGTGGGCTCGTCCAGGAACAGAAGGTCTGGGGAGTTCACGAGCGCCAGCGCGAGCCCGGTCTTCTGCTTCTGCCCGCCGGACAGACTGTCGAACATGATCGAGGCGGAGTCTTCGAGGAGGACCATCTTCAGGATCTCGTCGGGGTCCGGACGAGTCCCGAAAAGCTCCCCGTAGTAGATTATGGCCTCCCGTGGGCTGACCTTCTCGAAGAAAGTGAACTCCTGAGGTATGACTCCGATCCTCCTATGAAGCGCGTAGCCCTCATCCCACGGGTCCATCCCCAGGACCTTAATCGTGCCCGAGTCCTTCCGCCGGAGGCCCTCGAGGACCTCGATTGTCGTGGTCTTGCCTGCTCCGTTCGGTCCGAGGAGACCGAAGACCTCGCCCTCCTTGACGGAGAACGATATCCCGTCGACAGCCTTCACTGGTCCGTAGTACTTCTTCAGAGCGGTGACCTCAATAGGCGCCACTGGATGAGCCTCGCATTTCCTCGAATCGAGGCTCGCAGACGCGCGGAGGCCCGATTCGGAAGGCACAGCCTAAGTGAGTGAATATAGCTTATGGCGAACTCGATTGAGGACCAGAGACCTACTTCCTGTCTCCTTTCCTGGTCGCGATATCAGAGAGCGCTGTGAGAAGGGCGATGGCCTCCTCCTTCGTGTTGTAGTGGACGAACGTGGCTCGCGCGAAGCTCTTCGCATCGTAGAGCGCAGGCACTCTTGAGTAGAAGTCCTCGGCACCGACTGCGATGGCATACTTCTCCCAGAGGAGCCTCGACAGCTCAGTGTCATCGATGCCCGCCATCTTGAAAGAGAAGGTCGGGTCCCTGCCGACCTTGTGCGGCGTCAGCTTCGGGCCGTACACGGTCAGGCCGGGAATGTACCTCAGCCCCAGGATCTTGCCGTAGCCGTCGAGGACTATCCTCGTGAGCTCCTTCTCGTAGGCCTCGATGTGCTCCATCGACTTCTTGAGGGCCGCAGAGCGCTGTGGTCCTGGCTTCGGGAGCGCCTTGGAGTCAGCGTTGCTCAGCCAGGCCAGATAGTCGATCGCGCCCTCTATCGCGGCGAACATCGCCTGGTCCCTCGTGCCCAGCTCCCACCTCTCGGGCCCGTGCTTCGGGGACGGGTCGACCTTGTACGGGTTGAGCTTCTCCATGGCCGCGCTCGTCATGTACATGAAGCTGCCATGCCTCGAGAACAGCTTGTACCCGGAGAACACCAGGAAGTCGCACCCGATCTTCTTGACGTCCGTCGGTCCGTGAGCGACGTGGTGCACGGCGTCGACGCAGAAGTAAGCGCCGTTCTCCTTGGCCATCTTCGCGAGCTCGACGAGGTCCGAACGGGATCCCAGGACGTTGGACGCCGCGCTCACCGTCACCACCTTGGTGTTCTTGTCGATGAGCTTCTTCATCTCCTCCATGTCCAGCAGGCCGGACTCCATGTCGAACTTCGCGAACCTGAGTGAGTTGATGAGACCCATTCCTCCGAGCTCGGCCCACGGATTGATGTTCGCGTAATGCTCGTAGCCCGTGGCCACTATGTTCCCGTCCCCCTTCATCTCGCGGCTGAGCGCGTAGCTCAGTTGGAACAGGAGGCTCGTGCAGGATTCCCCTGAAACGATGTTCTCAGGTCCCTCCGCCCTCAGGAAGTCGGCCACGGCCTTTCGTCCGTCGAGTATGGCCCCGCTGGCACCCTTGGACTCCGAGAAGACGTTCCCGACATTCGCGCTGTACTTGAGGCGCGCTGCGGATTCGGCTTCCGCTGCCCTCTTGGTCACCAGCGTTCCCGCGCCGTTGTCCAGGAAGATGCGCTTCTTCCCTGCGGGGTCCTTCTCGACTGTGGGGAACTGTGCCCGGACTCTCTTCAGAAAACGGGAATCGAATAGCATAGTAGGTAAATGACTGAGGGGCAAATAAGAACCTTTTGGCCAGACGTGTTCCAAGATGTCATTTCCTGGTCAAATGGTCCCGCAGCTTCAGGTACTCGTCCAGAGTGATCTCCCCCGAGGCCAAGCGCCTGTCGAGGATCAGGAGGGGCTCGTCGGGCTTGGCCGGATATGGAGGATACGGCACCGGCGGGAGAGGCCCACGTTCCGGGCGAGCCAGTATGTGAATTAGGATAAGGGCGACCAACAAGAGACCGAAGGCGGGGATCACGATGACCCAGACCGAGTTGCCTATGTCCCGCATCATCTCGAACCCGAAGGTTCCGAAGCCCCCGAAGGCCATGATGACGACCATCGCGACGGGTATTGCGATGAGCAACACTATCAGCACTATGACGAGCACGCTCAGCGGCCTGTCCTCAGGATGCGCCATGGTCCCTCTCGAACACGAGACGCGCGTACTGTATTTCGATTCTGCGCCTTATGCAGACACGCGCATGCCAGTGCGCGCTCTTCCACGCGTGAACGGGATTCGGATTATTAGGCGAACCAGCATTAGACGACCGGGTGCGAACCTTGGCAGACCAGGAAGGTTCTGGGGTACTCAGCGTGATGATAGGCGGCCAGGCAGGCTATGGCATAATGACCTCCGGGGAGCTGATTGCGAGGTCCTTCTCGAGGGGAGGGTTGCACGTCCACACCGACGTCGAGTACCCGTCGCTCATCAGGGGCGGGCACAACACCTACCAGGTGGTCGCATCGAAAGACGAGGTCTGGGGGCTCCCCCAGAGGGTCGACGTCCTCATCGCACTCGACGATCGGACGATGAGGGAGCACACGACAGAGGTGCACCCTGACGGCCAGGTGATCTTCGACCTCTACGCGCAGCAGATCGACGTGAAGAAGTTCATACCCGACCTGAAGGGCGAGGTGGTGCCTGTGCCCCTCGCGGACATCGTCAAGGAGCGGAAGGGCGACGCGGTCATGCGCAACACCGTCGCGATCGGGGCGTGCATGGCGCTCATCGATTACGATTTCTCGCATCTGGAGGACGTGATCCGGTCCACTTTCGGGAAGAAGGACGAGGCCATCGCGCAGACCAACGTCGACGCGGCGAAGGCAGGCTACGACTTCGTGATGGACCAGGGCAAGTGCGCAATCAGGGAGCGCATCTCGCCAGTCCCCGGAGCGCCGAAGCGCATGGTGCTCACCGGGAACGACGCTATCGCCCTCGGGGCCTTGAAAGCGGGACTGCGGTGGTATTCCGCCTACCCGATGACGCCGGCATCCTCCATCCTCCACTTCATGGCTGCGCAGGAGAAGAACATGGGTATCATCGTGCGCCAGACGGAAGACGAGATCGCCGCATCTTGCATGGCCATAGGGGCCGCCCACGCGGGGGTCCGCTCGATGGCAGCGACCTCGGGCGGGGGGTTCTGCCTGATGTGCGAGTCGCTCGGGCTCGCGGCGATGTCCGAGACCCCGATGGTGTACGTCCTCGCGCAGAGGCCAGGGCCGAGTACGGGCCTGGCCACGAGACACGAGCAGGGCGACCTGCAGTTCGCCCTAGATGCGTCCCAGGGGGACTTCGTCAGGGTGGTCCTCGCCCCAGGGGACGCGAACGAGGCGTTCTATCACACATTCAAGGCCTTCAACCTGGCGGAGAAGTATCAGATACCGGTCATCATCGTCTCAGATCGTTACCTTTCCGAGACCCTGCGCTCGACGCTACCGTTCGACCTCGAAGGGATGAAGATCGAGCGCGGGAAGCTCCTGACGGAGGAGGAGCTCGCGGCCAAGGGAGATTATCTCAGGTACGAGGACACCGAGGACGGCGTCTCGCCGAGGGCCCTACCTGGGATGAAGGGCGGGATGTTCGTCGCGAACGGAGACGACCACTACGAGTCCGGAGAGACGAACGAGGACCCGGAGGTCCGGAACAAGCTGATGGACAAGCGATTCCGGAAACTCGGGAACCTCATCGACGAGATACCGGGACCGAAGATCTACGGGCCCCCGGACGCCGACACCACGATCGTGACCTGGGGCTCGTGCAAAGGGCCGTGCATCGAGGCCATGAACCTCCTCAACGCGAAGGGGAGGTCGGTCAACCTCCTGCACTTCATCTATGTCAAGCCGTTCCCGAGGCGCCTGGCGCTCGAACAGTTCAAGAAGACCAGACTGACCATAGGTGTCGAGAACAACAGGACATCCCAGTTCGACAGGCTCTTGCGGGAGGAGCTCAAGGTCGGAACGAACAAGAAGATCAGGAAGTACGACGGGAGGCCGTACTTCGCCGAACCCTTGGCGGCGCAGATCGAGGAGGCGATCGGATGACGACCACGGACGAGCTGAGGACTACAACAATCCCCGACTGGTGCCCAGGGTGCGGCGACTATGCGATCCTGATGTCCGTGAAGGGTGCGATCGCGGATGCCGGCCTAGAGCCACACAAGACCGTGATCGTGAGTGGGATCGGCTGCTCGTCGAAGCTCCCGCATTACGTCAAGACCTACGGCTTCCACGGGATCCACGGGAGGCCTCTCCCCATCGCCACCGCGATGAGGCTCGCGAACCACGACCTCACAATCATCGTCATAAGCGGGGACGGCGACTGCTACGGGATAGGCATGGGCCACTTCATCCACGCCGTCAGGAGGAACGTCAACCTCACCCTCCTCGTGCACGACAACCAGGTCTACGGCCTCACCACAGGCCAAGTGTCCCCGACGAGCGACCAGGGGTTCAAGACGAAGACCACGCCCTATGGCTCCGTCGAGGACCCGGTCAGGCCGCTCGCGCTGTCCCTCGCGGCGGGCGGGAGCTTCGTCGCGAGGAGCACCGCGGTCAATCCGAAGCATCTGCGCGCGACCATCCTCGAAGGGATCAGGCACAAGGGGCTCGCTCATATCGACATCATGCAGCCGTGCGTGACCTTCAACCACGTCAATACTTACGACTGGTATAGGCAGCGCGCCTACGACCTCGCCCAGACGGGCTACGATCCGACTGACCGCGCCGCCGCCCTGGTCAAGGCCAGGGAATGGGGCGACAAGATCCCCATCGGGGTCATATACCGCGAGGAGAGGACCACCTACGAGGAGCTGATGCCCGCGCTCCAGGCAGGGCCGCTGGTGAGGCAGCCTCTGGAAAGAGACATCAGGCCGCTCATGGAACGATTCGTCTGAGGCCTTGCGGAGCGGTTAGGGCCGTTCATCAAATATCCCGAGGGACGTTCGTCGACCCGGGTGGCCGGGAATGGCGAAGGCTTTCAAGTTCAAGAACGAGCTGACATACGACAGCCTGAGCAAGCGTCGGGAAAACGAGTTCCACGAGAGGTACGAGGCTGCGCACGCGAAGGCCATGAAGAGCGTCGGAAAGGACTATCCGATCATCGTGGGCGGCAAGGAGAGATTCTCGAAGGAGGGCGTGTTCGCAGACTTCTGCCCGTACGACACGAGCATCGTCGTCGGCAAGTTCCAGAAGGGCACGCGGGAGGACGTCATGGACGCGGTCGACATCGCGACGACGGCTCAGGAGTCGTGGGAGGCGACCAAGGTCCAGAGGCGCTGCGGGATCTTCCGCTCGGCGGCCGACAAGATGGCCAGGGACAAGTACGAGCTCGCCGCATGGCTGACCCTGGAGAACGGCAAGAACCGGTTCGAGGCGGTCTCCGAGGTCGACGAGGCCATCGACTACCTCAGGTACTACGCCATGGTGCTCGACCAGAGCCACGGGTACACGCTCGAGCTGGAAGGCGCAATGGCCTGCAACGAGGCGCGGAGCGTCCTCAGGCCCCTGGGCGTCATGGGCGTCATATCTCCGTTCAATTTCCCTCTCGCGATTACGTGCGGCATGACGACGGGCGCGCTCATCACCGGCAACGCCGCCATCCTGAAGCCCGCGAGCGATACGCCCCTGATGGGGTACATGCTCTACAAGATTCTCATCGAAGCCGGCGTGCCCCCGGAGGTCCTGCACTTCGTGACGGGTCCAGGCGAGACAGTCGGCGAAGAGCTGTCAAGCAACCTGGGCATTGCCGCCCTTGTGTTCACGGGTTCGCGGGATGTGGGGATGGGCATCGCGCGCAAGAGCATGCAATACGGCAAGAGGCCGCCCGTGCTCGAGATGGGGGGGAAGAACCCGGCGATCGTTTCGGACAAGGCTGATCTTGACAAGGCCGCCGAAGGCGTCGGGAGGTCGGCGTTCGGATACTGCGGCCAGAAGTGCAGCGCAACATCAAGGGTCCTGGTCCACAAGAAGGTCGCTGACCAGTTCATCAAGAAGCTTATCGATTGGACGAGAGAGAGGAAGATAGGCGAGCCGTGGCAGAGGGATGTGTTCCTCGGGCCGCTGATAAACAACGCGGCGATCGAGCGGTACAAGAAGGTCATATGGGAGGCGGCACAGAAGGGTCAGGTGCTGACGGGAGGACACGTGCTCGACGATACGGGCCCATTCTCTAAGGGGTACTTCGTCGAGCCCGCGGTCGTCGTCCATCTGCCCAAGGACCACGAGTTCGTCAAGAAGGAGCTGTTCGCGCCTATCCTGTTGGTCCTCACCTACGAGGACTTCGAGGAGGCGCTCGACATGGCCAACGACATTGAGTACGGCCTGACCGCCGGCCTCCTCAGCGAGGACCAGGCGGAGATGGACAGGTTCTTCGAGAGGATCAAGGCGGGAGTGACCTACGTGAACAGGACTGCAGGGGCGACCACCGGAGCGCTCGTCGGCCAGCAGCCTTTCACGGGGTGGAAGGCGAGCGGGGTCACCGGGAAGGGCGCCGGCGGTCCGTACTACCTGCTTCAGTTCCTCCAGGAGCAGAGCAGGACCGTCTGCAGATAGGACGCGCTATTGACAGGAATGGTGCTTGATCGCCCCTGTCGGACAGGCTTCCTGGCAGGCGCAGCACTGGATGCACTCGTCGATGTTCGGACAGGTCGTCTTCCCGTTGACGAGCTCGTAGACGCCTGACGGGCAGACCGCGACGCACTGTCCTATGCCGGTGCACTTGTGATAGTCGACCTCGATGACGACCCCGAGCTTCTTGCTCTCCCACTTGCGCATGTCCACCAAGGATGCCACCTGTGGCCAGCTTGAGCGGGAGTGCGCGTCTTAGCTTTTTCCCCAATCTGACACCGGAAAGGCATGGCGAAGAAGATATCGTGCCATCGAAGCTAGCCCGGGCCATGGCCCGATTCAAGCTAGAGATAGTCAGATCCGAATGCATCGGCTGCGAGCTCTGCACGCAGACCTGTCCCGACCTTTTCCAGATGGCCGAGGACGGTCTATCCTCGCTTCCGAAGGGCAAGCGCGAGAACGGCAACGACGAGATGGACATCGACGAAGAGGGCTGCTCGAGGCAGGCAGCGGACGAGTGCCCGGTCAACTGCATACACATCTACGAGAACGGCCAGAAGCTGATCTAGGCTCTACAGGATGCCCTTGTACCTGAAGAACGTCCACAGCGCGGCCACGCCCGCGGCCGAGATCCCGATCACGAACCAGAAGTTCAGGGGGTCCTCCTTGTTCCCGAACGGCAGACCCACATTCATGCTGAACAGGCTGGAGATCAGCAGCGGAAGCACCAGGATCAGGCTCACGGTTGCGAGGGTCTTCATGACTATGTTCAGCCTGTTCGCGACGGCCGATTCGAACGCGTCCAGGGTGTTCCCCATGATCTCCCGGTAGATGGTGGTCATCTCATAGAGCTGGGCCATGTCGTTCTCCAGGTCCTCCGTGACGTCCATCCTGTCCTTCGTCATCTTGATGTGCTTCGCGCGGCCCAGCATCGAGAACGCGTTGAGGTTCCCCAGCAGCGCCGTGTTCAGCAGGATGAGGCCGTTGCTGAGCATGAAAGCCTCCCTCACCGCCTCGGGCCTGTTAGCGGCCAGGATCTTCTCCTGAACGTCGGTTATGGTCCTGTCCATCGTCCTGACGCGCCGCTCGATGTCTCTGGTTATCCTCCGGACGATTGTCAGGAACAGGTCCTCCTTCGTGTCGAGCTTCGGCTTCCTCCTCATGTCCGCTGTGATCTCCTCGGGCTTGAACGTAGCACCCAGACGGATGGTGATGATCTTGTCCGCCGCGACGAAGATGCCGATGGGCATCGTCGTCATGTGGTCCTTCTCCTCAGTCAAGAGCGTTCTGAGCAGCAGAAGGTCGTAGTACTCGTCGATCTCGACCCTCGGCCTCTCGTTCGGGTCGAGGCAGTCCGCCACGTCCTGAAGGTCGAGGTGGAACTCCCGGTTGAGCATCTCGACCTCGGCGGGGGTCGGGGCGACCGCGTCGATCCATAGCGCCTGCTTCGAGTCCTTGGCGTCGAGGGACTTGAGCACGCACTCCTCAGCGCAGTATAGGTCGATCACCGGATTCACCCCTGTATCTGTACCCCATGCCCGGCCCCCAAATATACCTTTTCGGGGCTTACAATAAGTCTTGACTGACGCACTGGCAGGGCTCGGCGTCTCAGGCCTTGTACGACTTCCACGATATGTCGTACCCGGTCGAACGCTTCAGCTGCGTGACGGCCTGGATTATTCCGTCGACCGCGTCATGTGTGGCGCAGAACACGACATCCACCCCCTTGCTGAGGGCGCTCATGGCGGATTCCACGGGGGCGTGGATGGTGAAGAACTCCCCGCTCGTCTTCATGAGGAGTGCCGCCCCGGTAGTGTCTCCTGCGACCAGAAGGCCCGGGGAGAAGTCCTCGATCCGCTGCTTCACGCGGGCTATGTCCGCGCCCTTCGAGCCGCCTTCTAGCTCCGACGGCGTCTCGATGACCAGAAGCTTCCCGAGCTCAAGGTCGACGATCCCTTCCAGCTTCCCGATGAGGACGTCGTCCCCCTCGGCGGCATCCTCTAGGGCGTCGCCCATGGAGCTGGACTTCTGCCTCGGATAGGCCATGAGCATCCCGTCCTCCATGACGAGCCCGACCCTGTCGCCCTTTGAGATGCCCTTCCCCGCAATCGCGACGCACCTGTCTATCACGCTGATGCTGCGTAGGATTGCGTCGACCTCGCCCTTGAGAGATGTGAAATGCTCCTGCAGCAGTTGCATGCCCTTCCTGCTGGGCCTCACGCGCCCGCCTGACTCTCGGACGAGGCCTTCCTCCCTCATGGCGGTCAGATACTGGCTCACCGCCTGGACAGTTATTCCCAGCTTCTCGGAGAGCTCCTTCAGACGGGCGGACGGCCTCTGGAGCAGCTCCGCCAGGAGGAGCAGCTCGGTATTCCGCTTGAGGTCGCGAAGCTGTTTGCCGTTCACGGTTCACTCCCCTCCGCCAATCTCCGCGTCAGGTCGTTAATGCCTGCGACAGTGATTGCGCCTGACCTCTTAAGGTCATCAACGAGCACGTCTGCCTTTCCCCCGACGAAGTCGATCTCCTTTCCCACCTCGGGGAGCAGCAGGTACACCGTCTTCCCAGATTTCAAGGCCGTCGTCGCGACTTCAAGGTTCTTGAGGTTCCCAGGGCCCACCGGGAACGGCGACACGACGACCCACCTGGACTGCATCGCGAGCGTCAGGTTCCTGGCATGAGAGTCGTCGCTCACTGGAGAGAACGGGGCCTCCTCCACGATCTCGACATGAAGGTCCTTGGCGCTCTCGAAGTCCGAATCCAGGACATTTAGCACACCAGCGGAGACGCCGAAGCCGCGGTCCGTCAGAGCCTTCATCACAGGCCCGCCCGTGCCCCCACCGCAGAGGACGTGAACCCGTATCCCGCGCTTCCTCGCAGATGAAGGGGTCGCGTGCGGCATCACGTACACCCCGCCGGTGAACGGGTCCTTCCTGACCACGACGGCGACATCGTATACGCTCTGGACGTTCTCCGGGGTCAGCACCTCCTTCGGGGTCCCGACGGCCTCGAGAGCGCCCTCGCTGAGAAGCGCGATGCGGTCGCAGTACCGCGCCGCCAGGTTGACATCGTGCAGCACCGCGACGGTGGTGATGCCCCGTTCGCTGTTCAGCCTCCGTATGAGGTCCATGATCTCGATCTGGCCATTGATGTCGAGGTAGACAGTGGGCTCGTCCAGCAGCAGGATCCTCGGCTCCTGGGCGATCGCGCGCGCGATTATGACCCTCTGTCTCTCACCGCCACTCAGCTCTGAGAACTGCCGGGTCGCGAACTGCCAGGTGTTCGTCTGCTTCATCGCGGCCTTGACGGCGTCGGCATCGCGTCTTCCCATCCCCGCGAGCCGGCTCGATATGTGCGGGATCCTTCCCATGGTGACGATCTCGCGCGCGTTGAACGTGAAGTCCGTGGCCGAGGCCTGCGGAACGACGGCGAAGACCCGTGCCAGTTCGCTGGCCGTGAAGCTGTCCAGGGTCCTTCTTCCGATCAGAATGCGTGAACCATCAGCAGGCAGGTACCGCATCAGGCATCGGAGCAGGGTCGTCTTCCCAGACCCGTTCGGCCCCATGAGCCCGATGAACTCCCCGTCCCGGATGCCGAGCGCGACGTCCTTAAGGACCCTCTTCTCTCCGAACGAGAAGGACAGGCCCCGAACTTCGAGGTTCATCGTCTATCGCCTCCGGCCTTGCTCCTCCTGAGAAGGTACAGGAAGAACGGCCCGCCGCACATCGCGGTTATGATCCCGACAGGCAGCTCGGTCGGTGCTATCGCGGTCCTCGCGAGGGTGTCGGCCCATATGAGGAAGACCGCCCCGCTCATCGTGGCCGCTGGGACCAGCACCCGGTGGTCGGCCCCCACGACTAGCCTAAGCATGTGCGGTATGATGAGCCCGATGAATCCTATGACTCCGGTGAAAGCCACCGCCGCCGCCGTCATGACGGCGGCCATCAGAAGCATCCTGGTCTTGAGCGCCTCGGGATCGGTGCCCAGGTTGTGGGCCGTCTCCTCCCCGAGCAATAGGGCGTTCAGCTCCCGGCTGTACAAGAAGACCGTGACGGTGCCGACGGAGACTGCGAGGACGAGGACTGCGACCGCAGGCCACGACGCGAGGGACAGGCTTCCGAGGAGCCAGAAGATGATCCTGTGATATTCCTGCTGGGTGAAGTAGATCATGAAGGACACCACCGCCCCTAGGAAGGCAGCGATGGCGACCCCCGAGAGAAGCAGCGTGTCGACGTACACCCGCCCCCTGACGACCCCGAGCCGGTAGACTACGAATACCGTGATCAGGGCGGTGCTGAATGCCAGTGCAGGCGTCACCATCGACCCGATGATGGCGATGCTCGCAATCCCGGCTAGGCCAGCGGCCACTGCTCCCAGCGACGCACCGGTCGACACGCCAACGATGAACGGGTCCGCCATGGGGTTCCTGAAGACCGCCTGCATTGCAGTGCCCGCGCACGCCAAGGCAGCACCCACTAGTCCTGCAAGTATTATCCTCGGGATGCGGACCTGCCAGAAGATCTGGTTCAGATACGACGGCACGTCCCCCGTCCCGAAGATGGCCGCGAAGGCGTCGTGGTAGCTGATCCTCTGAGGATCACCTGGCCCGATCGGGCCGATGGTCCCCACGAGCATCGCCACTATCGCGGAGCCGAAGAGGGCGAACGGAAGGATCGTGAGCAGAAGGAACCGCCGGCCCATCACCCTCTCGTATCTCTCCTCGAGATCGTCCGCGGCCTGCATGTCCTCTCCATCACGGGAAGAGCTCAGGGTGGATTATCGTAGCCAGCTGCTCAAGCCCGTCGACGATCCGTGGGCCGTACCTGCTGAGGAGGTTGTCGTCAATCGAATACATGTTGCCCTCGCTGACGGCCGTGATGTTCCCCCACCCGCTCCTTGCAGCGATCGTCTCAGGAGTGGTCGTCGACATCACTCCGACGGTGTACACGATGATCTGCGGGTCCTTGGCGATCACGAACTCGCTCGTGACCTCCGGGTACTCGGAGGTCGCATTCTCGGCGATGTTCTTCCCTCCGGCGAGCCTTATCAGGTCGTCTCCGAACGAGCCTGGGCCGTAGGTCCACATCGGATAGTATTCGACGTAGACGTCGGGAGTCGGGACCCCCGACGCGAGCGTGAGGCTGGTAACGGCGTCCACCCGGTCCGAGAGGTCCTGCGCGAGACTCTCCGCCTCCGAGACGTGGCCTGTGATGGTCCCCGCCAGTCTGATTGTACTGAACACGTCCTCGAGAGTGCGGTCAGCGAAGATCACGTAGGGTATCCCCTGTCCGGCCAGCGAATCCAGCTGCTGCCTCGGCACGAGGTCGCTCGAAACGATGAGGTCAGGCGTGAGAGCCACTATGCTCTCTAGATTGAGCGGCATCGCGCCCACCTTGGTCAGGTTCGCCGCCGCAGCCGGATAGTCGCTGTAGTCGTCAACCCCGACGACCTGGTCTCCCGCCCCGATCGCGAACAGTATCTCTGTCGGAGTAGGAGCGACCGAGACTATCCTCTGGGGAATGCCGCCGAGCCTGACCGCACGCCCGTAGTCGTCGACCACCGTGAAGGGCTTCGATTCGTTCGTCAGGGAGCCCACGAAGTATCCCCCCGCGAAGGAGAATACTGCCACGAGCACAGTCGCAATTGAGAGCCACATCACCATCGTCGAGCCCGATTTCTTCGGAGAACCCATTCTATCCCCTCTTGTCAAGTTTGCTTGAAATATTGAAAGTGTATTTGAATATTGTTGACGAAAAAGGTACCTCAGGGCACAGAGAGGAAATGAGAACGCGGGAAAGGGTTTGCGAGACAGCCTGTTCGATCAGGCCTTGAGGCTCTCGTCGAAGCTGGCTTCCAGGATGTCCATCGCCTGCTCGAGGACCTCGTCCGGCATCATCATCGACGGGTGCATGCGGATGACGTTGTCGTAGGTGCCGCACGTGAGGAGGACCATGCCCTTCTTGAACGCGGCCCCCTTGATCGCCTTGACCTCCTTGGACGCGGGCGTCTTCGCCTTCGGATCGCCGACAAGCTCCATGCCGACCATGGCACCCATCCCCCTGATGTCTCCGATGATCGGGTACCTCTGCTGCAGCTCCTTCAGGCGCTTCATGATGTAGGCGTTTATCCTGGGCACGTTCTTCATGTTCTTCTCGATGAGCTCCATCTGCGCCAGTGCGGCCGCGCATGCCACCGCGTTGCCTCCGAAGGTCCCGCCCAGGCCGCCCACCTGGACGGAGTCCATGATCTCAGGCCTGCCGGTACAAGCGGACAGCGGGAACCCGCCGCCTATGCCCTTGCCGGAGACGAGGATGTCCGGCTCGACGCCCTGCCAGTGCTGTATGCACCACATCTTCCCCGTCCTGCCCGCGCCGGTCTGGATTTCGTCGTCGACGTAGATGACCCCGTGCTTCTTGCATATCTTCGTCAGCTTCGGGTAGAACTCCTTCGGCGGCACGATGAACCCGCCCTCTCCGGCGATCGGCTCGCCGATGATGCATGCCACCTTGCCCTGGAACTCGGGCTTGGACCAGATTTCGTCGATCTTGTCCGCGCATGCGACCCCGCATGACGGGTACTCCATCTTGAAGGGGCATCTGTAGCAGTACGCGTACTCCACCTTGTAGCTCTCAGGAAGGGGCCCGAAACCCGCCTTGTAGGGCATCTCCTTCGATGTGAGGGCCATCGCCAGGAATGTCCTCCCGTGGAACGCGTGGACGAACGAGAACGCCGCCGGCTTC
>Ga0172365_10000008_pt1 | contig 116890 bp, 137 predicted proteins | sample LakKivSesite48cm_FD_114535 | JGI IMG/M metagenome (GOLD analysis project Ga0172365, IMG submission 114535) | Sediment microbial communities from Lake Kivu, Rwanda - Sediment site 48cm | ecosystem: Environmental > Aquatic > Freshwater > Lake > Sediment | place: Rwanda: Western Province, Lake...
GCCTACAGGACCGGTACTTCCAGTGGCTCCAGTAGGACCTACAGGTCCAGTTGAACCTGTCGAGCCAGAAGCTCCTTGAACACCACTAGCTCCGGTGATGCCGGTTGCTCCAACCGGACCAGTACTTCCTGTCGAACCAGAAGCACCTTGGACTCCAGACGCTCCAGTTATTCCAGTAGCTCCGGTCGGACCAACAGGACCAGTACTTCCTGTCGAACCAGAAGCACCTTGGACTCCAGACGCTCCAGTTATTCCAGTAGCTCCAACAGGTCCGGTGGAACCAGTAGAGCCGGAAGCTCCTTGGACACCTGAGGCACCAGTGATGCCAGTAGCGCCAGTAGGACCAACAGGACCAGTACTTCCAGTTGCACCAGTTGAACCTACAGGTCCAGTACTTCCTGTACTTCCAGATGCGCCCTGTACACCTGATGCTCCGGTGATACCGGTAGCACCTTCGAGACCGACAGGACCGGTAAAACCAGTCGAACCTGAAGCTCCCTGTATGCCGCTGGCTCCGGCAACACCTGTGGCTCCTGAAATTCCTGTAGATCCAATGGCACCTGTAGCCCCATCAAGCCCCGCTGTTCCTTGGACACCTGACGCTCCTTGTGCGCCAGTCGCGCCAACAGCACCTTGAGCACCTGTTGCTCCGATTGCACCTGTAGCGCCAACAGTAGAAAGCTCAATCCAGTTTGTGTTATCGCTAAGCGTATCGCTTGCACCACCCATCGACAGGTTAGCAAGTTTGTAAAGCTTGTTTTCAGCAACACTAAAAACAAGCATACCGAACGCACGTCGATCAGTAGTAATAGCGTCGCGTGCAGTATTATCTGCAACAGTACGCATACCTCCAAAACCAAGGCTGTCTTGATGTGTTGCGTAAGTATCAGCCGAATTGGTTACACCTAGCGAACCGGTTACTTGAATTGAGCCTGGAGGAAATGACATACTAACTCACCTGAATGTTAATTGCGCTACCAAGGATATTTTTAGTGCGGTACACCCGATAATTCGTAGTGACACCATTAACGTTCGTAACGCTAACCAACGCGTAGCTCCAACCGTTTTGCGTATTAGAGTATGCGGCATTATCCGAGCTGTCCGCCATAGCAACAGCTAAATTAGTAGAGGTGTCCCTAAAACCAGTTACCGCGGTCGGTGAACCTAAAGAATCAGGCCAACAAAAGTATTTGTAACCTCCGGCTGCAAGTGAATACGTTCGACTTGGAGTGCTCGTTAGCGTGCTAAACACCAAAGCTTCAATATCGGCCTCTGTTAATGTTGCAGATACGTTTGTGCCTGCATAAAGTCGCCAAAGCCAAGAAACAGTAGTTAAACCACTTTGAAAAACAGTTGATTGCGTATTTGTTGCACGACCGCGCCAGCTGTAAGAATTAGGCGAGTTGAAAACAATCCCAGAGCCAATCGACACAGAGACTGGACTTGGGGACAACGGAAAAGTACCTAACACTAGGTTTCCACCAGTGACATCTAACACTTGCAAAGTGTTAGCCTGTATGTTTGCAATTTGAGTAAATCCAAAAGAAAAGTTTTGCGTACTATTCAGTGTTGTTCCGACTTCAACCGGTGAAGATTGACCAATAGCAAAAGAAGAAAAAGTAGGCGCAATGTATGGAACTAAAATTGATTCAAGAATGCTTGAAATAGGTAAACCGCTAATTGCAGAACCTGAAGCCAAACCTCCAACCGTCGTTGTCGTTGGTGACTGTCCGCTGTAAACACTAGGACCGCTAGCTCCAGCTGCCCCTGTTGCACCGCCAATGCCTGTAGCACCGAATGCGCCTGTAGCACCGGTTAAACCTGTAGAACCAGTATCTCCGGTTGCTCCGGTAAGTCCGATAGGTCCAGTACTTCCAGTTAAACCGACATCGCCTTGGATACCTGACGCACCCTGAACGCCTGAAGCGCCTTGAATTCCAGATGCTCCCGTAATACCTGTAGTACCAACAGGTCCAGTAGCTCCCGCAGCACCTACAACTCCAGTAGCGCCAGTTAATCCAAGATCTCCCTGCAAACCAGAAGCACCAACAATGCCTGTTGCTCCCGCGGGGCCCGTTAAACCTGAGGGTCCTTGTAAACCTGTTGCACCAGGTAAAGATAAACCAGTAGCACCGATCGGTCCAATTAAGCCACTAGCCCCAGAAATACCTGAAGCACCTGCAACTCCGTCAGAACCGGTAGCGCCTATTGGACCTGTAGCACCGGCTGAACCGGCACCAAAACCGGTTGCACCGGTTAAGCCCCGAGCACCAGTCGCACCCGAAGCTCCACGAACTCCCTGAGGTCCTGTTGCCCCGGGACTTCCTTTAGCTACAAGAAGTTCCCAATTTGCTGTCGCAATTGGTGGTGCCGCAGTCGTACTACCTGTAGCTACGACCATAATGTACGCAGAGCCTTGATACTCTGCGACATTTCTTATCTGATAAACAGTGGTATTATTCCACGTTCCACGCCAAATAAGTCCAACAATACCGGTTGCACCAGTAAGTCCTGTCGCGCCGGTAAAACCAATAACGCCAGTAGCACCTCGCGGACCAGTAGCACCTGCTGCCCCGGTGACGCCTGTTGCTCCGCGAATTGATTGGTCGGTTATGGCACCAATGTACTGACAAACTTCTTCACCGTTTTGAAACGTAAGGATTTGACGTCCATACGCATCAGTTGTTAGGTCGGCAATTGCCTGAAGATCGTCAGAATAAGGTTGTGGTAGGTAACGTACCATTCGATCCATCCTCGGATACGTTAATGAACGTACAGGGCAGGCATACTACTTGCCCCAATGTTAAATGTGTTGTAGTCCTGGAAACCGTTGTCCTTTTAACGCAGCTAGTTCAAATTTTAAGAACTTGAACCCCTTGTCGCGATGCCAATCTGACGGATACACCTCAGTGCAGTCAATTTGTTGAAAGCGACAACGAATGTTACCGTTACTTTTTGCAGCATGTTTTCGCGTATAAGGATACATGCTAACCGCACTGAAGTGCGATTGCCACTCGACATCCCCAAAACCCATACCTGAATGAACTTCAGGTACGATGATTGTAAGATAACCGCCAGGAACCAAAGCTTCATAGGCTTCATTCATAAATTCTCGTACCTGCCAGCCTGGAAGTTTTTGAAGCTCAGTATCTGCTACGATGTGCCCGTACTGATTTTCACCAAAACCTTGAAGCAAATCGCGGTCTGCTTTCCATCCCTGTGACTGCAACTCAGTTAAGTTTAACTGCTGCAAACCTTCTCGCTGAAGCCAACTCTTCACAAGATTTCCAAAGTGTGTCTTTTTCAATTGTCGCGTTGTTTCTTGAATTGCCGTATTACGTAAGACAACTGTATTCTGATCAAACATTCGATACAGATAATGACAACCACCAGTGTGTTGAAATGAAGCTCCGGTCAGATATGTTTTGATCATCAACTCATGGTCATCACAGACAGACAGTTCAGGATTATGTCCACCCGCTTCATAGTAAGCCTTACGAGACCAAGCTCTAACATGGTCTGGGCAGTAATATATTTCAGAAAGCGAACGTGGCGTTACGTCAAAAGTACGGGTAGCTTTTAAGCTCCTGCCATAGATTTTAATCGAGTAATCCTGCCAACCATGCTGTCCTGAATAAGTAAACGGCGCATACTCACAAAAAGTTGAGTGCTTTTTGTATTTGAAAACCGCCGCATCTGAAAACACAAAGCCAGCTCCGCTTTGAAACCTCTGACGAATTTTTGCTAAAGAATCACCAGGCACAAGTAAGTCGTCGTGATCAAACTCAATAAACGCATCTCCTGTTGCTGCGTCGCAAGCTAAACGTTTTAGTGCGCCTACGTTATGTAGTTGTCCGCCGTCAACAATGCGTACTCGAAGATCTTGTTTAACTTGTTCTGGAATCTCAGCTCCATTGTTAGGCACAATAACCCATTCCCAATCTTCTACCGTCTGCATTCGCAATGACTTGTAGGCTTCCAACAAGTAAGTCGGCTTATGAGTCGGAGTGATTAAGCTCAGCCGCATAGTTTCACTTTCTGTTAGCATAAAAAAAGGTTGATCGGCCTATTGTAGCCAATCAACCTTTTTATCACTAGCAGAACGGAATTGCTATTAGCTTTCCGAGTTATACCAGCAAGGATCCACCGTAGACAACGAACCACTGGCGAGCTGAAGCATCTTCGGCGCGTCCGTGACAGTGTCTTGAAGGATTGGACTTGGTGTGTTGAGAATCTCAAGATCCCCAGATTCCACAGCAGCTTCAAACGCAGCATTAGCGCGACGCTGTACGCTACGCTCTCCGCCTTGATTGCCGCCGAGGTTTTGACGAATGTCACCAAAAACGGTGAATTCTTCATTGTTGGCCAAGGTTCGTCCGTGAGGAGGCAAGAACCCGAATGTTTTGGCAGTGCCAGAAACATTCTTGACCGTCGAATAAAGGCAAGAAGTATCCATCGACATGGGTTAAAGCTCCTTATGAGTTACCTGCCAGGATTGCAGCTTCTGCCGCCTTTACCGACAACACCGCGTTATAAACGCTGGGGTCTTCAGCAAGTTCAGCAGCAGCCTGCTTGATAGCCTGATTGCGAACAGCAAGTTGCTGTTGCGCAGCTACAGGCGAAGTACCAAGCACAGAATCGAGAGCCGAAATAGCTCCCCCGAAGCGGCTATGAGCCGCGGCTTGCTTTTCAGCACCATCAACGTGACGCAGCTTCCCAGCCAACGCAAACAAGTCGGCAGCTTCTTTTTCAGTTGTAGGCTGAATACCGTAGCTAGCCAACTTGCCGAGGAAGACCTGGGCATGCACGCCATCGAACAATTGCTGATAAGCTACTGCCGGATCCGGCAGTGGATTGTTCTTAGACATCAGTGCAAACTCCAAATTCTGGATTTTAAGGTGAAAACCTTACTAGCTACCTGAGTTGTTCAGGTAGGACGAAACACCACCGCCATTGGCGTAGGGGTCGTATTCTACCTGATCACTTACAGCGCCAGGAAAAGGTTTGGGTGGTTGTTCTTGCGCACTAAGGTCAAGTTCGTTGACATCAATGCGATCAACAGTGTAACTGCGGTCTTGGCCAAGATCCCGAGGGTTCTTAACGTCTTCCGCAGTAGAGACCTGACTAAACGGGCCTCGCTGTGTCAAACTTACGTCCACGTATGGACCAGGAAATGCCTGTGGCATGTAACGAATCCTCCTTGAACCAAGCAAAGGTTCCCGAAACTAATTTCGGGAACCTAAGCTGGCACTTGTTGGTTAGGTGAAGTCGACACGGGCCAGACCGGAAGTATGACCGATCGTTCCGCCCAAAGATTCGTAAGCGAAGAATTCGATGAAGTAAGCTTCACGACGAATGTACATCGTGGTGTCTTCCAACATGTAGCTCTTGCCAATGAACTTGGGATCTGCGAAGTGGTACATGGTGTTGGTTGGCACCAGACCCTTCTTGATCGTGATGACCCACTTGACGCCCATGCACTCGCTAAGAGTCCAGCCGTTACGCATGACTTCTTCGCTGAGGTCACCACCCATTTCGTTACGAGTAAACTTCGCAACTTCCTTGATGGTGATGTTGTTGAGCAGAACGCAGTGAACTTCGAGGTTCGACGGCGTGTTGGGCATGATTTTCAACGAATCCCAGAGAGTATCACGAGTGATACCACCGGCGATTTGCTGATATTGAACCGTACCCGACGTTGGCACAACAAGCCCGGGGCCTACCAAGGCAGTGTTCACTGCCGAAATAAACTTACCGTCCTCTTCAGCGAGCATGTCCTTGATAGCGTTGTCGCTAAGGACCTGTCGAATATCCATGTACCAAGTACGCAGTTCGTCGACATCTTTCGTGAACTTTGGAGTCACGATACGGTCGAACGTAACCTTGTAGCGGTCGCCACGAATATAGAGGTTGGTCGGCAAAGTTGCAAAAGGAATAGAAACAGCAGCAGGGCTGTCTGGTTCCTTGTCCACAATCTTAACCGGCTTGTCGGTGTCGACTTGACGATCAAGATCGTCGTTGCTGATCGGAACAGGTGGCATGATTCGACGGTAGAAACCATCTTCACGCATCTTGGTCCGGGTGAAGTCGTTAACCGCGTCTACAGCCTGCTTTTCCAGGCTCGGATCGCGGGACGACAGCTTCTCGAAAATCGCCTGGCTCAAGAGTTTACTTTCCTCTTGAGTCATTACGCTTGAGTTAGCCATTGAGGAAAACCTCCTTGTAGGATAACCGGACGGGGTAACCGTCCGGGTTCATGACTGGGGAAATGTTAGTTGGGGAATACCGGGAAAGGCCAGAATGCCAAAGCACTCTTGCCGTAACCGTTGTCCACAACGCCGCGCGACACGATGCCGACGATCATATTGGTATACAGCGTCCCAGCTCGAAGTTTGCCGGGATTTGCACTACCAGATTTGTTTGCCGTCAGCGGTGTATTGGGAGGATAAGAAGCGGCTACGAAAGCCGTACTTACCAACTCATACGCGCCAACAGCAACCAAGGCCATAGCCTGGCCAGTCGGACTGATTGGAATCCAAACACCCGGAGTCGTCGAAGCGTCGCCACCGTCGTTCACAACATCGGGATCATCCGAGTTGTTGAACAAGAACATAGGCATCACAGCCGAGTTACCAACGCCAAGGATAAAGTTTCCAGACGGATTCAGCGAAACCACTGAACCAGCCAAAACCGGAAGATCACCACTAGGAATCGCAGAATCGAAAGCCGCATGGTAATCAACCGCATTCATTTGCGGCCAACCCTTCAACGCATTGAGAGTGTTGGCAGTCATTTGCCGTGGAGCAGGCATTTTATACCTCCTGAGTCCAAGTTAAGGTCATCGTTGACCTTTGATTGTGAAATAGTTAGGAACGCGGAGCGTTCAAAACAGCCAGAATAGCATGGTCCGACGCTTTCTTTTCAGAAGTACGTCGTCCAACGTAAGGATCATTCAAACTGTCACGTACTTGAGTAGCTGACTTAAAGCCAGCTTCTTTTTCAGTGACAGCCTGCCCCAGATCAGACGCTGCCTTCTCTGATGCAGTCTTGTAAGCCTGCATTTTGTTGATAGCGTTGACCAGCAGATCCAAGGTTTGGGCAGGGTTGTTCAACATCTCAGCAGCTGCCTGCTTTTGATGTGGAGCAACACTTCCAGTTTGCAACATCAAGTCAAGAACAGCTTGTCGCTTTGCAGCGGCCTGCTTTTCTCGAGCTCGATGCGATTGCACTTCGCCCATCAGACGGTCATTCAGTGCCGAACTAGCGGCAATGAATTCAATCGTCTGGGCTGCAAGCTTCGTATTCATTACGGAAACCTCCGTGGTTGAAAATCTGTTAAATGGAACTAGCGACGAGACCGTTCCAGGACTTCCTGGATGTAATCTCTTACGCTTTTGTCAGCGGACACCTTTTTAGCAGCCGCCTTCTTGCCCTGACCTTTAGCTGAAGCTTCAACTTCCATGCCAGGGGCATCGCCAGCAGCGTCTTCAGGAGGTGCTCCTTCAGCCGGACCAGCACCGCCGCCACCTGCCATAGCCGCCTCAAGCTCTTCAGGCGAAATGCCGAGTTGTTCTAACACGGCGGCAAGCTGCGCAATGTCATCTCCACCTTCCCCTTCTGGAGGTGCACCACCCGCCATAGCATCAGCCATTGCAGGATCTTCACCACCTTCCATGGGAGAACCACCCATCATGGCAGCAGGGTCAACACCGGCAGGCATTTCGCCCTCAGCTTTTTTTGAAAGCTCATCCTGATAACTGATAAGGAATTCAGCTACCTTGTCTGCATCTTCCGACGCAGTTTTGATGATTTCTTCCAACGTATACTGTACTAAAGAGTCAGCAGCCTTCTTATCGAAGTTACCACTCAAAAGGCCAGCAAGCTCCCAACCAGCCTGTCCGGCCAAGTCAGCAGCTTCTTTCTCATCATCATCGTCGTCATCATCGTCGTCGTCCTTCTTTTCTCCGCTGCGAAGCGAAGAAAGATCAGATCCGTCGATTTTGCCGTTGTTGTTAACGTCCAACTTGTGTTGCCCGCCAACCAATTCAGCTTGCTTCTGTAGGTTTGCCAACTCTGCTAAGAGTCGGTTACCCATATCAGCAGCTACCTTGGCGAGCTGTTCAACTGGCATCTCAGCATACTTGTACCCGTCCAACTCGCTGTTGTTTGTACGAGCAGGGTGAGTTGTATTGCCAAGACGTCCACCCGAAGCATCTTCTTTTTCAGCTTTAGCTGAAGAAGTTTCGACCGCAGGATCTTCACCAGTTGGCTCTTTCTTGGTGCCAATTTGGAGTTGATCTTGCGATGCGGTACCTGGAGGATTGATAGAGCCGCCTTCGGACTTACCGTCCACGGCCTTCTTATCCGCCACGCCTTCGGGAGTACTATCAACGGATGGCTTTCCTTGATCGGCTTTCACATCTGCGGTATTTTCCGCAGAACGAGAACCTTCAGTCGCCTCTTCCGTCGAATCATCGACATTTTTGACAGGATGTGTCGTTGGACCACCAACGCTACCAGGCTCGGTGTGAGCCTCAGCAGCGCGCTTCTCGGTGGCGGCGACTTCCCGCAAAAATCGGTCGATAGATTTCATCGACTGCATTGCAGAATTAGTCATTACGCGCTCCTTGCAAAACGGTTTTGAGTTCCGTTTTATCTAGTTAAAAACTTGATTCTGACAGAGACTCAACTTGACTGTCAATGGAAAGTCTGCGTCAGCTGCGGCGAGCCGCCACAGGCTTGCCAGTTTATACATTGCGTAGTCTTTAGCCAACCTCTCGGCCGAATCGTCACAGCTTGCAAACTTCTCATACACAAAAATCGCAGGAGCGCTTTGCCCCCGGATACAACTTAGAATGCTCCGGTCACTTACCGCAGACTGACTTAATGAATAATCAGAAGTCAATGTTGCGGCAAGCATCCTGGAACTTTCATTTGCTGTCTTCTCAATAAACACACAAGCGCCACTCTCTACTCGCAGAGGTAGCGACTCGTCCGTCGTCATTCGTGTGTAAATTCCAGGCAGAATAGCCGCAGCAGTTTTACAATGCTCTTCACGACCAACTAACCTAGAATAATCACGCAAATTCAAAATAATCTTGCGATCCGCAAGCGCTGCAAGCTGCATATCGCATTGTACCGAACCGAACGCAGCGAGCTTTTCAACGGGAAAAGCAGGCGTTATCAGCGCTCGATACATATTAGCATCTAATGATTCCCGGATTTTTTCAATAGCAGCAAGGCCATAACCTAGCCGAATTTGTGCAGCTTGTTTTTCTGACCAGAAGCCGTGATGTCCGCTTTGATACAGAATAACATCAACAGGAGCAGTCGAAGACTCAGCCATTTTGATATAGTCCTGCATCTCAAAAATGCCACGATCAGCTGCGGCTTTAGTCAAGTAATCAGCTTTGGCTCCGTAAGCAATTCGATCGGCTGGACGGAAAACGCGACTAATATCAAACCAAGTTGGATTTGGATTATCAACATGCAAATGATGTAAATCACTGCCAACTTTAACAAGCCGTGTCAAATTATCTCGACAACCTCCAGCAGCACATTTCTCCGTCGTACAATATTCATCTCGCGTGCGAGCAGCATGCTTGCAGAAAGAACAAACATCATGAGGCACTCGACACGCCATGCTAACAGGCATGTCTTCGCCTCTTGCAAGTTTTTCAAGTTCAGTATCAGCAACGAATCCGCCATTGCGATCTGCCGCGGACTTTTCGGCATTTAACGCACAAAGCAGTTCAACGCGACGCATGTCTTCATTGTAGGCTGACGCCTTAACCACTCCGTAAAACGGATCACCTCGTTCTGCTTTGTTTTTGTGGTTTCTAAAAAACTTGGCAAACTTTACGAACGTATCGTGATGGTTGCGACAAGTCGCTTCTTTGAAACCATCTCCGTTGCGATTTGGCCCATAAGCCTCACTAGCACCCAACGCAATTAGATGGACAGGTACTTCATCTGCTGCAAACTTGACGTTGTCTAATGCGGGCAGAAAGGCATGACTGGCTCGTTTAAGAAACTCATTCCTGTCATTACCAATTAAACCTCGACTACTTACCTTTATAGGTTCAAGAATCCGTTCTTCAAAATCCCAACCCGAAGGCGAGACAAACTTAATGTGTGCCATAGAAATAATGCCTTACTGGTTTTGCGCGCGATATTGGTTTTCTAGGTTGCCGTATTCTTGTTGTGCTTGCGCACGATCTGCACTTTGATCTTGGTAATTACCTAACAAAGCACCCGCAGCTCCAGTACCAAGAGCTGTAATCAGCGATGGAATAATAGCCCGAGGATTTTTAAGTCCACGCAAACCATCTCGGCTTATGTTTTTTACTAGTGCGTCTGAATCTTTACCAAATAACGACCGTAGCTTTGCAAGAATACTTGTTTGGCCACCTCTAAAAGCAGGATTGCTGCGGCTTCCAAACAAAGTAGACGTCAAACTAGGGGTATGCCCTTGAGCTTTTAATTGTTGAGCAATTTGCTGTTTCAGCGCGTCGTCAGTTGAACCTATGAACTCGTTCATTTGCCGTTGTGCCGCTGTATTTTTGAGTTCTTCAAAAAAGCCTTTACCCATTAGATTATCAAATTGTTGAATACCTGCTGCGTTAGGGTTTTTGCTGCCAATAAGATCTTTGTATTTTACTGCAAGCTCATTTGTTAAAAGTTTGGGATCATAAGTTTCTCGACTCAAACTTCTAGCAATACCATAACCGGTACCTGCGGCTGTACCTGTAAGACCTGCACCTAATATAGCTTCAGGCGCATACGTGCTAGCCTCACCGTGAAGTTTGTTTAGCTCGTCAGGACTAATCTTCTCAAGACTACGTGGTTCTTTTACTGTTGCGGGAGTTGCTGGTGCTTGTCCTGCTGGTGCTTGTCCTGCTGGTGCTTGTCCTGCTGGTGCTTGTCCTGCTGGTGCTTGTCCTGCTGGTGCTTGTTTTGGTAGTCGGTTTTGTAACTGTGCGTATAACTTGTCAGCTACGCCTGGATTTAGAGCTAGACCTAAACCGCCACCCAAAGCACCGCCAGCGACACCACCACGTAAAGCACTAGTCAAGTAATTGTCATCGCCACTCATTGCAGCTTGACCAAGACCAGCAGCAGCGCCGAGTCCTGTACCTGTTAAACCTGCCAGCAACGTGTTACGAGATGCCGGATCAAGATTACGATAATAGCTCTTTGCTTGATCTAAACCAGTTCTAGCCTGCTGCCCGAGCTGCCCAATTCCGGATTTTAAGCTGTCTAACCACCCACCTTCGGCCATCTTTTCAGCATAACTGTGGCCGATGTCTCGAAGCACAAGCGTATTCTCTAGCGCCTCAGGTGTCATGCGACGAATACGGCCCTGATCCATTGCTTGTTTACGCAATGCTAGCAACTTCAAACCTTGTTCGTAAGTAATATCAGCTAATGATACTGGCTTCATTGCGCATCACGTCCGTATAAGAAGGGGCAGCTTGTGTGTCCTTGAGTCCTTTTTCAAGCTTAAGTGTTTCACCTACTTCAAAAGGTTCAACATTGCCAACAAGTCTTTTGTTAAGCAACGGACCGATTGCTGAAGGTTGGTCAGCTAGTCGCGGAGACAGCTGCACCATTTCATTGTATGCAGATAACACTTCTTCAGGATCATAGCCGCTAATAGGGTTATCTGGGTCACTCATGAGCTGAGTAAGCACTGTTTGTGCTTTGATTTTCCTCAGCTCATTCAAATGTTCAGGACTGTCTAGCTCGTTAATCTGATTTTCAACTGCTTTTTCTTGGCCTTTACCTGCATACTCAGAAAGCATCTTAGGTACAGCAAAACCAGTCATGGCAGAACCAGGATCAAAAGCTGTTTTTTCCCCTGCATCACTCAACAATGAGGGAGTCAACGCGGCTGGACTCCCAATTGTAGACAGGTGCAGGGGTTGGGTAAAAGACTCGTAAACATCCCTCGCTGCGGCAAGTTTAGCGTCAGCAGCAACAAACGACTGTTGTGCGCGGTACAACTCTTGAGCTTGCTTAATTATTGCTTCAATTAAAGTGTAGGGCTCTTGGTTGTAACTTACAGGCGCTTGAAAACCACCCCAGCTAGGTCGATGATCAGAAGCTCGTTTTTCTTTTGGAAAACGCTCTGCGACATAGTTGATAAGCTGTCGACCAGTTTCTCCAAAACGAATTGAAGTCGCATGCTCTACCTGAGCTAAAGGCAACCGATCGTAAGCAAATTTACGAAAGTAATTTTCCAGCAAATGCAGTTTAAGATTAAGCTGGTCTTCCGCGGCTTGCTTTTGTCGTCGAGCTTCTTCTGCTAACCGACGATGATAATCAAAAGCAGCAAAAGCACGCTTAATACGTATACCTGCGTGTTCATCGGCAATAAGCGGATCAACTTCTGCGCTAGCCGCTTTAATAAACGTGTTCAAATCGTAGTTCAACAGTTCTTGTTTAACTGCATCATCGTACGATGGTAGTCTTGGAGGTAGCGCTGAAACCTGAGCTACTTTTTCCTGCGACTTACCCCACATAGTGTCGTGAATGGTGTCGTAGTCTGCCAATGGAAAGCTAGCGAGTTTATCAAGCACAGACTGGTTTTCATTCCACTGTGCAAGTTGTCTCCCTGTGTTGAAAGCACTACACGCTGACTTCAAAAAGCCAGGAGAGTAATTCAACTGTTCTGCCACTTTTTGGAGTGCAGCATTTGGAGATAAACCTTGGTTGTCCACCAAGTCTACCGCCATTTTGACTCCATCCAAGAGTCGCTGTTCATCAGACTTACTTAGTGCTTGCATGGCTTTCTTGCCCCCTCCGTCGTTCGGCAAAAATGTTTCTGCCCTCTAGTTCGTCCATTTCTTTGATCGTACGACCGAGACCTGCCTCTACGGCTTCTTCGGCGTTAATCTCAGCAGCGGACGTATCGTACTTGCCAATCAGCTGATCCTCATATAATTGAGCGCCAGACCGACCAGTGCTCCAAGGCAACTCCGCCATGAGCGCATTAACGTTTTTCTCAAACTCTGTCTTACGATCGTCTGCACCTTTACCAGACCGATGAATTTCAATCAGTCGTGAGTGGGTTGCAAACAGTTCCATTACGTTGTATTTGTTGATTTCAAATACCATCGAAGCTTGCATACTACGACGCTGAATCTGCATAGAAAACTGTTGATTGAAATAATCTGCAAGGTCTTCCGGATTTCTTACGTGTTGATGTCGCCGAAACCCGCTGATCATAATATCGCAAACAAGCGGACCGCCAAAATATGCAAAGAACTTCAAAGTCATGTCTAAGTGCGGTCTAGCGATTTCTCGCACAATACGCAGCGCTGTCTTTGCTTTTTTACCTCGACCAATCTTGATCTCTTCTTCGTGATCGACGTACTGGTCGTATGCCGGTAAAAGAATGCTTTTGATAATCCAATCGTGATGTCGAAGTTTGTTGCTTACGTTGAAAAAAAGCTTTTCATACCAATCAATGGTTTCTGGAAATGTCTTTGCGTTTTCAGCAATCTCGTCAAAAGACATGCCTGCAAGAAGGCGAGCTTCAATCATCAATGCGACTTCTGGCTCGAGTGCCCGCATTTCATTGATGGTATGCGCATAATAAAGCCCGGGGTTGCTGTGTAATGCGCGATCTCGCACAGTACTGCCTTTATCCCAGTCAACCAAAAAAGTCTTGTAACCCTGAATCCATTTATCGTCGTGTCGCGTACAACGTTGTGGAGGTACAGACTGTCTCAAACGAAGAACACGTTCATGTCTCCAGTATGGTTTTTGAAAGGGATCACCCTGATAAACATCCATGCTAACTTTCAAGGGTATCTCCTAAACTACACCATCGGCGCGGCAAGTATATGCAATTTGAAACTTCAGAATTTCAGCCATACCTACTGTTAAAACTTCAAGCCACATTGCCGAATTTCTTGCTCGCATTGTAGGGCTACGATTGTCTTTGTTTTCGTAAGCCTGGTTGATGTCAAAATCAGTGTAATCCGTTCCACCAACTTTGTTAAAAGTGTACATCAAATGAGTAATTGGCGCAGTCGTCGGATCAAAGGGTTTAGTCTGCCAAAGCAAACCGCTACCCATTTCTGCCGAAACATAAGCTATGTCGGTGATAAACTCAGTATCACTTACAACTTCAGTGACAGTTTGCAAAGTGTTATAAGAAGACTCAACGCAACCTTTGATTTCAATTTCGTCGCCAACAATCAAATTGTGGGGCTCTGAAGTTTCAACAACAATGTAACCACCATCGTCATCGATGTCGGTAATTTCTCCAGAATGTTGCACATTTATATCGTTAGCTGCAACACAAGCACCTCGACGATCGTAAATGTTACATACGGCATTTTCTGGATGATCATCCAGCTGAGTAAGAATTACTCTTTCCAATACTCCACGCGGCGGCATTGGCAATTCAACCGCTACCGGAACACCACAAGGAAATTCAAACTCAACCACTCGAGAATAGCCAGATGACATAAGTTAATTCCTTCCCGTCTCTTCGAGGTTAACGTCTCCTTGGTCAAACGGCGATTCAATTGTCTTCTCTTTCAAGAACAACGTGATATCTCCTAAAGACTCAAAGGCATTTCGCAAGCTATCTTCAAGTTCAGGTAGATCACTCTTACCGTAACGATCTTCGTATTCTTCCTGATGCCAGTAGAAATTAAACAACAGACGACCGAGAGAATCTAGAGCTTCTACTAAGTCAGACAAGTGTCGTTCAACCAGTGAGTCCTGGCGTACAGACTTGAGCATACCGGAAATCATCGAAGTATCGAAGACCTCTTTCTGCCCACCCATTGCTGCTTGCTGTGCAATTTGAACAGATTGTTGAAAGTCCTTGGCTTCAAAATTCTGCCAAGGGTTCCAAATACCTGGGTCAGTCTGATCAGCAGATAGATCGTTAAGACGATAAGCAGCAGCCGCACCGTACTGCGTAGGCACTGCGGTACTGGGACCATACTGTTCAACACTTCGATCTTCTGCAAAGTCATCGTAGATTGGTGCATTAGGCCCGCCTTGAAGAATACTTGCGTTCGGCATTGCATTCTTTTCGGTACCGTAGCCTGGAGCATACCGGATCCGATATATTGCGTGACCTTTTCGTTCAGTCTGTGTAAGCATTTCACGTGCGATTTTTTCACGCAAACCATGCACGCTGACAAGATTCCACAAAGCTGCTTTTTTAGTCATCCGATCTTGGCCCATCGGCGAGCTGATATAGACGTCTGTGCCTGTATGATGCAACTTCAGTTGTGCTGTTTTTTCGTAAAACATCAGCTGAATGTCATCAATCTTGCCCAGTTGAATAGGCGGCATATCTGAACGAGTATCACAACCGCACCAAGGCATTAATTCGCCCGGCTTTGGTTTTTGTGGTTCAGACAGTTTCAAAAATTTAACTGACGGTGGTACGCGCAGTTCGCCACCAATTGCACGAATTGCAGTACCTCGATGTCCTTCTTTATTGATGTACAACATAGCCCCATACGGGCTTGGCATGTTATATCCTTCCAAAGAAAACTGATCAGGCACTTTAGAAGCTAACCCTGGCGGACGACGTTCGTTGTAGTCAATATTGGTTTTGAAATCTACGCGATAACGCCCTTCGCCGTAGCTAGACTGAACATGAAAAGGCACAGTTCCAGAGCCACAAGTGTCGATACCGATGTATTCTGCACCTTCTTGTAAGTTATCGCCAGACTCAAGACCGTCAAACCAATCTTGCCATTCATCTCGTTCAGCAACTTGATCCGCCCAAATATTGCCTGCATAAGTATTTAACCAACGTTTTGGGCTACCGTCCAACCGGATCAAAGTGACCATAGGTTCACGGCCACGGTTAGATGCGCCGTGCATTACGACCAGCATCTTGTTAAATTCACCGGGCTTTTCAAGCACACGATACAAATCGGTTTCTGTGGGATTAGACAACTTAGCCTCAACCTGTACGTTGTAAGCTCGGCTGGTTGCACTATCCTCACGGCCATCCTGAATAAGAACCGTGTCTCGAAGAAGTTTTTGACGTTCATCTTCATTCAAGTCACTGCTGTCGACAGAACCAGGACCAACATCGCTTTTGATGTCTTCTACGTTTTCTTTTCCTCGAGATCCGGGTTCCGTACCTCGCATTACTACAAATTCAGAAACGTAAAGCCGAAGTTTGCCTTCTTTAACGTGATTGACTGGTTCGGCCGGTCGTTCTGTCGGAATCAACAAACTACCAGGCATGTAAGGCTTTGGTGCCAGCCCTGGCATAATATTAGATGCTTGTTTTTCAACATTGTCTCGCAGTTCAAGCGCCCAACGAGAAAAACAGTCTGCACCGTAAAATTTCTGCATGCCTTGCTTTATAGTCGGATAACGCTCAGCCAACGCGTGCGCAGTTTTTAGTAACAGAAAACTCTGCGGCATGACGAGGTTAAAATCCAGATTTTGAGCTGACTTGGTCAAAGCCGCAGCGAAAGGCTCCGCCACAATTGCAGCCTGATACAGCTTTTCCGGCCCAACGCCTTTGTAGAGTGAGCTAGCCATCTTAGTCTTAAAGGCAGCTAGCAAAGGAAGTACAGGTTGAAGCCAAGACGTATCGCTCGCACGCTTGCCGCCACCGACTGACGGTGGAATAGACAGTGTACGCACGTCAGGATAAATACCACCAAGCTCCCGTAACTTACTGGCCTCTGAAGCTTCCCCTAGTACGTGAGGCTTACGACTCATGATGTAGTTGATCCAATTTTCTTTCATCGGAACAAATGAGTCGTTGTTTTTCATGTACAGAAGCTCATGACCTTTTAAGTCACCGTTCAAGAAAAACACCGGCGCGTAAAGCCATTGTTTGTCAATGTTGAAACCAAAAATACCTACGGCTTTGGTGTTATCTTCATTTCGATCGACAAGCTGAAAGCCAACCATGTGGTCAAGCAAACGAGGAGCTTTATCTCGAAGATAAGCATAAGCTAGGCTAGAAAATGCCTGCTCAAATTCAGTTTCACCACCGCTACCGCCTAGATTGGCGTGTTTTGTCAAAGATCGCTTGTACATAGTTCCTTCCATGAGCGATGGCTCTCGGCTGTTGAAGTTACTGAATTGGATTGATCTGATCGTATGGATTCCACCCGCCGCCTAAATCGCCAGATTGGACTTTGCGAAAAAATTCGGCACGTTTTTCAAAAACAACTGCCGCAGCAACTGCTGAAGCTTGCTTATCTAGCGCTTCATCATTTTCTGCAAGTTGTTCTAGCTTAGGTTTTTGTTTTTTCTTTCGGGATTTCAACGAAGGTGGCAAAAGGTAAGCGCTTGCCGCCTTAACGTCTATTCCTCCAAGCGTCGGTTTATTGAACATCCTATCCATCCAAATCATACAGAAAGAAACTAGCTTGACTAATCAGTTTAGCCTTTTGTGTAGGAACCTCGCAAGATAAGTCATTATTTTGCCTGCGATGCCCAGCTGCGGTAGTTAACTAGCCCAGCTTCCGCTTCGGCTATTTCTTGTTCCAATCTTGCACGGTGACTGGGATCTCGTTGAGCTTCCGGCGAACGAAGTTCTTGCGACAGAGTAATTATTCGGTTTTTCTTGCCCTTCACAGCATTACGTACATAGTCATTAAAATCACCTGTACCAAAGTAGCCAACTTCTTGGCTGTACAGTTTAAGCAACCCATTGTACTCGGTTTTTTGATTTTCAAGCCGTTCTTTCCGCACTTGTTGTTCAGGCGTAAGATTTCCTTGCGCTGCAAAAGCAGCCAGCTCTGAGTCAATACTTTTTGTTGTTCCAACAATGGCATCACGGAAATTGTGACCACCGCTTAACCAATTCTGCTTACCTATATTCCAATTTGCAGTTTCATCATCTAGCGCGTTTGCTCTTGCTTGCGAATCTTGAATCTGCTTGTCCAGTTCGTCTGCTTGTTGTTGTTTTTGTTGTCTCATTGCAGGAGACATTGTCTGACTTTGCGCAGCTTCTAGTCTGATACTATCTCGCTGTTTCGCAAATTCCTGTTGTTGCTGTGTTTCAAGTTTTTGCGAAAGCTGTCTGTCAGTGTCCGCTGCGCGGCTGTTTGCATCTGTTCCGGTAATGATGTCTGTAGCTTTATTGATTGCAGCGTTTTGGAATTCCATACCGGTTTCCCAAGTCTGCGTACCTGCACCAGCAATCATCTGCACGTTTTCTACAGGACTGAGAACTTGCAATGGTGCTTGATACAACGTGTGCCAGCCGTCTTTGAACGAAAGAATGTCTCTAAATTTTTGAGCTGTATCGTTTGTAGTCTGATCCCAGCCTTTATTGTATAGATTGTGTCCTACATTAACACTCTCTAGTGCGACACCAACAGGTACAGCAGCTTTACCTACGACTTTCATTGTGTTACCTAAAAAACCAGTCGCCTTTGCTGCCGCAGCAGCGTCATCTGCTACAGATGCTGTTTGTGCCGCTGCTCGCCCTAAGCCAGCAGCATTACCGATTGTCGAATTGCCACTTCGTGCTGCGGCCACGGCAGACGGTCCAAAATTCATTGCTTTGATTGTGTTATCGTAAATCTGAGATGCTGCTGAAGGTGATTGGTCACCTAATACCTGGTCAGAAGGTGATGCCTCCGAATTTGAAAATTCAGGTGAAACTTCTGGAGTGAATGTTGGAGGTGTAGGCAAAGACGGTGGCGATGCGGGCAAAGGCGGCGGAGCTTTTGGCGAGCTAGGCGGAGGTACCGGCATTCTAGCTGGAGGCGAAGTAGGTACACCTGGAAACGTAGGAGCTGTTGGTTCAAAATCCAAATCAGAATCCCTGGAACTAGGCAAAAAACGCGTATGTCCCGCAGATGTTGCTAAAGTGCTAAAACTCCTTTGCAATTGCATCCAATCAGTTTGCGCCTGCGCCGGAGTTACAGGTAACGGCGGTTTGGGCGTACCTACAGGTGTTTGCTGCGGTGCTTGTTGTGGACTTGAAGGCATTTGTGCCGTAGGTTTAATTTCAGTAGCAACGCTGCTTGTTGGCATAATGTTATTGTCGTTGTTTCCAGTTACCGGAGGCTGTGCCGCCAAAGTATTCGCTGATAATCTTGGCGTCTTAGGTGTACCCTGGAGTCCAGTGCCTTGTGACTTAGGCTCTTCAGCAAGCTTGTAACGACCACCAAAAAAAGTGTGGTTAGCAAGTTTAGGTGGAGCAACAGGTTCTGGTAATTCAGGAACTTCAACCTTAGGTAATTGGTACGGTGCTTTCGGTTTAACCACAGCACGTTCAGGTACTGAACCAAAATCAGTGCCAGTTGCAAGGCTTGGAACAAAACTTGTTCCTCGCTCTTCGCTTGTACCGCCTCGCGCCACAGACTCGAGCAAACTCTTTTTAAGCCCTGACCCGTACATCTGAGTCATCCAGTCCGGATCATGTTGCAACTGATACATGCCGCGAACCATATGCGGCTCAAACGGTGGTGGGTTCTTATGAACCGGCACAGTTGTTACACCAAATTCTTCAAAGTCTTTCAACATTGAAGGGCGAATCTTTGTACCAATTGTGTAGTGCAATACAGGCCGTTCAAGATACTGACCTACTGCTTTCCTAGGTGTAAGTCGTTCGTGGCCTTCTCTAGGCTTGTAAGTATGCTCCAGCGTAGAGTAAGGAACGATATCGTCTGGCGCATTGTCTTCAGTTTCTTCTGTTAACCTCACATGATTGATCAATCCACGTGCCAGTAACTCGATGTTACGTCGATGCCCTTGCATACCTGAGTTTGACATTGCCTTGCGAAACTCGTTAACAAAATACCGACGACCTTCGCCTACACCTTTGTACTGCGTGATAAGTGCAGGATTTGGAATACCGTCAGAAAGCATATCCCCGGCTTCAATCTCATCGCCTTTCTTGACTTTGACTTCAAAACCTTCACCCACGTAATGCTTCTGATCATTAATTGTTACAAAATGACCGCCAGCAGGTGCAGGTTCAACTCTCTGCACGACACCATCAACAGTAGCATGTGAAGCACCGCCCTGCATCTTTTTCGGTACTTGAATTAGCTGGTTGATGTACTGAAAACCACCAACGGCTTTTTCTTGTCCTGCCACACCCCCGGAATGCTTGGCAGATAATTGCCCTTGACTGATCGGCTCACTAAGAGCCTGCGCTGCTTGTAAACCAACCTGTTCTCCACGACCAGGCAACGTACCGTTTTCTCTGATTCCAACGTCTCGCGCGTACACGCCACCTTCGGGACTACCACCAACAAGTGGACTGCGAATCAGCAGTCGTTTAACTCCTAGCCTATCGAGATGCTTGAGAATCTTAGGTGTCAACGGCGTATGCTTTTTGTAAGGCCCAGCGTCTCTTGCCAGCAAAGCACCTTCATTATCCATATCGCCTGTGTCTACAATCATACCACGCGCAGGCGCTTCTGGATCTGTGTCTTCTTCTCCATCTTCGCCCATGACAACAAGACGATGACCGGCCTGATTAAGCTGCTTAGACAAAAAACCAGCTTCCTGCGTTGCAAACTTAGTCGCAATAATACCTCGTCTTGCGCCGTAAGTGCCTGCCCAATACTCCTCCGGCGAAAGGCCTTCGCTGTAGCTGCGAAGCACTGGAATAGGAATAACTTCATCACGGTGGTCCGAATAAAGCATGTCTGCCGCAAGTAAGCTTGCTAGGTTCATCGGCTTTCCGCGGCTACCTGACAAAACTTGCATACCTAACGGATTACCTGATTGAATTGCTTCTTCCAGTACTGCTTTTTGCTGTGAAGAAGATTCTCGGCCAACAACTCGAATGATTCTGTCAGTTCGCTGCTGATCTGTTAATGAATCGTCAGCTAAAATTCCGCGCAATTCGCCTTGAATACGCTGCCTAACTTCATTGGCGACTTTACTGCGACGAAGATGCCGCATACCGAAAGACATACCACCTTGATCTTGAGCAGCGCGTTGGCCTATTTGATTCATCCGAAAAGATACTTCACGGTACTTTTCAGGGTGTTGTCTTGCTACTTGCTGCAACAACGAATGTACTCCCTTATTATCGAGTACACGAGAATAGTCTCGCAACTCTTCGGGAAGTGCATCATTGATTAATAGCTGACCAACAGTCGTATTAAGCATCCGTGCGTCTCCGGCCTAGTCGTCGCCTTCTTCTACTACACCGAATACAGCAGCTACATCCGCTTCTGTGATTTCTTCTTGCGATTCGGCAATGACACTTTCAACTTGTTTTTCAGTCGGTTCAAGAACCTTTACTGATTCTTTTTTCTTTCTGCCTTTTTTGTTGGCTTTCACTTTTGGAGGAGGAGGCATGATTTCGTCGATATCAGTTAGATCTGATTTTTGCTCAACCTGCTTAAGCACCGGTTCAAGAACAAGGGAAACATGTGGAGCAGGTTGTATTTCTTTAATTGCGTCAAAAATAAACGCAACTCCGTCAGCTTGTTCTCGAGTCAGTACGTTCCTGCCCACTGCCATATCTACCGCAGTCTGCGCTTGTCGAACATGTTCAGGCGAATTGCAAAACACTTGAATGTGAGTTGCATTGGCTTGAATCGAAGTAATGATTTCTGAAACAATCGTTTGCGGTTGCTCCATTCGCAAAATTGCCAATTGTTTAGTTGGCTTTACAGCGACAGGTCCTACAGGTTCAGCTGCTGATGCGTAGTACTTATTGGAAGAAGCTGTTAAATCGCTACCTTTGTGCTGATAACTAGGAAATGTTGGTGGATTCTTACGTCCTTCCCTTGTACCGCGAAACTCCAACGGCGTCTTTGAGCCGTAATATGCTTTATCAACACTTCGTAGCGGATCAGCCATCTTACACCTTTAGTTTCGTAGAAATAACTGTCTCATTGATTCCTAACTTCTGTAAGTTAGCATTAAAATTCTGATCTTCACAGTGCGAGACTAAAACACTTTCTGAAGTTCCAAACAAAGCTGCAACACAAACGGGTGTACCGTTTGGCATGCGAATTACCACTTGAGAAGCCTCCACGCGAAGTGGAGGCTGTCCAATGGATTGAATAATTTCAACAAAAAACATCGGATAGCCTTTCTATTAAGAAGCAACCCGATTTCGCAAAACAAGTGCTGCGGCCAGATTCGCAGTATTGCGAGTACTGGCATGTGCTTCCTTCAACACTTGCGGATATTCGTACGCAGTGCCTGCTTCCCATTCTTCTCCCGCAGCTTTCATTGGCTGAATAGGTGCAATCTGACCTAAACCTCCACCTTTGCCTCCGTCAGGAGTTGCCGCTGCAAAACCAGCACCGCCTTGTGCAATTTGGTTCAAATCTTCCGGCGTTGCGACCATGTCTTGAGCCGGGATATGAATACCCATAGCATCCACAATCTTAGCCAACATTTTCTTGATCTGCATAATCTCAACGTTGACATCAATCTTAGGCTTGATGCCCGGGCCACCGGCTTGCGGGCCACTTTGACCGCCGCCACCTCCATTTGCTGCCATTGCTTGCTGAACTGCCATTTGAATCATCGGCATTAATGCAGCCATAGGATCACCACCGCCTGACGGAGGCGCACCGCCTGCCGCAGCAGGATCCATTGGAGGCGCACCGCCTGCCGCAGCAGGATCCATTGGAGGCGCACCGCCTGCCGCAGCAGGATCACCTCCTGGAGGAGCTGCACCCATAGACGGATCGCCCACAGCCACAAAAGCCATCTTGTCGAGCTGCCGAACGTTTTGGCGAGCCTGTTCCAACAGTTTAGTGTTAATGGTCATCAGAAACTCCTTATCTGCTTCAAGCAGTTATGATTCTAAGATTTGAACGCGATCATCAATAGACACATCGCCTCGTTCGTAAGCACGACGCATGTCTGCAAGCGTACGAAAAATCTTTTTCGGTCGCTCGCTTACCGACTTAGTCGCGTGATACAGACCACCAATATACTCATTTGCTGGTGCGTGCATCACTGACTTAAAGTCTGACAGACTAAACAAGTTTCGGCTAGGCAAAAGTCTTTCAATTGCCTCTTTCCTTGCTTCTTCAGTACTTGGAACGTGGTAGTTCATAGCATCGCCATCAAAATCCGCATTGAAACCTTTTACAATTAGCGGACTGATTTGCAATGTGCTGCCTTTGGTAATTCTAGGCTTCATAGCCATAATTCCAAACTTGTGAAGCACCGGCGCACGGCTAATATACACCGGCCGATTGTCCATTTCTTCCATCAGTATTTCACGTGCTAGCTTAGTCTTGTTTGCAACTTGCTCTCGAGCAGCTCGCAAAGACATACCCTGGCGAACAAGACGACGAGTTACAAACTTATCGTATGCTTTGAAAGCTTGCTCTTCCGGCAATCCAACTGAGTCCATATCCAGGTCTGGATTCGGGGTAATTACAGCCCGGCCAACATTATCTACCGTGGTAGAAATCAGTTTACGTTGTAACGTACCGAACTTCGGGCTGCTTCCAAATACGGATTTTAAGATGCCTTGAACCTTACGATCGCGGCTTTTTTGACTGATTGGATCTCCTAATCCAGTTACCGCCTTAAACGCATTGTAAGTTGCCAAGCGTTCTGGTCCGGACGCATTTGAACCAAGCTCACCTTGAATTGCTTTCAAGTTTGAGTTCGCTTCAAACAACTCCTTGTACAAATAGTTTGCATCGTTAATTAGCGGCATGTCGTTAGACATCATACTTACTGGCCTGAATTGCGGTGGCAATACAGGCACTTTCGAGAGCACATAATCACTAGGTTTCAATCCAAGCTTTTGTGCGCTTTTAAGATAACCTAGTTTACGCACTGCTGCGTCTCGTTCTGAAGCTCGACCTGCCGAAATAACATTACGCGTCTTTTCAATCTCTTTCTCGAGATTCATGTCCTCAAGCGCTTTCTTTATTGCCTGAGGCCCGCTGCCGTGCTTAGATAAGTTTTCAGTGCCAGTAATAATGCCTTGAAATTGCTTTTGCGTTAGCCCTAGCATTTTACGAATCGGTTCTTCCATAACAGGATTTGGCATTGGCTCATGCAGTCGCATAAAGCTCCAACGATTTCCACCGTGTCCACCTGTTTTAGAACGATCAAACAAACCGCCTGGAATTTCTTTTAGATCGTTATTCCAGTCAACACCTTCCGCACTGGTAATCTCACGATCACCCGCAAGCTCATCAATGTCTTTGTCTGTTAAAGCCATGATGTTGGTTTGAGTGCCTTGCTTAACTACGTTCACACCTGCTGCTCGAAGTTGGTTGACAAACTTCTGATAAACATGCGGAACCTTAGTAGCTTGCGGATTGTAACCTGACATAAACTGAAGCCAGTATTGATCGTTCTTCTGTCCGCGAACTGCGCTAATGTCTTGTAACGTAGATGTTGCGCCGTGAGACAGCAGTGCGTTAGTATCAAGCATACCAATGCGCTTTGAACCTTCAGCTCCACCTTTTGCCGGTGTATCTTCCATCGTGTAAGCACCACCGCCGCGACCTTGAGTTTTACTTTCGGCCGTATGATGCAGCTTCATGAAAAACCGATTACCGGTAGCAATACCCTTAATCTTTTGCTCTTTTGAAGGATCGACAATATCCTCCAAATCTGATAATCCTTCTTTGCCTAACTCCTGCATGACCCACTCAGCCATGTCTTTAGAACTATCAAAGTCTTGTACCTTGATTGGTTTTCCTCGCTTAGCTGCAATTTTACCCAGAAGCAGCTCTGCCATTTGCGCTGGATTCGTTCGCGTAATTACGCCGAGAGGATTCAATAACACTTCAAAAAGCTGACCGTCGGCACCACGCGGCATTTGATCATCTGGAATGACGTCAGCAATGACCCCTTTGTCCCCATAACGTCCCGATAGTTTATCTCCAACTTTAGTCGTGCTGGCAGCTTTAACAACAACAGTCGGCCCTGTTTTACCCATGACTACGTCGGTAACAACTCCAGGGTCATGATGGTTCCAAAGCACAGTTGCGTCGTTAAAGCCTGACTGACTTTGCTTGTGAACTTTGTTGTACGCAGATTCTTTTTGAGTCGCCCCCAAGATCAACGGATCACCATACTGCACTTCCGTACCTGGCTTAATAACACCATTGTCATCCAGTTTAGCTAACGTAGCCTTGTCAAACTTGCCGGGGAAAAGCTGAATGAACGACTTCTTCCCAAACTTAGTTTTATCGTTTAACTCCAACTCATGTTGGTACATGTGCTCAGAGGCCATCTTTTTTGCAAAGCCTTCTGAAATTACTACTGCGTCTTCAAAGTTTTTACCTTGCCAAGCAATGTAAGCTGTACGGGCATTGCGCCCTAAAGCTGTAGCGCCGGTAGAATCAGTAAAGTTAGAACGAGCTAACAGCTGATTTGGCGTAAATCTGTCCCCAGGCCTGACAGCTGCGGCCTGATGAATAAACGTCTTACGGTTAAAAGGAAAATTCTGATACAAGTCATGAGTTTCTTCAGAGCCGTCCTCGTAACGTACTTTGATTTCGTCATCTGTGACCGCAGTAACTATACCCCCCTTTGGAGCTCGCAAAGCGCCCATTGCTTTAGCATACTGCTCTTCAAAACTTTCACTACCATCAGTGCCTGGAACTGCGGACTGAACCAGCGGTGCCTCGGCTTCTCGAATTGGTAATGCTTGCGTTGTCATACGGCTAGCCATGACCAAACGCTGACCTTTGACTTGACTCTTCATTGGAATGATGTTTGACAATGGATTGAATGCCTCTTCCATTGCAGGAAGCTCAAGATCAATCTCACTCTTAGGTACATACATCATCTTGCCGCCACGCATAGCCGCTACTCGAGGACTATCACTTTGTTGACTACCGGGAAACCCGATAGTCATGTCCGCAACTTGCTGTGGTGTTTTGAACATCAGCTCGCCAGTACGAACATCCCTAAACTGAGAATACAGCTTGCCATCACTGCCTTTCTTTGCTCCTCTCGCAAGATAAGTATCAACACCTACTTTTCCTGACTCGGGTGTACGCAACGGATCCACGTAACCGAACATAGAAGGCTGAACGCTTCTAGCTTCTTTCGGAATTGCGTCAGTGCTTGGAATCCCGCCCTCACCTAGACGACTTACCGCCGTAGTTTTGTCATATAGCTCAGCCGGGTTAATTTCTTCAATCGCCTGTCCAAGTCCGCTAGTCATCAACGCAGCCATTAGTTGCTTACCTAATGCGCTTGAAGGCATACTTTGTAAATTACCTTTTCCAGATATTTGCCAAAGCAGCTGTCTACGCAATCCACCTTTATCTCTCGCAATGCGTTCAGCAAACAAGTCTTCAGGCCCCATAAATTGCTGATATGTTAAAGCATCACGATCGTCAGGTTCTTCTTCGTTACGACTGACTCTTACAAGCTTCTTCGTAATGTCTAAGACTGCATCTAATGTTAGATTTTTGTGTGGTTTGCCCAGCGTGCGACGTGTGACTTCTGGATCCAGTTCCATCTTGGCAAACTTATCAATCAATGCTTGACGCTGACTAGGTTCATCACCTTGCATCTCTTTTGCACTAAGAAACTTTTGCTTTAGCTTCTTGTATTCTGCCGCATCATCAGCATTGTAATTGGAGGCAAAAAGATCTCTTCCCCAAGCCTCTTTCATTTGATCTGGAGTTGCTCCTAGGGCTTTTAGCAGCGGAGTTAAACCTACCGTACCTTGCCCGACGCGAATTTTGAATTGACCTTTTTCTGGGTCAAGAAAATATCGGTGAGATACACCTTTGCCTGGCATGATGTTAGCGTGCGACTCGATTTCACCATTATCTCGAACGCGTGTGTAAACCCCAGGCAATAATCGCTGCTGGTTCTTCAGCGTATACTCTGTGCCATTATTGATAAACGTACCGCGTTCAGTTAGGTAAGGAACGCTAGCCAAGACAGATCGCTTACGATCAATAACTTGCTGTGTTGCGTTATCAACAAGTTCCCAGGTGCCTCGCAGCCTTCTGCCGCGACTTAATCCGTTCAAGATTGCGGCCTTCTGGTCTCGCTTACTGACTCGTTCAGGATCTTGATAGTCAACTTCCGACAAACGCAGCGTGTGCCGGTCATTTGATATAGGCTCAATGCTTCTAGCCGCACTCAGCACATTATCGTAAATCCTAGTCCTAGTCTTGTCGGTGTCACCAAAGTCACGGTAATCGACCGCGGAAGCTGGTGGTTGCACCGGAGCAACTGGAGGAGCCGGAGTTAAGAGCGAAGGTGCGTTAGGCTCAAGCAAATTTGGCGTGAGCGGCTCCATCACTTATTCTTGCTCCGACTCAACAGGCGTAGGAACTGCGTAAATCTCGGGTGGTTGTATTTTAGCTTGGCGTCTTGCTCGTTCTTCCATCGCTTTTCGCAATAAAGATTGCTTACTGTTTCTTTGCATCGCTTTGTTGACTAAGTGATAGCCCAACGGTGCTGTTGCCGCAGTGTAAGCTAAACCCAAACCTAAACCAGCTCCAGTCAGATTTGGTGATATCTTATCAGCTAACCATGCAAGTGTAGACTTAGATTGCTCGGGATCTGCTTGTTTATACAAGTTGAACGCAGTATCTAGCGCTTCGTCAGTTCCTTTTTTGTAAGAGCCAAGCAACGCTTTTTCATACTCTGCCTTGGCTCGATCAAGATCGCTGTCAACTTCTTTTTCTCGCTGCTTATTCAGAATCGCGTCAACACCTTTCCAGCCGCCGTAAGCTGCCAGCGGTGCACCTAGTAACATTGCTGGAGCAAAGTAATCCAAGCCAATTTGGGAAGTAGCTTTAGAGTTATCGTTACCAAAAAGCGCTTGCTTCTCAGGATAAGCAACGGGCATTTCTACCGTACGCTGTGTTTTTTTACGACGCTTACTGTCTGACAAATTAGTCAAACCAGAGTAACCACGAACAGCTGCACCTAAACCACCTGCCAACAACATAGTTTTTATGATGTTTTTGGTCGCATCTTCTTGCAGCTTAGTATTATGTCTTTGCTGTACATGTGCGTTTATTACTGCCGGATCGACTAAAGGCTTCGGCCCGGCTACGCTTTTGAATGCACCTTTGAGTCCGCTCGTGGCGTTGCCGATAAGTGAGCTTAAACTCCAACCTTCGTTTTCAGCTTTTTTGATCTCTCCAAGCAAATTTTTAGCGTCGTTTGCGTCCATGAAACAGCCCTGCAAATCAAAGGTTAGGAGTGTAAGGCGTTGGTTTTCCGTCTTCCAGGAAATACTCCAGCCATTCTACATAAATGTGATGAAACTTGTCGCCGTCAATTCGCCAGCGTTCGATAAACACTAGTTGATACCAAGAGTTAGCAATACCATCCATTATTTTCAGGTAAACTGCATTTTGCTCAGGATCACCAGTGTAAAACGTACCGTTTTTTGGATCAGCTACACGTACAACCCGTTCTTCGTACTCTTCATTGCGAAGTAACGGTGGTTGTTGCCCCCGGAAAGGTAAACCATCAATATCAGCCCGTTCCCAATATAGCTGACCACGCCCATTACCGTCCTTGTGGCTTGTGAACTTAACCAAACTGTTAGTCATGCAACCCCTTACAAGTAAACGCGACCAGTACGTTTGCGATCTTTCTTGTACTGTCGCAACTGTTGTTGTCGATTAAGTTGTTGAGACATTCGACGATATGTATCAATCAATTCTTGTTTTTTCACGTCTTCAACCGCTGCGGCATCATCGACGTCTGTTGCTTTGTTTGACATGTAAGCCGCCAGTCCGCCGATTGCCGGAGGAGCTGCCAAGCCCAGCATAGCTAAAGGTATAGTCGATTTAGCCAAGTCAATCGTAGATTTGCCGGTGTCAACTGTCGCCTTAAGTGGATTATTGACAAAATCCATAAAAGCTTGCTTGCTAAAGCAATCCGCAGCTTGCTTAGCCAAGTTGTGAGTCTGTTCAGGAGACAATCCTTCTTCCACGCAACGCGCTAAGAATCCTAGTTTGAACGCTTCTTGTGGTAGCATCCCTGCTGCTCCTATTAACTGTTTTTGCTGAATAGGCTTTTGACTTTGTCAATTGCCAACTGATACAGAGACTTGACCCACGCCGGTTGTGGTAAAACATTCCACCCGACAATCAAGCCAGCTACAAACGCTAAAACATATTCGAGCATGATGACCTCCAAGGTTAACCGTCAATCGGATTGTTTTTAAGCGTGGACAAGCTAGAGGGCATGACCACGGTCACAGGCAAATCCATTGCCTTATGACGCCGCACAGTCGGATCCTGAGGAATGCCTTGCTCTTTGGCTTTTCGTACCAACTCAATGGCTTCCTCAATAAACTTCATGTGTCGTTCTACTTCATCAGAGTGCATGAAGCCTTCATTGTCTTTCTTCTTGCCGTTAGACAACATTTCACTGATCGCGTTTAGACGATACAGAAATTCACGCACAGAAACAACACCGTAGCCGTTGTCTCGACTATCTTCCCAATGTAATTGTCCTCTATCTGCCCACCAACGAACAGCTCGAGGATTATTACGCGGACCGAAGAAAACAACTCCGGCGTTGTTCGTGTTCAACAATATCGTCATCGCAGTCCTTCAATTCCGGAATTTAGAAAATGATAGGTTCAGTCAAAGCCGCAGCACTGCCAGCTTCAATGTTTGTAGTCCAGCCCAACTTGGAGAAAATATTCACCATAGCGTCGATCCAGGCGCTGGCCAACGTCAAAATCAAGCTACGTAATGCCGTATCTAACAACCCTTCCAGCGGGCCAGGTAATCCAGTCAACGGAATAGGTCGAATGACAATGTCGTAAAAACGACCTATTGCCAGCAAAACTACGTCTTTCTTGTCGTGACCGCTGCCATAACCCAGACTCTCGACAAGTCGAATGAACGTAGCCGTTGCATTGTAAACCAGACTTAACGCGTCGTTAAAAGATAGCTTACCATCTTCCACTCGCTCGCGATAAGTTTGATTGATCTGTTCAATTGAATCCTTCAAGTCATCGTACAAGCCCATAATGCACCTTTAGTTAAAAAGTTTTGGAACTAATGTATTCAACACGCCAGCTATTGCTCCAGTGCGGCCTAACAATTGTTGTGTTCCTTCAGGCATTCCTGTCAGCAGGCCTAGACCGTAACCAACTGCCCTACCAGCAACATAACCTTGTAAACCACCACCAGCCGCACCCATTGCCGTACCAAACAGTCCCATTTGATGTGGAGTAACAACTCCAGGTTGAGACCGAGGGTCTGGCATTTGGTTAGCACCATACACCGCACCCATCGTCATTGCCGTAGTCTGTGGATTAGCCCGAGTTCCCCAAAGTACACGGCCAAGTTCGTCCGTACGAATCAAGGGCATTTCCTCAAACGATGGTCCACCTATTGTACCTAACTCTGCGTGTTTTGAAACAAAGTGATCTACGGCATCTTTGTATCTTTGTCCAATAATGCTGTGTTCAAAGCCGTCTTCTGGAAAACCCTGCCATAAGGTTGGATCATTAAAGTTGCGGCCTTCGTGCCAATTAACTAACCCCGGAGTTGCACCAAGCGCTGCACCCCCTAATCCGCCCATTAACGCTAGTCTTTTGCGAAGCGTACCGCGGTCATCCCTTGCCCACTGAGGTAACAGCTTTTCACCTAAGTATCCTGCCCCATAACCTAAGCCAGCGCCCAGCAACCCACTAGCAATCGTAGAAGCAATCGGCCGACCACCAAAACCAGGAATATCTTTAGAGGGAAAAAACTGCAAAGCTTCACCTAACCTACGAATAGTAGGTGAATACGCTACCTTAACCCACCAGTCTTGAAGGTCGTAACCTGTCAAAGGTTCTGCTCGAACATTTTCCGCACCTACTTTTTCAGCGAGTGCTGTTAAACCCCAAGCGTATTCTTCAAGATCAATTCTAGGTCGAACGTATAAAGCCGCCTTTTCTTGCGTTGGGCTCCAATATACACTCAGATCAGTTTTGGTGTAGACGTCAGAAATTGCGGCACAAAGATCTAGCGCCGGAGCTGCACACTTTTCTGTCAGGATGTCAATAGTTCCTGGAAAGTCGTAATGCAAACTGACGTCAAGCAATTGTTCTAAGTTCAAATCAGCTATGTCGGAATTAGACATCCTAGCTCTCCTGCGCTTCTTGTAGTTTAACGCAAACCAGCCTTTTAGAGCTAGTCAAAGCTTACCGGTGCTCTTTTTCTGATCCGACAAGTAATTGAATCATAGGTTACAGGTACGATTTCTACTGCCTGAATTTCCTGGTGAAGCCAATGCCATTCTACGCGACTAATGAAGTAGTCACTATTATCGTTGAATTTACTCTGCTGTAAATCCAGCAATAATTGTAAAGTGTTATTATCGGCAGTACATCCGTGAGTTTCTGCATAGTCAACATGGCTAGTATGCAAATCCTCGATAATGTACGTACCGCCAGGTTTCAAATGAAAGAACAGCTCGGCAAAAGATACTTGTTGTTGTCGCATCGTATGCCCGCCGTCATCAATAATCAGATCCAGATCTTTAGGCATTGAACGCAACTGCTTGCGGTTAGTTTGATCCAACCGTAACAGCTCTACATTAGGACCCAATACTATCGGAGGAACTTCTCGTTCCTCCGGCATTACCAGGTCAGCCGCGTAAATTTTTTCTGCTTGTTGGAAGTACTCGTGCCACATTCGCAGTGACCCGCCAAGCAAAATACCTATCTCTAGCATTCTAATCGGCTTATCTCGCATTGAAGACAGCCAATAGTCATACAGCACTGTAAAGTGATGATGTACAGCTTTGTCCGTATGATGCTTAATTCCAAGTTCCTGTAAAGTAAGGCCGTTAAATAGCACACTTATCTCCCACACAAGCAAACTGTTGATGCAAATCAGTGGTGTCCGTTTTCTCGTAACGAATAAGCTTCGCCCAATTAATCTTCGGAAAACTACTCAGCCTTGCTTCATAATCTTTTTGCGAAATAGCCTCATACGGAGCCAGCGAATACAACCCGCCGTCGTAAGGCAAGAAACTTAAACCGCCAACGATGTCCCAGTTGTCGTATACCCATTTACCGACATCCAACCATTCGTCTGGGCGTACATAAATCGTGACGCTAGGATTGTGTTCAGTCCAATGCACTTTGAAAGTCTTCCACTGCTCTAACTGGCTGATTGCAGTTTGCGACTCAAGCAACACCCCGCCGTCTGGTGCCTTCATTGGAAACTCAAGAACAAGTCCACTTCCGTCATAGTCGGTAAAGCAAGGAACGCCCTCGTCTCGCAACATCTGAGCTACGGGATTAGTAGCATTGGCTCGCACGCGACGAACATAGTAAACGCCGTGATGCCCTTTGAATCCAGCTGCGGTATGGAAAAAAACACTGGAATCGCCAGAAGGTTTGATACAAGTTGTAGCGGTTGATGGGTTAATACCAAACCGCGCAGACCACTCTGCATTGACCTCAATTACCTTGTTGCGCAGTTGCGTTAACGCCGATGCCGCGATCGTGTTGTCTTGAAATAGTGCGTGATCTAAAAAGCCTAGCAAATCAACGCCAAGCAAACGCTCTTCTTCGCTGTTCTTGACCCACTCTTCGCCGATGTAATTAAAGTCGGTCATTGTGGATTGCAACGTTCCCCAGATCGTAGCCAAAACAACTTTACGTTCAATTTCTTCGTACGTGTCTTCCGGTCGAATCACTGCGATTGAAAGATTGCAAAATTGCTTGTGTCGCAAAACAATTTCGCCGCAAGGGTTAATTCCAAAAAGATGTCCCGCGTACTTGCGTCGCTTAGGAAACTGCTTTTTAAGTCCACCGCGATTAAAAATACCGCGTTCGCCTGAACCACTCTTAGCCAAGCTCAACCACTCTTCCATCCACGTAATCGGGTCAGGCTTTTCGTTGTACACCGCAGAGTTGTTTGCCTGATTTCTTTGGTCGTTCGTGTTCCAGAACTCACCTTGTTTACAATCTCGCATTTCGCGATCGTTCAAGTCAGACAGACTAATACCACTGGCTCGACGAACGCCGCCCATACGAACAATGCGGTGCGCAAAGCAGTTGATGTCGTGCAAGTCGAGACTAGAAAGATACTTTCCTTGTCGAGACAAAATCTTCGCTTTTGCAAATTCAAAAAGATCTTTTAACGGCCCCGGCCCTGACGATTTACCGCCTTTGGTTTTAAGCGGCGTTCCTGCGGGTCGAATCTTGCTGTAATCAAACTGAACGTCTTCGCCGTTCCACCAGGTGTTCAAACCATGCTTGTAAGCATCGCACCAACCTTCTGTTGTGTCTTCCACAACATACGTTGGTATTTCCGCCATTTGTTTCTGTCGCTTGACTCGAGGAAATTTTTCAACTGCAAACTCCGCTTCAACTGAAAAACCAACACCCGTGCCCTGCATCAGAATGTAAAGCTCTTCTGCCATATCCGTCGTGTTTTGCAAGAACTGAAACGAGCAGTTGTACACACCAACATGGCAACGTTCGAGTGCTGGTCCGGCCATTTGAACACAGCGCATTGAAGGACTTGCTTCAAGCTGCAATAAACTAGTCCGTAAATTACCCCACTCCTTTTCAGTAAGCGCATACTGTCGAAAATTGCAGTGGTTAATAAAAAAGCCCAAGACTCTATCAACAGTCTCAGGCCATGTTTCACGTCTTCCTTTTTTATCATCGAAGCGAGCAAACTTGTCCAGTGCTTGAAACTTCTGAATTTCATGACTGAAGTATTTGTCGTTCTCAGCAAACGCCGCAAGCACTTCATCTGAAACAGGAGCTTCTTCTCGCTTCAGTCGTTTTGTCTCGCGAAAAATAATGTACGCTTTGGCGGCTAAAAACAAACCGCTAGCCATCAGTTGCGTCTCGACCATGTTCTGCAAAACTTCAACGTCAATTACATCAGACTGTAGCACTATCAAGTTTTCCACTTGAAGGCTGATTAGCTCGCAGATGTCTTTTGCTTCTCGTGAGTCGTACTCCAGTTCGGCAAGACATCGCTGCACTGCCGCGTAGATTCGGTTCCTGTCAAAATCAACAATGCTGCCATTCCGTTTCTTGACTTGCTTCGTCATTACCATCTCCTGCGGATTACTCTAAGACACATTTCACTCTACTTAGACCAAAGCACGTTTGGGGTGACATCCAGTACAAGGGCAGAAATTTTGTCTGGCAAGCAATTGACACAAAGATGCAATTGCATTGACTCCATTCCACGGTAAATCCCTTCCAACCAAACCTTCGGACCAAAGAGGTTATCAGTATAGCCGCGAGGCACTTTCCACTCCAGAGTCATGTCCTGAAAGAATACGTGCCTTAGCTATTTTAGGTCGTATGATCGCGGGTTACCCAAATAGATGAATTGAGAAAATACTCACCTTCTGGTCTCGTTTGAAGTTGACGCATAGGGTCATAGGCCAGTATCAAATTATGCCCCAGCACAGAATGCTCCCTGCACCATTCGTACCATTCAATTAATTTGTCAGGTACGGTAAGAACCGAGCAAGTCACGTTACAGCAAACGTGCAGCGAAGGTTTTGCATCTGTCACAACTGCTGTAACTGTCGCAGGTAGTTGCTTCAGCAACTTTGCAGTCTGCTCATTTTGCTGTTGTGGTTCAATGTGCAAATGCGAAGGTACTGGTAATACATGCTTAGCTAGCCAGTAAGCGGTACCGCCCATTGCTTGAATAAAAATCTTCGCACGCAATGCAGATGCCACATGTCCATTCAGTTGGTCGAGCAATTGAGTAAAAGCAAATCCAGGTAATTGCGGTTTGACGTACAGCTCAGCTGGTTCGTAATTTTGCACATGAATTAATGGCGTTAAACGAAAATCTTCTTCGATGTAATCTTCTATACGCATGCAGTACTTTCATCACTTGAACATAGTCATCGTGTCAGTACACAGCACTGGTTTGTTAGCTAAGCGAAAGATTACAGCAGCTTGATTGCGATCGCTTTCAACAAACAATTTTGCATTATTGTCCTGATAATAAGCTTTTGCTTTCCTTACTGCATGGTCATTTGCTTTTCTTCGCTCTTCAGCTGTAGGTGCAGGGTGCATGATCAACTTTTTGTACTGCACCCCGTGCTTGCGTAACCACAACTCTGTTTCTTTTCGATACTTTTCAATTCGACTGGTTACTACTGCAATAATCGGTACGTGTGGTGGAAACAACGGTTTTGCGTCGGTAACGTGATGCTCAAATTCAGGATCTACATTGTTTTCATGTCTGTGCGTCCAATCTGCACAGATAACGCCGTCCATATCGCACATTGCGTACTGCAACCACCAGTTTCGATGCCAGTTCCACCCAAAAATTCGCGGCATTGGTACTTCGCGAAAAAAGCAATCTACAAGGCTGTGCTCTGAAGCTCGGTACACTGCGCCGTAAGTTATTTTTAATGTAGACTGATCTGCTAGCTTTGATCGAAGTTCACGAAACGTAACGCTTTGATTACTTGATGAATCATCTACAAGTAACAATCTGTTACCTACTGCTTTTTTAGCGGCAGGATTATTGTCTCTCAAAGTTGCTCGTTCAATTGCACCTTCCGGTTGTCGAAGCAAATCAGATAACTCTACTAACCTGATGTTGCGTCGTAACGCAATGTAAGTAGCCGGAATTAAACCACTACGTGGTACTCCACAGACAGCATCAAAATAAGGTAGCTGTCTTTCCCACAAAGCAATGTCTCGATAAAGATCGTCCAAGCTTACAAAGTTCATGACTTTACAGCTATTGCCCCTACTTCAGGAATACTGTGCTTTTGCCCATGCCTGCGAGTACCGGATTCTACTGGAATTACGCGGTTAAACCCAGCGGTGATCAAACAAGCAACCAAATGATGTTGATCAAAAACTGCTTTATGGTGCGTCTGCGGAATAGGTCTTTCTGGTGATAGCAACTCTACCGCATCTTCACCGTAAGTAAAAATTCTACCATTAACCCATGTCATCCAGTCACTGTTTGGGTTAAACACTCTCCAATTATCGCCGCAGCGTTGTTTGAGATAGCACTGCACAATGTATGCAAAATCAGGAACATACACTTCAAATTCTCCACCCACTTTAAGCACACGAAAAACTTCTTGAAGCGCTGTCACTGTACGGTACCAAGGAACATGTTCCAGAACATGCGAAGCAAATATTAAGTCATAAGTATTGTCTTCAAAAGGAAAGCGGTCTTTACCCCACAACGCCGTGCTTGTCGGATTACCGACTTTGCCGTCAACAGTGTCTGCTTCTGGAAACACTACAGAACGACCACTAACTGTACCAGGACCAATTTCCAGTATGCGCTTAGTTTCCATCTCGTTCCTTGTAGTCTGATAAATCGGTTGTTGGAATAGGCTTGCCGTCCCATAACATTCTTGAGTGTGGTCCAGCTGCTCGCGTTACTTGTGCGTAGTCTGTAACAATCTCATCATCAGCAGCTATCGGTTTGCTGGCAATCAATCTGTAATTGTCGCCTTCACGCACTAACTTGGAATTGGCGTTTTGTTGATGATTGCAATAACGAGCCATCTCTGTCAAATTCCAGATTTTAGCACCAAATTCATCCTCGCCTCCGCTAGTCAGCGCAACGCCAAGCACGTCTCCAGGCTTGTAATCTTGTGCAGCAAAAATTCCTTGTCCGGCAATTTCTGAGTCACCAATATACCAGCCAGCACGGCTGCTTGCGGCCTTAATGTACAAATTATGCACAGCAGAAAAACCATCAACAGCGACGCCTGTCCGTAATCGTTGTGCCAATGCGCTCATTTTGTTTTCCTTATTGACTTGTCCCCAATAAGTAGCTAGTGTATCTGAGTCAGACGTTTATTTCACGGAAGGAGAAACCAATGCTCGTATTAAGTCGCAAAAAAGGCGAAAGCATCCAAATCGGAGAAGACATCACTGTCACGGTAGTGGAGATTCGCGGAGATAAGGTTCGACTGGGTGTCGAAGCAGCTCGAGATGTGCCGGTGCATCGGCAAGAAGTGATTGAAGCAATTCGTAAAGCTAGAAAACTCACGGAAGAGTCCAATCCGGAAGTTTCAGATCCGCCGACTGACTCGTAGTTTTACTGGTAGCGTTTGCAGCTAAGACACCAGTTTTACGACAAGCAATCACGATCGAAAATTCAGAGTCGCCCTCGATCTTGGTAGGTAATCCGTAACTCCTCCGGAGCTTACCAAGATCGGGGGATCGGACTCGCAAATGCCAACAAGTAGCAACACCTGGCCAACCTTTTGCTTGCGATTCTTCTAAGTTACCTAGTGTGTAGGTATAAGGTTTTCCTCGCTCACTAATCTTGTCTGCACCGCCAGCTAATTCAAGCTCCTCTGGCGTCATAACTACGATGCCAGCCCGAACTGCACCTCCGTCAATACTCGAGGGTAAACTAATCCCAGGTTCGTGCATCGCGTCAAAAATACCGCGCACAAGAGCTGTCGGCACCGCTACGATTAAGTAGCCTGACGCTGTTGCCTGTAACAAGCCTGACATCTTTACTTCAGCCCGTTTTTCTTTGTCTTGAAGCACTTCGTAAAGCAACAAGTGACGATAGTCGGGCAAATCGGTAACAGAAATCAAACTCATAACGACCTCAAGGTTTGATAAGCGTGGCAACCAACGCTGCAAACGAAATAAGAGCAGTAATCAACATGCCGCTAATTCCAACAACAAGTTGCGTCCTTGTCAACATTCTAGATGCGTTGATTGAGTTTGCGTGTCTGCTTACTTCGTCAATTAGTTTTGTGTGATTCTGGACTGCGTTCTCCAGAATACTCAATCGCTGTACAAGTGAAGGCTGTCCGTTGCCGTCTCGAACAACTTTACACAGGCTTGTTATGTCCTGACTCATCCTTTCCAGTTTTGCTTCCATGATTGCAATACGCTGCACTACTTCGATATGCTCATCCCGACGACTCTCGACCGCGTCTGCAAAGTTGTGTGTCACATCGGACAACAAACCAATAATTTCTTCCTGACGACCCCAACCCACTTCAGGTGGATCATCTTGTCTGATTGAAGACTTAATTACTTGCAGTCGTTCTTGTACCCGCGCTAAAGGTGGTCGTGATTCGTTTGTCATTTAATCATCCTTGAAAAATGCAGGAAATATAGTGACCCCCTGGGATCCCCTACCCCAGGCCCGTTGTGTTGGCTGCTACACCAACACTGACAACAGTCTTTCAGGTGCGACTGAAGTTCCACCAACCACTTGTTTTGCACTAAGGTGATTATCCCGGTCGCTATGCTGCTGTCCTAGCTGCTGCGCACCTCCTAACCTACCGGCACCCGCGGTAAAGTCACTCCTGCCGATTATACAAGTTACCCACAAGTGTCGTCGAGCGATGTTACCGTTAGCCCGAAACAAAAAACCGGACAAGATGGAGGATCTTGTCCGGTTCATGAAATGTGTCCCAGTTTACCGCTGGTGCGGACAGTATATGCGGACAAAACGCTTTCGCAAAGATTTACTTCAATCGTACTGCCAGAATCTCCCTAAAATATCTAGCATTGAAGCTTCTGCATTGCGCTCTTGCATCATCGTCAGCCAATGATCTGCTTTCTTTACCGATTCCAACAATTTGTCTTTCTTGATCGCGCCCACTTCTTTCAGTTCATTTACCAGCGCCAACAGAAGAATTGCAATAGGGCTAGGCACATACGTGGACTCGACTGTTTCAGCTAAAGTATCAGTAGTGATGTGATTCACTTCGTCCGAAGATTCAACAGCGGTTAACAGTTGCTGAGCATCTTTAACGTAAACGTAAGTCGCGAAAACTTTAACGTTTGTTTCTTCAGGTGGATTATCTACGTCATACAGAATTTCGTTCGGCAAAATTAGCAAATCATCTGATAATGCCTTATTTTCCAGATGATTACTTGAGTATTGCACCTGCATTAAACACGGATAATCCTTTGGCATCGATGACATGTGGATAGAAATTAATTGCAAATCCAGATGTGTTGCAATGTCTCGTGCCATATTACCGCAAGCTTGCTCAAAATCCTTTCTATCTTTTAGCAATACGAAGCTGCCAATAATCGTCATTCCACTAACCCTTTCTTGTGCGCCCAAAGCCCCACAGCCAACTTAGAAGACAAATTCAACTTCTTGCGAATACGTGTTACATACGTCTTTACGGTTTCATAGCCCAACCCAAGTTCTTGCGCAATTTCATAATACTTTTTGTTTTTGCCGATCAAAGCAACAACTTGTCGTTCGCGAGCAGTCAGATGTTCGATACCTTTAGATTCTTGCATTACGCTAACCTGTGTTAGTACAAAAACGGATCGTTCACAAACTCACGCACGTCCGCAGGTACTTTTTCTAGTAAATCTGTCCAATTTGCTACACGATATCGTATTTCACGCCGCTGCACTTTTCTATGATTAGGAATACAGGCAGGACTGAATTCCAGTTCAAGAAATTCAAATAGTCTTTCAAGTACGCCGCGAAAATCCAACAGCAACTCATGATACGGTATTATTGCACGGTCAGGACAGTAACGATCGAGTTTCATTGAAACTGCGGAATGATTTCTACAGAAATCTGTCAACGCTCTTACGTCTACGTAGATCGCGCTACCTACAAACGGAACATCTAACCCCAATGCTTGTTGTCTCGCAACAAAGCAGGCTACTGGATTCCTACTTACGTGCACGACGCAAAAATCTCCTCGTCTTGATCTTTGATCCACATAATCCCAAAGATCGTAATCTCGAAACGTGTCGTAATTGATTTTTACGCCCACAGCTTTTTCTTCGTTGAGCGTGTTATCAAAAATCTTGTTGTTCAAATACTGCTCTACACTCAGACACTGAGGTACAAAGTGGTCTTCAAATTTACCGTTGAATCCGAAGTAGTTTGCATGTTCCGCCTTGCGTATTTTTTCATCCGAATGAAGAACATCGCCATGACACACCATATAAGGATGCGCGTTAAGTGCGGACTGAAGCAAACCATAACCAGAATGATAATTACCTGCCAAAACAAAGTTTAGTGTTTCGGGATTGTCCTCGTTATACCACGCCATGAGGCTTCCTTCCGGGCGGCTTACCCTGCTAGCGAACTGTGAAGTTGTAAGATTGCAATACAACCTTCAGATGCTCCATATCTACAGCATTTAAGCCGACCGGCACTTTACCGCGTTCTGCGCTTTCTCCTAAGGTAAAGAACTGCTCTTGGGTGAGTTCATTCCCTCCGTGATACATCGCAACCGACAAAAGTGGCCAGTGCAATCCCTGCACGAAAGCGTTGTGCATGTTATTACAAACAACGGTCTCAAGACCGGCTTGTTTCATTCTGGCTAAGAGCTCATCGTATTCATAAATGTTCAAGTCTTCGTTGAATTGCCATGGTTGCAATTCTGGACTTAATCTAGGAAACAGCATTGTGCAAGGAATGCCTTGGTCCTTACGCAACAAATGCAGTAGCGGACGAATTTCACCGCTGTCTGGAGCGTCTGGTATCAGTGCCGCGGAGACATCTACTCGTAACTGATAACGCAGCATACAAGGACCTTGCCGTCGATGTGCCATCTGGTACATCAAACGATCCCTATGAAAATAGTCGTCATCGTCTAGACAAATGACCCACTCACCGCGAGCTACACGTAAGCCGTGGTTTTTCATTGCTGCGGAATTTAGCCCAGCAGGTACATGTACCTCAATGACCTGACACCCGACTCCAATCATCTCATCTGTGTTCATTGACTCATTTGTCAGAATTTTTGTGTCAGTGCCGTTGACGATAACAAGCTCGTACGGAGTGTACTGCTGGTACACAAACTGATTAACGACTTTGCGGGCTAGCGTTTGTCGTCGAGGGTTGGCAATAGTCAAAATAGCTGAAACCAATGGTCCACTCACGAACACGTACCTTTTCAATTAAGTTACAGGAATGTGCAAAATAAATCGCTGATTTGCCTGCGAGATTTGTACCCTAAAATGGTGACAAGGTCAAGTGAAGTGCGTCACATAAAATCTCCAAATTTGTGCGTAGCAAACACCCCAACTAGCTCGATGCGGTTCAGCGGCCACTCCGTTGATATCCTGATCAAGCGCATGAGCATATTCGTGCAGTAATGTGTCAATCGCAGACAGCGTGGCAAGCTGCGTATCTACCTCAATTACAAAGCGAGCAATTGATCCGTCTTTTTTGAGATAAGCAATACAACTGCCACAAAGCTTTTGTTTTTCCAGCCCTTTACAAACAATGCGCAAAGGACACGACAATGGAAATTCTCGTCGCAGCTTTCGAGCGATTGTTTGAAACTGTTTACCGTATTGCGGTGCCATAGTACCCTCCTTGGTTATGGCGTGTTCAACTTCCGAGAGGTCTCCCGGTGTAACTGTTGATGTTGACCTGCATTCTTGCGATAGGGCCCTCATCGTGATCCCAGACAAAGGCCATAGCGCCTCGCTGTTGCCAGTTAAACGCTTTAAGCCTGTGCCAGGCATTAGGCGGTGTTAAAGACGGTAAGTACTCTACACTGACGCCTTGTTCTTCCATCATCACTGGACTACCAGAACCTTTGCGGTGCTGATCGCCCAAGTGCCACTCACGAAAACAAGTCTTAGACCATTGTTCTTTAGCCTCGTGTGCCATCAATCCAGCTAATCGAATTGGCTTTACGTGATGTCCGTGATCAAAACCGACCAAGTTCACACCATAATGCCAAAACTTGTAAGGAGACGGATCTACGATTACGTTGACGTTAGCGTTTTGTCTGTAGTAAGCTCGCAGCACATGACCCAAACTGAAAGCAGAAACTTGATCGTGGTTTCCACTAATTTGAATCACGCGAACAGGAGCGACCTTAGATAACCGTTCTACGATGGCAATTCCAAGCTCAATTGCCTTTTCGTATACCGTAAAATACGACACGCCTTCTGGCTGTAGTGTGCCTTTCGTTGTCGTGTGCATCAAATTGTCGTGGTGCATAAAGTCGTTGCCAAATGGAAAGACAATTTCTTCAAAAGCACCGTAACTAGCTGCACGTGCAAGCAGCCGATCAACAGTCCACATGCAAAGCTGCGAACATTGATTCAAATCCCAAGCGTGATCGCTTTCACCCTTGAAACAAAGCATTCCTAGGTGAGGATCCATCAAAGAAACCTCAAGAGCTCGACGAGTTTTAGTCGTACGCCCTTTAAGATACTTAACGCGAACTTGAGTTGGTCCGTGTTTAGACAGCTTGTCTAGCAGTTTTTCAATTGCAATCTTTTCATCTCGCTTTCGCCGCAAGATGACTTTGATTTGACGCAATCCGGTTTTATAGATGCCACCGTCTGACTTACCGCCAGCTTGTTCCCAAACATTGGTGATAACTCGCTCGACCTCAAAAAGCGCGAGGTCAATTCCGGATTTTAAGATCAACTCTTCGTAAGTGTGGATCTGCTCACCGAGATACTCAATCTCGGTGACAGAACCTTTTTCTTGAATGTTAACCTTCTCCTTAGCTGCAACTACTTTTTCTTGTCCCAAATCTTTTCGCAATTTGGTAAGTAGTCCAGCAGTGTTTAACCGATGCCAAATACAGGATCGGGAGACTTTTAACTTCTCTGCGACTTTCGCTAGGTTTCCTCGGTTAACTAGCGCTAAAGAATACAACTCCTGTTCTGCTGGAAAATCAGCTCGCGACTTAGCCATCGTTTATCCTCCATGACTTGGTAATGCTGCATCATGCAACTCGCCTTTTCATTCGTAGATCCAATGCTTGGTTTTTTGCGCCCAAGTCAAAATGCGTTCCAACGTTTCATCAAACGAGAACGGAGGTACGAATCCTGTAGCCTTGAGCCTTGTATCAACCAGCGCATAACGCCGATCGTAACCAGGCCGAACCTGTTGACCAAGGACGAGATGTTTCAACAGCGGTCTATCCAACTTGTCAGATACAAGTTGTGCAAGTTCCTGAACGCTAAGTTCCTTTTCTCCAATGATGTGGAACCGTTCAGGTCGACTTTGTGCCTCACGGCACATTGTTGGTGTAACTTGTTCGCAGATGTGAACCAACGCAGCAGCCATATTCTTTGCGTCAAGCCAGACGCGGCGAGAAGTTGTTTTACCGTCTGGCTCAGCAAACAAAGTCATAGGCTCTCCACAGCTGATCCGTTTAATTGCAAGTGGCAGGAACTTTTCAGGATCTTGCCATTCGCCAATGACGTTCATGGTGTTAGTGATAACCACAGGTACGTCGTAAGTCCGCCAGTAAGAAATCGCAAGTGCTTCCTGCGCGGCCTTACTGGCAGAGTATGGATTACTTGGAATAATTGTATCCCATTCATGGTGTCCAGGACTATCCCAACCTGCATCTCCGTAGATTTCATCTGTAGATACTTGAATAAACATACCTGTTGGATTGTTCCGTGCCAGCTCTAGCATATTAAAAATCAAAGAACAATTGTTGTGCCAGCACGCTCCAGGGTCGTGTACACTTTTGGTTACAGCGCTGTCACTGGCCATACTGATAATGACATCAATTGGTTTCTCAAACAACTGACGCCGAATCGGCTCAGTAAACGGGTGCGTCAAATCCCAAACATGCGTTTTCAGCCTGGCAATTTGATCTTGAGTCAAATCAGACAGCGCTGCCTGAAGTCGGGCTCCACTGCTTTTTAGATGCGGTTTCCAGCTCTCAATGCCCACAACCTTCCAGTCGGTATGCTTGAGAATCCAGTTCAACGTATGCGCGCCGATGAAACCGCCGATACCTGTCAACAAAATTCGCTTGCTCATAAGCTTCCTTTCTGTAATGAAAAACACCCTAAATTCATTACAACTACAGAGGAATTTCTGTAGCTGCACTGTAAGCAGAACTTTCTAAACAACGCTCAAGAATCTCGCGTAAGTCTTTAGTCCAATTCGCGTAAATTTTCTCCAACGGGTACATCGCATCTAGGACACATTGTCTTCCAAGATTTACCCGCTGCTGCATTTCATCCAAGTGCTGGTAAATGTAACTTAACTGATCTGGCAAATACTCGTACATCAAATCACACCATACCATGAACTGTTTTTTGGGATCATAGATGTCAGGGTACACAAGCACGTTAGAGCATTCAGGTTTGATAACCACGCAACCACAAGCTAATGCCTCGAAGTCGCGAATACACCAAGGTGACCAACCCCAAGGACTGATTACAACCTTGCTCTCAAGCAAATGATCGACGTATTCGTACGGATACTGTAACCGCCGAATTGTTCTGTTGTTCTTTAAGTCGCCTTCGTAGTTGTCGTAATCCAGGTAGTACTTATTGTTTGCAGGCAATATATCCCACATTGAAGCTAAGTGCTGACGCATTGCCGTTGGACAGCACAAATCATTACGCCAGCCGTAACGACTCCGTCCGGCAAAAGAAAGATCAATTGAGCGAGCTTTCAATGGCTTAATTTTTTGATCAATGTAGCGATAGACATCATCAGGAAACGGCTCAACTGTAGGTCTATTTAACGGTAAAAGCTTGGCTTGCACTTGAGGTAACAGTTGCGGCCTTTCAGTGCGTACGTCTGGACCTGCATCGTATAGCTCTCTATTTTTGTAAGCGTAAGCATGGTAATCGCTACCCCAGCCGCGCCGTTGTTGTACCTTTTCGTCACGATAAACCACACCTGTCATGTAAAACCTAACTTGCGGATGTTCCAGAACTCGACGCACTATTGGATCAAAATGCGCATAATCTTCTGAACTATCGCAAATTATTGGAGTGTCTTGGCAATCCAGAAGTCCACGATAAGAGGTGTTTGTTATAAGCCAAGAGATATCATCACGCTGATGTTTCATTTCGCGATCAGGTATATGACCAACCGGAATAATCATTACGTCACAAGGTTGAGACGAATCATCTTGTACAGTGATCCGATGATGTTCGAGATATGGATTATTTTTTGACCATAAGTAATTCGTACGAAGCCATCGCGTTGATCGGTAAACCTTAAAACGATTAACGTATAAGCGTTCCATTAAAAGTACCAATCTGAATTGACGTAATGAGGCTGTTGACCTCGAGGATTCCATGACCAATACAGATAACGTAAATCATGCAAGAACTCTTGCATCTTCTTTCTAGAATGTTCAGGCAAGTTTTGTAACCTGATGCTTTGCAAGCAATTAGAAGCGTTGACGTAAGGTAAACAAAACGGAACTACTGCTGCCGAGTCTTCAGTAAAGAACTCAATCAATGTTTTGTTGCCGCTTTCTACTCGATAAAACCTCATGTCTTGTCGTTTTGTTTTTGCCATGTGCAACCAACTGACAACAAACTCGACAATTGCTTGTGCAGGTTTTCCCTTGTAGTTTTTTTGGAAACCAACCAAGTGTTTACAAGCCATATCTAGCTGTACTGTTTTTCGCTCGCTATGAAACAAGCCGTGAAAGTACAAACTGTTGAGCACTCGCATTGGATCTCGCACTAGAAACGTAACGGTAGCTTGTTTGAGTGCAGGATGATCTAAAAAAGGAACAACCGCTGACGAAATCTCATACTGTTTAGCCTGGGCCCATCGAGATTCGATACTGTCGTAGGTTGTAGTAGCATCAAAAGAATAACCAACCTCATAACCACTGCGCTGCAACAATTGACCGATGTAACCGAGCCCGCCTCTCGGCCAGCCCGCAATTAAGTGACGACCGTTGGTTGACATGGTAAATCCCTAAGCAAATCCCAAATTTTTCGCATCAACTGTAACTCACTGTCTTGTAGCTCAAGGCACTGAGGTGTTGAAACTAATCTGTTTTCAAGTTCCGTAAGATACTTGTGCACGCCTTGTGAGTCTTCTTTATTTCGCAACGGCGTCACATACTTCCAACGAAAAGCTTCTTCACCATGCTCCACCGCCACAAAGTCTGGAGAATCAGGGTGTAGACAACGAAGCATAAATTCATCTTCGTCCCATTCGCAAATATTGAAGGCAACAATAACCGTTGGTAAGCCTAATTTTCGGTATGAGCGACGAAACCAACCTTGATCTTTGTGGTACATTCGCCGAATAGCGTAAAACCGAACGCGACCTTTGTGCAATTCAATGCAAAATTGTCCGGTTTCTCGCAGCTCCGGACTACCTACGAATACATGTTTCAACCAACTAAAAAAAGAGGTCATGTTTAGGTACGTCCTTTAGTAACGGTGCTGCTTTATCCTTCTCAGAAATGATTCGCCGCTTGCTGGTCCAATTCGACGTTCTCCAAAAAATACCAACGTTCGGATCTTCTGGATTGAAGCTGCGTTCAGACTTAGGGCAATAAGGTTTGTTCTGCATGTAAACTACATGCGCTTGATGTGTCAGTACACCAAAACCGTGAGCAAACCCAGAAGGAACATACAACGATGCTCTATAGTTCTCCCGCTCCCAGCCATGAGCATCACCCTCAAAAACACCATCAGACAAAACGTACTTATGCCAACGGCCGAACGTTTTACTGTCTAAGCGTAAATCTACCACAACGTCCTCAATACGCCCAAGCACTACTGTGACATACTTGTAGATGTCTGCTGGTGGAATCTGCCAGTGCATGCCGCGAATAGTACCGACAACGGAGTAACTGTGGTTTACTTGAGCCACAGGCCATTTGTGTTTAGGCGCAGAGTACATTTCTTGAAACGTACCGCGTTCGTCGAAAAACAGCCGGTTAACGATTAGCTCAGGAACCTCACTAACAGAGTCATCAAACAAAGAATCGCTCACTGGTTTGCTCCTTGATTGATTACTTGTGTTGCTGCGGAATGCAGACTTTCAAATGTACCAGCGTCTGACCACCAACAAGGTATCATTTGTGCTACCAATCTGGCCTGCTCTGAGTATCGCTGATTAACGTCTGTAATTTCTAACTCGCCGCGGGCTGACGGTTTAAGCGACCTGACGTAGTCAAAGACTTCTGGCGTATAAAAATAAGTGCCAGTTACGATTGCCGGAGTCAGCCCCTTTTCAACAAAGTTTTGCAACTGCTCATCCTTTGGCTTTTCGATGATCTCATAAGGAACAAACCAGTCTAACGACTGGTCACCCTTACGTCGCCGAAAAGCTACGCCAAACCGCTTACAATCTTCAAGAGACGAAACGTCAACGGTCAACACCATTGCACCAAAACCATTGTTTCTGACTGTTTCAAACTTCTTAAGGTAAGGACCAATGTGCTTTCCATAGATGTTATCGCCAAGCATGACACAGAAGTTGTCATCTTCTACAAAGTCTTGAGCCAGCCTGAGCGCGTCAGCAATACCGCCTTCGCCTTCCTGATATGCGTAAGCTAGTCGCTTCAAACCAAACTCTTTGCCGTTGTGCAGCAAATTCAAAAAGTGGCCTGCGTAATTGCCGCCTGTTACGATCAAGACCTCGTCAATACCTGCTTTGACCATGTTCTCAATAGGATAGTAGATCATAGGCCGATCCCATACCGGCAACAAATGCTTGTTAGTCACGCGTGTCAGCGGCGACAACCGCGTTCCCAAACCGCCTGCAAGAATAACACCACGCATAATTTTTCCTTCAAAGTGGTTGGTGTAGCAAAGCAGCGGGACGAAGTGTCCCGCTGCAAGGTTCAATTCCGGATTTTACGACCGCAAGCAATTAGCGATAATGCGCGGACCAGTAAAATCGGCCGTCATTGCCCTGAACTACTGCTCGAGCAATAAGACGGCTTTCAGATACATTGCTGTAGCAATGATTAGGTTGTTCGGCACTAAAAGACGTACCTGTGCCTGCATACGAACAACCCGGTGCAACTCCAAGTGGATGGCCAGAGGCACGACGAGAAGCAAGAATCTGCGCCTCTCGCAAAGCATGCTCGTAAGCACGCTGGTCTCTGTTGACAATCCGACTGCTGATTCCGCTCACTACGTTGTGAACGACATTACCAACAGCCTGCACTACGTTCTGGACAGGCCGTGCGTTTTGGACGTACGCACTGCTAACCGGAACACCGTTGACTGCAATAAGCACCTCTCCTGGTGCTAAGTTGAAGTCACTGGCATTGTAGCCCTGAACAACTACTCTGCTGGTCGTGCAAACTCTATTTACGCACTGTTGTCCGTAACTGAAAGTAGCACTACCAAAAACCAAAGCCAAGAAACACAAAAATTGTCGCATCATTACCTCCTATGCAACATCTCCTAAAAAAACGGTCCATAGTCGTCCTGAACATAGACCGGAGTACCAGGACCGCAGTAAGCACCTCGAATGTTAAACTCGAAATGCTCAGATGCGTCGTCCCACGTTAAACCGTCGTTGACCAAGCCTTGCAAAATCATTTTAGTGCTATAAGCAACGACAACCCTTCCTTCACCTACTTCTACCAACCCTAAAATAGCATCATCGTGTCCGTCAGCAAGTAGGACTTCTTCCAACTCCTGCATCTCGACTTGTTCAATGATCGCTGCGCGTTTGGGATGAATCTTTGTCATGGTTTACTCCCAAAAAACCCAAGTCAAAACAGCTAACGAAACCACCATTAGCGTTGCGCCAATGATACAAAACAGTAATTCCATACCCGGCACAGGCACCCAGTTACCGTCATCTTCATCAGGCCATTGTTCAGTCATGCTTTTCCTTTCAAAGCGCGTACTCGTCGACGAACAGAAGGTTTTTTGGGCGGTGTTTTTGTTTTCTTTTGCTGTAAGTGTTTTTTTGCTGCGATGACAGGACAATATTCAGCGTGCTGTATGTCCAACGAAGAAGTAAGCTGTACGCCATTTGACCATTTCATTGCAATAGATGCACCACAAACAGGACACACAATGGCACCAGGTCCGTTGTCGTCATGCAGTTCAAGCATGTTTGTATCTGCAAGAATCTCAATCGTAGTGTCGCTAAACACATTGGCTGGCTTGACTGTCTCTTTCTCTTCAAACTTTTTCTTAAGTTCAGTTGTTTCTGCTTTTTGCATTTCATTTACAGCCACTTTTAACGCTTCGTACTGCGTCCATGTAATATCTACCTTGTGCGTCTCGTTGGAGTTTTGGATTTCAAGACTGAAACCTTCGCCGCTCCACCAAGTTTGTGCCATCAAATAAGACTTACCTAAGTGATCGTCCAGCTCAGCGTAAACTGAGTGTGTAGTCTGTACTGAAGGTTTTTTAATCAACCCAAACGGTAACTCTTCATCCATTGTAACTTCTTTCTTGCAGTGTAACTTTGCGACTGTTACTGTGCCATTCGCTTGATAACACGTGGGCGTCTTCGCTGCGTAGATGAAAACGGATCGACAGGAATTTTCTTTTCTGTCTCTCGCTGCTTTTCTTCTAATTGCTCAATTTGTTCTGTCAAAATGGAGATTTGTTGCCGCATACTCATCAGCTGCGACAACACTTCGCCGATATTTCGCAACAACAAATGCTGAGCCTGACTAATCGTTTCTTGTTTGTTGCTTATCATCAGCACATATTTACCAAGCTGCGTTACCTCCGATCGCAAATCGCCTACAGATTGCCTTTGATAACAATCTAACTCTTCGGATGGTAACCACATTGCTGCTTGCGCAGCTTTAGTTGCTTCATAAGGCGAAGGATAAAGTTTAGGGTTTTGAGCCATCATGTGCTCAATAAAGCCACTTGGAATTTTTTTGCCAAGTTCTCCCGGTTCGCCTTGAACCCCTTTGTCTCCAGACCAGCTCATATTTTCACCCCAAGTACATCCCATGTAACCGCTCACGCAGAAGCAATATAGCGTGTCCCCCAAAAGAAGACAACTACATTCGGATAAAATCACCAGTAGGTCCGTTCCAACCCATGTATCGCCAGTGAGTACGCACAATCAATGTACTAGCTATTTCACGTGCCAGCATGTTTTCAATGTCGTAGTACTTGTATTCAGGCTGCTGCAAGTCTACAAGAATTCGCTTGATTCTTGTAAAGTGTGCCTCGGTTTGCTGTTTACCCCAACCATAAATAACCGTAGGTAGCACAATACGTGGGCTATCTGGATGAGCCGCTGGATTTCTAGCTAAAGACCAGTCAATACCAGCTGCATCAATCCAGGGCCGAATATCAGTAGACTGTTGCTTTGGAAAGTAATAGCAACCTTTTGGTAGCGTGTTGAGTTGGTCTTCGTTTAGACCTTCAAACATGTACCTGCTTGAAACTTTAATAACGTGATCTGCTTCACGAACCAAGTCGTTACAAACAAAATCGCACGCAATTAAAAGGTGGCATTCACCTATGCTCTTGTTTCCGCAGCTGCGAATTTGCAAAGCAATCGCAGGATCAAAAGACTCAACGTGAATGTAAGTCAGTTCAGGAAAGGCATTGCCGAACCATTCACCGTAGTTCGGTCTAGAAGCGTCACAAAGCACGACGCGAGCATTAGGCAGCTGAAGTTGAATAGAGTGCAGCGTTGCTACCGTTTGAATCAGACGTTCAGAAGCAACAAAGACGCTACGAATACTTCCGTTTTCTGTCCGAACACCATGTTCGGGCATAATCACGGATGTGATCAGAACAACAGTTTCCACGTGTATTTCCTGATAGCTAAAAAAAAAAGCGGACTGTTTTACCAGCCCGCCATTATAGCAATCAGAAAACCTTCAAGAAGCATCTTTTGGTTTCCCAAAAAACGCTTCTGTCACATAACTCAATCCCATGACTGCACCAAACGTAACACCAAAAGTCATCACTAGCTGTACCGCGGTCTTTTCGCCAATTAGGCCCCAAATACCAAGCACAGCCATAACAGCAGCAAGTAGCACAAGTAACGCTAACATGCTGCCAAAAACTTTACGGTAGATCACTGTGCCCTTCCTAGTAAACTTCTTCCAGTTGGTGAGTTTTGAAATGTGTTTCTTGCTTGTCCGAAAGCGTTACCAGTAGCAGTACCGATGTCAGTCATACCTTGCTGAACATCTCTTGCCGTGCTCCGAACGTCTCTTGCCGCGTTGTTGACCATGTTTCTTGCTTGCCCGTAACCGGTACCAACAGTATCCCCTAGGCCAGCCATAGTGTTGTTCACACCCTGCACGCCTTGCTGAATAGCGTTGCCTACGCCCTGCACACCTTGCTGGATACCTTTTCCTGTGGCTGAATTGCTAAACGAATTATAGGCCGAATTAGCAGCGCCACCGAGATCAGACATGACTTGACCCGCGCCTTGTCGTAAATTTTTCATCATCGGATTAATTGCGTTTCTCGCGTGTCCATAAGCAGTACCAATGGCGTCACCTACGTAACCTGCACCGTCTTCTAGCTTCTTAGCTAGATAGCTAAGAAAAGCTCGCTTCTCAAAAGCATACTGCGAAAGTAACGCAGCATATTTGATTCGTACATCTCGACTCGCATTTACTGCTGCTGCCTTTTGCAAACCTGCAAAATTGTAGGTAGCTAATTCTTGTCGCAGCACATACATGTTTAGTGCATGTCTGGCCAGTTTGATCCTCAAATTTCTCTCAGCACTTTCCTTGTAGAATTGCTTTTCAAGCAAAACACGGATCTGTACTTGTTTTTCTGTGCCGTTATTCATAATACGTCCTTGTTGGTTGCAAACCAAATTACTGAAGAAGGTTTTCGACAAAATTACCAATCATCCGACAACGATCTGGCGCATTAGCAAAATGCACAATCCAGGCATCGGATAACCCAGCTTCAAATGCTCCTGGATTGTGTAAATTGAACCACCATTGCCAGTTTGCACGTGAATCTAAGTAACCAAGCGTTAATCCTGATTTTACTGCATCCTGTATGCGATATTCTAGCCAAATTTGTTCAGAACAGTGAGATGTTCCAATATTTACAGTTGGCCGATCCCAAATATGTCTCGCGCTGTGCCTTGTGAGTACAATTCCGGAATTTAAGCAAGTTTCTGGGTTTGGCAGCTGCACCTGTGCTAGTTTGGAGACCGTATTGCGTTCTTCGACTAACCAGCGTTTATCTGCTAGTTTTGACCAGTCGTTATGGCAAACAATGTCTTCTGTGTGTAGTTCAAAGAGGTTAGGACAATGCTCCATAATTACCGCATCAGCATCTACAAACAAAACTTCTTCGTATTGCTCGGCAAAATGCCGAACACGAAACTTTTCCATTGGGCCCCAAGCTTCTGTGCTGTTATCTAAGTCAATAAAATCCGCATTTACGCGTTCGCAGTACGCCTGCATAAATGGTCGAGTAAGTAAAAACATACCTTGGTAATTAGGGCCTGTAGCTACAGTTACTACTGCGCGATTACGACCCGACTTAGGTCGTTTGTTTCCCCAAACAAAGTAAGCTCTTATCATCGCTAGCTTAGCTGGACTTAGTTTCGTAAGCTCTTCAAAATTAGCAGCTAACTGGTGCTCACAATACACACCCCAGTCTGCCAAAACTTTTTTCTTGGCTTTTGAAAAGAATTCCATGTCGAAACCCCAAGGCCACATAGGGTCTTTTGTTGGTCTGTTTTCCCAAGTAATTTCAGCTTCTTGATAGTCTTTGACTGAAATCACAAAACAACCAAAACCTGTTCCAGCAACTTCTTCAACTCCAACACCTGCTTTATCTGAAACCGTTTCATGCAGATCTCGCCAAAGTATCCACTTGTTTGATTTACGTACGTTGTAAACGCCAGACACAACAAGCACATCTTTAGATAATGACGCTACAAGCTTTTTGTAAGCGTTCAAAGGTGGGACAACGTCGTCTTCCACAACAAACAGCACTTCACCTTCAAGTACTGTTTTGGCGTGGTTGTAAATAGCAATCATGACTTGATTGACTTCTTCAAAGTTGTGTAACCGATGTCGGTCGGCTAACGACTTTTTGTCTGAAAACGTTTGAGCTTCGTAGACTACGTTAGGATAGTCACAAGCCTTAACCCAGGCCTGAATCAGTTCTCCAAACTCAGATGAGCCACTAGTATCAAGCAAATAAAGTTTGCAATTAGCTTTGTCGATGTCTTGCTGATTTAAGAAGTTAGCAAGCGAAGCCCAGCAACTAGTACGACCAGACAGCGGTATAAACAAAGTCACATCAATTGCACCATCGCTCACTTTAAGTACCCTTAAACAACGTCAAAAGAAAAACAGTAGGCCCGAGAGACTTAACTCGAATCGAGACTTTAACTCTCGAGCCTACTGTTCAATTTACAACTAGCAACGCAACTTGCGATTGACTAGCCTTCTGAGTCCGTCTCGGTTTCTTCACCGACAATTGACAGCCCGATTTCACCAGGAGCAGGAGGCGCAACAACATCCTTGAGTTCAAACGCTGCCAAGCTAGGCTCAGAGCGATTGCCTGCGTCATCAATGTCAACCAAGGCTACCGAAATTTCGGAATCTTGATCTCCCTTGAGAGTCTCGGACGATGTCGCGTCAGCCGAAAGCTCAATGACATCTTGGCTACCGTCGCCAAAGTTAACCGTTAGTTCGCGACGAACAACGTCCGGCGCGGACTTGGGTGGGAGTACCACCTGAAAAAGAATTTTGTCTGCCATAGGATCTTCTCCTGTAATTGAGATACGCAACAAACCGGGGTTACTGCATCGCAACAAAATGTCACGAAGCACTGCATCAATTGTGTCAAAACGTAGTAGTAACTCACGCTTTGACGAGTCTTGGTTAGCAAGAATTTTTTCTTGGTTTGCCAAGATCTGGTTAAGCTTTCGCTGATTAAAAAACTCCCACATAACGGCTTTCCTTATGGTCATAATTTAACCGCGAATCGCGGTCGCTCCCAGCAAGTATACTTGTATCTTCCGGGAACGAGCCCGACCGAGATACAGATCACCTGCCTTTCTGGGTTGATGTTTCCATAGCAATTCTCCTCCGTCCGTGAAGAGGCTACGACTGCCGAATTAACAGCATCATCTAATATAGCAGGACATACCAAAACAAGTCTAGTCTGGCTGTCTCGTACATGCTCGTGAAAAAGCAAGCTGCATTGACTCGTTTCTCAGCTTTCCGCGTTCAAGTACTACATTTTCTGCTTCAAAATTCCCTGTTGGATAATGTAACACTTCGCCAACTAGTTTTGTTAGATTTCCGCTAATTTTCAAATGACTACTAAACGGAGTGCGATCGTGACCCAATCGCCACAAGAGTTCAAGCTTAGTGTTAGCGCCAAATGGCAAACTCTCATCAAACCGCAAATCGCTATCGTCTCGAAAGATTAATTGCGGTTCACTACATTCAGCCGCACCTAAGCGACGAAAAGGAATACTCAAATAACGGTACTCATCGCGTTGAATCTCTTCCAAGATAGGTTGAATTCCTTGCAGCTCAAAAAAACAGTCTCCATCTAATACGGCTGTATACCTTGTAAGTTTTGAACCTATCTCAATCGCCACATTTCTTGCTTTGTTTATACCAATACCATGTACTTTGAAATCTTCCAGTGTAGTAGGACAAACTGCGGGAAAAGGAATCTCTACGTAAGGAGCGTTGTACTGATTCAAAAGCTTACGAATTCTCGTCGAGTACTCGACATCAAAAATGCGGTTAAGAATGTAAAACTTGAATACGCCTGGAAAGTCTGGTTCGGTTTTCAGGACAGACTGTAAAAACTCTTCTCGTTTACCAAGGATATCTCGCGGAGGATTTTCGTTACCAATAATGCGTATCAGCGTCAGTATGTTTTTTACTACGCCTTTTCCTTTTGCTGTCTCAGCGGTGGCTTGAAATGGTTTTGACTGAGGTTGAGTAGAAACTGTTAAAGGTACTGGTTTTGCGGATAAAGTAGGCTCTCGCAGTTTGTTTTTTACTGCTCTTGTTGTTGCAGTTTCTTCGCATCGACCAACCCAAGGTGGTTCTATCAACTGCCTTTCAAGCTCTGTCTTAACGTATTGAAATAAATGTGCGTTTTCTGCTGGATCCCGCCAACAAGCAAAACCGGCTGTCATCATAAAATAAATCTGCATTCGGTAACTGTTAGGTTGAGGATTACGCCAGCCTGTATCGCCGTGAACCATTCCTTCCGTGAACATAACCATGTCACCAGGATTCAGAGTAGGTACCACAATAGATGGATGATCAAACTTACTTTGGTAGATTTGTTCAAACACTTGCAGACCAGACCTAGGCTCTACTGACTTATGACTGCCGGGTACATAACAAAATCCACCTGTACTTGGACTCTGACCCTCTAAACAAAATCCGAAATTTAAGCGACCGGTAATAACTCTAGAAGATCGCCCACTAGGATTACCGTAAAAGCAAGCGTGCTGGTTAGATTGCGGCCCTCCGTGTAACTGTGCAATTGTTTTTTCGTTAGACATCAGCCCAAATGCGTGATCAAATCGAAAATGTTCTCCCGCTAAATCATTTGCTAGCTCAAGCAGTACAGGTTGTGTTAGCATTTCCCAAAAAATGCGCCCTAAGTGCATGACAGGAAATTTCCACGGAACATTGTTTGGCCAGTTGTTGTGGATCAACTTTTTAGCTTCATCAATTTGTGCTGCTGTAAGTACCTGCGGAATAATTGCAACACCGGTGCACTCGAAACTGTAAGCATGAACCGGATCCATAACTAACTACTTTCATTATCTCAACTACGGATAAAGCACACACAAACGATTGCCAACTAAACGACGTTTATGTTGAGAGTACCAGCCAGCTTTAAGTGCAGCTTCAACTCCTTGCTTAACGCCTTCAAAAGCCTCAGTGTAATCGTCGAGCACAACAATTGCAGCAGGCCACAATTCCCTGATCGTTTGAAGTCGCACAAGAACAGCGTTGTACTCATGATGGTCATCAATCAAGATCAACGTAGGCTGCAACAAAAACTTGTCTTTCAATTCGTACAGTGTTTGACGGCTAATTTGCCCTTGAAACATCCGAATTCGATTTTTCCACTGAAACGTATTGTTTTGAAAATGCTGAAGCGCAGTACCTATACCTTGCCAGTAATCTGTTGGTATCTCTTTTTTTGGTATACGCATTCTCGTTTCGTACGCGTTTATGGGCTCGTAATTTATTTGGTCTCTTGTAAGCGTCCAGTTGTCTACGCAGACTACTTGAAGATCTGAACGACAAAGTAGCGCTGACGTAGTGCTTCCTGCGCCGAGAAAAGAGCCGAGCTCCATGTAAACACTACCAGGTTGTAGTCTTCGCAATTCTTCCTGCAAAGCGTGCGAGGCTTCAAGCGTCCACCAGTAACACGGCGAACGTCCGATAGCGTGTTTGTTTTCCGGATAATAGACCTGCTGCACTTATTACTCGCTTTCTGTAAACAAGTTACCTGCCTTGCATTTCTCAAAATCAGTTTCGTAACCAAACTTCTCAAAGTCATCGCCCCACAAATCCTGCACAAGCTCGAGACAAGCTGGACTTTGCTCGTAAAAGTAATCCCAAGTATATCGGTTTGGAGGGCCTGAATTGATTTTTGGAACAAGTACACCCTTAAGCTGCGGTATTTTAGCTAAGTCTTGCTCAAACTTTTCCTGCCTTACAACAAAATCAACAGGTTTTAGCATTTGCTCAGTATGCCAGGAACAACGCCAGTTTGTGTAAAACGTGTTTTGAAGAAACGGTAACCGCAAAAAACTCTCGAAGCTAGGCAATCCGTTTTTGTAGGTTTGCCGCCAAGCGTTAGTCAGCCTGTCTACAGGACGGCAAATTGCATGATAGCAACTAAATCTCCAAAGACTTACCGCTCGCGAATAGGGATGTCGCACTGTAATAAACAATGTGTAACAACCAAAATGCGCCTGCCAAACTGCATCGTGAGGTGTATCTCCTCTAGAAACGCCTCTCGCATTAAACGGCGACTGGACAAGAACTGCCGCCATGCTATTTGAGCCGGTACGCGGTGGATGCAGATAAACAAGTTTAGCGTCGTCACTTACGTACATAATTTTCCTCCTGGAAGTACTGTCGTAACAACGTACTTGATACACCTTGTGTATAAGGTACATACAGCAAAGTAATGTTGTTGTCGTCGAGCCAAGTTTGTGTAAAGTTCATTTGAGCATAGTAGTCTTTAGTTGCCCAGTCTGAACCAATTACAATAAAATCAGGTCGTACAGACAAGATTGTTGGCTTAGAATCTTCACCGTCAACATTAGGAATAACGTCATCAACATAGCGACAAGCTCGCAACACAATCTCTCGCTGTTGAAAGTTCCAGATAGGAACTTGTTTCTTATACCGAGCCACAAATTCATCAGTATTCAATGCGACAACGACACGATCGCCTATCTTCTTGCACTGAGCAAGTAGATTAACATGCCCAGGATGAAACAAATCAAAAGTACCACCGGTGTACACCGTTTTCATAACTCAATATTACCTACCTTGTCTCCGCCGTAATTGCTCTTGAACTTGACTAAATCAATTTGAGACCAGTACTCTCGTTTACGTCCTTTTGTTCCTAAAGTAAAGTCGTCTGAAGCTGCGTGATCTAGTACTGGGTGTCCACACAAACCTGCTTTTGCTCCTTTGAAAAATTGGCCTTCTTCTCTTACGATTTTGCGCTTTAGTTCAACTAAATTTTGTTCGTATCCACGGTAACTATTGAGTTGTGCTTGTCGTTCAATCAAATGATCTGTCCGGCACAATCCCATATTGTTTTGCCCGTAAATAACTAACGGCATGAATTCACCGATTTTCAAAAGCAAATCGAGTTTATTACGAAACTCTAAACCAGCTTCGCAGGTGTCGTGCATAAGAAACCAGTAGCGATCTGGTTCAGGAAAATAATCAAGAATTGCAAGAGGCGCGGTAAACTCAAAAGCGCGAATCGGCACACGATAAGCCTGAATACCGTAATTGGTTATCAAAGGTCCAAATTCAGCTGTTTCATCGCCGACAAAAAACCAAATCAAGTCTGGATCGTAGCCAAGCCGAAGCAGGCTAGGCACAATTACAGGAAGCGTGTGGCGGTAAAAATCACGATTACTGCTAATTGCAAAATTAACGCTCATAGTTACCTTTCTAAGTGTAAGAGGGTGAGCTGGGTAGTTGCACCTGGTGTCGGTCAGTCCAGGACCTTACCTCAGGCGAGACATGTCGTCTGCTTCGACAGAGGCCTCAGGTTCTGCGTGGGGGAGAAGGAAACTCCGGAGTTCTGAAACTCCCTTTATCCACTGCAACAACTACCCGAAACGTTGATAGCGAGGATTTTCTCCGGCAACGTTCTGACACAATCCCTTGCGTCCTACTACTAACGGTGGTTAGGGAAGGCGAGTTCACCCACCTCGCGGTTAATAGCTACTTTTTCACCATGCAGATTGTACCAAATTATTGGTAAGCTGCTTGCTGCTGCTGCTGTTGTTGAATAATGTTTCCTTGTTGTTGTGGCGCAGTGCCTTGCGTCGGATCCTCAATAAACTGCTGTACACGGCCGTCTTCATTTGCTTTTTGCTGTGCCGCTTGCTGTGCGGCTACTGAAGCTTGTGGTGAGCCGTTATAAGCCTCCATCAGCTTCGGAATATGCGGATTTTGCATCAACATATAAGCCAAAGGCAAACCAATACCGCCGAGAGCTGCACCACTGCCACCACCAAGACCATAACCAAGTGCAGCACCTCCGCCACCAAGCAACAACGGAATCAACCAATTCTGATTCTGGCTAAAAAACTGACCAGCCTGGCCACCAAGACCGCCGAGCAAGTTACTAAGACTAAAGTTGCCTTGTGCGTCAGTAAACTGACCCATCATATTGTTAGCTCGCTGAGAAGCGTCTTGCACGCCTTGCACAGCTTGACTGCCTTGTGCAAGTAGGTTGTCTAGCTCACCAAGACGTTGCTGCACTGCTGGGTTTTGAAATGCAGCATCTGCCAGTGCTTTTTCATCTGGCTTCATACCAGCCAGGCCGCGCTCAATAGCTCCAGGCAACTGCATTCCACCGTATCCAATACCACCAAGAGCTGCACCAGCACCGATAGTACCTAGGTTCCTTCTAGCAATACCGGGAGCTGCGGCAATGCCGCGACCAGCAGCTCCCAACGGATACTTTGCAAGATACAAAGGATCCATGTGTTGCACTATTGGAGTAGTATTTATTTTCGTACCTGGAATTCTTCCGGGCAAAAGACCAGCAAGCTGACCATAGCGTGCAAATTCTGACGGATTTACATCATAACCTAAAGCGTTTGCACCCATACCCATGGTGTAACCAGCACCTGCACCACCCATGGCACGACGCTGGATATCTTGAATTGTTCTACCTGCATTAGGTGCAAACCTGCCAAGTGTGCCTCCTGTCAAAGCACCAACTCCCATGCTGCTCAACACGCCAGTCAAAGAAGGGTCTTCAGACATTAAGCCTGTATGCGGATTAAATGCACCCGTTCCTGCCCCTGTTAATGCTTGTTGTGCAATAGGACTGTTTTTGACAGCGCTTGCAGTGTTACTTACTGCTTGTCCTGCTCGCGCTAACGGACTAACAGCTTTCTGAGCTACAGGCGCTGCTTTTTGTACTACATTTGCAGCGTCATCTGCCATAGGTGCTACTGCTTTTGCAGCAGGCGCAAAGTAACGGCCAGCTGCACCTAAACCCTTCTGTAAATACGGCAAGGCTCTTGTGGCTACTTGCAAAAAAGCAATCTTTTCAATTCCGGAATTTAGTTCGCTGGCTACTTTTTTGCCAAAGCGATCGCTGGCAAGTTTTACTGCCTGCCGAATTTCCTGCTCACCCATGCCAGCCTGAATTAGTCGACCAAAAAAGTTAGCCTGAAAACTGTTGAGCCCAGCCTTCTTCATGTACGCATCCAAGCTTTTGAAAGCGTCTTCACCTTTAGCGTCGGCCGCAGGATCAATCTTGTACTTCTTGTGACCTTCACCAGCCGCAGATGGATCCATGTTACAGCCAGACATTGCACGCTTGGCCATGGCTTGCTGAATACCGCCAGCGTCAGCTGATGTCGCATGCACAGGTTGTGTCTTGGACAGCGGATTTGGATTTGTTGGAAGCGTGCTTCCCGCGGGAAACGAAGCAGCATATTGATTGTTCATGAGCGGCATGGGCATGAAACCACGCTGAGATGGTGTATTAAACATAGACGCCTCCTTGGCCTTTGAAGTGTGAGCAGTATTATCGTGCAACAAGGCGTTGCAAAGCAATTTGAGCTGCGGACTTTTCTTCGTCATCAGCTTGATCTTTCTGACTGCGAAGCATCCACAAGTGCTTTTCTAGCTTGTGGGTCATGTCTTGCAGCATATTGCTAGTAACAGGATCTGAGTCGGTGCTTTTGATCGCTTTGTTGAACATGTCGCACAAGCTTTTCAGCCTGGTTGTCAGCTCGTTAACAATTAAAGGCGGGCTCATGAACTTTAGCGGGAGCGCCGCCATCGCCGTTTGAGCTGCCATTTCTTCCACCAGACCAGAAGCTGGGTGACCCAACGCAACCATCCTTTCGGCAATGTCATCGCTTGTCTCCACAAGAGTACCGTAAACTTCATCCAAAAAGTCATGCAGCGGCTTGAACATGGTGCCTCGAGCATTCCAATGACAATGCTTAAACAACAGGCTCAGGTCGATGCAGTTAAAAACCAGATTTTGTAGCGTGTCTTGCATGCCGTCAGCTGCTTGTTTCATTGGACTACCTTCTTCTCTTAAAACGTCACGAAACTGCTCGTTGAGCTTCTCCTTGCGAGCAGCCAGCGCTTCAAGGATTTCGTCACCTGTACGTTGCCGCTTAGCTCCCAAAAGTCTCATTATAAGCGATGGGTCTTGACTTTCCGAGATGTATCTACGCACTGCTACGTTTTTTAGATCTTCTGGTAGCCCAGTATGACTGTCAAAGCGCAAACCACGGCCGCGAGCCTGACTAGAACGGCTTTCATGCCAGTGCGGATCAAGCAACTGGATCAAGTTCGTGCCTTTAGTACTAATGCCTTCTGCCCCAGCAGGACCAAGCAGCAAAGCTCTGAGCTTACCTTCGTTATAATCTTGCAGAGCTTGTCGTCGTGCCTGTACTGGCATGCTGCCGTGGAACATGCCATAAGGTATCTTGTCTCGCTTGAGTGCCGCAGCATAAGGCTGGAGCCCTGCATCAATGTAGTTGGAGTAGATAATTGCTTTCTTACGCGGATCAGTTTCAAGCTCTGCTTTGAGATCAGTCATGGCTTGCTGAAGCTTGCCAGACTCCTCAAACGCGTTTAGTGGATTCTTGTCTGCCCTGAACGGCATCGTAGAAAGACTGGACTGCCGAAGACCTGTCAAAAAAGAGTTCAAACTAGCAAGTTCCTGCCTTGTTAGCGGAAACTCTTGGTCTAGCTTCCAGGCCCAACCTAGCGGAATTTTTGATCGAATGGCTTTCTGTATGCGTTTCTGGTCTTTAGACAGTGGTACACGCACTGTTTGCTCGTCAACGTTTACACCTTCAGGTGTCTTGCTAGGCTGATAATCTACCTTGCCTTTGAGTAACTCGCGCAGCTTGGGCTCGTTTTTGAGCACACCTTCTTCACCTACGCCTTGGCCGGTAATGCGACTAAGCCAAGATGGGTAGACTTTCTTGTAACCAACAAACTGTTGCTCAAAGGTTTCAGGGCTTATTTGCTTGTTGTGCAGCAGGCTTAGCAAACCAGCCAAGTCGCTTGGTGCATTAGTTACAGGCGTACCTGTAAGCAGCATCACGTTCTTGGCTTTTTGTGCTGCTTTGGCTGCGGCTCGAGAACTAGCAGTGTTTGGATTACGAAGTCTGTGTGCTTCGTCAAATATCAGCGTTTCGGTGTCTGGAGCTGGCTCTTTGCCCATACCAAGTCCGGTATAGCTTAATACCTCAGGCTGAGAGCCTTCTGTAAACTTCTCAATCTCTTTCTCATAGTTTGGCCTGAGTGACGCAGGAGCCACAGCAGCATAAGGCCCACCAGCGGCTTCAGCTGCTGCCAGACTGGATAAGCTCTTACCGGAACCAAGTCCATGGTAAAGTAACAGCCGGTTATCTCCCTCCTGCAAGCGCTGTTTGACGCGCTCTTGATGCTCTTGAAGCTGTACGTCTGGCTTGAGCGCGGCTTGCTTGGCCAGTTCCGTAATTTGGGAAGCTACCATGGAATTCTGCTTACCAGCAAAGCTAAAGAAACCGCCACACAAAGCAGTCCAAGCCAGCCCAGAATTTTGATCGGTGACTTAGTGTGCTTCAAAGAAGCTAGAAACATCAAGTCAGTCACTACTGTCCACATAGCAAACAGCAGCGTTAGCAGTGGCCAGTTAAACCAAGCCAAAGCCAAAGTGCTCAAAGGCAAGCCAATGAGCACCAAGACAACAATGCTGACCAAGAATGCTAGGCTTTCCATAATTTAGCAGTTCCATTTTCGCAAAGATTTGTTGATACGACTGTCTGGATCGTTTGCCGTTTCTTTACTGGTAAGCTTGCTCTTCATGCCGCCCATCCTGGCGCAAAAGCTGGCTTTGCGCCCTGCACGCTCGCCTTTGGGATTGCTTTCAGTAACTGGCGGCTTGATGTCGTGACCCTGTGCTTTGAGGCTGGCACGGCCTTTAGCGTTAAGCCCGCCTGAATCGCTCTGGCCTTCTTCGCGGGTCCAAGCACCTTCAGCTTGCTTAACTGCCAGTCGAGCCATTTTTTGAATTGGCGAATTGTCGTCAAAGCCACATTCACCGTCAGGCTTACCGCAACCACAGCTACACGCTTCAGCTCCTGCTTTCAAACTACCAAGACCGCCAGAAGCTGCGCCGGAAAGCATACCTGTCAATACGTTCATTAATCGACTTTTATCTTTTCCAGTTTCAGGATTTACGCCAGGGTTTTCAGCTAATCCTTTCAAGCCACCAAAAGCGCTACCTAAAACCAAGCTAGGAACGGCATTCATTGCCAATTGCGCTATAGCGTTTGCTTTCTTTTCTTCCTTTGGTTTACGCTCAAATTTCTCTTTCTTCTCAGCCTCAGGTTTAGCTTCGTTAGTCGCTTCAGACTCATCATTTTCAAACAGCTCAGGGTAGCTGGCCCGCATCGCATCTAACTTGGTGCGACCACGAAGCCGGTCATAGAGCACCTCAGGCAAACCACGGGGAAAGTTGCGGGTAATGCCGCTTTTGCGAGGATGGTTCCATCGCAAGCCGATATAGGGGCTAATGCCGTAATCAGAGTTGACAGAAGGAGTAACGCCCATCGAAAAGCCTTTCCGGGGGCCACCAATGTCGATACCAGCCAACGGTATGGGCAACGTGCCTAGCAGATTGGTGTAGCCAAGCTCGCCACCAATGCCGCGACCTTTAGGATGCAGGCCCAAACTACCGCCGCCCCAAGCTAAAAACGCCTGCTTAATGTGCTGGTCGATGTTTGCTTGCTTCACTTTACTTTTTTTTTTCTTACCTGAACCGGCCGGTCGACAGCTGTCTTCACTGTAAGGTGCCTTGCCGGGTACAGGCTCATAACCTTTCCAGCAACGGGCTTGCTTAACTGCTTCCCGGGCAAGTAAAGCTACATCGCTTATGGAGAACGCCTCTTTTTCTTCCATTTTTGATCTACGCTCAAACGTTTGAGGTTTGCTTTCAGTCGGACTGGCAAGCTGCGTTTTGATGTTCTGACCGTAACCATGAAGTAAAGATGCGGGCGGGCCTACATAAGGTAGGTTACCAAGCGTATAAAGGGCACTGCGAGCGCCACGCTGCTCAGGAATTGTTCGTTCACCTCGCATTGCTTTGACAGCTTCAACCTGTCCAGTGCGGTGCGGTCCACGCAAAGGCAACAGAAAAGCAGACAAAGCTGACAGCTTAGGATCTTTAGAATTAACTTTACCGGCCGCAGAATCTTCGTCATAAAAATGTCCGATTCGCTTCATTTCATTACGACGAACACGACCTGCATTTAACTTACCAGCTATTGCTCCAAGAAGCGCACCTGCACCGCCAAGTGTAGTAGGGGCTTCGCCGCTTGCTCTGCCTGTGAGGTAGTTTAAGCCTATACCAGCTCCTGTGCCTAATAACCCACCTAACCCTCCACCAACTAAAGAGTGACCAACAGTTTGCATATAAGGATGACGCACGCCAAAAGTAGTCTTTTCACCAATAGCATCAGCCATGGCCTGAGTTCGACCCGCACGTTCTCCACCCCAATGTACTGGAGCTAGGTAATCAGCTAACGCTCCGCCCACGCTGTTCATGTCCACAATCTTCTTAGAAGGCGAATCTTTCTTTTTAGGCTTGTCTTCGTCTTCGGCCGCTTGCTTGACTGAAACCAAGAGTTGAGCGGCTTGGCGATGCAGCATGTTCAACGCGTCGCTGGCTTCTTTCTCTTTGACCTTCTCTGGCAGCTTTTTACCGCGGCTGGAATCATTCCATTCGTCGACATCTACACCCTGTGACTCAAGTTCTTTGCGGTTAGCGTTGAAATACTTGCGCTGAGCGTCTGACTTATATGGCATGACATACGTCCTTGTGTTGCTGAGGTTATGGGTCAATTCGTTATTGTGGTATTAGTCCTTATCAAACTCAAGGGTAATACCGTTGGTAAGAAATTCAAAGATCAAATAAGTCGATCCACATTGTGTGCAAACGGGCCGATGCAGTCTACAGCTTTTCCTGCCCAGCTCTAACTCTAGATCAAAGCAGTGACCAAGCATTCCGTATCGCTCAGCATACTTGGTAAATGTGAATCGACTCGCAAAGTGCAAGTTTAACTCTAGCCTGGCAAATTCCGGATTTTGAACAAAATGCCATTTTGTTGCCCTCAACGGACGCAGTTTTGGATCGCCTAAATCCTTAGCGATTAAGACGTTACGTCTGCTTTGTGCTTTAAGCATCGTATAGGGATCAACTGGCTTGGATGGGTTCATGCGTGTAAAAGATGCTGTAGATGCTCCAGTAATCCAAACTCAACAAAATGTTTTTATGGCTTTTTTTCATTACCGGCGTAGTAAGCGCTTTCTCAACCGACCACTTTAGCTTAACCAAGCGAAACCATAATGTGTCTTGGTTTATACCCTGAGTCCTAGCCCATTGGCAGAGATTTTTGGTCACGCCATTCCAAGTTATTTTATGGTTAGTTCGTCTGTTGTTTGCTTGCTCTTCTTTAGTAGCCCAGCGACAGTTTCCTGGCTCGTAATGCCCCTTATTATCTATTCTGTCTACTTCAAGTTCTGGCGAAGGCGGAAAACCCATGTCTTCGATAAAATTTCTTAAACCGTATACTGGATCTAACCAACGATCACACACTTTAATTGGTTTTTCTCGTCCGCCATACCGGTGATAATTCACATGTTTCTTGTCGTAACAGCGACGAATTATTCCCAAACGCCTAAGCGCCATTAGGCGTACCATAGGATCAGGATGCTTTAGACCTGCTTTCCAACCAGTTGTAACTTGTGCGCAAGGCATACAACTTTTACTCTTGCCGCAGCGCAACTCCGTCAAACGAATTTTTTTTATTGTACCGCAAACACATTGGCAAGGTACATATGATGCAGTTTTATCCCCAATGCGTTTAATAAACGCAGGCCCGATCGTAGTCCACTTGCCATACGTTGTTGGAACAAAGTTCTCTTCAGTCATCATTAGCCTTTCCATAAGGTAACATTTTAGGACCCCAGGGATTAGTACGTTCCAATCCCTGTTCTTCCTCAGAGTAATAAGTCACATTCACAATCATTTTTCGCTTCTTGGCTTCTTCATTTGCCCAGTCAATCAAATGCGCACTGTTGAGCCCGCACTGGAGTTGTTCCCCCTTCTCATCCTCAATGCGATATCCTGCGCCGTAACAAATTACCGCCTTCCAATTAGCTGCTGGAGGTGTTTTGTCTTCGCACACAATCATGAATATCGCCAAAAGAGCAATGAGACGTGGAACCATGATTCACCTAACTAGAAGCTTTGATGCTCGGTATCGGCCCAACGTAGCAGTACCAACCAGGTAACTGCTCCTTGTCAGGCACCTTCAAAGAAACAGAAATAAGCTCAGGCTCAGTTGTTTTACAGTTACCACCATAAGCCCATACACCCGCATACTCCACTGTCAGCCACTCCCACTCAAAGTAGTCGCGGTTATAATGGTTTCTGTGGTGTTCTCTATGCACACGCTCCAGTTGCTGCAAAGCATCGTCAAGATCTCGCTTAACCGCTTTACCTTGAGCTCTGATCTGCGCTACCGAATGTGGCTTCTTTTGTGGACCAATATTGTCACTCATGCTTAGGTTCCTTCGGTTGAAACTGTCCGCGGCCAAAAGTCAGGTTGTTTACTGCACGAATGTCTCGATTCGTAAACTCCCAAATCTCACCGGTGGCTTTGACAATGCAAGTAAAGACTTTCTCAGTCTCTACACCATACTCCGTAACCAACCACACAGTGGCTCTGCCTTTCGGCGTTTCAACTTCCAAACAATTTTGAGGCTCATAAATTATCATTGGGTTTACTTCCTTGCTTAAACTTCTTCTCCTGAGCTTCCCGCTCAGCTTTCTTTTGCTTCTGATGATGCAACGCTAGTCGGCGCAAAGGCCGACGTGCCTTTGGCTTTTTTTTAGTCATTGGTAACATTCAGGCTCATTGAGCAAATACACCTACATAGGCACGACCTGTACATCCGTGGTGATTCTTAAAGTCTATCACATTTCCTCGAAAAGCATGAAAAGATGAACTAATCCATTTGTCTAAAAGTTCCTGGGTAAGCATTTGCGGATGTCCTTCATGTGGCGGAATATCCACCCACTCAAAAATCCGAAATACAGAGCCAGCTCTTACACAGTTATGAATGATGCGCTCAGGATCTTCCGTATGCTGAAGGCAGTTGTATAGCCACACTTCGTCCCAGCCGGTTTCGTCTAAGTCTTCTCCTCGAGCTTGACGAACAGCAATGTTAGCCGAAGCATAACGGTCAACAGTCCACTGCGGATATTCTAACGGATCCCACACCAAACCAGCAGCAAGATTAGGTACTTTTAGCAGCATACTTACCGGACCACCACCGACGTCTAAAATCCGTAATTTAGGACGCGGTACAATTCGATAGTGCTCTATTGAAAGCCCCATACACCTGGCATAGACATAGTGCTTCTGCTCTTCATCAAACGTGTTACAACAGTTGCCCCAATAATTAGCTTCAAACGCAAATTCTTGTGACATACAAACCTAGCGTTTAGTTTGAGTGATAGAAATCGAATTGTCTGGATTAGCCATGTCGCCCGGGCGCTTTACCTGCGTGACAGGATCTGGGCTAATTCGGATACGTTGTCCGTTGGTTAACTGAACACCGTAGTTGTTGTCTACCGCGAAAACTTCCGTCGGCCGATTCTTCGCTAAATAGTCTTTCGCCCATCCGATAAAACCATCTGCGGGGTTGTAAAGACCCGCATGACTTTTCGTTTCAGCGCGATAAGCCGCTTCTAAAAACGAAATCAAGTCTGGAAGCTCACCTGAAGCGCCAGTTAACGTTGTGGAAAACATGTTAATTCTTTCCCTTGTTGTAATGGTTGAAAACAAAGTTACAGGACAAATAAGGCAATTTACCTTAGTCATTTACCCCCAAAAACTGGGCTAAACCGCTTGACAATTGGCTCTTGGAAATGTTGGCTTCCTTAGCCAGCTTCGCCAGTGTCGCAATTGGCGGCTTCAAATCAGAGATCATCGCATAAGCCTGCAAGCCTGGACTTGTACCAATGTAAATACCGCGGTGTACGACACTGTTAGTGCCGCCTTTGAGCGTGCGATTCATTTGAGTGAATCCTGCGTCAAAGAAATCCAAACTCAAATTATCAAGCACGTTTTGATCTCCCACAAACAAACAAGCACCTTTGCTACCCTGCTTCAGGTCAACTTCCGCAAGAACGTTGTTTGTAAGCTGATCTCGAATTGCCGCACTGATGTCCGCAGGGCTAGTGATATTCTGAAGACTTGCTGCACCCATAACACAAATGCCATGGTCAAGAAGTTGCGCTAGCTCAGAACGATCGAACGTAATCAGCGGGCTATGCACTGCTGCCAACTGATTAAACAAGTGGAACAAAGCACTAACCGTGCTATTCGCCACATTGTAAAGCTGCGTCATTCCTGGGCGGTAAAGCGTGTTGATACGCGCATTGTCAATCAAGATCAAAGGACTGACCTTGAGCTCTAGCAGCCTTTGAAACGCTGTAACCGCATTTCGGCATACCTGCTGACCTTCAGTGTAACTAGGAATAGAGGCAATCACGCCAACGCGTGGCGGACGGCCCTTAGATTCCATGTACTCTCTCGCAATCTGCACCAGACGGCCGCTAGTGCCAGAACCAGTGCCACCACCCAGCCCAACACAGATCAAACCATAATCAGGATCGTTGCCCCAGGAACGTTGTAGCAAGTCCCAAATCTCTTCCTCGTGACCATTAAGGCTTTGTTCAGCAAATCGAGCGTCCTTTGCTGCACCGCCAAGCTGGAGAGTATGACGCTGAATCTCTTCAGGCAAACCCTGGAAGTCACTTTCGGCAGTATTGAATAAGCCTACTCGGCGGTATCCAAGCTGGTAAAAGCTGGACGCCAACCGAGCGCCGCCCTGACCCGATCCCAAAAAGGCCAGGTTGAAGGCTACATCATAGTTGAAAGTATCTTTGATGATGACTTGCGTTGCTGCTTGTCGATGTGCAGATGGATCCAAAGCTGCGGCAACATTGCCAATGTTTACTGCTCCAGGCATCGGAATTGAAGGTGACGCCACGGCTACCGGTACAGGTGCGGCTACATTGACGGGAGTAGCGGACATGCCGCCAGAAGCTTTGCTCAATGAGTCATTCATCTGCTGTTCCACTGATTCGTTTGAGTTACTCATAACTGATCCTTCGACGGGTATTGGAAATGATTTTGGACCGTATTCGCCCGTCAGACGTATTCGATCCATGGTTTTAACCTGCCAAAACAGAGTCTAAAAAAAGATCAAGGTCCTCAAATTGCTTTTTGAAAATCTCTGCATTCGTAATTGTAAACACCTTTGGAAACAATTTCAGGTGTCGTCGATAGCGTTCTACATATACCTTGCGAATTGCTCTCAAGTAATTCTCAGGTGTTCTGCCGTAAGTCCATTTTACCAAAATGTTCAAATCGGCAATTTCGTCTGTTTGTATGTCAATGACAATGTCCGCAGCCACACGCCAAATGTCAAGGAACGGTGGTAATGCTGGAGCAGAAATAACAGTGTGAAACGGAAACTGCCGTATAAAATCAGCAGGACCTGGACAAGGTACATCGTAGTAAACAGGTAGCTTGTCAGAAAGTACTTCAACTCCTGCTGCATCGCAAATTGCTTTGATGATTGACTGGACTTCGTAGTTTTGCGCGTTGTGTTCAAACAACGATCTTCCGTAGTCTACGTCAATGTCTTGGTTTGGCCACTTAACAGCCCACCCTTTGCTTGCCAACCTTTTGTTGATGACGTTGGTAAACGCGCCAGGACTTCCAGCGACAATGATGTTTTTAAGATCGTGACTCAAAGCACAAACTCTTTCATGATGAATTGCTCAAAAGCTGCTTGTTTCTTTTTTAGCTGTTGAGCGATTGCCGTTTGCATTGTGATCAACTCAGTTTCACTCAACATGAGTACGTCGTCTAACTTATTGTAAACCTCGACCGCGTTTATTTCAGCCAGTGGAAATGGTTTTTCATGTAAACCACAAGGTATCAAATACCCTGTTTTTTTGTCTACGATGTGCCCTCCTACAGGAGGTATGTCGTGACAAATGATGGGAACCGTGGTTATTTGCAAATGCGATAGCAAAGAACCAAATTGGTGTCTGGTTGTTGCTAGGTATATCCAGTCGTGCTGCCTAGCTAGATGTAAGTAATCTGTGTAGTCAGGGTTATTTGCAAAAAATACTCGATCTTCTCGAATAAATTTCAAGCTGCGTACTTGGTCACGATATGGCGTCGGTAACGCACCCACAAATGCAAATGTAATTTTCAGGTGTGGGTGGTTTTGCAACAACAAATCAAAAAGGTCGAATAGTTCTAAGTCTACATCCAGAACAGTAGATCGATCAAAAAGCACTAAGAGACTGCGACTCTCTGGCTCTACAAATCCTTGCTTACATATTAGAGGTATTGCCGGAGAAACAAGATTTGCCCAGGTACGCTTTGTATCTATGTCCGGATATTTTGCATCCAGCCAAATTGCCATTTCTTGCGCTAAGCAGATAGTTCGCTTTGTGCTTTGAAAAAACTTCACATAGTTTGTTGACCAATTACACCAGTGTGGAAAAAAGAAGTTTTTGGTTTTTCGTTTCGGTCGATCGGCCATGACTAGCTTCGCGGCATCAAAAGCAAAAACATCAGGCGCAAACCAGCATAAATGCGTTGCATTATGCGCCCAGCGGTACAGGCTTTCTACGTTGCGAACCCGCCGCACTTTTTTATCCCAAACAGCATGAACACCCTGGTTAACTTTACCATTGGTCATGAAGTCTACGTCTAGACCGCAACGCACTAGCCAGTCAGCAAACTGAACAGCAGCCAAAGTTACTTCGTTTTTGGCGTAAGGCGCATAAATACCAACTTTAAGCATAGTACTCTCCTGAAAAAAGTAACCATGCTAATGTGGTATGAAATCAAAAAAACGAGAAGCGTCTCTTCGCCCTGGAATGATGCCGTAAGCTTGGTTCAATTTCCAAGCTACATAGTTGAAGCTAAGTTGATCTCTAAAGCTATGCTGTGCAATTTGTTCCCACCACAGGTCATTAAACTTTGCAACTTCTGCGCAGGTTTGTCGAAAAATACAAGCTGTTTCGACCATACCGTTATAAGCTGGATAATTCTCAGCTCGGTATTTAGCAATCTGTTTTTGCATGAGTTTTGGATTGTCTTTTTGATAGCTAATACAGGCTTGCATTTCTTGATAAATACAAGAACGATCTGGATGTTTGAAAGTAGCAAGAACGTACTTGGCCTCCAAAGGAGCAACAAGTTTTGCGTAAATTTCAACTGGTTTGATTTTTTGAGAGCCATCAATCCATACCGTTTGCTCTGCTTCTTGCGGCAAAAGGTGACTATTTACTTTGTGCCATCTCGCTGTACGTCGTTTGCATAATTCATGCTTCCACACAAGTGGACGAAGTTCCCAAGTAATTGCAGAGTTTGGATTGCGCCTAAATTCTGGTTTACTAACCATGTCAGTGTAGACTATGTAGCTCACATTAGGCTCCGCCACGCCTACTGAAGCTAGCAATGTCTGATTGATCTTATCGTAACTTCCTGTCACACAGCTGTAGACAATAAGCTTACTCATGTTTTGCGATACCAATTTCCACGTTTGTAACGATCTCCGCGAGACACAGCACGGTAATGAAAAACAAAGCTGGATAACGCGATAGCAGATCGCATACCTAACTTTGTCCACCGAGATTGTAACTCATCTTCGTTCAACGTCATTAACGGAGTGGGATTTCTACGTCCTTTTGCTGTGTGCGTATTTACTGGTCGATAGCAATGTCGCTCGTCATATCTACCTTTACGCCAACTGTCCGTATGCGCCATCTGGAAGAAGCCGTTAATCTTGCTTTCAACAACTTGCCCGAGCCGATTAGCGTGCAAGTAGCTAGCTATTTTTTCAAGCTCGTCAGGATTATCGTTAAGCAAATAATTAGGATAGTAGCGATCAACTTCCTGTTTGCCTTTTGCGGTTATACCTGGCGCATTAGACAACGGTCCAACTAAGTGATAACCATTATCCAACGCATGTAGTAAGCCTTCGTACCATTTTGGCGTAAACAACACATCGTTGTTTCCGGCAATCGCATAGTCTAACTTCAAATCAATTGCGCGACGTAAACCGGCATTCCAACTTCTGGTTAATCCGCCATGCTTCTCATAATGAATTAGGTGTAGTTCAGAATGCGGAAAATGCGAAAGCTCTGATTTAAGTTTGGTTTCGTAGCTTGTAGACCAACTTGACGAACCATCATCTACCACAATACCGACACCGTTTGGCGTAGTCTCAAAAAATGTTTCAAGAGATGCGATAGTGTAAGTATGTAGTTTTGCTGCGTCGTAAGTAGGACAAACAAAACCTATTTTGAGCATTACGATTACCCGCCACCAAATTGCTGTTGTTGCAGCATCGCTCCGCCTTGAGTTCGCATTTGACTGCGAATCTCGTCCATCTTTGCTCGAGTAATAGAGTGCAAAGTTGGATTGAACTGCTTGAGCTTGCGTAATTCTGAGTCTTTTACCCCTTCAGGCAAACCAAGCAATTCATTTGCCAGTTGTTCTGCTGCGGATTGCAAATCATTTGGTGTAACCATGGCGTTCGGGCCCATGGATTGAATGTAGTTAGATACTGGCGACTGCGATGGCATACCCGCAGCAGCTGGATCTCCGCCTGCTGGAGCACCACCAGCAGGTGCGCCACCCGCACCACCTGCCGCAGCATTTGGATCGCCGCCCGCAGGAGGAGCCATTGGATTAACACCCTTAGCAATTTGTTGAGCAAACCCAGCTTGCTCCATTTCTTCTTGTTGCCTTGCTTGCATTTCCTGTTGCTTACGAGCTTCGTCAGCAATACGTTTTTGTTCTGTTTCCCAGTCGTAGCCAATTGCAGCAAGACCAGAAGTACCTGAAAGCTGTTGACCCATCATGAGCTGCAAAGCAGACATTTGCTTCTGCATGTCGTCTGCGATGGTTACTCGCTTCAAATTGCAGTCTATCAATTCCCAGGACATGATACGACTGATAGCGTTAACCATCCATTGCAAGAGCATGTTTGCATCAGTGACTAATTGCCGGTGTGTGCTTTCAAACAGGCGCAAAGCAACAGGAGCAGCTTGAATAGCCAAACTTCCGTTGTAAAACTCAACTGGAGCGCCAGATTCATTCAATAATGTTTCGTACCCTTGCTGGATCATTTCAGTTGGTGCAAGCTGTTTTGCGTCACCGCCCAGCATTTGGTAATTCACCGGAAACGGCAGCATTTGCCAAGAAGCAGGATCACGACGTCTACGGTTAAGCATGCCTCGCACTTGAGATCTGAAATCACCTGCGGCGTAAATGCTCATTGGATCGTTTGTCGCGATACCGCCTGCACTTGTACCTCCACTAGTACCTGGCGTAATCAAGCGGAACGGAACAATGTAGTCCAGCGCAATGGCTTCGTTATATCTGCGAAGCACTTGTACATACCAGATTTGTCGGTAATTAACTATGCTTCTGGGAATACCCCATCCCATGTTACGAATACCGGCTAAAGTTGGCTCTTTCATATGAAAGAGCGCTTCTTTATTAAAACGAAACAACTTGTTATGTCGAATCGCCTCAAGAACTTGTTTACTAGCTCGCTCAAGGTGAAAGAGATTGCCTTCTTTAACCATTCGCTTGTAATACTCAGGAATGCGCCAAAGATAAGCGACTTCGTCTGTGTATGGATCGTGCAGTAGCTCAATCTCGTGCGGATTCCAACGCTTCAAGATTAAGTGATCTGACTCTTCTCGTGGTTTGTCAATTAACTGCCACGGACCACGCCAACCTGTTTTTGGACAAGTTGCGACAAACTCAAATTGATCGTTGAACTTGAAATCAAAATTGTAGTAAACAACTTTGAGAGGATACATGTCGCCAGTTTTAGGGCATTGCAGGTATCTGCGAAACGGAACAACAACGCTGGCAAATGCGTTGCCATAGCAGTTCTTGGTCAGCACGCCCTGGTCGATGACGAAGGTGTGCGTCTCCATCTCCTGGCAGCAGAACACCTCGTCGACCAGCCCGGTCTCGGTCACGCCTCGCACCGCCACGTAGCGGCCGTAGCTGCTTTCAGGGTTCCACTCGGCGCAGAAGTTGGCGCGGTGGTGCTCGAGCAGGAAGTCGTCGGGGGTCATGAACTGCTTGAGCAGTGTCATGAAGTGGATCGTGGTGTCGTAAATTCCAGAATTGGTGCGATTCTCGCCGTTGTACTTCCGCAGGTCGGTGATCCGGCGCTGGGCCCGGATCGGCCCAGCGGCCATTCCGATCCGCGGCAGCTGGGCCTCGATGGCCTCGAGGGTGGTCCGCGTGATCTGGGTCAGCAGGGCACAGCCGTGCTGGTCGACGGTGCCGTCGGCGGCTAGGAATCCGGACACGAAGCCGTACCAGTAGCTGGCGCTGGCGTCGTTGGCAGGCAGCTGCTTGTAGTGCGCTGGCAGGCCGTCGATCACCACCCGGTTCTGCTCGGGCTGTGATAGTGGCTTATAGCCGTGCCCCTCGAAGTAAGGCAGCAGCTGGCTGTCCTTGTCGCCATAGAAGCAGGCGCAGCTGACCAGGGGCCGCTCGGAGCCACCCGGGCGGCTGGGGCTGCGCTGATGCAGGTAGCCGTCGCCAAAGGTGAAACCGTGGCGCACGCCCTCGTGGTAATCGGCGTCCTTGGCGGGGCGGGGGGCCACCGTGCGCTGGATCCGGTACCGGGGCTTGAGGTCTTTGGTCGCGACCGTGACCTCCTTGCCCGAGCAGTTGAGCGCGATCCACTCGTGCTCGGGGGTGGCCAACACGGTGCGGCCATCGGAGAACTCGACCTGGAGCAGCTCCTGTCGGCCAAACGACTTGAAGGTCGCCGGGCGATACACGCCGTCTCGCGAGAGAACATCGACGGTCTGCCCGACCAGCTCGCGAAGTTTGAACACACCGTCCCGTGTGGTTGTCTTCACGTCTCCATGAAAACACAATCGGTCACGCATGACCTGCCCTAAGAAATTCAACGCATAAAGCTGTTCGTCTAGAAATTCTTTGTATTTCTTTTTTTCGTCGTCGCTGGCTTCGCCGCCTAACTCAATATCAGTCAAAAAGTAACTAACAATTCGTTCCATTGCCATGCGGTAGGTACCTTGTACCTGCCAGATATACTCTGACCACCATAGTGCCGACCGCATGGTGGTCGGCATCTGCGTTGTTGCGTAATCATTAAAAGGGTCAGCGAATGCAGACTCAGAATAAGTTGTACCTGCCCCTCGATTGAAAAAAGGGCTCGAGGTTCCGTAGAGTGACATTCACCAATCCTCCTTGACAATGCCGATGAATTACTGCTGCACGCTTGCGTTTTTGACGCAATCAATTGCTTCTTTCATCAGGTCTTTGTCAATCGCGTCTGCGGTTTTCGTATCTTCAGGGAATGTAAATTCAAGTTGCTTAGGCTGGCTAGGAATGAAGCTACTTGCTTGTTTGACTTTTTTGCAACCACAACCTTTTCCGCAAGAATTGGGAGTTTCGCTGCTGATTGCTCCGTTTTTTTCCATTGTCACGATTCATCTCCTTTGTGCAAAATCAAAATCACAACATCTAAACAGCCTAGCGACCAATGCAAACCAAGTGAAGAACAACTGTAAGTTTGCTTGAGTTTTGGTATTGAAACCACGATTCGTTCTTCACCCAAATTGGGTGGTAGGTACTGAAACCCGTCAACAAATCGAGTGTCATAAACTAAGGCAAGGCAAGACTGTCCGGCAATCACGGCATGATACCGAGCTGCCATTGTACCCATTCTAGACATCTCAAAATAGGTTTCATATTCCGGTCGAACCGCTTTCTCCCCCGACAAGAAAGGAATTTGCAGGCTAGCAAACTCATTAACTTTAGAAGTTTCTTCCACTAAAGGCTCTGCTCGCTTTTCTACTACGGGCATTGAAAGTTGATTAACTCGCTCAATTAAAGCGTTAATCAAATTCGTCTGTTGCGCCATTTGTTGGTCTCGCAACTGATTGTTTCGCGAATCAGCATATGTAGGTTCCCAATTAATCTGAGGCGGTGCTACTGGTGCAGAAAAGTATTGAGCTTTCAACTCTGCGGCTTTTTTGGCTTGTTCTGCAAGTAGACGATCAACTTCTTGCACTTGCGGTTGTTCCAGCATAGGGATAGCTGGCAGAGGCTGTAAGGGTATTGGCTTTTCAGAGGTAGGTTTAGTCGATTCTGACATAATTTTTTCCTTTACAGGTGCAAGTTCCGGTTGATTCAAGCGACGACTAAACTCACGATAAAAAGAAGACACATCGTTGACAACTGACGATTTGCTTGCAGCTGCGTTAAACGTACTTTTGTGTTTTGCAATTTCCGACAAATCCAATTCAAAACCACCGCCTGCTTCACCGGGATCAACAACCACTTTTTGCGGCTTATTATGATCAAACCCAAGTGATTCTCCTTCTTTGCCTGCTCTTGGAATCATTGTTCCAGGCATGCCTCTATTGGGGAAGTACTTAGTAGGGTCAGGTGTATCTGCTCGAATTCCTTGGTCTGCCATATGATTTCCTTTCGCTGATAGCTAAAAAAAAAGACTAGGCTTCGTCCGGCGCTAGGCCGTCATCGTCATCATCAAAATCAGGATCAGCTGAAAACTCATCATCTTCTACATAACCTGGAGTGTAATAGGTAGGAGTTTCTAAGAAGGCAGGATCACCCACCCAACCTTGCTCTTCAATTTCAATGTTGTTGTCGAGCAAAGACTGCTCAATCAGTTGAAACTGTTCCCCTGTCAATGCAACCATTTCGTTTGGTAAAAACAAACAACGATAACGTTTTCCTGCGTTAGTCGCTTGTACTTTACTAAACGGCAAGCGCACACCATAAAAAGCAACTAACGCAGTTTCTCTGCCTTCTGCCCGAGTCATAGCCGCTACTAATTCGTGTAACGTATCGAACTCATACGTCTTTGGAAATTCACCCTCAGCCATGTCACATAGGCACCAAACATGCTTGATTTCCTTCTGCCAACTAATCTCGTCCGCTTTAAGGTGATTTGCTCTGATAAGTTCTTGTACGTCGTCAGGCAAGCTACCCATAAGCTGCATGAACGCAACTCCGGAATCTTCTAAAGGTGGCTCGCTTGACTCAAGCTTATCAGCTAGACCTGGAACGGCCGTCTTAAAAGTTTCCCAAATAGCATTTCCTTTGCTTGAGCTACTCATGTGCTCCCCACTGCGTTTACGTAAGTCAAACACAGACCAACACCTTGATCACCCAACAACGTCAGAGTTCCAGGTACAGCTATGATGGCTTTTGACTCTCTGACCCATTCATTGATTTGATAATCTAGTTCTTCAATGTTTGCCGCAATGAATGAGCGAAAGAGCACAACCTGATCTGGTATCAAAAATTGCCTCAAAGAAGCTAGCGGAAATTCTGTAGGCCTGTTCATTGTTTCCCTTTCTGATCGCTGACTTTTTGCTGATACTCCTCATCCTGTGTCTGCATCAAAATTTCTTTATAACGCTCGAACGCTTTATCCTGATTCAACTTATCGTCCCAGAACAACAGTTGACCTGCTCGAACGTGGATCGGATCCGGCTTAAATTGAACCACACTTGGACAATGCGGTACAGCTTTTCTTGTGTCAAAAGCTATTTGCTTTGTGTTGGATAGTACAGCAAACACATTAATTGTCACTTTTGGATGTGTAGGCAGTAGCAGTCTTTGAACATCGTGCGTCAATGGATCCGGAACAACTAATTGCTGCAAGGCGTACTGATACAGCAGTTTGTTAGGAATGTCGAATTGAACAGTTTCAAGTATAGCATCAACAAGCTTAGACCACTGATCTTCTCTTGCCGCCCACAAAATATGATTCCATCCTGGGTCGCCATTAACAGTAAAGCCACTAAAGATAGGCTTATCAAAACGATACCAAAAAATCTGGAGATCATGCTGTTGTACAGCATCTGCCAAATTTGTTTCTTGATATCGACCCCAAATATAAAGCAGTGCAGGCGTGTACCAAACATAACCCGGAATGTCAGCAAGCTTACCGGCGTTCTGAAACTCAATTCGGTATTTAGATACACGAAAAGGCTTAAACGCGTAAAACTTGTCTTCCTTTAACTTTGGTAGCTTGTCATCTGCCACACTAGACTCCCTTAAAACCAAGCTTGAAAGCCGTGGCTAGAAGTATGGCACTGTCTCGTTCAGCGCTGGAAGAAGAACTAAACCAACCGCGGATTAGTGCTTTATGTTTAGCAGCCTTATCTGGATCTTCCTGATTAGCTGCACAGCTAGTAATTAGTTCTCGCACAGTAGTGCTGGGAGGCAATTCATACCTTGGCGTTAATTGCCACAAGTCTACTGGCAAAGGTTGATCGTACACCGCACAAGCTAGTGCCCAGTTATGCAAGAAAAGGTCTAAGTCAGGCATCCCAACAAACGTTACGCGAAATCGCTCTGAACGTCTAAGGTTACCGTTCCATTCACCGTTACATGCGTTTAATAGCCAGTTTCGCGCGCCTACAGCAACCGGAAGTTTTTTCTCTCCCGGCAATCGGTTCGCTAACTTAAAAGACTGCACTTCACCCAACGCAGGAACAACAAAACGAATACCTAGCAAATTAGCCGTCAGCGAATCGAAAATCATCTTTCGATTCGCTGTAGCTTTCAAATATTCAGAATACTCAGGCAAACAGTTTTCAAGCTTCAAAGCCAGCGCAAGAGCTTTGTCCTCTTCGACTTTGCTCTTCTCTACCTTTTTAAGCCACTCTTGCCTGGCGTTATCTGCCTGAGCTGCTTCACTGGTGTAGCACCAACTGACGTAAATATACATTCGCCTGGTTACTCCACCACAATGCTAGTTTTTTTGTAACTGTGCAACTCTTCTGTAGAGATCGTAGCAGCCACATGTGCTCCTACGTGAATTGCCCACTGGTCAGGCACATCTGTTGGCACAGCAGAAACTCCGCGAAGCACATTATGCACTCTCAAAGTTTCAAACTCAGGCAAGTTCAACTCATTGGCTTTCAAAGGCCTATCTAGTGCCAAACCGCCAACCAGCAAAGCCCCAGCAGCATTTGTCCATTTCTTGAGTTTGAATTGTATTTCATTCGCCCGTGTTGTAACTGAGATGAATGACATACTCTTGTAAGCAGGTAGCAAATTAGGAACGAACAACACATCAACAGGATTGCTTAATTGCGGAAGAATAAACCGTTCGTAAACCCGTTGAAATCCGTTGTTTGAATTTGCGCAATTTTGCCATTCGCCAACGGGAACATGAATCGTCTTTTCACTAGGCTCCTTTGGTGCGGATTCAACTAGCTCAACAATTTGCCGAATGTTGTCGCAATTGGCCACGTGTGCTTTTACCTGTGACATAACCCAAGCAAGCACATGACTCTCGCCAACCAACAGTACAGGCATTTGTCGTTGCAAAGGTGCTTCTGAAATTGACAACCCAAGATCAATTGGCGTCTCTACGCGAACCTTTTCTTGTGCTTCAAAAAGCTTGAGTCGTTCTTTGGCTTGATACTCTGAGTGTTTTACAACAACCTTTTGCATCCAAGGAAAAACCGTACTCGACATGCCTTGGAACAGTACATTTTCGTCAAAAGGTTGTTGTGCCTGCACCGCAGCTGCATTAACCAGAATCTCTTTCAGCATCATCTTGTTGTGATCGGTCATTTCTGGAATGTCTTTGACCTTCCAATCGCCTTCACGTACCAGCCACTCAAGCTCATACATGCACATAGCGTAAAGCTGTCTTGCGGCTAACATGCTTGCCAGTAGTTGTGCGAAGTTAGAATTACCAGCTACAAGTTGGTTAGCCGCTGCTGCGACTTTTTCCATTTCCTGTTTAAGCTGATCTACTTCAGCGGTTGGCTCTGAATCACTCATGCCGATCCTTTCTAAATTCCGGAATTGAAACGCACTGGATAGCGATTACTTAATTGTAATCGTAAATCTCCACTGCTTTTTTCTTTTGCGCAACCTTTGGTGTCGTTAGTTTGTGCGTACACTTTACCAGATTTTGCACGCATTCTGCAAACTTTACGAGATCATTTAATCGTACCGTGACCAACCAGTCGGTTCGATTCTTACGATGAAACACCGCAGGAATTTTGCGTTCCTTGGAATCGCGAACAGCTTGAGAAATTGCTTTGTGGATATTTAGATTTTCCACTCGCTTGCTTTCAACATGAATACCGTCTAAGCCTACGACGTCTTCGCCTTCCAAGCCACTGAACTGTTGCCCTCGCCGAGCTGCTGTACCAAACAGCCGATTAAATTCACCTGCCAACTCTCGTTCACCAACCGCACCTTTGTCGCGAGAGTTGATTCGCTTTTTCTTGACCGGCTTATCATTAGTACAAGCCGCCGCCTTCTTTTTCTTCACAACCATTACAGCCCTCACATCAGACGCTGACGTTTCAAAGGCTTCGGCGTCTGTTGCGAAGCACTCTGCCCGGTAACTGTAGAAGTGTTTTGCTTTTGCACAGGTACAAGGTTAGGTTTTACTTGATCGGCTTTGAACACGCGAGGCACTTCAGGTGCCGGAATTTCTCGCGGTGTTACCATTGAGCGGTATTCTTCCATTATTAAATGCAAACACAAGGCGTCAAAACCTGCATTGTGCAAATTAGAAGTATCCAAGTTGTGTTTTTTGATCAGATCGAAATGTTCCAAGATCAACTTAAGTGACCAGTGAACACCTCGTATCCTAGCACCACACACTCGATGAAAATACGCTTTCAACGTTTCAGTTCTAGTGGGCAATATGATTGCACGATAGTTAGTCAAATCACCGGTTTGTGCCTGCCAAATTTGATTGGCCTTGAAAATTGCTCCTGTATCAAAGTAACTGTTTGCCGGTATTTCAAAAGTCTTGTTCAAAAACCTATTCAAGTTTCCTCGAATCATAGGTTCATCAGCATTTGTGCCATTCTGCGCGACAAAGGGCAAACCTCGGTTTGCCCAAGTGTGAAACAACTTATGGTAAAACCGCAAAGCTTGAAGAGGATTGATTCCTTCTTTCTTCACAGTTTCAGGAAGCAATCTCCATTCTGGCCCTACAATGTGCCGCATTTGATTGAGTTTGTAGTCCAACCAAGATGCAGGAACAATGTTCATTTCATACCAGTTCAACACAAGGTTGAACCGGTCGACTATTTTTCCATCCTCTACCAGAACGTGACCAATTTCTACAATCAAGTCATCCCGCTCGCTTCGACCGGTAAATTCCGTGTCGAAGCATAAGTAAGACGGTGGAAAGTGATGACCATACTTTGCAGTAAATTGATTATCCCACGCATTGATAATCATTTCGCATCCTTACGTTTCTATTCCTTCCCTCCCTCAGTGAATCTAAGTTCTTATCTTCACTTCAGGTGTGTTCGTCTCGGCGGTCGGCCGATTGCGTCATTGCCCTCAATGAATCTAAGTTCTTATCTTCACTTCAGGTTCCGATCACGATGCAGGATTACGTCGAGGCTCACAGCCCTCAGTGAATCTAAGTTCTTATCTTCACTTCAAATGTGCTCGTCTCAGCGATCGGCCGATCGCGTCATTGCCCTCAATGAATCTAAGTTCTTATCTTCACTTCAGGCTATCGTCGAGAAAGAGATGGATCTCGAGTATGGGCCCTCAGTGAATCTAAGTTCTTATCTTCACTTCAGGGTGTTCCATTGTCATCGAACATGAGTTTTCCTCCGAGCCCTCAGTGAATCTAAGTTCTTATCTTCACTTCAGGATGGCTGAAAGGCCAAGCTGCGATCGATCACATCCTCCCTCAGTGAATCTAAGTTCTTATCTTCACTTCAGGGGCCATCAGGTTTGACCCTGAATATCCCTGACTTTTAATGGCATTCTGCGAGGGGTTAAATCACTCAAAGTGTTTAACCCATCGCTGTCGGCCTAAAGGTGGCCATCTCTAAACGTATCTTAAGACACGTCTAGGACTTGAGCGATCTGCGAGAGGTTTCCGGCATTTCCTAACCAGCCCCTATCTCGCAACCACTTAATTACGTAACCAGCCTCAAATACCTCATTGCCAGCTTCTTTTCGACCTGTCACGCGATGGTTGTCAAACAAAGCGTGCCAATGGTTTTCTCTGCTTACCAATTTGTTGATTGGCTGATTGTCGATCGCCAACACTACACAATCAGGCACGAATGTGTAGTATGACTCCAACCGACCTGCTTTACCTTTCGTCCTGCCAATCTTTACGCGCTCTGCGTTTGGATCGTACAAAAAGTAAATATGAGGCTTGTCTAAGTCTGGCTCTGCTATTGTCTGCGTTTTGTCAAAAATCGCAATACCGCATAGCTCCGCTTTGTGCTTGATTTTTTCCTTAAGATCACTCCATGGAAATTGTTTCAAATAACTCTTGATGGTAAAGTCGATTTCGATTGTTGCGACTTTGCATCTATCAGCCTTTTTAACAATCTGCGACGCCAGCTCGTGAACTTTAGTTTTGAGTCTGCGTTGCATTTTTTCCGCAAATGCTCTCGATTGTTCTCGCAACCGTTTTCTGTCAGCGCCTTGTTTTCTTGCCTGTCTCCACTGTTGATTACGTCGGACGCTTGTTTCTTTCCAAATCCGAACGTCTTCACCAGTAAAAACAAAAGGACTTTGCCTTCGTGGAATAGTCATCGCAACAAGAAATTCAATGCCGCTCACTACTTCAACAGCACCGGTTCGTTCTTTTTCAACTTTCTTAGGCAACTTAACACTAATGCCAAGCATCGCTTTGTGCTTTTTATCTCCTGCCTTTTCAATCCACAACTTACTGTCGCCTATACCGTCAATTGAAATTGACTTACGCAAACCTGCTATTTGATCTCGGTAGTTACTTCCGCCTGCCAAACGAACGTCATAGGTTCCGTCAAACAGTCGAATTCTTGCAACTAAAAATTCTCCATCGTCAATTAGCTTAAAATGGCCTTGACTCTGTAGCAGCGGCCACGGCATGGTACGATAGTTACGAAGACTTCGATCGCCTCGCTGAACTTTCCACCGATCTTGCAAGTAGTTTTTCTCTACGGCACGACATAATGCCGAAACAATCGCGCCCTTACCTGGTACCGCATCCAATAACGGATCGTGGCATGCAGGATATGTATACAACTTTTTGCACTTTTCATCGCGGATATCGTCTTGCCGCGCACATTCGCTTGCCGCCAAGTTTGAAACTCTACGCGAAGCATCAAGTGACTTTCGTATAGCTGCGTAAAGTTCTGTTTTGGTATGCGAGATACACTCAGCAACCGGAACACAAATTGTTCGGACGTATACGTCCTTGATTTTTTTAACCATAATTTTCCCTTTCGTTAAAATGACGTCAAACACCGACGATACGGGCCCTCAGTAAATCTAAGTTCTTATCTTCACTTCAGGCTGTTTCCCATTTCATCAAGTTCGTATCGGTTTCCCGCCCTCAGTGAATCTAAGTTCTTATCTTCACTTCAGGGGCCATCAGGTTTGATTCTGAATATCCCTGACTTTTATTGGCATTCTGCGAGTCACTAAATCACTCGAAGTGTTTAGCCCCTCGCCGTCGGCCTGAAGGTGGCCATCTCTAGTTATGTTGCCACAACTAGGACCTCAAAGCTTTAATTCCAGCTTTGATTTTTCCTTTCAATCTTTCCCATCGGCGACGCCAACGTGATTGACCTATGTGTGCTTGAAATCTCTCTGCATGCACGATCAAGTCAGCCACGGTGTACATCGGACCTTCGCCGCCAACGCTAGCTTCTCGAATGCCAGCATGCTGAATACCTGAATAACAGGTACCCAGCATTGCCATCACAGCTACCTGCGCAGCAGGTTCGCATTGCGTAAAACCTGAACGAGCTAAGCCTTCGGCCATAGACACGTTAGGCTCCTGCGCTGCGCTAGCTAAATACCGACAATAAGCACCGCAAGCTTCCCCTAAATCATCAATTGTGATTCCTTCGCGAGCCAGAACTTCGTTGAGCTCCGGCCAAGCGTAGTCCTCTAAACGACCCGCAACTAGGTTCATAACTTCTTGAAAGTTATGCGCAACATCGCGAGCCGGATTATACAATCGGCGATCATCCGCAGTCATTCTAGCCTGTAGTGTCATCGTTTTCTTTCTTCACGAGAACAAGTCAAACAGAGTTCTGGATACTCTATTTCAGTTGGATCAAAAAAGCTAACACAAGCGCATTTTGGACAGAGCTTTCTTTCGTATGTTGCTTCGTGCGTTGCAAGAACACAGCGATCAACTCCAATAGGACACATGTAACATTCTAAAGTATTCGGAAACTTTTTTATGCAAGGTGTTCTAGCCCTGTCTCTTCCTTCAATCAATCGTTTATTGTACTCAGTTGTTGCGCTTGTGTGACCTACCTCTATCACAAATGGATCAGGTTGCGAGCGTACGGGGTCTAGCAACAGAAAGCATCGTAGCCCGTAAAACTGCATCGGATTACGATACAGTCCTGTATTCTGCTGTTCTCCACGACTATTAATCCTAGAACGACTAAACCCAAAACCATAACCTGACGAGTTTTTGTAAACTGATAGGTAATTGGTTTTTTTGAAGGACCAGAATTGAGTCAACCGTAATGGAACAACGCTGCCAGCTAAACTTTGAAAAGACAAAAAATTGACCAAGTTACCAAATCGACGAACAGTCTGTATTTCACAAACTTGAGCTGGAATCCATTCAAACTCTTTTTGCCCGTTCCATTTCGGTACTGGTTGCTGTTCTAGTAGCTTTTCAAGATTACCTGCCAACCTCCAAGCCGTATCTACCAACAAGTCTTGCGTTAACTCCTTCTTAAGAAGATGCTTGACGCTTTCGTGAACTGTGTGTCGCAAAACCAATCCAGGCAGATTTGCATGCAAACGATCAACAAATGCCTGGAAAGTGCCTGCAACCAATTTATGACCCAGGAAGTCCGAGGACTTCGCCGTCAGTTTGTCCCGCCTCTTCAAGATCTGACTGACGGATAAGTGAGGCAATGGGGGATGACTCGAGTTGGTCGTCACTTATCTCCTCCAAAGTAAGGTTTGTGTCAATGAATTCGTGCCGTACCCACCGTACAAAGTTTTCACACTTATCATCCATAAATTCGTGAACGCGATGACCTGTTGTCGGCTCTACGCCGCCATCAAAGTAGTGCCAGCCCTCTGCCCACAAAGAACCTTCACCTTGCGGTAAAAGGTCTGCAAGCTCTTCTACATATCCGCCAGCATTCAAATACTCTGCAATTGCTTCAAGCACGATTAGCTTGCGCTTCATGTTTCCTAGTTGAAACACATCAGCATCAGAAGCCAGTGAAACTGTCCTTGCTTTGTGCAGCTTTCCGTCGACCTGCAACCCTAAGAACAAAGTTGCTGTTCCACCGGAAAACTCAAGCCTTGCAAAGTAACCGTCGCTAGGCTGCAATTTTGTCCAATCAAACATTGTTATTTTGCCTCAATAGTGATTCCAAAATATGCCCGATAACGTCTGTCAGCTAATTGATGGCACGTTTGAGCCATCAAGATAACGGCTCTGACTGCCGGTTTGTCTAAGTTGAGTTGATTGAGAAATCGCATAGCGACTTCCATACCTAACGCGGTCAAAAGACTTCCGTGTGTCAAATACTGCAAATCACTGTTTTCAGTGGGAGGTGTCGACATTGCAAAGACGGGTATGCGATGAACTTTACCGACACTCTTTGAGTAATTGCCAGTAGCTGGGTCTGACAATGTGTAAAACACAGAAGCCGGATCTAATTTTTCATCCAACCAAAACAATGGTTGAACTCCTTTTTGAACGTAAGGCTCAACGTCAAACGAATAGTAATCAAACTTCATATCGCAGAACTCTCATGTCAAAGTTTTGATGAGTTAATGATGGAACTGGATTACCGTCATTCCAGACATAACGCTCGTTTTGCACGCCAATACCTCGCCGCCCTTTTCGTCCACCAACGTTGATGTGCACTACAGGCTTACCTTGTCCTGTACCATGACGTAAACAGCTTTCACAGTGACACTGCACTCCACCTGGAAATCTAGTCACAGAATGACCTTGCTGTCGCAAAAGCTCTCCCAGAATAGAGTCACCGCCGTTGTGGTAAAGCGCAGGAAACGGATAGTCCCACTGCAACAAGAAAGAAGAATCAGCAATCCACCATCCGCCTGTTGCAAATTCAAAACGATGTTTTGCGTTTATGACTTTACCTGTAAACCATGATTGCTGCTGTATCACTTCATACTGCTTGTTTCGTTGCATAATCAAATGTACTGCACCTACTTGAATCTTGTTACGGCTTAACTCGTATGCGCGAGACCACCACTCTTTACCGGCCGAAGAATCAACGTAGCTGTCATCATCAAACCACATAATTCGGCGAGCGACAGTTCGATCTCTAAACATTTGACGCATCAAAGGATACTTGCCAATGTTTGCCCCGTTAGCTTCAGTGTAAACGTAGACCTTTTGTTGATGATATTGTTGCAATGACCAACTATGAATGTAGTCCAGCGTTTTATGTCCGACCTGGTTCAATCCAAAACGAAAATCTTGTACATACTCGTTGACGCGTAAGGAGTCCAACAAGCGTTTAGCTAGATCAGGATAATCGCCGTAAAACAGCGCGCAGACAGAAAACATACTGGAGTTACCTATCTAGAAACTAAAAAAAAACCCGCAGCTGCTAACGTAGCAAACTGCGGGTTTCCCTACCACAAAATCACTACGCAAACTACTTACGAGCTCGCCTAGGGGCCTTTCGACCGTCAATCTTGCCCGCTGCGACTATGCTTTCTGCCGCATCTTCACCATTCTGACCTGGATCTTCAGTTACCGCTTTCTTGGCAGCTAGAGCCATTTCAGGTTCGGACGAAGTTGCAATTGAAGCAGCTCGTTTGCGTACGTTCTTGAGCTTGCTGCGCGTTTCTTTGATGTGTTGTTCCATCTGATCTAGCCGAGACAATGTGTTGTCAAGATTTTCAACAAACTGCTCATCAAACTCAGTTGGAGCCATCTCCATGAACATACCTTCAAGCGGCTCAGCAACAGCTTCCAAATAGTTGTCTGTTTGCTGGACCGAGGCAAAGATCTTTTGCAACATCGCTGTCGGCGTCTTTGGCAAGGCTGGCTTGCGACCACCCGAACGCTTGATTTCGGATTCTTTCTTGCCTTGAAGTTCCAAAGCAAGTTCTTTTGCAGACCAGCAGTGCTGTCGAATCTGCTTGAGAACCGCCATCTGTCGTTTTTCTGACCCGATCTTTTGCAGTTCCTTAAAGTGACTCCACGTCAAGTAACCGCCGTTGACCATTCGCTCTTCGACTTGAGCTTTGATAAAGTCTCGCTCAAAAGCTGTCGAGACGTTACGCAAATCGTACAGTGTCGACGTGTTGATGTTAGGTTGATTCCAATAATCAGCCAGTCGTTGAATTTCCTTCTTCTTTTGCGCATCATTCAGCGTTTCGTCTGAGTAGATCGAATTAACCAAGGTACCCAAATCGTACTGCACTAGCAGCGAAATTTGGTACCCGGCTTGCAATCGCTTCAAACCTTCGAGAGCCACATCACGAGTCACCGGTGCCATCTCCTCAAAGATAGCTTCGCGCGCTTTGACTGTGAGTTCAGTTGAAATTGCCATGGTTTTTTTCACTTTCTAAAAACCGGAATTTAACCCTAAAACGTCCATCCGAGACCATCTCGAATGTGATCGACAAACCCGCTGTAGGGTTGAACCAGCAAGGTCATCGCGTGCTTTTTACCACCTTTGAATACATGGCAACTAGACTGGGTCGGCACGAACAAATCCCAATCTCCATTGTGAAGAACTAATCCTTGAGCAAAACCTTTGCGTGGAAATACCATGCCAAAAGGTTTGCCTTTGAATGTTGAGTATAGCTCCTCAAACCGTTCTTCGTAGCGCTTGACGAACGGAAGTCCGCGAAAAGATTTGAACCACATAGGATGGATAGACCGCGGATCGCGGTGAATAGGCATACCACCCTTTAACGGTTCAGCGATCAAGTATAGGGGGAAGCTGGGCACGACCCGACTAAACTCCGCAAACGTATACTGGTTTCCAACCGAAGACGCCAAAATTTCCTTGCGCTGTGACTCAAGCTTGAGTCTCCTTAAAGTCCACTCTACTCTAGCCGACTCCCATTGTCTAATCCCTGATTCGGCTTGTTCAAACTTTTCAATCTTTCCAAGCAACGGATTTAGCGGATTGATCTTGTCCATCTATTTCGCCTTCTTCAAATGGTCTTTGATAATCTCATCGTAAGGGCGATCAAGATGGTATCTTCGCTTGATGTTCAACGCATCACGAATCCGGTTACATACCTCTTCGTTGTCTTGGATCAACTGACCCACTTCTTGAAAAGGCAAGTACTCGTCTTTGCCCATACCTACCGCTCGGAAGTTTGCCAGACACTCAAGATCAGCCGCTGGACTCTTGCACTGAATACGTAGATCACGGTCAGACAACCGTTGTTTTTGAATTCCGTCCATCTCGTTCAGCAGCGTACACAACGACCAATTCCAATCCCAAAGAAAAACGTCTCTAGGTTCACCTGTCTCTGCGTCGTCTTCAATCCACCAAAGAAAACGTGTTTTGATTCGACGACCAGTAGGTCCAAAAGAATTCTTCGCGCAATGAATACGAATGCCAATTCCCTCAAACTGCGCATTCTGAAATTTGGTTTTCCAAATTGAGTTACGCAGTTCAAAAGACTCATGGAAGTTGAAACTCTGGCCACCTAACGTGTACTGATGGGTATTGCCCATATCATCCAGTTTTTCTTTGAGGTGGTTGACCACCAACAAAGTAAACGGCCAGTTCTCAAATTGCTTTTTGATGCCTGGCAGGAAGATAGAATTCTTCAAAGCGTTAACAGGGTGAGTTCGATTTGCCATGCCGTCTTTCATAATCTTCTCCTGAATTTCTTCAGAAGTCGCACCAGCAAGCGAATCAATACAGAAACACACAGGAACAGTTTTACCTGGCCCAGGTTCTTCTTTAGTGCCAATCAACATCTTCTGCACTTCTCGTAAGTAATGCGTCAAAATTTGTTGCATTTGCTCAACCGAACTTGCACGGTTTGAAATGATTGGCATTGAATCTTTTGGTGCTCGCATGATGTCACACGCAAACTGTGCGTCAAACTTATCCTCAGTGTCAGTGTGAACAGCCAAACCGCTAAGCTCGTAAAACCAACGAAAGAACTCGTAGGAAAGAGCAGATTTGCAGCTACCCCAACTACCTGCAAGCATCATGACGCTCGACAATGGAAAAATGTCGTTCGCAATCAAATACTCAAAAGCTAGGCTAGGTGTTGGAATGCCAATAGCTAGCTGATCTAACTCTTCTCTAGAACCAAAAACACGATCAGCGCCAAACTTGCTTCTTGCTGCGTTTAGCAGTCCTTGCATCATCATGTTACGACTCTGTCCACTATTTTCAGCGGACCAACGACTACGCAACGATTCAATGCCTTTGTTGGTTAGCTTGCGACCATCTTCCAGCTTGGCAACACGCTTCTTGCTAGGAGCAGGTTCAGTTTTATCCGAAACTGCCTGCGGTTTTTCTTTAGACTTTGCTTTGGGTTTTGGCTTCGTTTCAGACTCTGATGCGGCCTTACGTTCCGGTTTCGGACTAGGTACAGGAGTTTCAGGAAGCTCATAGTCATCAAAATCTGCCACACTAAGTCTCCTATTTATTTAAGGAAAAAAACGGGGTCAGGGCTTAGCCCTAACCCCGTGAAAAAAATTAACAGTCTTGGATGCCCTCAGTAAATCTAAGTTCTTATCTTCACTTCAAGCAATTTCAACGTCACCACTGGAGATCCCTCAGTGAATCTAAGTTCTTATCTTCACTTCAGGTAAGTGTGATGAAGACCGGGTAGCCTAACCCAATTGCCCCTCAGTGAATCTAAGTTCTTATCTTCACTTCAGGTTTTTCATCGCCACAACCTAAAGCAACCTCCACGACCCTCAGTGAATCTAAGTTCTTATCTTCACTTCAGGGGCCATCAGGTTTGACCCTGAATATCCCTGACTTTTAGTGGCATTCTACGATGGACTAAATCACTCGAAGTGTTTAACCCATCGCCGTCGGCCTGAAGGTGGCCATCTCTAGTCATGTTGCCACAACTAGGACTTCTTACCCTTTGGAGGTGTTGAAGTTCGTTTGCTGCTTCGAGCAAGACCTTTCGCCTTTGACAGGTGATTGTTCAATTGCTCTTGCACTGCGGAATTATCTACCTCGTCGTCAAAGTCGTCAGACTTTTCTTCTTCAGCATCGTCTTCCTCATCGTCTTCGTCATCAAAATCCTCATCCTCGAGCTCATCGTCATCAAGCTCGTCTTCGTCAAGCTCTTCCTCGTCTTCATCGTCGAAATCGTCTTCGACTTCAAAAGGAGGCTTTTTCTTCGTTGGATTTGGTTTTGATTTCGTTGCAACAACAGGCTCGTCATCAAAAGATTCCTCTTCATCAGACTGAGCAGCGTTGACGTCTTCCTCATCGTCTTCAAATTCGTCGACCAAGTCAGCAGCACTCTTTGGTTTGTCTGCTTTCTTCGTAGTCTTGGTCTTTGTCGCAGGTGTAGTAGTTTGCACTACTTCCTCTTCGACGTCGTCCTCATCTTCCTCTTCGTCGTCCATGTCAGGCTTTTGAACTAACACGGCTTTTCGATTCTTGAGAACAGTTTGAACGGAATCGAAATTCAAGTATTCCGGATTCGACATCCAGCAAAATTCAAGCAGCTTTGGAACTTGTTTGTACGCCTTTGCAATGAGAAGGCATCGCTCCTCAATTGTCGGCTCGTGCAACAAATACGAATCCTCAGGATCCGCGCTGCTTTCTTTCCAAAAGAACAAATGCTTCGACAAGATATTGTCGACCTGTTCTTTCGACAAATCAGCTGTCAATTTGCCGTTTGGTCCTTCATACACCTTCGACACCGCTGCTTCGTACTCAACCACTTGCGGATTAAGGATACCGCGGAACGTTGAGTTCTTTTCAATCTCTACCTTTTCTGGGTTGTACAGCGTGAAAAACACGCCGCCTTTAACTATCCCAGAACTAGCATCGAAATGACCGCAAGGATCTCCGTATTTGAACATAACGGATGGATTGACATTCTCGTCGCCTTCCCAATCTTGCTTTTCAGCGCAGCAAAGCTGTAACAGCTTTTTGCCAGCACTAATCGGGAGCTGAAGAATAACCAAAGGATCTTCGGGCCCTTCGCCAAGCGGAATTCCATTACGAGCGATATCCTTCGAGACGTCCTTACCAGACTTTCGATACTCAATGTGCTCTCGCGTCAAGTCCAGTGATGGACCATTTTCGTAAACAGAGCACACAACAAAGTGGCGTTGCTTGAACGGACCCAAAGCTGGGTTTTCTTTGTTTGTCATCAAAGCATTCCACTTTGGATCCCAAGCACGACCGTGACCAAATTCGCCCGTGTCTCGAGCTTTCTTCGCCGTTACATACAGCTTGACATACGGTTCGTCCCAGAACCCGACACCCTCATAGACGCTAGCCTTACTACGAGCGATGATGTAAGAACACGGCTCAGCATCTTCTGGTCTAGACAGGTAATTGCCGATAGTGTCCTTGTTAATACCAGCATACTGCACGCAGTACGCAGGCTCTGAAATGGACATCCCACCAAGACCAGCCATGTCGACTGCGGACAAACGACCGTTTAGCAACGCGTCACTGGGGTTCTCTGGATCAAGCATGTTCCAGATACGAATGACGGTTTTTCCGTTCTTGTAGCAACGGAGACGATCAAACCGAACATTCTTGAGCTTTGGATTGATGCTGAAGTCTCCTTTCGGAGTCATCGCAAATCCGTCATCCTTCGTACTGTCCAACTGTCGATTTACCGACTCACGAGTACGTGGCACCAAACTTCTTTTCTTACGCATCAGTCAATTCCTCTTTCGTACATTTGAAACAACATTCCACGCACATTCTCTACGATTTCATCAATCGGTTTGAGACTGTCATTGGATACACATTCGACGGTCTGAAAACATGTCGAAGACGGATGATAATTTATCAGTTCCGACATGTAAAAGGACCGCACACGGCTCAGATACTGCTCATCTGCCTCGAAAATATCCGAGGCCTTATCAGTATAGCTGCGTGTCGCCTTCTTGGCAATGTTTTGGACTGCAAACTTTACCGGAACGTCAAGGAAAAAAATCACGTCAGGTACGGGCATCTGGAGAAACCCATACTCGAACTTCGCAAAATGTCTTACCAGCGCATCACGTTCTCCTTCCTCCACTTTCATTGCGGAATAACACAGGTTTGACGGAATGTATCGGTCACATAACACAAAGTCACAGTTGCTCAATCGGTTTTTCAAGTAATCCCGACTTTCAAACCGATCCATGGCAAACAAAGTACCATGCAGATAAGGATGGGCTTCAGTACCAAAGTCACCGTTCAAATAACGTCCAACAAGTTTTCCGTAACTTGTGTTCTCGTACCTTGGGAAGCTTAGTTTCTCTGCTTTCACCTCTGCACTCGCTAATGTAGCAAGTAACTTCGTAGTTACGGTACCTTTGCCGGAACCATCAATACCCTCAATCACTACAAACATTTACCATTTCCTTTTCTTTGGAAACCTCTCAGGTTCAACAAGATTTGCAACAGGCCTTGCTTTACTAGCCAGGACAACAGAACGCTGCGGTTTAGCTTCTCCAGGTTTGCTGTAGTTCACAACGCAACCTTCAACTCCACCGTGACCAGTAGGTAGATTACGTTCGACTGCTTGCTCGAAAGTTAATCCTTCGCCCCAATGATCCATCACCTCAGCTTCAATACCAAGATAGTAAGGCCCCGAACCTGTTGGTATCCCTTCCAAATTAGAAGGGTAAATTGGCACAGCCTTTCTCATGTACGTCGGTAACACATGCTCACACACGTGCTTAACGTATTTGTAAGGAACCTCCAACAAAATCGCATCGTGAATTTGTAGGAGGATTGTGAACATGTCCCGACCTTTTCTAAATTGCTTCATCTTGTAGTCGTGGATGTAAGCCAACGCACGACTTACAGCAGAAGCAATCATACTTTGAATCGGATAGTTCATTGCTTGACGTTCAAACTCAGCAGCCAAAGCTAGGTCACCGGCAGAATCAGGAAACCGACGAAAACGTCCGTAACAGTTACACAGGTATCGCTCTTTTACAAGTTCTCCAGTTCCAGGATCTACATAGCGACCGGTAGCCCTTTGCTGACACTCCTCAAAAAACGGCTTCAGTAACGGATACATTTGAAAAATCGCGTTGATAACGGCTTGCGCCTCATCGACGGTAATTTCAATTCCCTGCTCTTTAGCAGCAACAGCAATAGCTTTTGCCCCTCGACCGTAAGCAATACCAAAAATAACCGACTTAGCCACAATACGAATGTGCTTTTTACCGATTGAAGCCAAACCACTTTTGGTCGGCAAACAATTCAGCTTAAACGCAAACACGGCCACATTAGAGTGAATGTCGTAGTAGTCTGGGTGATCTTCTGGTAACTGATTTCGTGTGGCATGCTCAATCATGTTAGGATCACCAGACATGACTGCCATACCAAACAACTCAGCACCTACGTAATCTGCCTCAATCAACACATGACCCGGAGACGCTTTCAGTACACTCCGCAGACTGTACTTGTACTCGTCGCCCAGAAGCCGCTTGTAGTCAGGGTCCCGCTGCTTGCTGATATTCTGCAAGTTGGGGCGGGCACTCGACCACCGGCCGGTTTCCTTGGTCTGGTAAATGTGAGTCCGGACCTTTCCGTCGTCGCAGGTCATTGACGCTAGACCGTCCTCGTATGACCAATTACCGTCGTCATCAAAAACAGCTTCACCAGTATCGTCATCTGTTACAGGTGGACGCAAAACTGTTTTGAGAACCTGATCCAGAAATCGGTAATCTCGTAACGTGTTGATCAACCTTGCAGCGTTGGCATTAGGAGCTTGCTGCGCCATCAAAGACAAGGCTTGCTTATTCGTGCTAGGAGCATGTTCGTGTTCCTTATGCGCTCGAATAATTTCAATCCACGGTTTTGGTGGTTTACCTGTATCAAACAAAGGTGTCAGCGATAAGCTAATTGCAGTCTCAGGTCTAATCCTTACAGGTTTACCCGTTTCTTTATCTAGCCTTCCGTTGAGCTTATGTCCGAATAAAAACTCCTTTACATGTTGCGTTGATCGAATGTTGAAGTCTGGCCACTTGATTTCAGCTCGCAGTTGCTCCTCAATTTTTAATCTTGCTGCCACAAACCTTGCAGTCAAGAAATCAATTCGACCACGGTCTACGGTGATACCGCTACGATGAATTTCAAGAACTGAAGGTGTTGCAATTTGTGATTCCCAAAATGCTTCGCGGCAATTGTTTCCTTCGTAATCTTCGTCTAGTAACACAGAAAACTTGTAAAACAATCGCAGTGTCACATCTGCGTCATACATACCGTATGGCAACAGAATCTCATCAGGGCACATACCGTAACCTTCAAGATCACCGCTTTTTAGCCCTTGCTCCTGACAATACTTCGTACGCCAATCCTGTAATTCTTTGTCGTACCGCGGTGCCGTCGTGTATCGCATAGCCAGTGTCTCAAGCTTGTAGGTTGCAGTCTCTTCAATTGCATGAGCCATTAAACCTGTGTCCGCGCCGCCTTCGTACTTGGTGCGATACCAAGCAGGAACATTTTCGCCTACTTTGAAACCGTCTGTGCGATATTGCTTTGACCGCTTTGTGTTCTTGTTCTCTTCAGTGATACGGTGGTCGTATAGCGGTACCAGAAAACATTCCTGAATATCAATTCCATACGCTACCAACCACTCAAGGTCAGCGTTGAAAAAATGACCAACTACGCGCTTACGTTTGAACGTAACACTCGTACCGTCGCCCAAATCCAACTCGCCTCCCTTGAAAAAGGTATTCAACAAAGCAATCGTTTTAGTCAATATGCAGCGATGATTGACGTAACCATCTCGAAACCCTTCAACAACTTCACCGCCAGGTTCGTGCAGCTTAATCCCTACAGCTTTCTTAGGAGCCCATGCGAACTGTATCGTACGCATATAGCTACCTTTGTTTACCGGATGCTGTCCATGCCATTCCGCGTCAACAGCGATAACGTTGTCTTCTGCTTGTTGCTCAATCTCGATTAGAGTTTGAAGCAAGTCTGCGTGGTTATCGACAACTCGATGATCTACCTTTTCGGTTGAACCGACATCTACGTTGTTAAGCAGCGCCACAAAACGCGCAACGCCGTTTTCAAGCTGCCTCGCCGCAGACTGGTCTCTGATCACTTGCTTTGGATGAACGACAGTCATGACTTTGGCTTCTCGCCAATGATTGTCTCCATCCTTTTCAGATAAAGCTGCGTTATACCGGAAAGTTTCAACGCGACCTTCCATTTCAGCGACACCGGCAGATGTGCCAAGAAGCACTTTGCTTGCATCTGCGCCAAGGCACAAAATGAATTTGGGTTGTACGATCTTCAGCTCTTGGTAAAGCAGGTGGAAACAGTCTTTTATCCAAACGGCTTTAAGCGTAGTCTTCCAGTCTGGTGGGCGAAATTTGACTAGGTGAGTAACGTAGAAACGTCCAACGCCTTTAGCTTTTAATCGCCTAAAGATATCCAATAACAAGACCCCGTCTTCGCCTACCATACAGCGACCAGACTTCTCCTCAGGTAGCCATGGATTCTTGTTGATAATCATGACATCCGCAGCACGAGGACCAGTTGCTTTATCCGCACCCCACAAATGTCCAGGAACGAACGTAGCTTCTTTCTCTTGATGAGGACCGACTTCAACAGGCAGCGTAAATCCTGGGTCACGAATCGCAGAACGAATCAAGGACAACAACTTGTCACTGTAAATCAACCGACGCTCGGTCGACTTCTTACCCTCTTCGTTTTTAACCACCTCTTCAACTACTCTCGATTCTTCGTCTCCCAAAGCTTGCACATAGCTTAGAAAAGCTGAATTAGGCGGTAGCGGAGGTAAACCAGGTGCCGTCAATGGAAATATCGCCAGACCTTGCTGCATTTCAGCCAATCTTTTCAGGTAAACCTGTTGAATGACTGGATTACCTGTTGAAGCTGTTTGCGGCACAGTTTCGCCAAAAATTTTGACTTTACGTCGAACCATAATTACCTCTTGTTCCAAGAGACAGTTACACCTTGCTCAGCGGCTTGCTGCAAGATGTAAGGCCTTAAAAAATCACGATCGAGTGAACCAGGATCTGTGCCGTCAGGTAAGTACACTGCGCAAAATCCGGAATTTAACTGGTCGTGTAGCGATGAAACGATTGCCGCTACTTGTGATGCAATCTTGTCTTTGACGTCCGGGTCATATAGCAACACACCACCGTAATCCTTAAAGTGTTTGCGAAACAGGGTTTGTTGCGGTTGCGTGAATGAAGCTCCAAGCGTGCATACCGCTTGAGGTCCTATCTTCCACACGTCCGTAACACCTTCAACCACTATACCTGTTTGATACTTTGCTGCGTTTCCGAGGTTATACAAGACTTGACGTCTTGGAGTTCCTGGAGCCGTGTAGTACTTCGGTAAGTGCGATAGTTTCCAATCAATGTCGTAAGCTGCGCGAGCCTGCCAACCGACCATTTTTTTGTTGTGGTAGATTGGAATGATTATCCGTTCTTGGCAGATATAACGCGGAGACTCGCTGCACCAGTGCACGTTCCAAAATTTTCCGATCTTGTCTGGATCAAATCCGCGACTTGTCAGATAAACATTGGCTTCATGCTCTGGCGGAAGCTGATCGATACGGGTTACTTTGCCTGGCCAAGTCATTCGTATTTGATCAACATCAACTTCACGACCTTCCGCAATTGTGGCCTTGCGCAAACTGACTAGCTTTTGCCCGCACAACATTTCAGCTAATTCCTGATATGCGTGAGGTGCTTTCGATGCCAGTGAACAACCGGCATTAAAGCAAAAGGCTAACTGTGTTTGCGATCTACCAAACTCGTCATCTGTACCATACCGATGATTAATGTAACACCGATATCGCGTGTCATTGCAGAAAGGACAACAAACTGCGTAGTATTCTCCAGGATGAGTGATCACCGATTTAGGTTGTCCAGTAATCAAATCCGTCGTCAATCGGCGAGTTTGTTTTTCCCCGGGATTTTTAATGCGCACATGTTTGAACGTTGCTTTACAACGTCGAAACAAAGCCCGATTAAGCGCTTTTTTCTCGTCATTGTCCATAGTCTCCCTCAATTACTATCATTAGGCTCAGTCATTTGCATCAAAATCGTTTTCATCAGAATCAGTTGTAGATTGATAACTTGGGTTTGCTTCTGCCATTAAAGCATCAAACATAGGATCGCTTGCGACAATACCGGCAGTTGAAGCCGTAGACTTGTCCACAATTTTACCATCGCTGTCGATGTGAAAGTTTTCTGGTGAAGATACCAGATTAAACTCACCGTCAACTTTGATGATTGATGGAGGTAACTTATGCCAGTGACGATGCTTGGTACATGCAATTTGTCCCATGCTGTCATTGTTCAAGTTTCCAAATACAAAACAGTGATCCAAGTTTTCTGCAAAAGATTTTGAACCTTTTGCGTCTGTGTGATGCAACGTCTTTGTAGGACTAAGCATCGCATTTGCTGTGCCACTAAGCTGATGAAATATCCACGCGTGACAATCGAAGTGTTGCTTGCATATTTCTTTAGCGACACGCTCGCCAGCTTGTTGGTATGTCTTGTGATCTTCCAATATAGATCGCTTATCTGCTTTCAAAGACAAATCGCGGTCGATCATTAAACCCAAGTAATCAATGATTACATTTTTGACGTAGTGTTTGTCGCTCCTGTTTCTTAGCTCCATCTTTATTCGCTCAATGATTTCGCTTATGCCTCCATTGCCTGCGGTAGGAAAGCGTTTATCCGAGCCCGAAAAATCTAAACACAAAGTATGTTCATTCAACCAAACAATAGTATCTTCAACACGTTTGCGTTCTGGACGAAACACTCCGTCCATAATTTCTTGCTTGAATATTCTCTTTTCGTAGGTGTCTGGATTTTCAGGATCATCCCGAAGCATTGACAAACCAACACCTGCCATCCGGTCTAAACTGTATCGGCTAACTTGCGCTGCATACATTACACTTCGTCGTTGAATCTCAGGTGCAAGTGGTGTTTCGTACGTGACAAGCACTGACAACCCTTTTTGACCATCCCATTCATCCATCAAAGTTTGTTCGTAAGCTTGTTGTGCTGTCGTACACCAGAGCATAACTGCAAGCGTAGTTTTGCATGTGCCATACGGAGCCATGACGCCATACACTTCACCTTTACATGCACCACCGCCAAGATACTTGTCGAGGAATCCTATCCCTGTCGACTGAATCATGCGTGCTGCTCGTTTGTCCCATTCCTCTGGAAACGAAATTGTTGCACCAGAGTGATAGCTAGAAAGCTGAATAAGCTCGATCTGGCTTTGTGCCGCTCGCAAAATAAACGGCAACTGATCAAGCGACGTTTCGGTGCGAAACGTTTGTTCCAGAATTGATTTCTGGTATTGCAGTAAAAACTTTTTACCTGCGTTGTAAGCGAACTTTTCAAACTTAGGACTATTGACAGGATAATCTGAAAACAGTTCCGGGTTGAATGCGTAAGCTAAGAAATCTTCCAGCTCTTCTCGCGAGCTTTCAGATATGATTTCGGGATCTTCTTCAAAGTAGCTTTCAAGTCCTGTTTCAATCTCAGCGAAACTAGGCAAACTACTGTAAGCTGCATGGTGATCGAGCACTGCACGATACAGCAGCCTATATTCATCTTCCTCAAAATGTTTGACTGTCAGTCGGCCCTTAAAATGCTCAAATACGCCCTCGTTCTGCACAAGGATCGCCACGAATAATCGCAAATGGGCTCCTGACAGTCTTGTAGACTGTCGGTCTTGCATTTTTTTCCTTTCATGCGAGGTACACGTTTCACTGCCCTAAAGCAGTCGCCATGAAACTTTTTGCCGCTACACGCAAACGCTCCGGAATTGCATCTTGCCAGATTTCATTGTAGGAATTCTGAAACAAGGTGTAATCCAGCAACGCTAAAAATTCGTATTGCTTTGCTAGATTTTCTAGCTTGTCGCAATGTACGCTTTCGTCGTTGTTTTTTTGAACCTTTTCCACTGTCGTAATTGCTAGGCAATACTTGAACAATGGTGATAGGCCAAGTCGAGAATCAACGATGGCGTAGTATACCGCCAAAGGGAAAGACGAGCTACCCGCTTTTTGATGCAAACGAATCGCTGAAGTTGCTCTTTGCGTTTCTGAGATGAATTGAGCACGCAACTCAACAGGTACAGCTTTTATACATTCAACAACCAAATCAATCGTACCTGGACAAGCTAGCTGCTGAACAGTTGGAATTGATAGCGATGAAGTACGCAAAACCTTAAACAGAACTCGCACAAAAAATACTGGCGTCGTTTCTTTTTGAAGCTTACATAACTTCTTGTATGTAAGTAACCACTGGTTTTCCTTACTTCGTTCTTCCGGTGAATCAAACATAGACTTACCGTCTAAACTTGCCGCAGGATTGTAAGGAGTCGCTTCAGGATTACGAAAACGCTCAATAAGACGACGCTCTGTAATATAAGTTTGTTTGAACTCCTCTACCTCAGGTGGAAGCGCGTTCGCATCCACTCTTCTTGCTGGTCGTGCTTGACTTCCAATTTTAGGTGGACGACTAAACTTGCGCTTATCCATTACCCTAGCAGCTCCTTTAACATTCCAGCTCTGGGAAAAATTTGTTTCCATTTGTTTCGCTCATAAGTCCTAGCACGACTTGCTGCCTGCATTTTCATGCCGCGGTTAAACTGATCGAGGTAGTCGTGAACAATGCCATGCGTTTTTCCTTCAGCAATACGGCTAACACGTCCCGGAATTTGGATATCGTTGATAGCCGAACCGCCTCCAGCAGCTCGAATTAAAACAGCAAGACTGTTAAAACTAACTCCGACGTTCCATACCGTAGTACAGATCGCCTTTTTAAGTTTACCCTTTTCAAAGTCTTTTGTCAGTTTCATTCGTCGCTCTAAATCCATTAATGGCTCATCTGGTTTGCAAAATCCTTGTTTTGCGTATCTTGCGCGCTCTGATTCTGTCAAACCGTTTTCCATGTAAACCAAAGTGTACTCAGGTAAAAGCCGCTTTAGATTCATGGCATGCTCTAGCGTGTCGACTGTAATCAACACTTGAGTGTCGTCGCTGTAGCTTCTTGCGTCATCTGCAATTACTTGATTGCGGTATTCGTTTTTCCAGATGCCGCATCGCTTTTTCTCAACGTCTTCCCTAGCGCCACAAGGATCGTAATCCATGATCACAGAAGACCAATGGACTTCAATAGGAACTACCATTTCAGCTTCTTGTGCTTGCTGATAGTCCACCCTGAAAACAATAGGGCCAAAAATACCATGAACACGCAAGTCTTTGCCGTCCCAGCGTAAGTCGTGACTAGCAGACAACCCGTAATTACGACTGTTCTGCCAACGCACAAGTTCAGCTGAAGCCACATCCGCAGCTAATTCATGAACTTCATCACCTATCAAAATATCTGCGGTTGCCGGACTGTGCTTCATAGAACCGACTGTGTAACACATTACACGTTTGTTGCGAACGTTTTTACCACCCCCAACAATGCCGACATCACCAACCATTTGCACAAGCTCAGGATAAATACGATCGCGCAATACTGCGACTCTTCGCGTTACTACGTCAATCTTTGCTTTTGGCAACAAGGCTGCAATGATTCCAATCATGAAAGACTTACCAAAACCAGGAGGGCAATCAAATCGCCCACAGCGGTTTGTTAGCACTTTCTCAATAAACTCTGGTTGGTTGTCCCGCAACGAGTACTGACTTATGTTTTTCCAATGCGGTTCAAACTTTGTTGGTTGCGGTGGCGACAAGTCTTTGAAATTAACTTGATAACCTGCGCCTCGCAGAGCGTCTCGAATTAGCTTCCAAAAACCAAAACTTGTTGCAATCCTTTGTTTATGGTCCAACTCAAACAGAGTGTGTTCTACAAACTCGAAAGTTGACCGACCTTGCTTTTTTAACTGCGCTGCTTCGTAGCCAAATGCTTTTTTAGGCTCTTTGAAAGTCAGTACTGGTTTGAGAGTTGAAAAAATGCGATCACTTGTTGGATCCAAGTAAATTAAATTTCCCGTTTTGTACAAAGTTACAACTTTAGCTGCCATTCAAGCCATTCTCCTCATTGCATTTCATTTTTGTGTCGGTAAAATAACAACGGGTCATGCGACGTACACCGCAGACCGCTACACGCATGCCACCTGGGTTTCGCCGCCCAGGTGGCAATTTTTATGCGTCAACGTCTACCGACAATTGACGCCTTCTTGGTTGAATGCTGATAACCTCGTAGTGACCGTATTTGCCGGGTTGCCAAGGTGAGAGACCTTTGTATTTTCCGGCAATCTGCATCAACGACCAAAAGTCTTGATCGTCAATTTCAACAGGTACTACGCAGTTGATAGTGATCGTTTGACCTTGCATAATAGATTCATGCAAACTCCAACGTTCTCTACCTCCCGGTGACTTTTGATAGTAGCACTTGGTTAAGCACTTCTCTCGCAAAGTCGCGTCAATTTCAATATCCCAACAAATTTGCTTAATTGCTTCTTGATGACGCCCTAGCATGTCCGCAGCTAACTTCATGTTGGCATGTTGCCAAGTTGCTAAAAACAAAATTTTACCTTCACGTCCTGGACTGCGTTGAAAACGAAAACGACCTGTTTTGGAATCTTTTTCGTTTCCTAGACTGGGGTTAGTAAACCTGATGCGAACACTTAGCTCTCGCATAACAACTCAATCCTTGAACTGATTAAAGTAACTCAATTTTGCTTCTTGATGCTGAAAAAACCGATCAGGATCAAAGTGATCTAGCGGTGTAAGCTGCGTCAACCAGTTGCGAACTAAAAATCCAAGTAACAATTTGCATCCATCTACGCGTTGAAGTGATCTCGCTGCAAGTTCTGACCATAACCAATTGTCATTAGGTAATGAATCCAATACCTGCATCAAAGCAACACGTCTTTGTTGTCGCAAAACGTTTCTTTTATCTACAAGCTGCGAACGAATCAGCCCGAAATAACTTTCCAATCGAGTCATTCGATAAGGTCGTTTCGGATTCAAATACCACCGCGGATCTCCAATGCTGGCAATTACATTCGTCGCCAGTTTCCAGTCTGTCAAACCTACAAATTGACAAAACGGTTTAAGACAGTGCGAATTGTAGATTGCTCCAGTCAAGTCAGAAAACCCTTCATCATGCAAAGCTCGCAACAAAAGAAAATTGTTGTAAGTCTCACTTGAAAGGAGGTGCCATCGGTGATGCAGATTGTCATGCACTTCTAGTACTGACAAGCAAGAAAGCAACGGCGCAGGTTGGCAGTTTTTCCTAGGACAAACTTCAGGAGAACCAATCCAAATTTGCGCCTTTGCTTTTCTTCGCATCAACAATGCGTGTAGTTCCGTAATTAACCCGTAGTTAGTCGGTAAACCAACTACACGATAATTCCCTGCACGCAGTACTTCTTCTAAATCACGCAGCTTTACAGGCTTTGCTACGCCTTGAGGCGTCATGCCCCATATAATCCGATCCGAATCCATGTGAAGACAGGTGTGCTCATGCCTTTTGCTTACGCTCATCCTTTCTTGACCTCTATTAGCTGATCGAAAACCGTTCCAAGTTCTTGGACGTGTGTGATAACGACCAACTGGCGACTGTGACCAACTTTTTGGGCAAGTTGTTGCAAAGCTTCATGAAAGAAATTCACATTGTCTGCATCCAACCCGGCCGTTGGCTCGTCTAGAAACATCATACCAACATCATGGCCAAAGACTCTATCCAGAGCAGCACGAAAAGCAATTGCTAGGATAACTTTTTGTCCTCCAGACAATTGCTTTGCTTTGACTGGCGGTTGACCTGGTAAAAATACTCTAAACGTGAGATCAGAATCGGCTTCAACTACAAACGGATTGTTGAACAACTTCAAGTTGCTGTTGATGTCATCGATCAACAACTCGAGATTTGCTTGTGATACCGTTTTTGGCAGTTCGTTCCAGTGAAATACATCGCCAACATAAGAAATCGTTTCCAGCAAATTCCGGATTTTAGCCGTCTCGGCTAACCGAAGTTTGAGTTGAGCCAGCATTTCTTCGGAGTTTGCTTTCGTTCGCTTGAACGCACGATAGCGACCTAGTGCTATTGCCCGCTTGTTCTCGGCATCACGATGCGACTTAAGCTCTTTCTTAACTCTAGCAAATTCAGCTGCGCTAGGTGCTGCCTTAATGATATCTCGTGCAGCCTGCAACCTTGCTTCTGCACGAAATACATTTGCTTGACTTCTTTCGAGTCTACCTATAATCCCGCCTTCCGGATAACCCGATAGCTTTTCGTTCAATTCTTCAATCAAAGCGCTGCACTTTTTTTCTTTACGTAACCAATCTTTAGCTTCTTCAACCGTTAAGTTGTTTTCGATTGAATCAGATTCTTCAGCAGATTGTAGCTTTTCCAGTTGTGCCTCTAGCCGTGTTACAGTTTCAACCCAGCCTTGTAGCGATTGCTGCCTTGCTGCTTCTTCGTTGTCATACATTTCCGAATATTGCAATGCTACGACAAGGTTTGAACGCTTTTTCTCGTTTTCAGCCAAACTGGCTTTAAGCTTTTGCTTATGCTTATCGTCAATTGGCTGTAAGCAAGTCTGACAGACTGCATTGTCTAATTGGGATGCTTTAGCTGCCTTGATCATGCTAGTCAAGCTTGCAATTGACTCCTTTGTAGAAGACCGAATACTTGGCGAGATATACAGCTCTACTTTGCATTTATCTGCGTCAGCACGTTCTTTAACCATCAATTTTGCGTCGCTTAAATCGATGGCAGTTTCTTTTATTAGACTTGCAATATTGTCACGAGATTTTTGAGATTTCAAAAACGCTCTTGCAGCTGCAATAGCTTCTTCTGATTTCTTCAACCAAGCTTGTTTGGCTTTGATTTTATCCTCTAGATCAATCCTGGCTTCAGTCAGCGTTGTCTTTTCCTCTAGTGACAAAGTAAGCAAACCATTTGCTCTTGCTTCTTGTTCTCTAGCTTCTATAACACGCTTACCTGCCTGATAAAGGTTCTGTGCTGCATCTAGCGCCTCTTCAGAAAGCAACCAAGCTTCAGCTTCTTTACCTTCTTTCTTAGCCTCGTCCATTGATTGTTTCGCTTCAGCAATTGCGGCTTCTAGCTCAACCGAGTTGTCAACAATCTCTATGTCTTGCTGCCGAGTTACATAGTCGGAACACACTTTGTTAATCTGACTTGCAATCTCAGTGCCGCAAAGAAATTGAAACGTTTTAGCTCGTTCGCTAGCTGTCTCGTTCAAAAAGCCAAACATTTGCCACTGGTCAACAAAGACATACTTGTCGATCACTGACTTGGTAATGTTCAGTTCAGCCGTTACTGCGTCATTGACTTCGTTAGCCTTCGTATACGATTTTCCTCCAATAGAAAATTCGTTACCGCTTGGCCGCAGAGATCGCGTAAGCAAAAACTCTTGACCACGATGTACGCCTTCAAGCTGAATAAAACTAGGTTCTGTCCCTGATCCATTTCGGATAATGTCAGACTTGACAGTTGAAAAGCGACTGAAATCATTTGTCAGCGCTGCGTAGATGCTGTTTACCAACGTAGACTTGCCTGCGCCGTTTGCGCCGACAATACCAATAAGACCGCTAGTCAAATCAACTTGAAAGTGACGATGCGGTCCAATGTTTTGCAACCTAACTCTGGTTATCTGCACTGGTTTGTTCCTTTATCCAACGATGGAGAGTTTGTTCTGGGTCTGGACTTTGCACTAAAGCCAAAGCCAACGAATAACTTAAAGGTTGTGTTTGTGGATCCAAAAACTGATCCAAACAACTCAACATGCTTACACGATCACTCGCATCGAGATAGTCAACCACTTTGTCTTCTTCTGTGGTATGGTTTGTCACTTGCTTGAAAAACAAGTGCGCGGCCGAACCCCATCTGGTTTGAAACCGGTTAACCAGTTCGTTGTCATCTACGTGATGCGTTAAGTGAATAAGCGGCATACGAAGCTGATCTGGAAAATTATGCTTTGCTGCATATTCGCTTGCAGATTCAAGCTCAGCTTTAACTCGTTTGTCGAGCGCAGCTTCGGACTTGAAACTTTTAGCGATTAACCAAATACATCGACGCGTAAACAGTTCCAGCGATTTGATCTTGGGTTTTTCTTCTCGACTGCCCAATTCCAACAAAAAGACAAAATGGTCTTCAGGTTCTGTAATTGACCGCATGTGCGTGCTGCCTGGCGACAACACAGTTAACTTGCCAAATTGTTGACAGATGTGCTCGTGGTAATCGCCAGTAATTAGCAATTTGACGTTTTCTGGGATGTCAGCAAACTCGCCCTGCGGCTTTCCAACTTCTCCCATAAAGTCTTTCCAAACTTGGTGACAGACGAGAATATCTGCTGCTTTAGCTCGAAAACTCTTTAGGAACGTTTGCAGATTGTCTGCGTTTTGGTAGTCGCACCCAGAAATTACCCAGCCTTTCGGTGTAACGTAATCCAGCAATTGAAGCCATTGCGTACCAGGTCCGGCCGATATCCAAGGTTGAGCTTGAAACTCGTGCTGTCCTTGATTGTAAAGTACACGAATGCCTTCTTTTGATAATTCGGTTATACCTTCCAGCAAATGTTGAACAGGAGCAGACAAGTTCTGCTGCTTATCAAGCACATCTCCTGCTAGAATAACCGCGTGGACTCGTTCGCTAATTGCTAGGTCTACAATCTGGTGCCAGCTATGGTAGCTGTCACCTTCAATTGCTCGGTGTCGCCAAATGCGATCAGACAAGTGCAGATCGCTAGTAACTAAAATTCTCATACAAAACTCCGTTGAGGAAAATATGAAGGTACAACCTGTAGCCATGCCTGTTTGCGAATTGTGCGATCGTTATACCATTGCGCAGCTTAAACTTGAGCGATTACCAGATTCGGAAATCGACAAGGAAGGATTGCGGCGTCAAATCAGGTATTATGACAGTGGTATTGATCGCTCCTTGCCGGGTATGGCAGATTTTCTTTGTAACCTTTTGGAAATTAACGCTAGCATTTGGGATGCTGAAGCTGCTATCCGACAAGGGCTCGATGCCGACCTCGGTTTAAGCGAGATCGGCATTCGAGCTATTCATATTCGAGACCTAAATCGTATTCGAGTTAGGATTAAAAACCAGATTGCCGAACTGGTAAGCCAATCGGACTTTGTTGATTGCAAAATGAATCACGCTAGTAGTTAGTGCGATATTCATCAAGCTGCACATCGTAACCCATGTTCTTAAGCCTCTCAGTCAACTCCGAAGTGCTTACGAATAAGTACTTCGGAACACTTAACACAATTTCATGTGTTTCTGGCTTGACGTTTCCAGACAAGTGTAGCGCTGCAAAGCTTTGACACACTGACTCTACTGTGTCTTCTTCTCCGATAAACCCACCACAAGAGTCGTACTCTTGTTCTTCAATCTCAGCTAGAGCTGGTCCGCACTTGCAAGATGGACAACCATGTAAAGTGCTGTGCGGATCTACAGGTAACTTTTGATCGTATGTGAGCGCATACCACCAGCAGTCGCCGCGAGCCCATGCGTCAAAAGACTCGATCATGCCTCGCGCAGCTTTAAGTCTGTTTTCTTTGGGTATCTCATACTTGCCTTCTGTTTGCAGCAAGATAATGTACCCTGCCAAACGACGAGTATCCCACGGACAAGAGTTCTTATTGTCCTGCTGCAAAAACCAATGCGCGCCACTGTGACGATAACAACTAACAGGCCAATACTTGACGTCAAGATCAGCAGTAGTCAAACCTTCGGACTCAAGCGTCCACTCATCGGCTTTGACGTCGTACATGCTATCCATACGAAACGTAACAAATTTCCAAAGATCATTTTCATCAAATGGCGATATTCCCTCTGAGTCCATGTCCAACTTGAGTTTGATTTTCATTTTGGTGTTCATTGCTATGCTCATTTGTTTGTCTTTCAAGGTAACATTTTTGTTGTTTTCTTGTTGCGGTCGATTACTTCGACCGCGCACAAAGTTTCAATCCACACTCTTGCACCACAACTTAGTTTCTTGTCTAGAGGTTGTGTCACAATTGCAACAAGCTCACCCTGCTTGTCGTAAATCAAAACTTCGTGTCCGTACGTGTTGTCTTTGCTTTGCTTGACCGTAATGACAGGTTCGTCAGTCGCGCGCTTCAAGTTTCGCTTGATTGCGTGCTGGTTGACGTGAATTCTTTTGATTCCTTTCTTAATCTTCGTCATCGTTCGAGTTGAACAAGTTGTCGAAGTCGATTTCCGTGTTGTCATAGCTTTCGCCCTTCTGAAAGTTGTTGATCTCTTGAAAAGCCTTTTTGACCTTTTTCAAGAACTCCTTTGACGCTTTTACTTTGAACTCATGATCTTTTGCTTCCCGTTGCTCGGAGTTCAAAAATGCAACGCTCAATAAAAGCGAAGCCATTCGCAAAATGTTGATGCGATGAAAAATGCAAGCGTCAGTTTGCCAGTCAATTTCCGACTCATAGTTTCGTACTACGTCGTCGTAACGCTCGCGAATTTGCCGTAACACTTGCCACGACATAAACATGTCAGGTACAGACAAGTTAATAAACTTGTCAAAATTTTCAGGTGTCGGTAAGACACCCATTTCTGGAATCCAAGGAGACTCTGGAGCGTCAAGACGTGACGCTTCTACGTTAGCCCAGTCTCTGTGCTCAGACGTCCAGGCATACAACTCCTGCAATGCCTGATACAGGTTTTGCGGCGAGGAGTTATTCTTCGGATACGGAGGACTGATGATTTCCATCTGTGTTTCTTTCTCGATAGTGAGTGATACGTAACAGTTTTGTCGACTTGGTTTTTGACGACAAAACTGCATTTGAAAAAAAGTCAAAGTTCTCATTTTCGTACAACGGCAACCATGATAACGAAGCCATGTGCGACATAAGCTTAAAGATGTTTTCTGTCGTTGCTTTGGGCTCTCGAGCGATACTCAGAGCAGGAGAAACTGCGCGACGATTCAAAGCAGCTGTCACATCGCAGGACCTAGGCACAATTTGAAAACCGATGTGATAGTAGGATGAAAAAGTCTGGCGATTACTGGCACTGTAATACAACCAAGGAAAACCTAATTGCACAGTAACCAAAGCTTTACACCACTGATGCGGACCGTAGTTTGACGCAAAAAACGGAAGTGGTTTTGCGTTAAAGTTAATCCTACGCCAAGCAACAATTGCGTGCTTTTCTCGAACTGGTTTTAGTACTTCGTGAAGCGCCAAATAAGTCGGAAGAAGCCAACGGCGCACAAAACACCAAGGACAAATCTGAGGCTGAGTACAGAATCGAGTTATTGGTGTGACGTCAAAACCGACCGGACAACAATTCAACCTGTACACATTTCGCAATTTGTTTTCTTTGTCCAAGTTCATTAACCGAAAATACTGAGAGCGCAAACTGCGTTGAAGTAAAATCGTTTTTGCAACCGGAGATTTATTTTCGTGCCCTGGCATAGCGCTTAAGACACACTCACACAAAAGACGAAACGACACCTGGCTCTTAACCGAAGTTGAAAGCTTGTGAAGAACTACACCTTTGAGTTTAGTTTGAGTTGTTGCTTCAACTTCATCCATAATCATGGTTAAATTCCGGAATTAAGAAAACAAAAAAGGAGATCGCCAACAGTAATTTTCAAGATAGTCTCGCAACTTGGTTAATTCTTTTACCGGGCAGTCTTGAATCAACTGAATAACCTCTGATGCACATTTGTGCATTTCTTCAGCAGCTCGATCTGCGTTAGTAACTCCACAATACAACTCCCAGCCTCGTTCTGTTTTTGGCACAACAACAGCTGCACCTGTAATAGCTTGTTTTAACAAGCATTGAAAAATTACGTCAGGCTCAGTGTCTCCTGCGCCTTGCGGTGCAAATGTTCTTTGCAGCGATTCAAATTTGCTAATACCCGCGTGAATCTGTTCCAAGTAAGTCATAAATTTTCCTTGTAGAGTTGAGGTAAATGAAACAAAAGCCCCGAATTACGCATCGGGGCCACCGCGGAACGGAGTCGTTCTTTCCGTGGTTAAGGGCAAATGAGACCCCTGGCACTCACGGAGCACCGCCAATTTAGTCCGGTCACTCCGAGACTAGGTTTGGCAACCTTTGCTGCGCTTGCGCAGTTAGCATTGTACCACAAAAGAAGACGTTTTGTCTACAGCACAAGTTGCGAATTCGCAGCTTGTGCTATTTATCCTCTACGAGGATATGTAGGGCTGGCTTAAACCAGCTCTACTCATATAAAAAAATCTAATGCAGATTTTTTGTAGCCAAAAGTTTTGCGGCAACTCAACAGCCTAGGAAGAGACGCCGCCAGTACATCATCTTTTAGGTATTTTTAGAAACTCAAATAGGTACTTCGTGGCCGTACTCCCTTCAGAGGAGCCGTTGGAGGGTTTCACTTCTCCAGCGTCGATTCGCCCACCACTTTTCCCGAGCCAAAAAGGGCCTACACACGCGAGGTTTTACATATCCTCGTAGAGGATAAATAGCACAAGCTGCGAATTCGCAACTTGTGCTGTAGGCTAAAAACCCCTCTTTTGGGTATTTTTACTGAAGATGTAACCGGTTAGGCAGTTGAAACTCTGCCAGAAGTCTTTGACACTTGCGTATAGTAATTTCCCCCAAATTGGGTACTGACGCAAGTTGTGTACCTGTGACCTGAGCTAAATCCCCCAGTGTGAAAATTTTTTGATTTTCAAGAGTGTTAACCACCCGAACGGGTAAGCCGACATCAGACAGCGTTACCTGATAAAGCTCTTTAATCCGACGACGTTCCTTTTCATCGTCGGACATGAATTCCAACCACTCTGGATCTGGCTGTTTGCGTCTCTTACGCTTGGAGGGGCCTCCATGCACTTCCATTAGAAATTCTCCCTTAGACTTCGTCTTCTGCGGACCACGCTTTAAGTAAGTTATACACTTCTTCCACCGTGCTAACCATTACAAGCGGTCCAAACGCGTCTGTCGGAGCATCTCCCCAGCTAAGTCCGCCCGTTACCACAGCTCGCCAGTTCATTTCTGCTAGCTTCATATCCGAAGTGTCTCGCGTTTCGCACTGACTAGCCTCGCAAAACATGCAAGATTCAAACAGTACTTTTCTCGCTTCTGCTGGATCTTCTGTGTTGAAAACGTGGTACAGCTCTTCGTATTCAGCAAGCGCTTCATCTGAGATGTCATCAATTGCTTGCTGCAACGCGACTTTACGCTCATCTGTGGCTGTCCAAATCGGAGCTAACGCCCATAAAAAATTCGCACCCATTGTTCACTCTCTATCTCTGTTGGTGGTTTAAGTTGCGTCCAAACTTCAGACATTGCACCTACAGCTTCTTCTTTTGATATGTGAAGAAGTGCAGCTCGCAGCGTTTCAGCGGCTTGACCTTGCTTGTCAAGCTTTCGGAACGTGTAACTGTCACGATCGATTGCTTGTCGCCAGATACGCTTACCTGGTTCGCAAAGATACACATCAATTTCCCAATGTGGCCCTGAAGCAATGTAGTCACAAGAAAACTTGACAACAATTTTGACTTTAGAACCGTCTTTTCGCTTTAAGATTTTTTCGTGTCGCATGACTTGTCTTTCTTCTCTGAATCATTTAACAGACTGCTTCTTTGGCCTACCAGCAGCAATGATCGGAGACTTCACTTTCAGCTTTTTAGCGATCGCATTCCTAACCCACTGATAAACACTAATACCCTCCCTCTCCGCCGCTTCGTCAACCAATGGCTGCAATTCACCAAGAAAAAGCGTAATTCTTTTAGATTTAACTCGCTTCATGTAAGTTGTCCCCTAGCGAAAGCGGAGGTGTAAATTTCCAAATGTGTAACTCTGAGAATCCAACAGGCAGGCGAACACCGGTGTCTTGAAACACTGTCGGCATCAAGTTCAACAGTTGTTCTACCCAGCCTGAGTTTTCATTGTATGTCTTTACAGCAATTTCACCTGGTTTGAGTGGATAGTCTGTATTGACACTGATTCGACCAAAAGGCCCATCTTCTCCGTTAGCAAACACAGCCAGCTTTCCGTTGTGAAAGTGGCCAACTGCAATTGTGATTTCGACTTCTTCGCCATCACAAAAAGTAAGAACTGTTTTCATTTGTTCCTTTCTCTTAAACTCCATACAAGATGTGTTTGATTTGATCGTACTCGTAGTACTGCATATCAATTGAAATGCCTTTTTCTTCTTGAACACAAAACCGCAGCATTTCTAGCGCGGCAGGGTGTTCTTCTTTTACTGTAGCAACTACTTTGGTTAAAAACTCCATGTCACTTTCAGGAATGCTGTCCCAAAGGTTGTGATAGAAACACTCGTAGTCATCGTAAATTCGATAACCGTAAGTTACGACTTTGCTTCGGACGTTGTGAAACTCGGTCGGAATGATTTCGACAATGTTCGACATTGTGTTTACCCTGTATAAGGAAACATGAACAAAACATACTTATGACCAAAAATTGTCACGGTATAATAATTGCCGTCGTGCAGTCTTTGCAGCGTTGGCATAAGGTCTTTTTCCATTGCGGTATCTTTCATCCTCAGCATCCCGTCTGCGTCGTCGTAATAAACACGATACGCTTCTAAATGATGATAGCTACCGTCAATTACCACTGTAGTTAGTAATCTGTCTAGCTTAGCATCTTCGTTCTTAATGTCGGTCCAACCGACAGGACGCCAAGCTGTTTCAGGAATTTCTAACTTTACAAAGTTGCTTGCCATAATTACCTCGACAAATTTACAGAAGACCAACTAAAAGAAGCACGTTTTTTGGCAAACTCAGCGTCTTCTAACGCGCGCTGCCATCGAAAATGATCATCAGGCCAACCTTTATCTTCAAAGATTGTCAGTGCGTGCTTGCACTCAGCAATGATCTTGTCGTGGTTGCCTTCGTTAAGTACTCGAGTTAACCTTCGTTTGAGATTGGAATACTCGCGTTGTGTTAATGTCCAAGTCATTTGAGTTAAACCTTGTTGCGAATTTCATCTGCGGACAAGAAACCAATAACTACTGACGTGTCGCTGGCTAGGCCGCGGGGACTGAAAGGGTGATCTGGAATGGTTTTGAACGTGTTGTTCGGACCGTAAGGTATAATTACACGAGAACCGAACCAGCTTGAATCCATCAAAGCTGCTTCACCCATGAACCAACCATCGCACTGATGTTGTGCGAGTTGGTTACGTAGGATGTCTAGCAGCTTGTCTGGTGTTGACTGTTGTGTTTCGCAGTACTTGGCTGCAAAAACAGAAAATGGCATCTGTTCCATTACTTATTGCCTTTGCTGTAAAGCTGTTCGTAATCAATCACGCTCAGCGTTTTAGGTAATTGTTGATCCAACGTGTTCTTTGCCTGAACTAGCACGGCCATTGCTACAAACTCACGCCAGCTCATGTTGCAAGCAAGTGCTGCGGTTTGCACTACAGCTACGTGCTTGGGTGTCAAAAAGAACGTCAGCGGTTTTGAGCGGTTAATCGCGCGTACTGAGTCTGCGGAAAACTCATTAAAGTTAGGGTCTACGTTTACGACAGTGTTTTTCTTTTTGGTCACGATGTGATACCTCAATTCCGGAATTTAGAATACAAAAAAAAAAGCCGGGCAGAACGCCTGCCCGGCTCGTGTAAAACTTGTCAACAACTAAACGCAGATTAGCTGTTTTTGACTTCGATCGGTGGTTTGCCGTCCCTCAGTGAATCTAAGTTCTTATCTTCACTTCAGGGGATCGTTCCGCAGCACAACACGCATGAACCAGTTACCCTCAATGAATCTAAGTTCTTATCTTCACTTCAGGGTGTAAGCAGGCTGTGAACGACCAATTGGCTTTAGCCCCTCAATGAATCTAAGTTCTTATCTTCACTTCAGGGGCCATCAGGTTTGACCCTGAATATCCCTGACTTTTAATGGCATTCTGCGAGGCATTAAATCACTCGAAGTGTTTAGCCCCTCGCTGTCGGCTTGAAGGTAGCCATCTCTAAACGTATCTTAAGACACGTCTAGGTGATAGCATATTGTGACTACAACTTCATCCTAGTCAAGGTCAAGCGGTTTTGCTTTAGCAATGACCAATCGTGACCAACAGATGTCACACATTGGATGTTCTACGTCCGCCTTGTCGCACTCGCACTCCATGCCACTGACCATAGCGTTGAGCCGCTCTAGCAGTTCCGGTGCTGCCGCAATGAGGCGGGAATTAGCCTTGCGCTCATTCTCCGGCCTAGATTCGCAGCTGTCGTTTGAGATGTAAGCAACATCCCAATTTTCTCCCTCGACATTAGCAAGTATTACGTCAGATCCATTTGGGCCGTCGTCATAAATTGCCCACGGTCCCGGTGTATGACTCATTTCACTCTCTCCTCCCCTCTGCTTTAGCGATAGCGGCAGCCCCAGCCTGTTCGCATTTTTTTGCTTGGCGATAAGCGGCCATGTCAGGGTAGTCGTTAGGGTCGTCGCTAACGATATTGACAAGACCTATTAGTGCAGCTAACAGTTCCGGTGCTGCGGCAATGAGGTGGGCAGAGCAGTCAATGACGTTAAATGCGACCGGCTCCTCGGGCGAATCAATCCGCACTCCATTGTCATACTCGTTGCCATCATCGTCCTCGTATGCAATCGTCCACGGTTCCGGTGTGTGATTCATTTTTTGACTCCTTGATTGACTAGGATTAAATTGTAGTTACAATAGGCCATCACCTAGACGTGTCTTAAGATACGTTTAGAGATGGCCACCTTCAGGCCGACGGCGATGGGTTAAACACTTCGAGTGATTTAGTCCATCGCAGAATGCCACTAAAAGTCAGGGATATTCAGGGTCAAACCTGATGGCCCCTGAAGTGAAGATAAGAACTTAGATTCATTGAGGGCAGACAGTCGTCCGACCGCCTGAGCTACGATACCAGGCTTGAAGTGAAAATAAGAACTTAGATTCACTGAGGGAAGGCAAATATGAGTAACGAACAAAGTTGCACTACAGATTAAATTTGCCTTCAAGTGTGAATTGACCAAAAAGTCGGTTTGTTGCTAACAAGCACTGAAAAGGTTTCACCTGCCCCAGGCCCGTGATAAATCAAACCGCCGTTGTAGCCACGACAGTAATAGAACTGACGAAAACGATTACCGCAGTAACGCGTTTCGGTAAGTTCGTTGGAATATGGCTCGCGATCATTTAGCCGTTCAAGGATGTTCAATTCTTTAACGACTGCTTGGTGTGCCGTTCCATCAGACTGACTGATGGGTCGATTTTCGTCGTGCTTTGCTTGATGAAACTTCAAGCGTTCGTTGTATCGATCCGGTGAAACCAGGAAGTAACTCAGAAACGAAAACGAATGCAAACAACCATCGTCGTGCAGCACGGTTTTTCGTGACGGCAGTTTGACTGTTTCGTACTTGTTGTCGCCTGTGTTTATCTCAACCTCAATGTCGTGTCCTGCCAGGTGTTCCATTTGCAAATACAGGTCGTTAAGCATTGCCGCGGCTAGTTCTTCCTTTTCAGCGTGCTTAAGTGCAAGGATGTATCCTGCGATGCTTGACAGCCGTTGAAAACCAGACTCAGTAAACAACGTAGTTCTTTTCCATTGCTCGCACCACCGATGTAGATGTCGATACATGGAGTTTTCTAGCAGCTCAAATCGCTTTGCAGTTTCTTCTGCTTGTACTTCATTAGTTCGCATGATTGTTTTCCTCTAAGTATTCTTTCTCAGCATCTTTACGACGCCAGCTTGATTCTGAACAGGATTCAATTGCTAAAACGATTAGCGCAAGAATCAAAAACAAAATTAGGACTGCTCCTGGTTTTTCGCTACTCAAGACTTTTCCTCCGGAATGTCGTATGTGTCGCAAATTCCAAAAGCTTCTGCGGCTTCATTTGGTTCTTCAACCAAAAATGCTATGCGTTTCAGTAACGCAGCAAGAACCATTTGACGACCTTGCGCTGAATCCAACAAGGATTCTGCGTCTGGAAAACTATGCTCAACAGAAAACGCAATATCGAGCATAGTGTTGTACTTGAAAGCCATGATTTAACCCTTTACCAGCTGACAGCACTTGAGAGGAACTCGACTTGACGGCACAAATGGTTTGTCTTTGTCTTTTTCCAATTTAACAGTGACAGTTGTTCGATTTACGGCTGTTACTGTTGCACGCGCACCGTTTAGATGCTGAGGTCGGATGTTGTACAACGTAACCGTATCTCCAATTTGAACGGTGTACGACATGTGCTTAGCCACAACGTCTCGTCGGTTGTTGATGTGCGAGATTATGTCAAGCAAATTGTCATCTAACTCGCCGGTAACGATGGCCGTAACTACTGTTTTGTAATCCATAAGTATTACCCTTAAAAAAAAACCCGCAGGAAATCCTGCGGGCTACGAAGTGATACAAACAACAGAGTGGTTTACCGAAACCACTCTTCTTTCTCTCTGAAGATACTGCTGGCTCGAGGTAAACCTTGGCCGTAGTACTTTCCGTTGTAAAGTGTGGCTTGGTCTGGGTTACACCGCATAAAGAATATCTGGCAAATCCGCATGTTTGCGTAAACTCTGACAGGCTGAATGCAAGAAACTTCTAACGTCCATGTTCCTAAAAACCCAACATCACCAAATCCGGCAGTAGCATGAATACTAATGCCTAGACGACCGACAGAAGAACGCCCTTCGATTCCCGGCACATAGACATTGCCGCCAGTCATTTCTCGCGTGCACATCAAATACAACTTGCCGGGTTCAAGCAGCAAGCCGCATTTATCAATTTCAAATCTGCTAATAGCAGGTTCAACTGCGGCATCCAGGTATGGGTTTTCATAGACTGCAACGTGCGGAGCTAAACGCAAGTCGTAGCTGTTTGGACCCAACTGCGCAGTATCAAACGGATCAATGACGATGTCACCACAATCAACCGCAGTAGCAATATCGTTGCCAGTCAAAATCATTTAGCTGCTTCTTTCTCGGTAGTTGTTTCTGCGGGCACAATCCGGACCGCAAAATCGTCATGATTTAAGTTAATTGACGCACCAGCCATGACACGTTCAGCTTTTCTGTCGTTCATTGGACCCATGCGTTTACAAACTTCGTTTGTAGCTTTGTTGTAAATTTCAACAAGTACCATTTTTGTTAACTCTTTCCTTTCGGCTCGGTGAATCCGAGCGTTATGCGTTTCTTGCCAACCACCGTTTAAGTGCGTTCCGATACCTGCGAGGATGCAGCGCAACGCCATAAGCGTTATGAGACACACCTTCATAACATTGCTGACACGTTGCGCCATCTAATCTACTGCCCAACCCAAAGTAGTTGTCGAGATACCAGGCAATCTTGCGAACACGATTACACAAGCAACAACGCACAACCACGGATTGCACCGAAGCCTCGTTTGTCTCGCTCATCTTGTTATCTTTCCTTTCGGCTCGGTGAATCCGAGCGTTCACACGACCTTACGCAACGCTGCTTTCACCGCGTTAATCGTTTGGTCGTACATATCCTGCACTTCGCCGTACGTCATATTCTGATTGTCCATATCGTGCCAAGCGACAATCTTCCGCAACGCTTCTGCCATCACTGGCACAGAAGCGATTAACTCCGCGTCTTCGTTCCACGATTCGCGATACGGGTTGACCACCGCGATCTCGTTTCCATCCTGATCTACGATCAAACAACGCGGCTTGCCCCTCGCCTCGTCGCACATGATTTTCCACGGGCCTGGCGTTGGCTTTTCTGTCATCCCAAATACTCCTGTCCCGTTGCATCGATAGCAACGAAATCCCCAATTCTTGCCGGTTCCTTCGCACGTCCAACACTTCGGCGTGTGAACAATGCCATGAACCGGAGCCTCATTAACGTCGTTTGGTTTGGTCATCGTTTTCCTTTCGGCCCGGTTATGGCAAGCGTTCGTCTGACGATCACCAAGACCGATGACGCTCTCTCACGGCTTCCTGTCCGTCGTAATTGTCGATCTCCCAGCTAACATCGCCTGGGATGCTGACCACTTGAAGGTTCGCCAATGCCCCACTGGCTTTCGCGCCAAGCCTTTCGACTACTTCGACCAGCTTGGGGTCGCTTCGCTTTTCTTCTTCTCTGTACGCAAATCCGTAACCGTCCCAATCAAGACCCAATTCCTTGTACGCTTCTTGCGACAATCCGAATCCGCCCCAACATCTATTCACAACTACCTTTGCCATATCTCACCTCGATTCGCAGACGAACAAAATGTTGTACCGGAGCACGCGATCCGGCGTTTTCTCGATGGAGAGCCTACCGGCGCGTGCCCGGTAAACATTAGCGTTATCTAGCTAGACTAAAGCATCCGAATATCGCGAGAAGCATACGTCACATGAGAAGACTTTTCGTCGGGCTCGTACCTCTCGGCAATCCTTGCACACCTTTCCCGCTCATCAAGCCTTGCCTCCTTATCACACTGACGCAA
>Ga0172365_10000011_pt1 | contig 100828 bp, 81 predicted proteins | sample LakKivSesite48cm_FD_114535 | JGI IMG/M metagenome (GOLD analysis project Ga0172365, IMG submission 114535) | Sediment microbial communities from Lake Kivu, Rwanda - Sediment site 48cm | ecosystem: Environmental > Aquatic > Freshwater > Lake > Sediment | place: Rwanda: Western Province, Lake...
CGACGACGCCGGCTGGAACGGCAGCGGCGGGCCCTGGATCACACCCGAGCAGTCCATGCAGAAGATCGTCTGGTCGGAGACCGAGGTCAAGGGACCGAAACGCTTCGAGGGCGTACTCAAGCAGCCGGAAACGGTCCGCGATTACTACCAGGACATCGGCGTCGTCGCCGTCCCGAAAGTCGGGGACTATCGGATCGCCGACATCAAGGGCAAGGCGATCTACGAGCGGCGCGAGGTGGGCCCGGCCGCCGAGACCAAGCTCCCAGAGGCGATGACCGTCGCCCCGGGCAAGATCACGGACCTAAGCGCCAAGTTAGGCCCGGACGGGCGCCTCGCCTGGGACGTCCCGGCCGGCTCATGGACGATCCTGCGCTTCGGCCACACCAGCACCGGCGCCGAGAATGCGCCGGCGCCGAAAAGCGGCCGCGGCCTCGAGTGCGACAAGCTCAGCCCGGAGGGGATCGAGGCCCAGTTCGCCGGGATGATGGCCAAGCTCGTCGCCGACGTCGGGCCGGCGGCCGGCAAGACGCTGGTCACGACGCACATCGACAGCTGGGAGAACGGGGCCCAGAACTGGACGAAGCGGATGCGCGAGGAATTCCGGAAGCGGCGCGGCTACGACCTTTTCGCCTTCCTGCCGGTCGTCACCGGCCGGGTCGTGGACACGCTCGAGGTCTCGGAGCGCTTCCTGTGGGACCTCCGGCAGACCGTGAGCGAGCTCGTTATCGAGAACTACGCCGGGCACATGGCGGAGCTGGCGAAGAAAAGCGGGTTGCGCTTTTCGTGCGAGGCCTACGGCGGCCCCTGCGATGATATCACTTATGGGGGGCGGGCCGACGAGCCGATGGGCGAGTTCTGGATCGGCGGCGGGGCTTGGGAGACGCTCAAAGAGATGGCCTCCGCAGCGCACATTTACGGCAAGCCGATCCTCGGCGCGGAGTCGTTCACGGCCGGGGACCGGGAGAGGTGGCTGCAGCACCCGGCGACGATCAAGTCGCTGGGCGACCGGGCCTTCACCGAGGGCGTCAGCCGCTACGTCTTCCATCGCTACGCCATGCAGCCATGGCTCGATGACAAGCCAGGCATGACCATGGGTCCCTGGGGCCTGCACTACGAGCGGACGAACACGTGGTGGGAGCTGGCCGGGCCGTGGCACGAATACCTGGCCCGCTGCCAATTCATGCTGCGGCAGGGGACTTTCGTGGCGGATGCGCTCTATGTCCGGCCCGAGGCAGCTCCGCAGGAATACAAATGGCACGAGCGCAACGGCCACGATTACGACGATGGCACGCCCGAGGTGTTGATGACGCAGGCGTCGGTCAAGGACGGGCGCATCGTCCTTGAGAGCGGCATGAGCTATAGGGTCCTGGTGCTTCCGGAAACGACGCGCATGACCCCGGCGCTGCTGCGGAAGGTCGCCGAGCTCGCGGCGGCCGGGGCGACGATCGTCGGCCCCGTGCGGCCGGCGAAGGCCCCGGGGCTGACCGATTATCCGAGCTGCGACGCCGAGGTGGCGAAGCTCGCCGGCGGGCTTTGGGACGGAGGCAAGGTCATCGCGGGGAAGAGCGTCGAGCAGGTGCTGGGTGGGATGGGGATCGGAAAGGATCTTGACGGGCCGCCCGGAGTGCGGTGGATCCACAGAAAGGCGGACGGGGCGGAGATCTACTTCGTGGCCAGCAACAGCCCCCAGGCGCGAGAGGCCCTCTGCACGTTCCGGGTGTCCGGGCTCAAGCCCGAATTCTGGCGGCCCGAGACGGGCGCGATCGAGCCGGTCGCGGTCTATGAAGCGGCGGACGGGACGACGCGGATCCCCATCGCGTTCGAGCCGAGCGGCTCGGTGTTTGTCGTCTTCCGGGAGCCTATCCAGGGCGCCGATCATGTTGTTGGCGTCACCGCGGACGGCAGGCCCGTGACACCGGCGCCGGAACCAAAGGCCGCCGTCCGGATCGTCAAGGCGGTCTACGGCATCCCGGGCGATCCGAAGCGGACGAGGGACGTCGCCGCCAAGCTCCAGGCCATCCTGGACGCGGGCGAGTTCGAGATCGGCGTCACGCGGATGGCGGCGGGCGACGATCCGGCCTACAATGTTGTGAAGGCGCTCGACGTGGAATACACGTTCGAGGGCACGACCTATGACGTGATCGGCAAGGACCCCGACACGTTGACCTTCCCGATGACGCCGGGCCTGGAGCCGGTCGCACGCGTGAGCGTGGACGGGGAGGGCGGTTACGCGGTCGAGTCCGGAAAGGCCGGAGCCTATGAGCTCAAGACCGCGGCCGGGAAGGTCATGAAGATCGAGGTCCCTGCGGTGGCGGGCGCGATCGAGATCGTGGGACCGTGGGACCTGCGCTTCCCGCTGGACTGGGGCGCGCCGGGCCAGGTCACGCTAGACAAGCTCGTCTCGTGGAGCGAGCATGCGGATCCCGGCGTCAGGCATTTCTCGGGGGAGGGGATCTACGACAAGACATTCGCGGTTCCCGATGGGACGCTCGGCAAGGACAGGCGGATCTATCTCGACCTGGGCCGCGTCCAAGTCATGGCCCGGGTGAGCCTGAACGGCAAGGACCTCGGGGTCCTTTGGAAGCCGCCTTATTGTATGGACGTGACTGAGGCGCTGAAGGCGGGAGACAACACGCTCGAGATCCGGGTCACCAACCTCTGGGTCAACCGGATGATCGGCGACGAGGATCTGGCGGAGGATAGCGAGCGGAAACCCGACGGGACGCTCAAGGCCTGGCCGCAGTGGGTCCTCGACGGGAAGCCCAGCCCGACCGGGCGGTTCACGTTCACGAGCTGGCGCCTCTGGAAGAAGGGCGAGCCGCTTGTCGAATCCGGCCTGATCGGCCCGGTGGCCCTGCGCGTCGCGGCCCGCGTCAAGGCGAAATAGACGGCGCGCCCGGGCCTTAGGCGATCTCGAGGATACGGTCGAGGCGGAACGTGCGGTCCTCGCCCCGCGTGTGGCAGTAGGCGCGGAGGCCCTCGAACCGCCGGCCGCAATATTCCATCATCTCGACCGCCTCGGGGCGGATGCGTCGGCGCGACTTCGTGTCGTCGGGCTTGAGGTAGACGATCTCGAGCTCGCGGCCGTCGCGGATGGCGTCGAGGAGAAGGGCCCGCTTCTCGGCGAGGGGGAGCGCCTCGTCGGCCTTCTTGTATTGGAAGCGCGTCAGGAAGCGGACGATGCGCCAATCCATCCAGATGTGGCTGCGCCGGATGGGTGTGCGCAGGACGAGGCCTTCGAACGCCGTGCAGCGGCTGAGCGCGACATAGACCTGGCCGTGGGCGAAGGCGCCGCGGCCGATGTCGATGACGACGCGGTCGAAGGTCTTGCCCTGGCTCTTGTGGATGGTCACGGCCCAGGCCAGGCGGAGCGGGTATTGGGTGAAGGCGCCGACGGCCTCCGATTCGATGCGGTCGGCCGCGGCATCGTATTGGAAGCGATAGAGCTCCCACGTGTTGGGAGTGAGGTCGACGCCGCCGCCGTCCGGAAGCTCGACGGTGACGATGTCGTCGCCCTCGGCGTCCGCGGCCTTGGTGATGCGGGCCACGCGGCCGATCGTGCCGTTGACGTAGCGGCCCTTGCGGTCGTTCGTGAGGAGCATGACCTGGGCGCCCCTCTTGAGCTCGAGGGCCTCGTCCGTCGGGAGCGAGCGGCGGTCGAACTCGCCCTCGACGAAGCCCTCGTAGCGGCGGGCCCGGCCGGGCAGGGCGGCGAGCTTTTCCCGGTTGCGGGCGGCGGCGAGGTCGTTCGTGCTCGTCAGCGTGATATAGAACTCGTCGTCGGGCGGCGTGAAGCCGGGATCGAGCCGGGAATTGAGGAGGGCGATCTGGGCCTCGTCGACGGAGCGGTTGCGGATGGCGTTGAGGAGGGTGATGAAGGCGGCGTCGCTCTGGCGGTAGACCTTTTCGAGCTCGACGAAGTCCATCGAGAAATCGGGCTCGGTGAAGATGCGCGCGGAGAAGAAATAGGGCGACTCGTAGCGGGGGGCGGAGAGAGCGGGGGAGAGGGGCGCGGGGGGCAAGGTCCCGAAGGCGCGCCGGCGGAGCGAGGGCGGATCGGGGGCGAAGAGGCCCCGCTCCTGCCCGGTGACGACGGGCGGCAGTTGGTAGAGGTCGCCGATGAAGATCATCTGCAGGCCGCCGAAACGCTCCTTGGGGCGGGGCCCGTTGAGGCGCAGGAACTTCTCGACGCAGTCCATGAGGTCGGCCCGGACCATCGAGACCTCGTCGATGACGATGGCGTCGAGGTTGCGGTAGAGGGCGGCCCGGTCGGCGGCGGCGCCGCGGGCCTTCGGGAGCTTGCGGACGGCCTCGGGCGTGACGTCGGGCTTGAAGCCGAAGAAGGAGTGGACGGTCTGGCCGCGGACGTTGAGAGCGGCGACGCCGGTCGGGGCCAAAACGGCGACGCGCTTGAGAGTCTGTCCGCGCCAAAGCTCGAGGAGGGTCGATTTCCCGGTGCCCGCTTTGCCCGTGATGAAGACGTGGCGGGCCGTGTCCTCCATGATGTCGAGGGCCCGCCGGAAGCCGGGATTGATCTCGATTACCGGCTCGGAAGGGACGCGCGGCTTTGCGGACATGTCGCTCAATTCTACCGGATTCGGGCGGGGGCTGTCATGCGGTGCCGGCCTCACTTCGAAAAGACGCTCGATCGGAGGGTATTTTCTCAGTCGAGCGGGTGTATCGTAAGAACCACAAGAGAATTACGGGGGAGGCGAACATGGCCGGATCAATCATCATCACCGGCGCCAAGAGGCCGCTGCCGGTTCTTCATTGTCTGTCGGGCCGCACGGATCTCGTTTTCAGGGGCCATCTTGCCAGTCGTTCGTTTTTGCCGCCAAAAACGCGGACTTAAGGCGCTTTTGAGGGCCAATAACACAGCTGTCTATCTGATAAATATGGTTATTTCTGGGGTCTGACCCCCAGGGTCTTAGCTTTGTCCAAAAGGGTGCGGAGGGCGGCGAGGCGTTCGGCCACCGCCGCGGCCAACTGACCGGTCGGCGCCGTTTCCGAGCCTTGAAGCGTCGTCATGAGCGAATTCAGCGACGAGCCGATGTTCATGAGCGTATCCGAGACGGGACCGCCTCCGCCCGGACCTCCGGGACCCATCGGCGGTCCGCCCACCTGACCGCCCGGCCCGCCCGCCCCTCCGGCGGCGCCCATCCCGCCTTCGAGGGCCGCCGCCTTCTTCTCGAACGCCTCGAAAGCGGCCAGCGCCTCGGCCGGCTTTCCCGCCGCCTCGGCCTCGTCCCTCATCTTCTTGTTCTGGGCCCTGAGGGTGCGCAACTCCTTGAGCGCCTGCTGGGATTCCAGGATGCCGTCATAGAGCGCGAGAGACATTTCCGTGAGCTTGGCCAGCCCGGCCGCCGGCGTCTTGATCCGCGGATCGAGTCGGAGGGCGAGCGGCTGCTCGAACGTCTTGCCGTCCACGGTCAGACGGACCTTGTAGCTCCCCGGCGGCGCCCAGATCGAGTTCGGCACCGGCACGGTGTTAAAGGGCACGGCCGTCATCGGCAGGCCGCCCCGCCCCCTTCCTCCGGCCGCGTCGATCGGCTGGTAACGCATATCCCAGAAGAAACGATGGTGTCCCGCGGTCCTTTGAAGGAGGAGGGGCTTGCGATACCAATAGAGGGGGACCGCGGCGCTCTCGGGCGTCGGCAGTTCGGACCTGTCGTCGCTCGAATACCGTCGGACGACGCGCCCGGCGCCGTTCAGCACCTCGAGCGTGACCGGCCCGGCGGCATCGGCCGCGAGGGCATAATCGATGATCGCCCCGTCGGGCGGATTCTCCCCGCCGGGCTCATCGGGCGGAAGCGGCGTGTCGGTGTTCATGCTGGTGCGGACGCGCGTCGCCGCTTGCGGCGTGAACAACACCGTCCCCGCGGCCGCCGCGGCGTCGAGCTGTCGCAATGGCGTGATGTCGTCGAGGATCCAGAAGCCGCGGCCGTGCGTCGCCGCGACAAGGTCGTTGTCCTTGACGATGATGTCGCGGACCGAGCTCGGGGCCATGTTCAGCCGCAGCAACTGCCAATGGCCGCCGTCGTCGAACGACACGAAGACCTCGCGCTCCGTGGCCGCGTAAAGCAGCCCGCGCCGCACCGGGTCCTCGCGGACGGCGTTGGTCGGGGCGCCCGCCGGGATCCCGTTCACGATCTCGGCCCAGGTCTTGCCGCCGTCATGCGTGCGGTAGATGTGCGGCCGCATGTCGTCGAGGCGGAGGGTGTTGACCGCGGCGTAGGCCGTCTTGGCGTCGAACCGTCCCGCGTCCATGACCGAAACCTTGGCCCAGGGCACGAGCTGAGGCGGGGTGACATCGGTCCAGTGCAGGCCGCCGTCGGTCGTGACCTGGATGAGCCCGTCGTCCGTGCCGGCCCAAATGGTCTTGGCGTCGACATAGGAAGGCGCGACCGTGTAGATGACGCCGCGCTGGGCGGGCTTGGCCGTCGGCTCATCACGGTATTTGCCGACGCTCGCGGGCACGTCCCAGGTCTTGCGGGTGAGATCGGGCGAGATCTGGGCCCACGACTGGCCGCCGTCGCCCGTTTTCCAGAGCGTGTTGGCGGCGAAGAACAGGGTGTGCGGGTCGATCGGGGAAAAGAGGACGGGCTGGGTGCGGACGGTCCGCCAGCCGGGGCCGCCCCGCGAAACCCGCGGGCCGACGGTCTGGACCTGGCCCGTGCGCCGGTCCCAGCGCGTCACACCGCGGCCGCCGTAAACGATGTCCGGATCGAGCGGGTCGGGCGCGGCGTAGCCGTACTCGTCGACGCCGACCGTCTGCCACTCACGGAAGGTGATACGGCCGTCGTTGCCGCGGCTTTGGACCCCCGCGGACCCGCTCTCCTGCTGGCCGCTGTAAACGCGGTAGGGGAACGCGTTGTCGGCCGCGACGTGATAAAGCTGGGCCGTCGGCTGGTTATACCACGAGCTCCAGGTCTCGCCGCCGTTGACGGTGATGCAGGCGCCCTGGTCGCTGGCGTAGAGGAGGATGGCGGGGTTCGTCGGGTTGATCCAGATGTTCTGGTAATCGTCTCCGCCCGGCGCGCCCTTGAAGGCCCGGAACGTGCGGCCGCCGTCGGTGGACTTGTAGGAAACGGTCGCGGCCACGAACAGCGTGTCGGGGTCCGTCGGATGGACCGCGATGCGCGGCAGGTCGCCGCCGCCGATGCGGCCGGCCGGCCGCGTGTCGGACAGGCGCGCCCAGGTTTCCCCCGCGTCGTCCGAACGATAGAGGGCCGTGCCCCGGATCAGGGCGACGGCGGCGTAGATGCGGCGCGGCTCGGACGGGGCGATGCCCAGATTGATCTGGACGATGGGCTCGGGAGCCCCCGATGCCGCCGTCCCGGGCCCGGCGACGGGCGGCGCTCCGGCCGCGGGAACGAGCTTGAGCTCGCGCCAGGTCGTGCCGCCGTCGGTCGACTTGTAGAGCCCTCCCTTTGCACCGTTCCACTCGGCGTTCTCCCACGGACCTTCGCGGGATTCCCAGAGGCCTGCGTAGACGATGGCGGGGTTGGACGGATCGAAAGCCACCTCCGAGCCGCCCGTGTTCTCGTCGACGTAGAGGACCCGGTCAAACGTCCGGCCGCCGTCGAGAGAACGGTAGATGCCGCGCTCCTCGTTCGGACCGTATGGGTGTCCGAGGACGGCCGCGAAGACGCGGTCCGGATCGCGGGAATCGACGATGATCTGCGGGATCTGCTGGCCGTCGCGCAGTCCGAGATGGGCCCATGTTCGGCCGGCGTCGGCCGACTTGTAGATGCCGTCGCCGACCGAGAGATCGGGCCGCCGCAGCCCTTCGCCCGAAGCGACGTAGATCACGTCGGGATTCGACGGGGAGACGGTGATGGCCCCGATCGAGCCCGTGGGCTGGTCGTCGAAGATCGGGCGCCAGGTCCGGCCGTAGTCCGTCGTCTTCCACACGCCGCCGTTGCAGACGCCCATGTAGAAGACGTTGGGCTGCGAGGGCACGCCGGCGACGGCGCGGGTGCGGCCCGCCCGGTAGGGGCCGATCGAACGCCAACGCATCTCGCCGAAGAGGCGTTGGTCGAAGGCCTGGGCCGAGAGGGGCGGGGCGGCGACCAGCGAGCCGAGCCAGGATGCGGCCGCGGCCGCGAGAAGCGACAGGATCACGAGGCTGGAAGTGGTGCCGGGTTTGGGGGTTTTCATGGGCGTCCTCCCGTCGGCCGGACTATATCGCCGCCCGAAAGGCCTGTCAATCAACCGGCCTATCGCCGCAGGGGGTGAGACAGCCGCGGCGAGGCTCACCCCGAGATTCACCTCCCTGAGGGATGACGGAACCCTTCTCGGGGGCCTATCCTGTTTTCCGGAGAGGCCGATGCCGGTGTCCACGTCTGAATTCCAACGCGACCCCGAGGGCGCCGTCCGTCCCTCCCGCCCCTCTCCTCCCGGCCCGGCCCAGGGACTCGGTTTTCGCCCTTTTCGGGATATCCGGGCCAAGATGACCTTTTATGTCCTGGGGCTTCTGGTCGCCGCCGTCTGTGTCTTCTACCTCATCACGGTCCAGATCCTCAACAGCCATGTCCGCGAAGAGATCATCAAGCGGGCCGAATCGCTTAGCCGAAGCATCGCCTCCTCGGCCGGCTACAACCTCGTTCTCAAGGACCTCCTGGCCCTCGACAATATCGTCTTCAAGGTCAAGGAGACCAATCCCGACATCCGGTCGATCGCCATCATCGGGCCCGACAGGACCATCATCGTCCATAGCGAGGCCGGGCGGACGGGCGTCAAGCTGGCGCCGCCCGAGAGCGGGACCGTGCTCGAGCTGCGCGACGGCACCCGGTTCCGAGAGGTCAGCGGGGCGACGGCCTCTGGCGCCTCCTTCGAGGTCGAGAGCCGGATCCCGTTCATGGAGCAGGACGTCGGGTCGGTCCTGCTCGATGTCGATTGGTCCATCCTGACGGCCGCCCAGACCCAGGCCCGGCGCCGGGTCCTGCCCTTCTTCGCCGGCATCCTCTTCGTCGGCGCCGTGACGAGCCTCGCCCTTTCCATGCGCCTGACCCGTCCCATCAAGGAGCTGGCCCAGGGCGTCGAGGAGCTCAAGCGCGGCCGGAGGAGCAAACCCCTGCGCGTCTATTCCGAGGACGAGCTGGGGCGGCTGACGGTCCGTTTCAACGAGATGACGGAGCTCATCACCGGCCAACGGGAAAGGCTCGGCCAGTATGCCCGCGAGCTCGAAGACGCCTATATCTCGACCATCCGTGTCCTGGCGGCCGCCATCGAAGCCCGAGATCATTACACGCTCGGCCATTCGACCCGGGTCTCCGAATACGCCGTGGCCCTGGCGCGAGAGCTCGGCTTCGACACCGCCGCGCTCGAGGAGATCGAGATTGCCTGCCTGTTCCACGACGTCGGGAAGATCAGGATCCCTGACGCCATCCTGCACAAGACGGGCCGTCTCGAACCGGGCGAAATGACGGAAATGCGGCGCCACTCCGAGTACGGGGCCGAGATCCTGAGCAAGGCGCCGTCGCTCTACAAGTTCGTCCCGGCCGTCCGGCACCATCACGAGTGGTGGGACGGGAGCGGCTATCCCGACGGGCTGAGCCGCGATTCCATCCCCGCTTTCGCCGCCATCATCTCATTGGCCGACGCTTATGACGCGATGACCTCGGACCGCCCCTATCGCGACGCCTTGGCCAAGGACAGGGCCGCGGCCATCATCCGGGAGTCGGCGGGCAAGCAGTTCCACCCGGGGTTCGCCCCGGTTTTCTTGGGCATGATCGGAAAGGAGGTCGGCCGGGCCGTCGAGGCTCCGGCCGGCGAAGGGTTGGCATCATGAGCAGAACACATCACATGCCGAAGATCATCGGGGGTTTGGCGGTCGTCCTGATCGCCTTGACCGCGGCCGGCTGCGCGTCGGCGAGAAGGACCGCGCTGAAGCAGGCCGCGGCCGGTTCGGCGGGGGCCTTCGCCGGGGGAGACTACGGCAGGGCGCTCGATCTCTACCAGAAGCTTTACGCGAAGAACCGGTCCAACGGAAAGGTCGTCTCGCGCTTTACGGCCTTGATCGAAGAGGTCAAGAGCGCCGGCGACGCCGCGGAGGCCAAGGAGAGCTATGCGGCGGCCCGGAACGTCTACGGGATCCTGGCCGAACGCTGGGACGGCTTCTCGGCCCTGGCCCGCCGGCTCTCCTTCAATCGGGGGGATCTCGCGGCCGGGATCAGGGACTGCCGCCTGGCTCTATGCGAGCGCCAGTTCCGGCAGGAGATCGGGGCGGGCAACTACGGCAAGGCCTTGGTCGCCTATCAAACGGCCCTCAAGGATTACCCCGGCGATCAGGCTATTAGAAGCCGCTATCTCAAGGGGATCGCCGAGGTCGCGAGCGTCGCTGCCAAGGCCATGGCCTCCAAGGATTACGGACAGGCCGGGAGGATCAACGGCCTTTTGCTGAAGAGCCTGGAGCCACTGGCGGGTCCGGATGACAAGGGCCCCGGCACGGGCATCCCGAGCCGGGAATCGCTGGGCTCATCGGTCCAGCTGTGCTCGACCGAGTTGACGAACGCCGGACTCGTCGAGTATCGGAAAGGCCACATCGATAGCGCAATAGCCGTCTGGGAGGATCTCCTGACCTTCGATCCGGGCAACGCCGAGATCAAGAAGGCCGTCGAGACGGCCAAGGCCCAATTGGGCCGGCTCAAAGGATCGGGCAAGACCAGCGGCCGGGCCGGCCGCAGCGCCCGCGGCGCGAAATCGGCGCGCTAAGCCCTCAACTTCCGTTCTTCGAGCGTTCGTTCAGGGGCGTCGTTTTCTGCCCCAATACTTGTGATCATCTCCCGTGATGTTCTTTCCCGACCTGTTGTCAACCCTTTAAAAATCATTAAAATAAAAGATAATAAAAGAAATATATGACAAAGTAGACAAAAGTCAAAAATACTAGTTGACAAATGTATTGATAATTTTTATAATGTCTACTTAACAGGGGAACTCGATGGATCACGAGCAGAGACACAAGCATCCAGAGACGCCGTTCGGCGCCCGCCTCAGGGCCGCCCGTAAAATGGCCGGCTTGAGCATGGAAGACCTTTCCGCCAGGCTAGATGGGGCGGTCACGAAGCAGGCCATCAGCAAATACGAGCAGGGCCGGATGATGCCTTCGCCCGAGGTCCTGGAAAAGCTGGTCAAGGTCCTGAAGATCGCGACCTGGGGGGCCTCGCCGCTCGGTTCCGCGGACGAGGAGATCAGAAGCTCACTTTTGAACGAAAGCCCGGCGCTTTTCCGGGGCGCAAGCGAAGCAGAACGCCCGATGTTCCGGCGGGCGGGCTTTTTGAGCCATCTGCGCCGCAAGGCCAAGGAGCCGGAGATGGAGATCCGTGCCCTCAACGCGCCGCCGTCCTCGGAGGCGATCTTCGCCAGGCGTCTGATGAGGGACGAAGGCCTGGAGCCCTTGGGCGAACGGCGGGCCCGCACCCTCCGTGATTGGCAGACGTCCGCCGCGCCCCTCGACCGGATCCGTTTTCGGACCGGGGAGCGGCTTTCGGCCAAGGCGGAAGCGGCCCTCAAGTACCGGATCGCCGGCCACCTCGACAAATACCTCGAGCTCGAATCGATTCTCGGACAGTCCGTCCGGTTCGAGAATCCGATCGGCCGCCGGCCGGCCCGTTCGCGCGAAGAGGTCGAATCCGCGGCGGCGCGGGCCCGCGAATGCTGGGAGCTCGGCGCCGGCCCGATCGTCAACCTGCTGGGCCTCCTCGAGGACAGAGGCATCAAGGTCTACGAGACGCGCGGCATCGAGGGCTTCGAAGGCCTGTCGGGCCGCTACGGCGAGGTCGTGTTCATCGCCGTCAGCCTGGAGTTCCCGGCCGACCGCATCCGATTCACGGCCGCCCACGAGCTCGGCCATCTCTTGTGCGACTTTGACGCCGCTGAAAGCCCGGAAGGCGAGTGCCACGCCTTCGGCGCGGCTTTCCTGCTGCCGCGAGCGGCCCTGGAGAAGGTCTTCACACCATCACGGCGCAAGGTCACCCTCGGCGACCTGGCCGAGATCAAGGAGTCGTTCGGCGTCTCGCTCCAGGCGATCATGTATCGGGCCCACGCCCTGGGCTTCGTCTCCGACCGCCAGCTCAGGGCCTTCCGCGAGACCCTGAAGATCAAAAACTGGCAGGTCACCGAGCCCGTCGCCTACGAGGGCAAGGAACACGCCACCCGCTTCCGCCGGCTCGTTCATTATGCCGTCGCGGCCGACATCCTCGACGTCGAGCGGGCGGCCGGGCTGGCCGGCGTGACCGCCGACGAGCTCAAAAAAGAGATCGGAGATATTTTTTGAGGAATAAACGCCAAGGACTAGGGAGGTCGATGATGGGACGCTTCGAAACCGGGTACACCTAGCGGCCGGCGGGGCGGGGCGGCGCGCGGCCGTCCGATGACGGCGCGTCCCGGCCCCGCGGCTAGATGGCTTTGATCTCAAATCGGCAAAAAGAAAGGAAAACACTTATGGACAAGTCTGTCGAATCCTGTCTTCTCGGCTTGGAGCTCGGCGCCGGCGCCAGCTTCGAGAACACGACCGTCTTCGAGCTCCTGCGGCCGCAGAACGGCGGCCCGGAGTACATCACGCTGCGGGAGGCCCTCGAGCGCGGCGCCTTCACCGTCACGGAAACGAGCGAGGGCGGCTCGGTGCCCGAGCTTCTGGTCGCGAACAAGGGCGAAACGCCTGTCCTGCTCATCGACGGCGAGGAGCTGCGGGGGGCCAAGCAGAACCGCATCCTCAACACGACCATCCTCGTCGGCGCCAAGAGCACGATCAAGGTCCCGGTCAGCTGCGTCGAGCACGGCCGCTGGAGCTACCAGGGCCGCGAGTTCGCGGAATCGGGCAACGTCATGCACCGCGAGATGCGGGCCGTCAACGTCCGGAACGTGAACGCGAGCTTGGCCTCGATCAAGCAATTCCGTTCGAACCAGGGTGAGATCTGGGAAAAGGTGGAGGAGCTCCATTGCGACCTGAAGGTGCCGGCCGGGACGGGGGCCATGACCGACGTCTACCAGGCCAAGGGGGCCGACCTCGACGAATATCTGAAGAGCTTCCGGCTGGCGGACGGCCAGAAAGGCATCCTCGTCTTCGTCGACGGAAAACCGGCCGGGCTGGACTTCGTGTCGCGCGAGGCGGCCTTCGCCACCCTTTTCCCCAAGCTCGTCCGGAGCTACGCCATGGAGGCCATGCTCGTCACCGAACGGCGGAAACGGGGCCGGGGCCGAGGCGATGCCGAAAAGGCCCTGGTCAGGCCCTCGGCCGATGACGCGCGGGCTTTCCTCAAGTCGGCCGCGGCCAGCGAGGAAAAGAAGTACGAATCGGTCGGCCTCGGCTGGGCCTACCGCTATGCCGGTCCGGCCCTCGTCGGGTCGGCGCTGGCCTTCAACGACCACGTCGTCCACATGGCCTTCTTTGGCATCGACGACGAGGCCGGGCGGACGGAGGATCCCGGCCGGATGGCCGGCAGCCGGATGCGCCGCGACTGGCGGCTGTAACGACTGAACGGGACTCGTGCGCTTCGCACGCGTTCCGGCTATGAAAAAGCGGGGACAGTACCGGACGGTACATGCCCCCAAGGGGGGCGCGGCGCCTAATCTCCGCCATCCGGGAGATCGGGGGGTTGGGGGCGGGGAGGAGGCGCCGCGCCTCGGCTTACTGGCCGGCGACGGTCATCTCGGCGACCTTGACGGTCGGGCCGCTGACGGCCCCGAGGAACTCGAGGTCGGTCCCGACGGCCTCGATCGTCTCGAGGATCCGGCCGAGGTTGCCCGAGATCGTGACCTCGGTGACGGGGTAGGCGACGTGTCCGTCCTCGATCCACAGCCCGAATGCCCCGCGCGAAATGTCGCCGGTGACGCCGTTCAGGCCATGGCCGAGCGTCCGCGTCAGGAGCAGGCCTTTCGGGGTCCCGGCGATGATATCCTCGGGCGCCTTCGCGTCCGGCCCGGGCTCGAGATAGAAATTGCCCGGCCCGACGCCGCTGCCGTCGGCGCTGCCGGTCGACGCGAGCCCGAGCTTGCGGGCCGCGTAGTGATTGCAGAGGTAACTCTTCAGCACGCCCTTCTCGACGACCATGGTCCGGCGGCAGGGCAGCCCGTCCGAATCGAAGGGGTGCGAGCCGAGCGCGCCAGGCCTGAGGCCGTCGTCGATGACCGTCACCCGCTCGTTCCCGATCCTTTGGCCGAGCTTGCCTTCGAGGAAGGTGGCCTTCTGATAGACGGCCGTGCCGGTGACGCAGCCAAACAGGAATCCGAGGAGCCAACCGGTCTGGGTCGGGTCAAAAATGACCGGCACGTTCTGGGTCGGGACCTTGCGCGGATTGAGCTGCCGGACGGTCCGCTCGACGGCCTTGCGGGCGATCGCCTCGGGCGTCTCGAGGTCCTTGAAGTGCCTCTTGGATGACGACCAGGAATCCTCGACGCGGTTGTCGGTGTCTCCCGCCTGAAGGCCGACGCCGAGCCCGCAATAGGTCTGCTTGTATTCGCCGACGAACCCGTTCGAAAGCGCCAGGACCGAGTGGATCTCGTTCGAACCGAAGGTCGCCCCGTAGGAATTGGTGATGCGCTTGTCCCGCAGGGCCAGTCGCTCGGTCTCGCGGGCCAGGGCGATCTTCTGCCGCGAGTCGAGCTCGGCGATGGCCGGGTCGTAGAGATCGAGGGTCGCGGGATCGATCCGGTCCTTGACGAGCGGCGCGAGGCCGGCGAACTCGTCGGGATTGCCGAGCTCGGCCCGCCGCACGGCGTTGCGCACCAGGCGCCGCAGGGTCATCATGTCGAGGTCGGAGGAGCTGGCATAGGCGGTCTTCTTGCCCTTGATGACGCGCAGGCCGGCCGACCGCGACCCGGCCTCGATCAGGGCCTCGATGCGGCCCTTGCGGACGTCGACGTTGAACTCGTAGCCGTCCATGACGGAGACCTCGGCCTCGTCGGCGCCGCACGCGCGGGCGTAGGCCGCGAGCTCGCCGGCGAGATCACGGAGAGCGGGCGCCGATAAGGCCTTCTCTCGGCGCGCCGTCATGTCCGCCCTCCGACCGTCATCTTGGCGATTCGCAGGGTCGGGCAGCCGTCGGAGACCGGCACGTCCTGGCCGTCCTTGCTGCAGGTCCCGGTCTGCAGGCCGAAGGCGAGATCGCTGCCGACGCGGTCGATCTTCCGCAGGATATCGATGTTCGTGCCGATGAGCGTCGCCTGTTTGACCGGGGCCGTGAGCCGGCCGTCCTCGATGAGGTGGCCGAGGCTGACCGAGAACGTGAACTTGCCCGAGTCCTCGACCTGGCCGCCGGAAAGGCTGGCGACGTAGAGGCCTTTCGGGACCGAGCGCAGGATGTCGTCGGGATGGTCGAGGCCGGGCCCGATATAGGTGTTGGACATGCGGGGGATGGGCCAGTGGCCGTAATCCTGGCGCCGGCCGTGCCCGGTCAGGGGCGCGCCGCCCATCAGCCGGGCCGAAAGCTTGTCCTGGAGCAGCCCGCGGACGACGCCCCGCTCGATGAGCAGGGTCCGCCGCGGCGGCGTGCCCTCGTCGTCGACGTTGTAGGAGCCGCGGAAGGAGGGGATCGTCGGGTCGTCGAAGATCGTGACGAGATCGGAGCCGACGCGCCGGCCCATCTTGTTCCAGAAGATCGAGGTCTTCTTGCGGTTGAAGTCGGCCTCGAGCAGGTGGCCGACGGCCTCGTGGATGAGGACGCCGCTGTGGCCGGGGGCGAGGACGATCGGCATCTCGCCGGCCGGGGCATCGACGGCCTCGAGGAGGAGCATGGCCTCCCGGGCCGCCTCCCGGCCGATCTCGCGCGGAGTGTGGACGTCGCGGAAGAACTCGAGGCCGACCCGGCCGCCGCCGCCCCAGAAGCCCGATTCGCGCTTGCCGCCGTCCTCGGAGATGGCGACGCAGACGAGCTTGACCATGGGCCGGGTATCGCGGACGAGCAGGCCCTCGGAGTTGGCGATGCAGACGTGGGTCAGCGAGTCCGAGTGGTAGGCCTTGACCTTGACGATGCGCGGATCGTAGCGCTTGGCCGCGTCATAGGCCTCGCGGACGAGCTTGATCTTGTCGCGGAGAGGAGCCCGGTCGGCGGGGCGGCGAACGGGGAAGCGGTCGGAGCGGCGGGTCCGGTCGCGAAGAGGCGGCGGCGGGGTCTGCGGCGCCTTTCGCCGGGCGATGGCGGCGGCGGTCTCGGCCGTCTTGCGGACCTTGTCCAGGGCGAGATCGTTGGTGTAGCCGAAGCCGGTCCGGTCGCCCCGGATGACCCGGATGCCCAGGCCCAGGCTGACGGACTCGGCCGTCTCCTTGATGATGTCCTCTTCCATGTTGATGAAATCGTAGGACCGGTGCTCCATGAAGATCTCGGCGAAATCCCCGCCGCTCGAAAGGGCGGCGCCCAGGGCCGAGCGGAGGTCGGAGGCGGACAGGCCGAAGTGGTCGACGTAGGGGAGAGGCTCCATGCTGCGGCCATGATGGCATATTCAAGCGGCGGTGGCAAACGCTTCTCCGGCCCCGTGGTTTGACGGACCGCCGGAAAAGCGCCTATAATTCGTCAAGCAAAACCATGGGAAACGATGATCTTCAACAAGCCGTCGAAGCCGCCATCGAGTCCGCCCTCGGAGAGGACATGCCCGAGGGCGACATCACCTCCGAGAGCGTCATTCCGCCCGACGCCCGGTCCGAGGCCTTCTTCCTCGCTAAAGAGGACGGGGTCGTCGCCGGTCTGGGCATCGCCGCCCGGGTCTTCACCACGATCGACCCCGCGGTGATCTTCATCGAGCGCTTCAAGGACGGTTCCGCCTTCCGCCAGGGCGACAAGCTGGCCCGCGTCAAGGGGCCGACGACCGCCCTGCTCAAGGGCGAGCGGACCGCCTTGAACTTCCTCCAGCACCTGAGCGGCGTGGCCACGGCCACGCGCCGCTATGTCGAGACCGTCGCCGGGACCCGGACGAAGATCCTGGACACGCGGAAGACGACGCCCGGGCTGCGTCTTCTCGAGAAGTACGCCGTCCGGACGGGCGGCGGGACGAACCACCGGATCAGCCTTTCGGACATGGTCCTGATCAAGGACAACCATATCCGTTTCGTCGGGAGTATCAGAGAGGCCGTCCGCCGGGCCCGGGCCAAGGTCCGGCCGGGCGTCAAGATCGAGGTCGAGGCGGCCAGCCTGCTCCAGGTCCGCGAGGCCCTGGCGGCCGGCGCGGATTGGATCATGCTCGACAACATGCCTCTCGAGACCATGAGCCAGGCCGTCGTCCTGGCCGGCGGCCGGGCACCCCTCGAAGCGTCCGGGAACATGACCCTGGACCGTGTCCGGGCCGTGGCCGAGACGGGCGTCGACTACATCTCGGTCGGGGCCCTGACCCATTCGGCCCGGGCCGTCGACATCAGCATGGATTTCGTCCATTGAGGTCCCGATGAGCGCCACCGACATTCGCGCGGACGTCCTCATCGTCGGCTGCGGCATCGCCGGCGCGGCGGCCGCGCTCGAGGCCGCCGACGCGGGCCTCGACGTCGTCGTCATCACCAAGGACGGACGGGCCGAGGAATCCAACACTTTCTACGCCCAGGGCGGCATCGTCTCGTTTGCCCCGGACGACCGTCCCGAGCTCCTCAAACACGACATCCTCGAAGCCGGCGACAGCGCCGGCGATCCGGCGGCGGTCGATATCCTGGTCGCCGACGGGCCGCGCCTGGTCCAGGAAACGCTCATCGACAGGCTCAAGATCCCCTTCACGCGGAGCTCGCCCGAGAGCCTCGACTACGCCCTCGAGGCCGGGCATTCGCGCCGCCGCATCCTCCACGTCGAGGACGCGACGGGGAAGACGATCGAAGAGCGGTTCCTGGCGGCCATTCGGAAGCATCCGCGGGTCACCCTCCTTCCGGGCCGGACGGCCGTCGATCTCCTGACCGTGCCGCACCATTCGAAGAACCCGGTCGCCTATTACCGCTCGCCGCTCGCGATCGGGGCGTACGTCCTCGAGAACGCCACGGGTGAGGTGGCACGCGTGTTCGCCCCGTTCACGGTCCTGGCGACGGGCGGCTGCGGCTCGGTCTTCCTTCACACCTGCAATCCGGCCGGGGCCGACGGCTCGGGGTACGCCATGGCCATGCGGGCCGGCGCCCGGATCGGCAACATGGAGTATATCCAGTTCCACCCGACCGTTTTCATGCGAAAGTCGGGCGACGGGTTCCTCATCTCCGAGGCCGTCCGGGGCGAGGGGGCCCGGCTCAAGACGCGTGACGGCAAGACGTTCATGGCGAAATACACGCCTCAGCGCGAGCTCGCGCCGCGCGACGAGGTGACCCGGGCCATCTACGAGGAGATGATCGTCACCAATACGGACTATGTCCTGCTCGACCTGGCCTCGTACGCCAAGCCGGACGTCATCCGCAAGAGGTTCCCGACGATCACCCGGACCTGCCTCGAGGACGGTATCGACATCACCCGGCAGGGCATCCCCGTGGTGCCGGCGGCCCATTACTGCTGCGGCGGCGTCCTGGCCGACGGCTGGGGCCGGACCTCGCTCGAGGGCCTTTACGCGGTCGGGGAAGTGGCCTGCACGGGCGTGCATGGGGCCAACCGCCTGGCCTCGACCTCGCTCCTCGAGGGGCTCGTCTGGGGGACGCGGGCGGCCCGCGACATCGCCGTCCGCTTCGACGATTCCCGGCCTTATAAGGCCTCGGAGATCCATCGCTGGTACCGTCCGAAGAACGAGGAGACGGTCGATCCGGCCCTCGTCAACCAGGACTGGCTGACCATCCGCTCGACGATGTGGAACTACGCCGGCGTCATCCGAACGCGCAAGCGCCTGGAACGGGCCAAGTCCGACCTCGAATACCTCAGCCACCGCATCGAGAAGTTCTACCAGGCGGCCCGCATCGAGCCCGGCCTCGTCGGCCTGCGCCACAGCATCCTGGTCGCGCTGATGATCACCCGCGCGGCCCTGGCCAACCCCGTCTCCCGCGGCGCGCACTTCATTAAGAAGTAGCCGGTGCCTAACGGCCCGACCGGCCGGTTTTTCTCCGGAATCCCTTTAAGAATGACTCAGTTTGGCCTATAATAAAGCGTTATATTTTCAAGACGGAGACCGTAATGGCCGATAAGTCCGACGTGAAGGCGACGCTCAACCTGCCCCAGACCTCGTTCGCCATGAAGGCCTCCCTGGCCCAGAAAGAGCCCGAAACCATCAAGAGATGGGAGGCCGAGCGCCTCTACGAGAAGATCCTCGCGAAGCGCGCCGCCGCCGGCCGGCACCCGTTCATCCTCCATGACGGCCCGCCTTACGCCAACGGGCACATCCATATGGGGACGGCGATGAACAAGGTCCTCAAGGACTTCATCGTCAAGTCCCGCTCCATGCTGGGCTATTACGCCCCCTATATCCCGGGCTGGGACTGCCACGGCCTGCCGATCGAGACGCACGTCGACAAGCAGCTCGGCGGCAAGAAGAAGGACATGCCGGTCATGGCCGTCCGCAGGGCCTGCCGCGAATACGCCGAGAAGTTCATCGGCGTCCAGCGCAGCGAGTTCAAGCGCCTGGGCGTCCTCGGCGCCTGGGAGACACCCTACCTGACGATGCAGCCGGCCTACGAGGCCAAGGTCCTCGAATACCTGGGCGATTTCTTCGATCACGGCGAGGTCTACAAGGGGAAACGGCCCGTCTACTGGTGCATCCACGACCGGACGGCCCTGGCCGAGGCCGAGATCGAATACAAGGACAAGACGTCCCCCTCGATCTATGTCCGCTTCGAGGTCCTCTCCGACCTCGGGGCCAAGTTCGCGACCCTGGCCGGGCACAAGGCCTACGTCGTGATCTGGACGACAACCCCCTGGACGCTTCCGGCCAACCTGGCCATCGCCTTCCACCCGGAGTACGAATACGCCGCGGCCGAAGTCAACGGCGACGTTTACATCATGGCCAAGCGTCTCCTGCCCGTCGTCGCCGAGGAGCTCGGCTGGCCCGCCCCGAAGGTCCTGGCCTCGTTCCCCGGGCGCGAGCTCGAGGGGCTCAAGGCCCGCCACCCGTTCATCGACCGCGAGTCGCTCTTCGTCCTCGCCGACTACGTCACCCTCGAGGACGGCACCGGCTGCGTCCACACCGCCCCCGGCCACGGCGCCGACGACTTCCTGACCGGCCAGGCCTACGGGCTCGACATCTACACGCCGGTCGACGACGAGGGCCAGTTCACGCCCGACGTGCCGCATTACGCGGGGCTCGAGGTCTTCGAGGCCAACGCCCGCATCACCGCGGACATGTCGCGGGACGGGACGCTGCTCAAGGAGACCAAGATCTCGCACTCCTATCCCCACTGCTGGCGCTGCAAGAACCCGGTCATCTTCCGGGCCACCGAGCAGTGGTTCATCTCCATGGAGAAGGGCGGCCTGCGGCAGAAGTCGCGCGAGGCCATCGCCAAGGTCGCCTGGATCCCCGAGTGGGGCCGGGACCGGATCGACGGCATGGTCGCCGGCCGGCCCGAATGGTGCATCTCGCGCCAGCGCTCATGGGGCGTGCCCATCCCGGCCTTCCGCTGCAAGGCCTGCGGGACGCCTCTCGCCGGCGGTGATGTCAGCCGTCACGTCGCCGGGATCTTCCGGAGCGAGGGCTCGGACGCCTGGTTCGTCCGGGACGCCGCTTCGCTTGTCCCGCCCGGAGCCGCCTGTCCCCAGTGCGGCGGGACAGACTTCGAGAAAGAATTCAACATCCTCGACGTCTGGTTCGAGTCCGGCTCGTCCCAGAACGTTCTCGAGCGCGAGGCCGGCCACTCCTGGCCCGCCGACGTCTACATCGAGGGCCACGACCAACACCGCGGCTGGTTCAACAGCTCGCTCCTCGTCGGCGTCGACGTCAAGGGGGGAAGCCCCTTCCGGACCTGCATCACCCACGGCTTCATCCTCGACGAGCAGGGGAGGGCGATGTCCAAGTCGATGGGCAACGTCATCGACCCCCTCGACGTCTGCAAGCGCTCCGGCGCCGAGATCGTCCGGCTCTGGGCGGCGATGCTCAACTACAAGGAAGACGCCCGCTTCGGCCCCGAGAACGAGCAGCGGGTCGTCGAGGCCTACCGCAAGATCCGCAACACCTGGCGGTTCCTGCTCGGCAACGTCTCCGATTTCGTGCCCGGCCGCGACACCGTGGCCGAGCCGCATCTCCTCGATATCGACCGCTGGATCCTCCACCGCTTCGAGGAGGTCCGGGCCCGGGTCGTCCAGGCCTACGGGGACTACGAGTTTCACCCGATCCTCCACGACATCCTCGATCTCTTCACCGTCGACCTGAGCGCCTTCTACCTCGACGTCGTCAAGGACCGGGCCTACTGCTCGGCCCAGGACGCGCCGGAGCGGCGCTCGGCCCAGACGGCCATGTTCACGATCCTGCGCGATTCGCTCCTGCTCATGGCCCCGATCCTGTCCTTCACGGCGGAGGAGGCCTGGGCCCACGTTCCGGACTTCGAGGGCAAGGACCCGTCCGTCCACATGGGCGAGTTCCCGGGCGCCTCAGACTGGCTGAAGTCGGCGCCGGATGGCTTCCTGCCGGAGATGGAGCGGCTGCTCCTTCTCCGCGAGAAGGCCCTCAAGGAGCTCGAGAAGGCCCGCGAATCGAAGCTCATCGGCAACTCCCTCGAGGCCCGGGTCGTCCTCAAGGCCCCGGCCGCGGACGTCGCCTTCCTCGAGAAGCGGCGGGCCGACCTCGCGGCGCTCCTCATCGTCTCCCAAGTCGACGTCGAACCGGGTGAGGGCGCCGAGATCGGGATCGAGGTCGGCCAGGCCGCCGGCGTGAAGTGCGAGCGCTGCTGGAACTACTCGACGACGGTGGGCCGGCACGCCGCCTGCCCGACCTTCTGCGAGCGCTGCGCCCGGGCCGTCAAGTCGGGGCGGTCATGAAGAAGAACGGCCTCTACTTTCTCGTCGCGGCCCTCCTCGTCGTCGCCGACCAGGCGACAAAAAACATCGTCGCCCGGACCGTCGACCTCTACGAGTCTGTCCCCGTCATCCGCGGCTTCTTCAACATCACCCGCATCCATAACCGGGGCGCGATCTTCGGGACGTTCTCTCAGACGAACAATACCCTTGTCTTCATTTTGCTGACGGCCGCCTCGATCGCCGCTCTGGCCTTCGTCATCTATTTCTTCATCAAGACGCCGTCGTCGGACGTCTTGATGAAGGTCGCCCTGACCCTGATCATGGCCGGGGCCTTCGGCAACCAGTTCGACCGGCTCGTCCGCGGCCACGTCATCGACTTCCTCGACCTCTACGTGGGCACGGCCCACTGGCCCTTCTTCAACGTGGCCGATTCCTGCATCAGCATCGGGGCCTGCCTGATGCTGGTCACCCTTTTCAGGAGAAAACCCGCATGTTCCCCATCCTCTTGAAGATAGGTCCGCTGACCATCCACACCTACGGCTTCATGATGGCCGTCGGGGTGGCCCTGGGCCTCTGGTTCATCTACGTCCAGGCCAAGCGGGCCGGCCTCGACGCGAACCGCGTCATGGACGCCGCCTTCTACACCATCATCGTTTCGCTCATCGGAGCCAAGCTCTTGCTCTTCATCGGCAATATCTCCTATTACATCAACGATCCCAAGGAGCTCTTCTCGCTGGCCCGCTCAGGCGGCGTCTTCCAGGGAGGCCTGCTCTTCGGCACGGTGTACGCCCTGTGGTATTTCCACCGCAAGAAGATCCCAACCTGGCGCACGGCCGACCTGATCGGCCCGGCCCTGGCCCTCGGCCACGGCTTCGGCCGGATCGGCTGCTTCAGCGCCGGCTGCTGCTACGGCCGCGAGTGCGCGGCGCCGTGGGCCGTCACCTTCACGAATACGTACGCCGGGCAACTCACGGGCGTCAAGCTCGGGACACCGATCCACCCGGTCCAGCTCTATGAGGCGGCTCTCAACTTCCTCAATTTCGTGATCCTGTACGTCATCCTCAAGAAGAAGAAATTCGACGGCCAGGTCTTCGCCTTCTATATCTTCAACTATTCGATCATCCGCTTCTTCACCGAGTATTTCCGGGGCGACCACGGCGACAGCGTCTACTTCATCCGGGGCGCGACGCCCCTGGCCAGCCTGACCTTCCCGCAGCTCTTCTGCGTGGCCGGGCTGATCGCCGGGGTCGTCCTTCTCGTCGTCTTGAGGCGTCGTCAACGTGCCAACGGCTGATCTCGTCGTCGGACCGGAGATCGGGAAGAACATCCGGCTCGATGTGTTCCTGGCCGACAGGATCGAGGGTCTGAGCCGCGCCCAGGTCCGCAAGGTCATCGACGCGGGCGGCGTCCGGGTCGGCTCCTTCACGCGGAAGGCCGGCTACAAGCTCAAGCCGGCGGACCATGTCCACGTCGAGTATGAGCCGCCCCAGCCGGAACCCTTGCTCGTGCCGCAGTGCATCCCGCTCAAGTTCATTTATGTCGACGAGGACGTCATTGTCATCGACAAGCCGCCACGCCTCGTCGTTCACCCCGGCCCGGGCCATCCGTCGGGAACGCTCGTCAACGCCCTTCTTCACCATTTCCCGGAGATCGCCGTCGTCGGCCACGAGAACCGTCCGGGGATCGTCCACCGGCTCGATCAGGACACCTCGGGGGTCATGGTCGTGGCCCGCTCGCCCCGCGCCTACGCCTCTCTCCACGATCAGTTCAAGAACCGGGTGACCTGGAAAACCTACCTGGCCCTGGCCTGGGGCCGGATGTCGGACGTGAGCGGAAAGCTGGATTGGCCGCTCGGCCGGCACCCGAAGGAAGGCGCCAGGATGTCGGTTCGGACCCGCAGCCCCAAGAAGGCCGAGACCTTCTTCCAGGTCCAGCGGGCCTTCAAGGACACGACGCTCCTCGAGGTCAAGCCGGTGACGGGACGGACCCACCAGATCCGGGTCCACCTGGCGGCAGCGGGTCATCCGGTCGTCGGGGACCCGGTCTATGGGAGGAAACATGAGCCCCGGGAGTTCCCCCGGATCTTCCTTCACGCCCACACCCTGTCGTTCCTGCACCCGGCGACGGACGAGCGCCTGACCTTCGCCTCGCCCCTGCCGCCGGACCTCGAAGACGTCATCGCCCGCGAGCTCTCTTTGGATCAATGATCCCCTCCCGAAAATAAGGGGTATTGTCCTGCCAAGGGCCTTCTTTTAATGAGGGCTAGATAGCTGGGAGAGACTAATGGGGCGCCGAAAGAGGGCGAGGGGGATCGTCGAGGGGAGCATAAAGCGGTGATTTAACCGACAACACGACGGAGACGCGGCGTCTTTAACCCGGCTTCGGAGTGTGGCGGCGTCTTCAAATCACCGCGCGGAAGGAGATGATCCCCCTGACGCCCGCGGCGCCCTTCTTCGGGGGCACGCGCTTCCTCTTGAGAAGAACGGCCTTTTTGGGTAGAATAGCCTTTCGCTTTCCTCTAGAAATCCAGGAGGCTCGAGGATGAAAGACTATTCCGTTGAGAATATCCGCAATATCGCCCTGGTCGGGCACGGTTCCTCCGGAAAGACCTCACTCGCCGCGGCGATCCTGTTTGACACCGGGGCGACCAGCCGGCTGACCAAGGTCGACAAGGGCAACACCGTCACGGACTACGATCCGGACGAGATCGAGCGCAAGATCTCGATCAACGCCGCCCCCTGCTTCTGCGAATGGGCCGGCCACAAGCTCAACCTCATCGACTCGCCCGGCTACAGCAACTTCCTCTGGGACACCCGGGCCGCCCTGCGCGCGGTCGACGGCGCGGCCGTCCTGGTCGACTCCGTGGCCGGGGTCGAGGTCGGGACGGAAAAGGTCTGGGAGATGATCGAGGAGCGGGGCCTGCCCCGGGTCTTCGTCATCAATAAGATGGACCGGGAGAACGCCAACTTCGGCCGGACCCTCGAATCGATCCGCCAGTTCTTCGGACGCCAGGCCGTCCCGGTCCAGCTGCCCATCGGCGAGGAGAAGAACTTCGTCGGCGTCGTCGATGTCGTCAACAAGAAAGCCTACTACTTCGAGAAGGACGAGAGCGGCAAGATGAGCGAAGGCAAGATCCCCGAGGCCCTGGCCGACGAGATCGGGGCCCGCAACAAGGAGCTTATCGAGATCGTCGCCGAGTCCGACGAGAAGCTCATGGACAAATATTTCGACAAGGGCGAGCTCGCGCCGGAAGAGTTCCGGGCCGGGCTCAAGAAGGCCATCCTCCACCACCAGGTCTTCCCTGTCTTCGCCTCGTCCGGCCTGGCCAACATCGGCGCCCAGACCCTCCTCGACGGCTTCGTCGCCTACCTCCCGTCGCCGGTCGAGGCCGGGGCGGTCAAGGCCGCCATCAAAGGCGAAGACAAGACCGTCGCGCCCTCGGCCGAGGGCCCCTTCGCCGCCTTCGTCTTCAAGACCATCTCCGACCCCTACACGGGCCGGATCTCCCTGATGCGCGTCTTCTCCGGCCGGACGAACCCCGACGGCGCGGTGACCAACGCCAACCGCGACGCCGAGGAGAAGCTCGGCGGGCTCTTCTTCCTCCAGGGCAAGGAGCAGATCGCCGCCGGCCAGGCCAAGGCCGGCGACATCGTGGCCACGGCCAAGCTCAAGGTCACGGCGACCGGCGACACGCTGAGCGCCAAGGGCTCCGGCATCGTCTTCCCGGCCATCAACTTCCCGCTGCCGTCGATCTCGTTCGCCATCGAGCCCAAGACCCGGGCCGATGAGGACCGCATCTCCCAGGCCACGCACCGCATCACCGAGGAGGACCCGACGGTCCGCATCGAGCGCGACCCCAACACCTCCCAACTCCTCATCTCCGGCAACGGCGAGCTCCATGTCCGGATCATCACCGAGCGGCTGAAGAAGCGCTACAACGTCGACGTCGACCTCAAACCGCCCAAGATCTCCTACCTCGAGACGATCAAGGGGCGGTCCGACGTCCAAGGCCGCCACAAGAAGCAAACGGGCGGCCGCGGCCAGTTCGGCGACGTCTGGATCAAGTTCGAGCCGTTGCCGCGCGGCAAGGACTTCGAGTTCGAGGACAAGGTCTTCGGCGGGGCCATCCCGCGGAACTTCATCCCCTCGGTCGAGAAGGGATTGCAGGAGGCGCGCAAGAAGGGCGTCCTCGCCGGCTACCCGACGGTCGACTTCAGGGCCATCCTCTACGACGGGTCCTACCACGACGTCGACTCGTCCGACATCGCCTTCAAGATCGCGGCCAACAAGGCCTACAAGAAGGGCATCCGCGAGGCCAAGCCGACCCTGCTCGAGCCGGTCATGAACGTCGAGATCTACACGCCCGAGGCCTACATGGGCGACATCATGGGCAACCTCAACGGCCGGCGCGGCCGGGTCGGGGGCATGGAGCAGAAGGGGACGATGCGCGTCCTCAAGGCCCAGGTGCCGATGTCGGAAATGCTCGACTTCGAGCCGACCCTGACCTCGATCACGGGCGGACGCGGCTCCTTCCTGATGGAGTTCTCGCACTACGAGGAAGCCCCCTCGAACATCCAGCAGAAGATCATCGCCGAGGCCGTCAAGGAAGGCCGGGTCAAGCCCGAAGAGGAAGACTGAGCCGAACCTGTCGAGGGCGCGGCGATCCCTTGTCGCGTTGACAGGCCGGAAAGGCCGCGGGTATGATAGCCGGGAATCCCTGTTGGAGGTCCCGATGAACCGCAGCCGACGCGCGATCCCGTTCCTGGCCGCAGCCTTGATCCTTATCGGCGCGGCCGTTTTGGCGGCCCAGCCGCAGACGATGCCCGTTGCGGCGCAGGAAAAGCCCCAAGAGAAAGCCCCCGCCGCAGCGGCCGCCGAGAAACCCGATGCGACTCTGACCCTCAAGATCGGCGATCCGGCCCTCAAGGACAAAGTCATGGAGATCGGGGTCGGAGCCATCCTCGCGGGGCGGACGGGACGGCCGGTCGCCTTCGACCGCATGATCGACGAGATGCTGGCCGCCCGGATCGTCCACGTCGGCGAGACCCACAATTCGATGCCGATGCATGAGATCGAGTTCCAGGTCATCCGGGCCCTCTACGACCGGGACAAGAACCTGGCCATCGGCCTCGAGATGGTGACGGTGGCGCTCCAGGAGACGCTCAACAAGTGGACGGCCGGGATCCTGACCAAGGACGAGCTCCTCCGGGAGATCCGCTGGTATGTCACCTGGAACTTCAACTTCGGCTATTACGAGAAGATCTTCGATTTCGCCCGGGAGCACCGGCTTCCCATCTACGCCCTGAACGCGCCGCGCGAGGTCATCAACAAGATCCGGATGCGGGGCTGGGATGTCCTGACGGATGAGGAAAAGGCTTTCTTCCCCGGACCGCCCGACACGACCAACGCCGACCACCGCACGCTCATCCGGACCGTCTTCGAATCGTCCGACATCCCCGAAGCCATGAAGGGGCCGGGGCTTGACAAGATGTTCGAAGGCCTCTACCGGGGCCAGTCGGCGTGGGACACGGTCATGGGCGCCAACGCGGTACGGGCGGCAAAGGCCGAGGGCCGGCGCGTCGTCGTCTGCGTCGGCTCGGGGCATCTCCTCTACAACCTCGGCCTCAACCGCCGGGCCTACGAGATGTCGAAGCTGCCCTTCAAGACGGTCATCGCCGTCGAAGTGCCCGCCGGGAAGAAGGCCCTGCCGGTCTCGCGGGCGATCGGCGATTACGTCTTCGGCCTGCCGCCGATGGACAAGCCGGCCTTCCCGAATATCGGCCTGGGCTTCAAGAAGGTCGATAACCTCGAGAACCTGGTCATCGACGCCAAGCCGACCGAGGGAGCGGCCAGCCGGGCAGATTTCGAGAAAGGCGATATCATTCTCTCACTCGACGGCAAGGCTTACTCCGACATCAACGAGCTGCGCATGGAGCTGGCCAAGCTCCGCTGCGGCGGGGAAATGAAGTTCAAGGTCCTGCGAGCCGGGGCGATCAAGGACGTCGCGCTCAAGTGCGAAAAGGCCGCGGCCCCGGCCGAAAAATAGCGGCCCCATTTCTAGAAAGTAGAAATGTCCCCGATTTTTTCGTTGTCATTTGTGGCCGGCCGGCGGCCTATGAAGGAGGAGCAATGAAACGTAATAACCTGGGAACTCTCGTGATCTTGGCGGTCTTCGCCGTCGTCCTGTCCGAGGGCCTCTTCGGGGAGCCGGACGTGCAGGCCGCCACAAACGCGCCGGTGCGGGGGAAGGCGGTCCTCAAGACCCCCGGCGAGGAGAACGGATATACGGCCTACACCCAGAACGATAGGCTGACATCGTTCCTGAGCGCCCTGGCTGCCGCTTCGAAGGAGGTGTCTGTTTCGATCGTCGGCCGGTCGCTTCCGACCGATACCTACGGCGCGCAGGACCTCTTTCTTATCCTCCTCAGCCAAAACGGGGCCTCGTCCGCCGCGGCCCTCGACCGGTCCAAGCCGACCGTTCTTTTCACCGCCGCCCAGCACGGCAACGAGCAATCGGCCAAGGAGGCCGTGATCCGCATCGTACGCGATCTGGCCCTCGGCGATCTCAACGGCCTGCTCAAGACGGTCAACGTCCTGGCCGTCCCCCAGACGAACCCCTACGGCAACGTCATGAACGTCCGGGTGAACGAGCTCGACCTCGACATGAACCGCGACCACGTCAAGCTCGAGGCCGAAGGCGTCCGGGCCATCCACCGCGTATTCATGGCTTTCCGGCCCGAGGCGACGATCGACGTCCACGAGAAGGGGGACGATTACTACCGGGTCTCCATCGGCTGCGTCTCCAACGTCAACATCGGCCGCGACCTCCAGGACTTCTCCCGCAATACGCTCCTGGCGGAGATCGAAAAGAGCCTGGCCAAGAGGCGGATCGCCTTCCACGAATACCTGGTCACCGAGGACCTTGGCATGGATACATCGTCAGGAGCCGCCTATGATCGAGGCCCGTCCGGCCCGCGAGAGGAAATGAAGCGCTACTCGACGACCGATCTCAACGACGGCCGGAACAGCCTGGGCATCTTCGAGACGCTGTCCTTCATCCAGGAGGGCGCCTCCCGCCACGACCTCGAGACCCTGGCCGACCGGACGGAGTGGCAATACCAGGGTTTGAGGGCGTTCCTGGAATCCGTCGCCGGCCACGCTCCGGAGGTCCTGAAGATGGTCACGGGCGACCGGGCCCGCCTCCTCGAGCGGGCCAAGGCCCGGGACGCGTCCGATCCGGCCCATCTCCGGATGAGATTCGCCCGCGACCCGAACGAGCCCGAGCTCCGTCTCAAAGCGTTCGAAACGGTCGATTCGCCCGTCCGCGGCGTCCTCAGGGTCGACAAGAAAGCGGGGGAGACGCTCCTTGCGAGCGACATCACCCCTTCACGGGCCCCCGGCAGCCGGAAGGTGGCCGACGAGATCGTCAAGAATTGGTTCCCGAACGTCGAGCCGACGCTGTCGGTCGCCAGGCCGCGCGGCTACGTTATCCCGGGGAACCGCCTGGACATCGTCGAAACGCTCCTCGCCCTAGGCGTCGAGGTTGGCTGGGTCGCCAAAGGAGAGATCGTCGACGCCGAGGCTTACGAAGTGACGGCCCTTGTCCCGGCCAAGCTCGATTACCTCGCTCCGGAGAAGATCGATGTCAGCGCGAAGCCGGTCCGGGCGCCGCTCAAGAAGGGCGACTTCTACGTCGACTGCGTCCAGCCGGCCGCCAACCTCGTGCCGTCGCTCCTCGAGCCGCAGTCCGAGTTCGGGCTTATCCGTTACTGGAAATTCAAGCTCGTGCCCGAGGCGGGCGGCGTCTTCGAAATCCTGCGCTTCACAGGCGCCGCGGCCCCGGCCGTCGTCCCCTACAAGCCCTGGAGGTCCTGAGCGCTCGGCTTTATTTCAGGGCGGTGACGCCGGACATGATGTCGGCCGCCGGCTTGGGCCGCGCCAGGAGCTCACGGGCCTTGAGCCGGTCTTCTTTGCGTCCGAGCTTTTCGAGGATGAGCCCCCCGAAATAGCCGTAAGGCTGCCCTTCGTCCCAATATTTCAGCGTATAGTCCCGGATCGATTCCCGCAGGGCCGCGGCCTTGTCCATCTCACCGAGACGGTCGAGCGCGGCGGCGATGAAAAAGTCCTGCATCCGGCTGTCCGGGTGGAACGGCGCGCCGCTGCCGAGCTTCTCCGGGTAGAGCTTGGCCAGCTCGAAGGCCTGCACGGCCTCGGCCCAGCCGCCCCGCTTCAGCGCTTCGAGCCCGATCCCGACATGGGCCCGGACATAGACGCCGTAGATGTCGCTCGCGCCTTCGTAAGGCAGGGCCGCGACCGTGTCGAGTACGGTGGCCGCCTCGTGCGGGTCGCCGACCGCCAGGAAGGCCTCGGCGAGATCGACCTGCAGCGGGACCTCGCCCGGGAGGTCGGCGACGGCTTTGCGGGCCGAGCCCAGGGCCTCGTCGTTCCGGCCCTGTCGGAGATAGAAAGCGGTCAGCGTGTGGCGGGCCCGCCAGCTCGAGGCGTCGAGCTCGACACCCTTGCGGTAGTCCTCGGCGGCCCGGGCGGGATCGGCCCGTTCGGAGAAGCCGCCGCGGGCGAGATAGAACGGTGCGAAATCGGCGCTCTCGATCATCTCGAAGAGGTCGCGGGCCTCTTCGAGCCGGCCCTTGCCCCAGAAGATAAGCGACAGATAATACTTGGGCTTCCAGTCGGCCGGCCGGGCGGCCACGGCCCACGAGAAGACGGGGATTTCCTCCTCGCGGAACGGGAAGACGAGCGCGGGAGAGGCGGCCGAGGCCTTGTCGAGAAATGAGGCGCTCTCGGCGGGGGCGCTCTCGCGCAGAAGATAGGCCAGCGTGTAAAGGACCGTGGCCTGCGGCGGGGCGGCCTTGAGGGCCTCGACCGCGTCGGCGACGAGGCCTAGGCGGACATAGAATGCGGCCATCTCGAGCCAGGTCTCGTGCGGCAGCTCGTTGCGGATGAGGCCGCGGCAGGCCTCGAGGTCGGCCGGCTTGCGGCTGGCGAGGTAGCGCTCGAAACGGGCCAGATGGTCGAGGGGATCGGTTTCGGCGATGAGGTCGAGCGTGGCCCGGGCCTCGGCTTTCCGGCCGTCAAGGCGCTCGGCCACGGCCATGATCTCGAGGGCATTGACGTTGCCGGCATCGGCCCCGAGGGCCATGCGGGCCGCTTCGATGGCTCTTCCAAAGGCCTTTTCGAGGACGGCGATCTCCGCCGACTGGAGGGAGGCGACGGCCTTGAACTGGGGCGAGCGCACGGCCCAGCCGAGCGTTTCTTTGGCATCGACGAGACGTCCCATGCGGCGGGCCGCGACGGCGTAGATGTAGTTGGCCTCGGGATCGTACATCGAGACGCCGAGGGCGCGCCCGGCGAGCTCGAGGGCCTTGGCCGGCTCGCCGCGCCGGGTGGTGAGCTCGGCCGCCCGGGCCAAAGCCCGGACGTGGAGCGGCTCTTCGTCGATCGCCGTGAGATACTTGTCGAGGGCCTCGGGCAGGCGGCGCTCGCGCTCGAGCGCCCGGGCCTGGAGGTAGAGGGCCTCGGCCGAGCTGCCGGCGGGAGTGTTGAAGTGGAGCGGCCGCTCCAGGTCGTCGGCCGACTTGGCCGTTTCATAGACGAGCTTGTCGCCGAGCCGGACCTCGAGTCCCGCGTCGTCGGCCACCCCCGGCAGGGGCACGGACTTCTTCCAGACCTGCTCGGGCCGGAGCACGAGCCTTTCCCGGAAGACTTCCTTGCCGGCCGCGCGGACGCTCAAATCGTCGGCGACGGGCCGGAGGGCGAAGAGGCCGACATCGACCGCCCCGCCCGTGCGCGAGGCGCTGAGCACGGCGTGCGGCGAGGCTTTGGTCATCGGGCCGATGCCGCGGTAAGGGAACCACATCTCGTGCCAGCGGTCGACCGCGCCGGGGGGAAAATCGCCGTGATCGGACTGGTTGAGGAGGCGCCCGGCCTGAGGTTCGGTGTATTGCCCGTCCTTGTCGGTCAGGAGATCGGCCCAGATCTCGCCGGAGCGCGATAGGTCCCAGATCCAGACCTTGCGGCCGGGCATTTCGGCATAGGGCGACCAATGGCCGAAGCCGGCGTCGGATTTCTCATACCAGCCGCCGTAGAAATCCTCTAACTCGCCGACCGTGAAATAGCTCTTGGAGCCGGGCGTGGCGTTGTTCCGATACCACGAGAGGTCGCGACCGGCGCGGTCGACAGGCCACGGCTCGAGCGGCACGGAATAGTCGTGGCCGATGAACCACTGGCCGGGGAAGATATACTTGAGATCGTCGGCGGCCTTCACCGCGGCGCAGGACCAGGCATAGTAGGACTGGCTGAAAGGCGTCGGGTTCGTCCAGCGGGCGCTCGACTCGAAGACCGACCCGTCCTTGGGCAGGGTGATCGTGACGCTCCAGCGCGTCCGTGAGGCGAGGTCCGTCGTCCCGACGACGACCGAGGCGCTGCCGTCGGGGTCCTGGCGCAGGACGTAATCGACAGGCGTCGCCGTGGTCGGGGCGTGGCCGACGACGCCGAAGTTCCATTCGATGCCGCCGGAGGTCCAAGGGCCTCGCAGGGCGATCTGGCGGAACTTGAGGACGTGGTTCCAATAGAGGAAATCGCGGCCGGTGGCGTTCTCCTTGGCCCCCCAGACCTTGCCGCCCGCCTGGGGGAGTACGGCGACCTCGATGGAGGCGTTCTTGAGGCGGACGACGGTCCAGGGCTTATCGACGGGATCGGCCGTGAAACGGTCGAAGACGAAATACGGATAGAGCCGCCCGCCCTGGCCCCACATCGAGGCCCGGGCGAAGATCGGGACCGGGTCGGGATCGGAGAAAGGATAGGTCCGGATCGTTTCCGGCCTTTCCTCGACCGTGGCCCGGCTTGACGTCGACGGGCCGCAGGCCGGGGACAGCGACAGTACAAGGAGGGCCGCCGCAACGGCTATCAGGATGTTTTTCTGCATGCCCGGCTCCGTGATCAGCGTTATTTCTTCGAGGTCAGCTCGTTATAGGCCGTCTCGACGAAGCTCAGCCAGCGGCGCCGGCCGCCCGGGGCGTCGGGAGGGGTCTCGATGCCGAAGGCCTTCCGGACCTCGTCGAGGCTCTTGCCCGCGGCGACCATGTCTTTGAGTTTGGCCAGCTTGTCGGCGAGGGACGTTTTAAGGGCTTCGATGTCGGCCCTGTTCAGGGGGTCGGCGTGACCTGAGAGGAAGGTCTTAATGGCGGGCTTCTCGGCGAGCAATGCTTCGAGGGTCTTGACATAGCCCGAGGTCGTCCCGCCCTTTTGCAGGTGGATGAGAGGGTCCCGGCCGACAAAGGCGAGATCGCCGACGAAGGCCACGGCGAGGTCCGGGAAGAGCACACAGGTATCGCCATCGGTGTGGGCGGGCCCGAAATGGCGCAACTCGATGCCGCGTCCACCGATGGCCTGACCCATGGCCTTGTCATACACCAGGGTGGGCAGGTAATCCCTGAGCGCCGGCAAGTCCGCCGCCGCCTTTTCCATGTCCCTCTTGACGTTCTTGTGGGCGATGATCGTCAGGCCTCTCGGAAAGCCGGGGAGGCCGTTGACGTGGTCGCCGTCACTGTGCGTCAGGATGATCGTGGTCACGGGCCTCGGCGTCACCTCGGCGATCGCCGCGAGCATTTCGGCCGCGGCCTCGGTTGTCATCTTGGCGTCGATGACGATGACGCCTTTTTTTGTGACGCAAAAGGCCGTGTTCGCGCCCGCCCCGCCCTTGACCAGATAGAGGTCCTTGGCGATCGGCAGGACGGTCATGGGCTCGGGGGCCTGGGGCGCCGGCTTCGCCTGAGGGGATTGAGCCGCGGCCGAGGCGGCCATCGTCGCGGCGACGATCAAACCCAATCCAAGGCCTGTAATAATGCGTGACATCCCGACCTCCTCTCCAACCGTTCTCTTGGCTTCTCTTAATATCCGCCCGACGGTCTTTTGTCAATTGCGGTTCGCTTTCTGCTTCTGTCGCCAATTGTCCGCAAGCATATCTCCTAATAGGCCTCACCTATTTCGATAAATGAACTCCGACGCGGCGGCGAAGGGTATTGCCTCGATGATCCCCGTCCGTGGAGGGGGGATCCGCGAAGCGGGGGGAACCGGACGACTGGTTCCCGGGGGGCCGGGGAGCAAGAGGCAATCCCTGAGCTAAGCCGAGAGTCGGAGTTCGACCTCCGACAGGATCAGATATTGATCCGGATCGGCAAAATGACCGTCGTGATCCCTTTCCAGCGGAGCTCCTGCTGGATGGCGAAGGCCGTCTCGTTGTGGAGGATGCGGTTGACGAGCCCCGGCCGGCGGAAGACGGTCTGGCCGGCAAAGACGGTCGACTTGGGGAATTCCTTGGCCACGGTCTCGCAGACCTTCGAGGCGGTCTCGACGACGTCGATGCCCGTGTCGAGGCGCGACTCTGCGGGGAAGCCGAGGCGCCGGGCCAAGTCGACATATTTCTTGAGCGAGTCCTTGGCCGCCTCGCACAGGTGGCTGACGGCCTCGGATTCCTTGAACGCGCCGGCGTCGACCTCGGCGACCGAGACGAAGACGAAGTTCTTGTAGAGGCCGGGAAAGCCGCGGATGATGGAGAGGAAGGTGTGGACCCCGAAGCCGGAGTAGCCGTTGACGAGCTGGATGGCCGTCATCTGTTTGGGGTCGGCCGGGTCGGCGTTGTAGTCCCCCTTGTGGGCGATGAACGCGGTCAGCATGTCGTCGAGCTCGCGGACGCCCTTGCGGACGCGGTTGTAATGGCTCTTGATGAGGTAGCAGAGGAGGATGACGACCGAGGTGATGACCAGGGTCAGCCAGCCGCCGCGGGTGAACTTCTCGAGGGTCGTGATGGTCAGGATGGTCAGGCAGAGGGTCAGGCCCGTCAGGTGGACGGGCAGGTGCTTCTTCCAGTGCGGCTCGGTCTTCCGGTTGCGGATGAAGAAGCGCGACATGCCGAGCTCGGACAGCGAGAAGGTCAGGAAGACGTTGATGGAATACATGACGACGAGCGTCGAGATGCGGCCGTGGGAGTAGATCAGGAGGAGGATGGCCGCGCCGCCCATGAGAAGGACGCCGTTCTGCATCGTCAGGCGGTCCGAGAGCGAGGCGAAGCGGTGGGGGAACCAGTAATCGACGGCCATGTTCGAGACGACACGGGGGCCGTCGACGAAGCCGGTCTGGGCGGCGACGAGGAGCAGGGCCCCTTCGGCGAAGATCGTGACCAGCGCCAGGGCGTGGCCGAAGCTCCAGCCGCCGAAGACCTCGCCGGCGAGGACGGCGTTGAGCGTCCGTCCCGCGACCGGCCGGACGCCGAGCAGGAGATAGCAGACGAAGATGCCCCCGGCCGTGACGGCGAGGGACGCGGCGAGGTAGACCATGGTCCGCTTGCCGTTGTGGACGCGCGGCTCCCGCAAGATCTGGAGGCCGTTCGAGACGGCCTCGATCCCGGTGAATGTCCCGCCGCCCATGGAGAAGGCCCGCAGGAAGAGCAGGGCCAGGCCGCCGAGGCCGAGAGCCGCCAGGCCGTTTCGGTAATCCGTATGGATCTGGCCGGCCACGGCCCCGATCTGGGGAAGATGCTTGACGATGCCGTAGCCGAGCATGAGGACGTGGGTCATGACGAAGAGGACGAAGATCGGGGCCAGCATGGTCACCGATTCCTTGATGCCGCGCAGGTTGATGACGACGAGGAAGACAATGGCCAGGATCTCGAAGGGCGTCTTGAGCGGCTGATAGGCGACGGGGAAAAAGCTGAAGATCGCGTCGCCGCAGGAGACGATGGAGACGGTGATCGTCAGCATGTAGTCGACGAGCAGGGCCGCGCCGGAGATGACGCCGTACTTCTCGCCGAGGGTGTGCGTGGCGACGATGTAGCCGCCGCCGCCCGACGGGAAATATTCGATGATCCGGGAATAGGCGTAGGAGATGATGAAAACGGTCAGGGCCGTGGCCGCGGCCAAACCCAGCGCGAGATACGTGTGGGAGCCGAGGACCTTGAAGGCTTCTTCGGGGCCGTAAGCCGCGGACGAGAGCCCGTCGGCGCCGAGCCCGATCCAGGCCAGGATGGGGATCAAGGCCATCTTGTGAAACAGCGAACGGTCCTTGATGTCGCGCGGTCTTCCGATAAAGGCCTGCCGGACCTTGCGGCCGATCGTTCGATTGGTGCCGGGCATGTTATTGACAGAATCCTAGAGTCGTGCGGTTCATGGGGATAGGGGGTGCTTTTCGGCTGGCGGCTATTATAGGCGTCCGGCGGGAAAAAGTGAAGCGCAAGGGAAGGCCGGCCTTCAGGCCAAGAGAAGGGCGACCGCCTCGCCGATCCGGGCGGGATTCCTGACCATATGGACCCCGGCCTCCTCGAGGCAGGCGATCTTGCCGGAGGCTGTCCCCCCGGCGGCCGATATGATGGCCCCGGCGTGGCCCATGCGGCGGCCGGGAGGGGCGGTCAGCCCGGCGATGTAGCCGACGACGGGCTTGGGGTAGCCGGCCCGGATCAGGGCCGCGGCATGTTCCTCAGCCGAGCCGCCGATCTCGCCGATGAGGGCCACGGCCCGGGTCTGGGGGTCGGAGGCGAACAGGCCCAAGACGTCGACGAACGAGAGGCCGACGATCGGATCCCCGCCGATGCCCAGGGCCGTCGACTGGCCGAGGCCGAGCCGGGTCAGTTGGTGGACGGCCTCATAGGTCAGCGTCCCCGAGCGGGAGATGATCCCGACCGGGCCCGGCTTGTGGATCGGGCCCGGCATGATGCCGATCTTGGCCAGGCCGGGGGAGATGATGCCCGGCGTGTTCGGGCCGATGAGCCGGGCCGTCTTTTCGCGGAGGAAGGCCTTGACCTTGACCATGTCGAGGGCGGGAATGCCCTCGGTGATGCAGACAATGAGCCCGATCCCCGCTTCGGCGGCCTCCATGATGGCGTCGGCGGCGGCTGCGGCCGGAACGAAGATGATCGAGGCGTCGACGCCCTCGCTGCGGACCGCGTCGGCGACGGTGTCGAAGACGGGCAGGCCGAGATGGCGGGTGCCTCCCTTGCCCGGCGTCACTCCGGCCAGGACCGCCGTCCCGTATTCCAGCATGCTTTGAGCATGGAACGTGCCCTCGCGGCCGGTCAGCCCCTGGACGACGACCCGGGTCGCGGCCCCGACGAGGATGCTCACCGGGAGCCTCCCTCTTCACGGGCCAGGCGGACGGCCGTGCGGGCCGCGGCCTCCATGTCGCTCTCGGAGGTGAAGGGGAGGCCCGACTCGGCCAGGATGCGGCGGCCCTGCTCGACGTTCGTCCCCTCCATGCGGATGACGACGGGGATGCGGACGCCCCGCTCGCGGGCGGCGCGGACGATGCCTTGGGCCACGAGGTCGCACCGGACGATGCCGCCGAAGATATTGACGAGGGCCGCTCTCACGCCGGGGTCCGAGGACAGGATGGCGAAGGCCCGGCCGACGGCGTCCTCGGAAACGCCGCCGCCGACGTCGAGGAAATTGGCCGGGCGGCCTCCCGCGAGGGCGACGAGGTCCATCGTGGCCATGGCCAGGCCCGCGCCGTTGACCATACAGCCGACATCGCCGTCGAGCCGGATGAAGCTGAGGCCGGCTCGGGACGCCTCGAGCTCCTCCGCGGATCCCTCATTCGGATCGAGAAGGGCGCGGATCTCGTCGTGGCGACGGAGGCCGTTGTCGTCGAACTCCATCTTGGCGTCGGCGGCGACGAGGGAACCGGCCGTTGTCAGGACGAGGGGATTGATCTCGATGAGCGAAGCATCGGTGGCCTCGAAAGCGCGGACGAGGCGCGGCAGAAGATCAATGGCTTGGGCGAAGCCGCGGCCGGACAGCCCGAGGGCGAAGGCGGCCTGCCGGGCCTGGAAGGGGAGGAGGCCGGCGGCCGGCGGCAGCGGTTGTCTGAGAACGAGGTCCGGCTGGCGGAAGGCCAGAGCCTCGATGTCGACGCCTCCCCGCGGCGAGGTCAGGAGGGCGATCCGGGCCTCTTCCCGGCTGAGGGTCACTCCGACATAGAGTTCCCGGGCGACATCGACGGTCTCCTCGACGAGAAGGCGGCGGACGATCCGACCGGCGGGGCCGGTCTGGGCCGTGACGAGCGGCTGGCCCAGGAGTCGGGACGCGGCCGCGATGGCCTCAGCGGGACTTTCGGCCTTGAGGATCCCGCCGGCCCTGCCCCGTCCCCCGGCGTGGATCTGAGCTTTCAGGACGACCGCTCCGCCCAGGGACTCGGCCGTGGCCCGAGCTTCGGCCGGGGTCGTGACCATCTCGCCCCGCGGCACCGGCAGGCCGAAGCCCGCGAGAAGCTTCTTGGCCTGATATTCGTGAATCCTCATCGCTGCAAAGATATCTGTTTTCGGGCCAAAAAAAAAGGCCGGAGGCGGATCATCGCCTCCGGCCGGACATTCAAGAATGACGGATCTTAGAGTTTGGTCTCTTCGACGGTCTTCCGGACGACACCGACCGTCTTCTGGAGCATGGCCTTCTCATCGTCGTTGAGAGTGATCTCGTAGATCTTCTCCATGCCCTTGGCGCTGATCCTGCAGGGCACGCCGATGAAGAGGCCCTTGACGCCGTACTCGCCTTCGCAGAGGGCGGCGCAGGGAAGGACGCGGCGCTTGTCATGGAGATAGGCCTCGGCGATGACGATGGCGCTCCAGGCCGGGCTGAAGAAGGCCGAGCCCTTGCCGAAGAGCTTGACAATCTCGGTCCCGGCCTCGCGGGTCCGCGTGGCCAGCTTGTCGATCTGCTCCTTGGTCGCGATGTCGGTCAGGGGCACGCCGCCGACCGTGGTCAGGCGCGGCAGGGGGACCATGTCCGGTCCGTGCCCGCCAAGGACCGTCCCGGCGACGTCGTTGACCGACACGCCGAGCTCCATGGCGATGAAGGCGCGCCAGCGGGCCGTGTCGAGGGTGCCGGCCATGCCGACGACCTGGCTCTTGGGGAAGCCCGTGAGCTTCGAGAAGGCGTAGACCATGGCGTCGAGCGGGTTGGTGACGATGATGCAGAAGGCCTTGGGGGCATACTGCTTCACGCCGGCCGCGACCTTGGCGACGATGTCGAGGTTGACGGCCAGGAGATCTTCGCGGGTCATGCCGGCCTGGCGGGGCCTGCCGGCGGTGATGATGACGACGTCGGCGCCGGCGATGTCCTTGTAGTCGGACGTGCCGGTGATGGCGGCGTCGTAATTGCCGTGGGGGGCCATCTCCATCAGGTCGAGGGCTTTGCCCTTGGCGGGGTTCTCGAGCTCGGGGATGTCGAGGATGACGACGTCGCCGAGCTCCTTCTGGGCCGCGAGCATGGCCAGGATCTGGCCGATCTGCCCGCCGCCGATGAGAGCGATCTTCTTGCGCATGGAATGTCTCCTTTAGAGTTCAGCCTGGTCTCAGCCCTTGATGTAGCCTTCCCAGGCCTCCTTGAGCTTGGGGTTCTTGATCCAGTCCAGGACGTAATCGGTGAAGGCCTCGCCGGTGGCGCCGGTGTCGCGCCCGGTGATGACCAGCTTCTTTTCGTACTGGCCGGTGATGTCGAGGGCCATCTCGAGCTTCTGGCCGAGCTCGACGTAGCCGATGTGGCCGAGGAGCATGGCCGCGGCCCGGATCATGCTGCAGGGGTCGGCGTATTGGGCCCGGCCCTCGGTGACCATGCGCGGCGCCGAGCCGTGGATGGCCTCGAACATGGCGTATTGCTTGCCGATGTTGGCGCTGCCGGCCGTGCCGACGCCGCCCTGGAACTCGGCGGCCTCGTCGGTCAGGATGTCGCCGTAGAGGTTGGGCAGGACCAGGACCTGGAAGTCGCGGCGGCGCTTCTCGTCGACGAGCTTGGCCGTCATGATGTCGATGTACCAGTCGTCGGCCTGGATGTTGGGGTAGTCCTTGGCGACGCGGTAGAAATTCTCGAGGAAGCGGCCGTCGGTCGTCTTGACGACGTTGGCCTTGGTGACGCAGGTGACGCGGGTGCGGCCGTTCTTCTTGGCATCCTCGAAGGCCAGCCGGCAGATGCGGTCGGCCCCGGGGGCGGTGATGAGCTTGAAGTCGATGGAGATGTCGGCGTCGACGTCGATGCCGTTGGAGCCGAGGGCGTAGAGGTCTTCCGTGTTCTCGCGGAAGAACTTCCAGTTGATGCCCTGCTTGGGGACGCGGACGGGCCGGACGTTGGCGAAGAGGTCGAGCTCCTTGCGCACGGCCACGTTGCAGCTCTCGATATTGGGCCAGGGGTCGCCCTTGCGCGGGGTCGTCGTGGGGCCCTTGAGGGTGACGGGGTACTTCTTGATCTCCTCGAGGACGTCGGCGGGGATGGCGCAGCCGTGGGCGGCGCGGTTCTCGATGGTCAGGCCTTCGATGTCGTTGATGACGAGGCGGCCGGACTTGACCTCGTCCCGGAGCAGGAACTCGAGGACGCGCTTGGACTGGGCGGCGATATAGACGCCGATGCCGTCGCCCGCCAGAATGCCGATCTTGAGCGGTGAGAGCTTCGAAAGGTCGATCCAATCCGGCACGGCCTTGATCTTCTCCATCCGTTTCATCTGTTGCTCGAGGAGCTTGCCGAAGTGCTCCTTGGCGCGGTTGATCGCGGCGATGTCCATACTGTCTTTCCTCCACTTATGAGATGGTGATTTGAGGACAAAAAAACAAGAAGAGAATTTTATCGGTTTTTCCCTCCGAAAGCAAGTAATAAGGAGCTTTGACAAATCGTCGGGAAAACCGATAAAGTAGACGGGCAAAATCGGTCCGGAGGAGAGAACGATGCTCGAAGACTATTATGTCATGGAAAAAGAACGGGCCCAGGCGGGGCTGCCGCCTCTGCCCTTGACGCCGAAACAGGTCGAAGAGGTCTGCCAGGGGCTCGAGAAGGCCGGGAAGGCCGACGGGGCCCCGCTCAAGGCCCTGCTCGAGAACCGGGTCGCCCCGGGCGTCGACGCGGCCGCCAAGGTCAAGGCCGAGTGGCTGGCCCGGGTGGCCAAGGGCGCCGTCCGGCCGGCCGCGGTCTCGCGCGAGGACGCCGTCCGCATCCTGGGCACGATGCTCGGCGGCTACAACGTCGGGCCCCTGGTCGAGGCCCTCTCCGATCCGGCCGTCGCCCATGCGGCCGCCGAGACCCTGAAGAAGATCGTCCTCGTCTACGGCCATTTCGACACGGTCGCCAAGCTCGCGGCGACGAACCCCCACGCCAAGACGGTCCTCGAGGCCTGGGCGGCGGGGGAGTGGTTCCTGTCGCGCCGGGCGTTCCCGGAGAAGCTCGTCCTCAAGGTCTTCAAGGTCGATGGCGAGATCAACACCGACGATTTCTCGCCCGCGGGCGACGCCCCGACCCGGCCCGATATCCCCGTCCACGCCCAGTCGATGGGCCGGAAGCGCTTCCCGGGCGGCAACGAGGTCATGAAGAAGTTCCGCGACGAGGGCCATCGCATCGCCTTCGTCGGCGACGTCGTCGGCACCGGCTCGAGCCGCAAGTCGGCCTGCAACTCCGTGATGTGGCACATCGGCGAGGACATCCCGACCGTCCCCAACAAGCGCCGCGCCGGCGTCGTCATCGGCGGCCTGATCGCCCCGATCTTCTTCAACACGACCGAGGACTCGGGCGGACTGCCGCTCATGGCCGATGTGACCAAGATGAAGACGGGCGACCTCATCACCCTCGATTTCAAGGCCGGCGTCATCCTCGGCCGCGACGGCCAGAGGATCTCCGATCTGGCCATCAAGCCGCCGACGCTCAAGGACGAGTTCCGGGCCGGCGGCCGCCTGACGCTCATCATCGGGCGCCAGCTCACGGCCAAGGCCCGTAAGACCCTCGGCCTCGGCGAGGCCCCCTTCTTCACGACCGTCGAGAATCCGCAGCCCAAGCCGGGCCAGGGCTACACGCTGGCCCAGAAGATCGTCGGCCGGGCGTGCGGCCTCCCCGGCGTCCTGCCCGGAACGGCCTGTGAGCCCCACATGACCACGGTCGGCTCGCAGGACACGACCGGCCCGATGACCGCTGACGAGCTCAAGGAGCTGGCCTGCCTCGAGTTTCAGGCCGATCTTTTCATGCAGTCGTTCTGCCACACGGCGGCTTATCCCAAGCCCGCCGACGTCAAGGTCCATCAAACCCTGCCCGCCTTCATGATCGCCCGCAAGGGCATCGCCCTCAAGCCCGGCGACGGCGTCATCCATTCCTGGCTGAACCGCCTCACCCTGCCCGACACCGTCGGTACGGGCGGCGACTCGCATACCCGCTTCCCGATCGGCATCTCGTTCCCGGCCGGGTCGGGCCTCGTCGCCTTCGCCGGGGCTCTCGGCTTCATGCCCCTCGATATGCCCGAGTCGATCCTGGTCAAGTTCAGCGGCAGGCTCAATCCGGGCATCACCCTTCGCGACGCCGTCAACGCCATCCCGTATTTCGCCATCCGGAAAGGCCTGCTCACGGTCGAGAAAAAGAACAAGAAGAACGTCTTCAACGGCTGCGTCCTCGAGATCGAGGGACTGGAGGACCTGACCCCCGACCAGGCCTACGAGCTGACCGACGCCTCGGCCGAGCGCTCGGCCGCGGCCTGCGTCATCTCGCTCAAGAAGGAGCGCGTCGCCGAATACCTGAAGAGCGACGTCGCGCTGATGAAGGAGATGATCAGGGAGGGCTACCAGAGCGCCGAGACTTTGGGCCGCCGGATCGAGGCCTGCAACGCCTGGCTGGCGAACCCCGTTCTGCTGGAGCGGGACGCGCACGCCGAATACAAGGCCGTCCTTGAGATCGATCTCGGGGCCATCACCGAGCCCATCGTGGCCTGCCCCAACGATCCGGACGACGTCAAGCCGCTCTCGGCCGTCGCCGGCGATCCCGTCCAGGAGGTCTTTATCGGCTCGTGCATGACCAACATCGGCCAATTCCGGGCCGCCGGCCGCATCCTGGACAAGGCCGGCGACCCCGCCGCCCGCATCTGGCTCACGCCGCCGACCAAGATGGACGCGGCTCAGCTGATGCGTGAGGGCTTCTATTCGATCTTCATCGGATTTGGGGGCCGCACCGAGACCCCGGGCTGCTCGCTCTGCATGGGCAACCAGGCCCGGGTCGGAGCGGGGACGACCGTGTTCTCGACCTCGACGCGGAACTTCGAGCACCGGCTGGGCGACAATACCCGCGTTTATCTGGGGTCGTCGGAGCTGGCTGCGCTCGCCGCCCTCCTGGGCCGCATCCCCACCGTCGACGAATACATGGCGGCCATGAAGGAAAAGGTCCTGCCCAAGGCGGGCGAGATCTACCGCTATCTCGAGTTCCACAAGATGGGCGACTTCAGCTTGGGGTACGTCCGATGATCCGGCTGGACGGCCGGAAAGTCCTGATCACCGGCGGGTCCCGGGGCATCGGCCGGGCCACGGCCCTGCTTTTCGCCCGGGCCGGGGCCGACGTCGCCATCTCCTATGCCAGCAACCAAACGGCGGCCGCGGCCGTAATAAGGGACGTGGAGAAGATGGGCCGCCAAGCTCTCGCGTACAAAGCCGAGATGTCCTCCCGCCAGGACATCGACCGCATGGTCGGCGATATCCTGGCCAAGTGGGGCGAGCTCGATACCCTGGTCAACAACGCCGGCATCTGGACCTATCTCGAGATGGGCCGGATGGACGAGGCTGTTTACCACGAGACGGTCGGGGTCAACATCGACGGCGTCTTCTACGGCATCAACGCCGTCGTCCCGGCCATGAAGGAGCACGGCCGCGGCTGGATCGTCAACGTGACCTCCACTGCCGGGGTCAGGGGGGAGGCCCTCCATTCCCATTATGCGGCGAGCAAAGGCGCTCTCCACGCCCTGACCAAGTCCCTGGCCGTAGAGCTAGCCCCTTATGGGATCAGGGTCAATTCGGTGGCCCCCGGCTGGACCGACACCGACATGTGCACGGGATCGTTCAGCCAGCCTGGCTTCAGGGAGAAGGTCCGTCAGTCCATCCCCCTGAAGCGGATCCCGCCCCCGGAGGACGTCGCCGGGCCGATCCTCTTCCTGGCCTCCGACCTGTCCAGGCACATCACCGGGGCCATCCTGGACGTCAACGGGGGTTCGGTCCTGTGCGGCGGCTGATCGGCTAGCCAATGTGGGGGGGACCTCAGTTCCTCCTTTTTGAGTATTGACACTTTTTAGCGATGTGTGCTACTAAAGGCGGGTCAAATGGCCAATAAGCACCTGTCCGTGATCATCGTTCCGCACACCAAAACGAGCACCAGGACCCTGTGCTTCTCCCGCAAAACGCTGAAAATGATGACGATCGGCGGCATCGTGGTGGCCGTCGTGCTGCTGGCCATCTTGGTCGATTACGCCCGGATGAGCGTCATCCGGGTCCGCTATAAAGTGCTTCGCGCCGAGACGGCCGAGCAAAAGACGACCATTCAGGGCTACGAGAAATCCATCACCGAGCTCCAGGCCAAGATCTCCAGCCTGGAAAGCTACACCAAGAAGCTCAACGTCATGGCCGGCCTGAAGTCACCGGACGTCCTGACGGCCCCGGCCGGGGTCGGCGGCGGCGCCCCGACCAAGGAAGAGGCCGACGGCTATGTGGATCCCCCTGTCCAGACACCTGCGGCGAGCGGGCCCCAGGTCATCACCCCGGGCACCATCCAGAACCTGAGTCTGAAAGCCGACAGTCTCGAGAGCAACCTGACGAGCCTCTTGAACTACTTCGAGAGCGATAACCTCCGCCTGGCCTCCACGCCGTCCATCATGCCCACCGCCGGCTGGATCAGCTCGGCCTTCGGCCACCGGAACGATCCTTTCACCGGGGCCTGGGTCATGCACTGGGGGATCGATATCTCCACCAACCTGGGGAACCCGATCATGGCCACGGCCGACGGCATCGTGATCAAGGCCGAGACGGACAAATACCTGGGCAAGAACGTGACCATCAGCCACGGCAACGGCTACACGACCGTCTATGGCCACATGAGCAACTTCGCGGTCAAGGCCGGCCAGAGGGTGAAGAGGCGGGACATCATCGGCTACATCGGCCAGACCGGCAAGGCCGCCGGCCCCCACGTCCACTACGAGGTCTTCAAGGACGGCAAGAGGGTCGATCCGCGGAACTTCTTGCTCGAAGAGTAGCCCCAGGGCGGGCCAGCAGGGGCCCCTTTTCGTCAGATCCCCAAAATATCTCCGGGGGAGAGCCTTGCCCCGAGAGAAAAGGCGTGGGCGGACATCGCCCCTTTGCCTTCCGGCTGGAGCTCCTCGATAAGATAGAGGGCCGCGTCGCCGCAGGCGACCTCGAGGCCGGCTTTGCCAACGGATGCGACCGTGCCGGGACCCGCGGCTCCCTGACGGGACAGCCCGACGGCCCGCCCCCTCAGGATATTCACGCGGCGCCCCTGGATGAGGGTGAAAACTCCGGGCCGGTCGGCGAGGGCCAGCACCTGGCGGTCGATCGCGGCGGCCGGTTCGATCCAAGCCACGCGGCCGTCCTCCTTGCGGATCTTCGGAGCGAGCGTCGCTTGGGCTTCGTCCTGCGCGACGTGAGGCACGGTTTCGATATGGGCCAGGGTCGAAACGAGGAGCCGGGCGCCAAGAACGGCCAGGCGGGCTTCGAGCGCCACCGCCGTCTCCCGTGGCGCGACTGCGACGCGTTCCTGAGCGAGGATGTCGCCCTCGTCCATGCGGTCGTTGATCTCGATGATGGTCACTCCGGAATCGGCGTCGCCGTTGAGGATCGCCCATTGGACGGGCGCGGCCCCCCGGTATTTGGGGAGAAGAGAGAAGTGGACGTTGAGCGAATGATGGCGGGGCGGGTCGTGAACGTCATGAGGGATGATCTGGCCGTAGGCGACGACGACATGAACGTCGGCGCCGGCGGCCCGGACGCGTTCGGCGGCCGCGGCATCGGTCCGGATCCGCACAGGCTCGAGGATCGGGAGGCCGTGTTCGAGGGCCAGGGTCTTGACGGCCGACGGCTTGAGCTTTCGGCCTCGGCCGGCGGGCTTGTCGGGTTGGGTGACGACCAGGCTGACCTCGTGGCCGGCGTCAAGCAGGGCCGTGAAGGACGGGAGCGCGGCGGCCGGACTCCCGAAAAAAACGATCCTCATGCTGTCTTGGCCGCGGCCAAGGTTTTCCGCAGCTTCTTTTTGATCAGCGTCCTCTTCAACGGGGAGAGCTTTTCCACGAAGAGGATGCCGTCGAGATGGTCGATCTCGTGGCAGAGGGCCCGGGCCAGCAGGTCTTCGCCCTCGACCTCGACGGGGCGGCCCTTGAGGTCGAGGCCGCGAACGACGACCCTGTAGGGGCGGGAGACCTTTTCCTTGATGTCCGGGACGGACAGGCAGCCTTCCTCGCAAACGGCTTCGCCTTCGGCCAGGACGATCGTCGGGTTGACCAGGACATGGAGCGCGTCCTTGTTCTCTCCGACGGATAGGTCAACGACGATGAGGCGCTTGTTGACGCCGACCTGGGGCGCGGCCAATCCGATCCCGGGCGCGGCGTGCACCGTCTCCACCATGTCCTTGGCCAGGCGGACGATGTCCTCGGTGATCTCCTCGACGGGATCCGACACCCGTGTCAGGACCGGATCGCCGATGATGAGGATCTCACGCACCGCCATTCTTATCTCCGTGGGTTATTTTAGCCGAAAACCCGCCGCCTCTGCAAAATCCTCGTCCCGGTCAATTATTATGAAAGTCGGAGGCGGGAGGAGGCAAAGGCTGCTCCGCGCAGGAGCGATGCCCGGAGGAGGGCGTGGTAGGGGCGAAGCGGGCATGGTTGAGGATTGGGGACAGGTGCTCATTGTCCATGTCCCCAATCCTCAGAGCGAGCCCCGGATCCGAGGGGGTTTGGCTCGCTGGGCCAAACCCCCGACCCGACGGAGTGGCGCGCTCCGAGCGTAGCAGAGCAGCTTTTGCTTCCTCCCGACGACTTCCCTAAATCACCGCCGAAGGAGGCGCGGGTTCGTCGGCCGCGCCCGCGTTCTTGAGTGGAACCTTGATCAGATACCAGGCGATCAGCGCGAGGACGACCAGGCCGCCGACGTAGAGGTCGACGACGCCGAAGTACTTGCCGCCCTTGAAGATCGTCGGGATGTCGAAATGGATGACCTTCTGCAGGAAGAAGAACTTCCAGGCCGCGCGGACGAGCCCCATCAGCCCCTCCCCGGCGATCAGTCCGGCGGCGAGGAGGATGCCGACGTTGGTCGTGCGGGCCGTCTGGGCTTCGTTGAACTTCCTCTTGGCCATGGCCTTGTCAACCAGGCCCTTGATCATGCCGCCGACGAAGATGGCGAAGGTCGTTTCGAGCGGCAGGTACATGCCGACCGCGACGAGCATCGGCGACTTGACCTGGACGAGGATGAAGGCGAAGCCCATGAGCATGCCGACGATGACGAGCGGCCAGGCCATCTCGCCGCCGACGATGCCCTTGGACAGGGCGGCCATGAGGCCGGCCTGGGGAGCGGGCAGGTCCTTGCTGCCGAAGGTGAAAGCGCCGTTCAGGAGCATCAGCGGGAAGTACATGACCAGCGAGGCGATGAGGATGCCGAAGATGTTCCCGATCTGCATCTTATACGGTGTGCCCCCCAGGATGTGGCCGACCTTGAGGTCCTGGAGCATCTCGCCGGCCACAGCCGAGGAGACGCAGACGACGGCGGCCACGCCCAGCACCGAAGCGACCCCGGAGACCCCGGTCGCGCCGACCAGGACCATCAGCAGCGCGGCGATGATCAGCGTCGAGAGGGTCAGGCCCGAGATGGGATTGTTGGACGAGCCGATCGTGCCGACGAGATTGCCGGAGACGGCGGCAAAGAAGAAGCCGGCGATGGCCATGACCACCGCGGCCAATACGGCGGAGCCGAACGACTTGGAGAAGGTGTGATAGACGAAGATCATGAGGATGAAGGTCAGGGCCATGAGGATCATGACGACCTTCATGTTGAGGTCCTTCTCGATCCGGGAGACGACCTCGCCCTGGCCGGCGGCCTTCTTGACGTCGCCGATCGACCGCTTGAGGCCCGCGGCCAGGTTCTTGCGCATCTTGTAGAGCGTGTAGCCGGCGCCGACGAGCATGCCGCCGACGGCGATCGGCCGGATGATGAACTTCCAGACGTTGGTGACCAGGTCGACCCAGCCGATATCGGCCGCGGCCACGCCCGGCCCGTAGAAGAGGGGGATGAGCTGGGGGCCGAGGAAGTACATCAGCAGCGGCGCGAACAGGCCCCAGGCCAGGAGGCCGCCGGCGAAGTTGAGGGAGGCCAGGCGCGGGCCGATGATGTAGCCGACGCCGATGTAGGCCGGGAAGATGCCCGGCCCGGAGACGGCCACGGTTCCGCCGGTCCCGAGCGTGGGGGAGTTCTCGCCCGCGCCGAGGCGGACGAAACTCGCGCCGATCCTGCCGACCTTGAGGATGAAGTCCTTGCTGGCCGAGAAGATCTGGATCGCGCCGAGCGCGTAGATGAAGGCGCCGAGGCCCATGGCCTGGAAGAGGAAGCGCGAGCCCTGGCTGCCTTTTTGGCCGGCCTTGTGGATCTCGGAGGCGGCGACCGACTCGGGGAAGACGAGGTCGGGGTCGTGGACCATGACCCGGCGCAGGAAGGTGACGAACAGGATGCCGAGGAGGCCGCCGACGAACATCAGCAGGGTGGATTTGATGTAGGCGTCGAAGGTGTTGAAGTTCCCCCAGGCGCCGGAGATGACGAAGGCGGGGATGGTGAAGATGGCCCCGGCGGCGATCGATTCGCCGATGGAGCCGACCGTCCGGGCGATGTTCTCCTCGAGGATGGAGCCCTTCATGATCTTCAGGATGGCCATGCCGATGACGGCCGCCGGGTAGGTCGCGGCGATGGTCATGCCGGCCCGCAGGCCGAGATAAGCGTTGGCCGCTCCGAGGATGACGCACATCACGAGGCCGATGAGGATGGCCCTGAGGGTGAATTCTTTCTGGTCGGTTTTGTCTGGAACGTAGGGTTGATGGCTCAAGCGCACTCCTTTCCGCGAAATCCGACGCAATGGGCGCCTTATGTATATGGGAAGTCCGGACGCAAAGTCAAGCCGCCGCCCGGGATCCGCCGGCCGCCCCCGCCTGTTGCGTCCCCTGGGGAATTGTGCTAAAACGGACCGGACGGAGAGAGAGGCCTCATGAGCGTATTGAGTTGGCTGAAAGACAGGCTTTTTTGCGACCTGGCCATCGACCTGGGCACGGCCAACACCCTGGTCTTCCTCAAGGGCAAGGGCATCATCGTCCAGGAGCCCTCGATCGTCGTCGTCAACAAGTCGACGGGCAAGGTCGAGGCCGTGGGCTCGCGGGCCAAGGAGATGCTCGGCAAGACGCCGACGAGCGCCATGGCCATCAAGCCCATGCGCGACGGCGTCATCGCCGACTTCGAGATCGCCGAGAAGATGCTGGACTACTTCATCAAGAAGGCGATGAACAACCGCGGCTTCCTCCTCCGCCCCCGGATCGTCATCGGCATCCCGACCGGCATCACCCAGGTCGAGCGGCGGGCCGTCAAGGACGTCGCCATGCGGGCCAAGGCCTCGGAGGTCTACCTCATCGAGCAGCCCATGTCGGCGGCGATCGGGGCCGACCTGCCCATCTCCGAGCCGACCGGCAACATGATCGTCGATATCGGCGGCGGCACGACCGATATCGCCGTCATCTCCCTTGACGGCATCGTCTTCAACCACAGCATCCGCGTCGCCGGCAACGAGATGGACGACGCTGTCATCCATTACCTGAAGAAGAAATACAACCTGCTCATCGGCGAGCGGACGGCCGAGATGGTCAAGATGCAGATCGGGTCCGCCTACCCGCTCGACGAGCCGATGACGATGGAGATCAAGGGCCGGGACCTGCGCGAGGGCATCCCGCGGACGATCGTCGTCGACGACCAGGAGATCCGCGAGGCCATCGAGGAGACGGTGGCGGCCATCATCAACGCCATCCGCATCGCCCTGGAGAGGACCCCGCCGGAGCTCTCGGCCGATATCATCGACCGGGGCATCATCCTGACCGGCGGCGGCGCCCTGCTCAAGAACCTGGACAAGCGGATCCGCGAGGAAACGCAGCTCCCGGTCTTTATCACGGAGGACCCGCTCACGACCGTCGTCCTCGGGGCGGGCAAGATGCTCGACGATCTGGAGCTGCTGAAGAAGATCTCCCTCATCTGAGGGGACGGGCCCGGACGGTGCGAGAGGATCCATGCCCCTTAGGGAGAAACGGCGAAGCGCCCTGGTGCTTGCGGGCCTGACCGTCTTCCACATCCTGCTCATCTCCATCCAGGTGCCCCTGGGCTCCCGGAAGCCCTATTTTGAGAGGGCCGTCTTCTTCCTCTATGCCCCGGTCCAGCGGGCCGCCAGCGCGGCCGTCCGCGGGCTCGGATCGGCCTGGACGGGGTACTTCGACCTGCGCGGTGTGCGGCGCGAGAACCAGGCTCTCAAGCGGGACAACTTCTTCCTGCACCAGGATGTCCGCTTCCTCGAGGACCGGCTCGGCCTCGGCGCCTCCGAGGCCCTGCTCCGGGCGAACCTGGCGGAATTCGAAAAGACGCTCGTTGCGGCCCGGGTCATCGGCGTCGACAGCGCCAATCCGCATCAGTCGATCGTCATCGACAAGGGCAGCCTCGACGGCGTGGCCAAGGACATGGCCGTCTGCGACCGGAACGGCGCTCTCGTCGGCCGGACGGTCGCGCCCATCGGCTTGAAAGAGGCGATGGTCCAGCTCGTCACCGACAAGGACAGCAGCGTCAGCGTCCGGTCGGTCGTCGCCGGGCTGACCGGCGCCATGACCGGGATGTCGACCGGCTTCTGCGAGCTCCGCCATGTCCTGGCCAGCACGGAAGGCGGGCAGGAAGGGGAGGAGGTCCGGACGACCGGGTTCGACAAGATCTATCCGCCGGGCATCAAGGCCGGCACGATCCAGAGCCTGGAGGAAGACGTGTCCTCGCCGATCTTCCGGAAGATCGTCGTCAAGCCCTATTTCCGCTTCGATGCCCTGGACGTCGTGGCCGTCCTGACCAAGGGCCCGGGAGGCGGAGGATGAGAGAAACCGTCGCCGGCGATCTCCTACGGGCCTTCCTCGGCACCCTTGTCGCCGTCTTCGTCTATTCGGTGGCCGGCGCGGGCGCCCCGGCCCTGCTCGTCGTCGTCAACGCCTTCTCGGTCATCGTCCTCTATTTCTCGATCCGCCGCGGCGAGGTCTTCGGGGCCCTGCTGGGGACGATGTGCGGCCTGGCCCAGGACGCCTTTTCCCTCGGGGTGTTCGGCGTCGCCGGGCTGACTAAGACCCTGCTCGGATTCTGGACGGGATACGTCTCCCGCCGCATCGACGTCGTGCCCTTCACCCGCAACGCCCTGTTCATGCTGGTCATGTCCGTCCTCGAGATGACGCTCTGGGTCCTGCTCACCGCCGCCGCGCGGCTCAAGTCCGTGAACTTCGAAGGCGGACTGCTGTTCCTCCAGCCGGTCGTTACGGCCCTCCTGGGCGGCTTGCTCTTTGCCCTCGAGCGGAGGGTCCAGATGAGGCATTCTCGAGGCGCCTGATGTCCCGCGAACGCATCTACGAAGACCTTACGCTCGTTCAGCGCCGGGCGAACGTCGTTTTCTGGATCTTTGCCGGCCTGCTCCTTCTGACCCTCTCCTACTACTGGAAGGTCCAGATCCTGGAGCACAAGAAGTATCTGGGGATGGCCGAAGCCAACAGGATCCGGATGCGCGAACTGGCCGCGCCGCGCGGGCTCATCCTCGACCGGGCCGGCGGGAAGCTGGCCGACAACCGGGCCTCCTTCAAGGTCTCGCTTAACCGCGAGAACGTCAAGAACGAGTCGGTCTCTTACCCGGCGATCTGCCGGCTGCTGGGGATCGACGAGCCGACCCTGCGGAACCGCATCGCCCTGCACAAGGACCTGCCCTCCCACGAGCCCGTCGTCATCGCCGACGGCCTCACGCCCGAGGATGTGGCCCCCATCGAGAGCCGCCGGCTCGAGCTGCCGGAGCTCGTCGTCGAATCCGAGCCGCAGAGGTATTATCCCGGGGGGGGATTGGCCGCCCATGTCGTGGGCTATGTCCAGGAGCTCACGGCCGAGGAGATCCGGGCCCGGCCCGACCGCAAGGTCCGCGGGGGCGAGATGCTGGGCCGGACCGGCGTCGAGCGCCAATACGATGACATCCTGCGGGGCCAGGACGGGATCGCCTATGATGTCGTCGACAGCCTCGGCCGGTTCCAGGGCGAACAGAGCCGGCAGTACCCGCTCAAGGGCCGTGACATCACCCTGACCATCGACCCGGCGCTCCAGGCCGAAGCGGTCAAGTCCCTCGAGGGCCGGGAGGGCGTCATCGTCGCTCTCGACGCCGAGACAGGCGGTGTTCTGGCCCTGGCGAGCTACCCGACCTTTGATCCGAACCGGTTCATCACCCGGTTCACGCCGGCGGAATGGAGCCAGCTGACGACGGATCCGCTCTCGCCCCTTGAGAACCGGGCCATCCGGGGCCTCTACGCGCCCGGCTCGATCTTTAAGCTCGTCATGAGCCTGGGCGGGCTCGACGGCGGCTTTGTGACGCCGGAGACCACCGTCTTCTGCTCAGGCGCGACCGAGATCTACGGCTCGGTCCGTCATTGCTGGTTCGCGCCCGGCCACGGGGCCATGGACCTGGCCGCCGCCATCCGGAATTCCTGCAACATCTATTTCTATTCCCTTGGCCGGCGGATGGGCATCGAGCCGATCGCCGCCGCGGCCCGGCGTCTGGGGCTTGGCCGCCGGACGGGCATCGACCTTGTCGGCGAGAAAGAGGGATTGGTCCCGGACACCGAGTGGAAGTCGAAGACGTTCCATGCCCCCTGGTTCCCCGGCGAGACCATCTCGGTCGCCATCGGCCAAGGCCAGCTGCAAGTGACGCCGATCCAGATCGCGGCGATGACGGCCCTCATCGCCCGGCGAGGCCGGCCTGTGCAGCCGCACCTCCTGGGCGGCCGCGACGAACCCAAGACGCCGGACGCCCCGTCGCCCGTGTATGCCCTCACGTCCTTCGAGTCCGTCATCGAGGGCATGTGGAGGTCGGTCAACGAAGGGGGCACCGGCGCGCAGGCGCGCGTCGAAGGCTTCGAGGCTTGCGGCAAGACCGGCTCGACCCAGACCATCAGCCGCGAGGCCGCCGAACGGCTGGCCCTCGCCGGGCACCCGGTCAAGACCCATTCCTGGTTCTCGGGTTTTGCGCCCCGGGTCGGCCCGAAGATCGTCGTGACCGTGCTCGTCGAGTTCGGCGGCGGCGGCGGGGCGACGTCGGGGCCGATCGCCGGGCGGCTGTTCGAGATCTACAAGAAGGAGCTCGAGAGCCGATGATGTTGATGATCGACCGGCGGCTCTTCGGCGAGATCGACTGGGTCCTGCTCGCCCTCATCCTGCTCCAGTCGCTCGTCGGCGTCTTCTTCATCTACAGCTCGACTCACTTTCTGCCCGGCGCCTATTACGTTCGCCAGCTGGTCTGGATCGGCATTTCCCTCGCCGTCCTCTTCCTCGTCCTGGCCATCGACTACAAGTTCTTCGTCGCCCTCTCGGGCTATTTCTACGGCCTGGTCGTCATAATGCTCGTCGCGCTGCTCGTCTTCGCCCGGATCGTCGCCGGGACGAAGAGCTGGTTCACCATGGGGTTGATGCAGGCCCAGCCCTCGGAGGTGGCCAAGATCGTCCTCATCCTCGTCTTCGCCCGGCTCTTCGCCGAATACAAGAGGGGATACCTCACGACCTCGCACACGCTTTTCGCGCTGGGTGTCGCCGGCGTTCCGCTCCTGCTCATCGTTCTCCAGCCCGACCTCGGGACGGCCATGACCTTCCTGGCCATCATCGGCGGGGCCTTTCTCCTGGCCGGGCTGCGGAAGAAGGCCATCGTCCTCCTCCTGCTGGCCGCGCTCGCGCTCGGGGTGGGCGGCTGGACCGTCGCGCTCAAGGATTACCAGAAGAAGCGGGTAACGACCCTCATCAACCCGGCCGGCGACCCGCGGGGATCGGGCTACCAGGTCATCCAATCGAAGATCGCCATCGGCTCCGGCGGCTTCACGGGCAAGGGATTCCGGAAGGGCACGCAGAGCCAGCTCCGGTTCCTCCCGGCCCGCCACACGGACTTCATCTTCTCGGTTATCGGCGAAGAGACCGGTTTTCTCGGCGTCTTCATCGTCATCGCCCTTTACTTCGTCCTCCTGGCCCGCATGTTCCTCTCCGTGGGCAAGGCCCGCGACCGGGCCGGCGTCTATATCATCTTCACGGCCACGCTGCTCATCGCCTTCCAGTTCCTCGTCAACATCCTGATGATTATCGGCCTGTTCCCGGTCGTCGGCATCACCCTGCCCTTCCTCAGCTACGGCGGCTCGTCCCTGCTCACCACCTACGTCGCCTGCGGCCTCGTCCTGAACGTGAAGATGAGACGGTTCGCCAATGTCTGAGACGAGCCCTCTCGCCCGGGTCCTGGCCCGGGTCGAAAAGCCGGGCCGCTACGTCGGCGGCGAATGGAACGAGATCCGCAAGGACCCGGCCCGGGTCCGGACCAAGGTCGCGCTCGCGTTCCCCGACGTCTACGAGATCGGCATGTCGTATCTCGGCCAGAAGATCCTCTACGCCCTTCTCAACAAGGACCGGGACGTCCTGGCCGAGCGGGTCTTCGCCCCCTGGCCCGACCTCGAGCGGGAGCTCCGGGCGGCGGGGATCCCCCTCGCCAGCCTCGAGAACGGCCTGCCGCTCCGGGACTTCGACGTCGTTGGCTTCTCGCTCCTCTATGAGCTCAACGACACGAATATCCTGACCATGCTCGACCTCGGCGGCATCCCGCTCACCTCGGCGGAGAGGGGAGAGGACGACCCTCTCGTCATCGCCGGCGGCCCGGCGGCCTTCAATCCCGAGCCGGTCGCGGACATCTTCGACCTTGTCTTCCTCGGCGACGGCGAAGAGGGCTTTCCCGAGATCGTCCGGGCGGTCGCCGATATGGCCCGGCGGGGCCTGCCGCGCCGCGAGCGGCTGCGCGAGCTGGCCCGCATCGAGGGCGTCTATGTCCCGTCGCTCTACCGCCCGGAGACGGCCGAAGGCTCGCCGCTCGTTGTGCCTCGGCCCGAAGCGGGGGCGCCGGCTGTCATCCGCAAGCGGCTGGCGAAGGATTTTGCCCGTTCGGCCTTCCCCGAGAAGATCGTCGTCCCCGGGCTGCGCGTCGTCTTCGACCGGGTGGCCGTCGAGGCGGCCCGGGGCTGCCCTCAGAGCTGCCGGTTCTGCCAGGCCTCGACGCTCTATTTCCCGCACCGCCCGAAGGACGCCGGTGTCATTTACCGGACGGCCCTCCGCAGCTTGCGGCAGACCGGCTACGAGGGCCTGTCCCTCTCGGCCCTGTCGATCGGCGACCACCCGCAGCTCGAACCGACCGTCCGGGCGCTCATGGACGAGATGGCTCGGGAGAAGATCTCGCTCTCGCTGTCGTCGCTCCGGCCGGGCCGTTTGTCGAAAAGCCTCGTCGAGGACATCCTCAAGGTCCGCAAGACCGGCTTCACCCTCGTTCCCGAGGCCGGCACGGACCGGCTCCGGGCCGTGATCGGAAAGAAGCTCGACGCCGCCGAGATCCGCGACGCCCTGACCTTCGCCTTCCAGGGCGGCTGGCAGCTCATTAAGCTCTATGTCATGGTCGGCCTTCCGACCGAAACGGACGAGGACCTGGCGGGCATCGTCGGCCTCGTCCGGGAGGCCATTGATCTCGGCCGCTCCATCCTCGGCGGCACGCCCCGCATCAACCTCAGCGTTTCGTCGTTCATCCCCAAGCCGCACACGCCGTTCCAATGGCTCGGCATGGACGACGAGGAAACCCTCGCCCGGAAGCAGGCCTTTCTCAGGAACGAGCTCCGCCGCTCGCGGACGGTGGACATCAAGACCCACGCGATCGCGACCTCGGCCCTCGAAGCGGTCTTTTCCCGGGGCGACCGCCGCCTGGGCCCGGTCCTCATCGACGCTTGGAAGAGGGGGGCGCGGTTCGACGGCTGGGACGATCGGCTCAACCTCGCGGCCTGGAACGCCGCCTTCGCCGCGGCGGGGATCGATCGGCGGGAGTATCTGCGGCCCTTCTCCCGCGAGGCCGTTCTGCCGTGGGATCCTATCGACACGAGGATCCGCAAGAGCCGGCTCCTCCGGGAGCTCGGTGCCGCCCTGCGCGGCGAGCGGACGCCGGACTGCCTCGAGCGGGCCTGCGCCGAATGCCAGGGCTGCGACGAGCGAGCCTGGAAGCAGCCGGTCCGGCCGGCCCGGATCAGGCCCCTGCCGCCGGCCCGGCCCGCGGCGGGGGAGCCCTCGGCGGAGGTCCTCCGCTACCGGGCCGTCTATGCCAAGCGCGGCAAGGCCCGCTTCCTCTCCCACATCGATCTCATCCACATCCTACAGAGGAGCTTCCGCCGGGCCGGGATCGAGGTCCGCAAGACCCAGGGCTTTCATCCCAAGATGGATCTGGCCTACGGGCCGGCCCTGCCGCTCGGCATGGAGGCTCTCGCGGAGGTCGTCGAGTTCCGCTCCGATCGCCGCATCGAGGCCGGCGAGTTCCTCCGGCGGATCAACGCCAGCGTCCCGCCGGGCATCCGCTTTTCGGCCCTGAGGGAAATCGGTCCGGGCGCTCCTTCGCTTCATAGGGCCACCCGCGGCCTCGTCTATTCGCTCGACCGGACGAGCCCCGAGCTCGGCCCGAAACGCGAGGCCAGGGACCTGCGGAACGCTTTGACGCGGTTCAAGGACGTCCACGGCCAGGTTTCGATGGATTTCCGCCTGGCCGGACGCCGGCTCGTGCTCGGTCTGCCCCCGGACCCGGTTAAGGGGGCCCGGGCCCAGGATATCGTCCGCGAGGTCTTCGGCGTCGAGGACCCCATTTTCCTCATTCGGCGCGACGCCGTCGCTCTTGAGAATTGACAGGTCCGGCCCGTTCCGGTACGATGCGGCTAAATTCTTTTGGGAGACTGCCGTGATCGATTTTGAGCTGACGGAAGACCAGATCGCCCTCCGGGACATGGCCCACGAGTTCGCCGCGACGGAGATGCGGCCCAAGGCCGCCGCCTACGACCAGGGCCACACCTTTCCCGAGGACGTCATGCGCAAGGCCTTCGAGGTCGGTTTTCTGACCTGCACGGTGCCCGCCGAGTTCGGCGGCGTCGGTCTCGGCGACCTCGACACGGCCATCGTCAGCGAAGAATTGGCCTGGGGCTGCGCCGGGATGTACACGACGATGATGGCCAACTCCCTGGCCTTCACGCCGCTCCTGCTCTTCGGCACGGACGAGCAGAAGAGGCGCCTCTTCGCCCCCTTCCTCAAGGGCATGGCCTTCGCGTCCTACTGCCTCACCGAGCGGGAGGCCGGCTCCGACACGTCCGCGATCAAGACGACGGCCCGCAAGAACGGCTCGGACTACGTTATCAACGGCTCGAAGTGCTTTATCACCAACGGCGGTGTCGCCAGCCTCTACGTTGTCTTCGCCAACACGGCCCCGGAGAAGGGCCCGCGCGGGTTGAGCGTCTTCGCCGTGACCCGCGACACGCCTGGGATCACGGTCGGCAAGGTCGAGGACAAGTTCGGCCACCGGGCCTCGAACACGACCGAGCTCTTCTTCGAGGATGTCCGGGTGCCGGCCGCCAACCTGATCGGCCGCGAGGGGCTCGGCTTCATCGTGGCCATGCGGACGTTCGACAAAACGCGGGCCGCGGTCGGCTCGGCGGGCATCGGCATCGGCCGGGCGGCCCTCGAATACGCCGTCGACTATGCCAAGACCCGGGTTCAATTCGGCAAGCCCATCGCCACCTTTCAGGCGACGGCCTTCAAGCTGGCCCAGATGGCCATGGACCTCGAGGCGGCGCGGCTGGCCGTCTGGCGCGCGGCCTGGCTCATGGACAAGGGCAAACCCAACGGCAAGGAATCGGCCATCGCCAAGTGCCTGGGCTCGGACGTCGCCATGCGCAACGCCCTCGAGGCGCTCCAGATCTTCGGCGGCTACGGCTACATGAAGGATTATCCGATCGAGAAGCTCGTCCGCGACGCCAAACTGCTGCAGATCTACGAGGGCACGAACGAGATCCAGCGGTTGGTCATCTCCCGCGATGTCATCGGCCCCATCAAAAGCCGTTGATCGCCGACCCGCCTACAGTCCGAGGATCTTGACGAGGTCCTCTTCGACCGTCTTTTGGGGGGTCTCGACGATCCGGCCCGCCTCGCGGCCGTCCACCAGCACGATGAACGTCGGCAGCTTGGCGATGTCCCGCCCCTCAAAGAAGGGCGGACGTTTCTCCTTGTCCTCCGGCACGCCGAAATAAGCGGGCTGGAGGAGAGGGCTGTCGACAAGGTCGAGGATCTTGAAGAAGGCGCTGACGTGGGCCCTGCTGTCCGAGCACCAGCTGCCGAAGAAAACCTCGATGCGGACCTCGCGGCCGAGCGCGCGGAGCTTTTCGAGGGACTCGGGGTTCGGCTGGTAAGCGGCGACGATGTCCTTCCAGGAGGGGCTATGCTCGAGGATGGCTTCGCGGCTGACGGGGCCGGTCAGATCCTGCCCAAAGCCGAGACAGGGCAGAAGTACCACGCTCAGACAGAAGGAACAAACAGCGATTCGAAGGGACGGCTTGCTCACCGGAGCGCCCCGCGTCCGGTCCGGACGCTACTCGATGTATTCGGGGATGAGGGCCAGCGTCTCGACCCCGGCGCCGCGGGCGATGTCGATGATCTCCATGACCTTGGCGAAGGGGAGCTTGGCCAGGGCGCGGATGAAGATGGTCTTGTCCTGGCGCGTGCTGTAGAGGCGGCGAAGCTCTTCGAGGAGGCCGCGGAGCTCGTACTTGATGCCGTTGATCTCGACGACGTCAGCGGCCTGAAGGGTCAGAACGATGAGCCCCGTCGGCTGGCCGCCGCCGCTCGAGGATTCCTGCGTTTCGGGCAGCTTGACATCTATGCCTTTTTGAACGAGAGGCGTGATGACCATGAAGATGATGAGAAGAACGAGAAGGACGTCGCACAACGGGACGACGTTAGGCTCGGCTTTTGCCATAATGGCCTCCTTGATACAACTCTAAGACATTTATTTTAAGGTAAGCGCCGGGGCTTGTCAACGCTTTTTCGGCTCCTATTTCAGGGTATCGATGGCCTTGCGGTTATTGCTGGTGTGGAAGACCAGAAGGGTCTTGCCTTCGCCGGCCGATGACCCGTAGGAATAGCGGATGTCGACGATGGCGTTGCCCAGCAGGGCGCCGATCTCGGCCCCGGCGCCGATCCGGTCCGTGACCAGGACCGTGACCACCTTCTTGGCCTTGACCTTGTAGCCCAGGGTGCGCAGGGCCGTTTCGGCCTTTTTGGCATCCGAGGTGATGAGATGGAAGTGCCCGCCGGTATCGTCGGAATAGACATAGAAGGCCCTGACGTTGACCCCCGCGTTGGCGAGGGTCCCGAGGACGCGCCCGAAAATGCCGGGCTCGTCAGGGGTCGTGACGGTCAGTTCGGTGTCTTCGCTCAGATGTGTCACGGTCGTTCTCCTGGATCGAGGCGGCATTATAGCAGAATCGCCCCGGCCGCAACAAATCCGCTTGAGTTTTTAGCCCCACCCGATAGAATGGCCGGAGGAGTGCCGATCATGAGCGTCCGGGCGCCGATAAGGGTGGCGATCATTGACAACGCGGTCTTTCCCGAAGTCTACGAGCCCGTCGAGCACTGGAGCCGGTATCTCGACGCACCCTGGGAGGGATTCGTGGCCCGGGAACGGGAGTTCCCCGATCCGGCGCGGTTCAGCCATATCATCCTGACCGGGTCCGAAGCCTCCATCCTCGAGAGGGATCCCTGGGTGGACGAGGAAGCAGCCCTGGTCCGGGAGGCGGCTGCCGGCGGGAAGGCCCTGCTCGGCAGCTGCTGGGGCCATCAGCTCCTGGTCTTTGCCCTGGCGGGGGAACGCCACGTACGTCGCGCGGCCGGGCCCGAGATCGGCTGGATCGGCCTGCGCCTCGACCGGACGAGCGATCTCCTCGGCCCGGAAGGAGAGACGGCGTTCACCTTTTCGAGCCATTTCGACGAGGTCTTCGATCTGCCGGCGGGATTCCAGGTCCTGGCCTCGACCGGCGCCTGCGCCGTCCAGGCCTTCCACTTGGCGGGGACGGCGATCTGGGGCCTTCAATGCCACCCTGAGATCGATATCCCGACGGGCCGGCGCTTTCTCCAGGATCTTGTGGGGCGCGGATTCAAGGGGCAGGACGCGCTCCTCGCGGCGCTGGCCCAGACGCCCCGGGATTCCGGGCTGATCCGCCGCATTGTCCGCGAGTTTCTTGCGGCGGGTTAGCCCCCGCGGGCGATATGGGGGCGAACGCGTTGATTTTGCTTGACAAACAGAGTCGGCCTCGATTATAAATCGATTGAAAGGGTATTTGTCTATACCCCTAAGTTCAAGAGGAGGACGTTCATGAAGTTGCGCAAATCTGCGGTCCTTTTCGTCGTGATGGCCCTTGTCGTCTTCACGGCGATGTCTTTTGCCCAGACGACCAAGCTCAAACGGATCGGCCTTTACACCTTCTGCACGGTCAAGGGCCAGGTACCCACGCCGGCGATGATGAAAGGCCTGTTCGAGAGCCGGGCGGCCGACATCAAGACCGGCTTCGACCTGGCCGGGAACTCGGAGCTCTATGAGCCGTTCATGGAGCAGATGAAAACGGCCGAATGGCTCGACACGACCCTGCCGATCGGCGAGGTTCTGCCCTGGATGCTCTTCCGGTCCCACGACCAGGTCAAGGTCGCCCGGAACATCGAGTGGGCCGGCAAGGAACCCCTGCCCGTGTTCATCGTTCCGATCCAGAAGGACTGGAAGCAGTATGAGATCGTCATCCCCAAGGGCTGCGGCAACATCGCCCTGAGCAGCAAGGTGACGAACCTCATCCCGCCGGCCCTCTGCAACCTGGCCGTCGCCCCGTCCCGGGCCAACGCCAACGACCCGATCACCGTCGATATGAGCGGTTCGCAGAACGCCAAGTCGATGACGGTCGAGGTCACGGACGCCCAAGGCCAGAAGCTGGCGACCCAGGAGCTGACCCCGCAGTCGCCCAAGTGGCAGACCAAGTTCGACAAGCCCGGCGAATATTCCTTCAAGGGCGTCGCCGTTGGCATGGACGGCAAGCCCGCCAACTGCCAGTCCGTTGTCAAGGTGGCCATCAACTTCCCGCCCATCTGCAAGCTGTGGACGTCCTGCATGCCCTGCGAGGACTACGTCGGCCGCCCGATCACCTTTGACGCCTCCGGTTCGAGCGATCCGGACGGCCAGATCGTCAAGGTCGTCTTTGAGCTCCTCGACGCCAACGGCAACGTCATCGACACCTGCGTGACGACTCGGAAGCCCTGGACCTGGGAGAAGGTCTTCACCAAGGCCGGGACGTATACGATCAACACAACCGTCTTCGACAACGACGGCGCCCAGTCGCCGGCCTCCGATCCCTGCCGCCTGACCTTCGAAGTCACCCAGAAGACGCTCTTCTGGCACGTCGGCGGCGGGCTCGGGCTCTACGGCGGCAGCACCGCCCTCTACGGCTTCCTGCGGGCCGGGCTGTTCGCCTGGCTCACGCCCGACAAGTACAGCTTCACGCTGAGCGCCGGCGGCGGCATCCCGTTCAACGGCAGCCCCTGGAAGATCGTGTTCACGGCCGACGCCCTCGTCAACGGCCACTTCCAGGGCTTCTTCATCGGCACCGGCCTCGGGCTGAGCTCGGCAACCATGGCCAAGGACGCCAACCACAAATTCGGCCTCGACATCCCTGTCCAGCTGGGCTTCCAAGTTTTCGACAAGTATACGAGCAAGGGCCAGGTCTTCTTCGAGTTCCGCATGCCGATCGGCCGGTCCTTCGAGCACAACTACAAGACGGGCGCCGGCTTCCGGGTCCTCTTTTAGGCCGCCCGCGAGATCCGTTTCGTCCAGGGCCGGGGAGTTCACGCTCCCCGGCCCTTTTTATTGGCGCGCAGATCGGCGGCGATAGGGGAAGCGGTCAAGAGTCGAAGGGGAACTAATCGGAGAGCTTGCCGAGTTTGGCGAGCTCGTCGTTGTAGTACTTGCGATAGAGGATCTCCCACTCGCGGGAGCCTTCCTCGATGGGTTTTTTCTGGGACTGGATCTTGTCGATGGCCTTCTTGTCGATCGCCTCGTAGAGCCGCATCTCTTCCTCGATGGACTTGACGATGACCAGCCGGACCTCGTTCGGGTCATCGAGGAAATCGACCTGGTCGTCCTTGGAGAGGACTTCGAGGATCTGCCGGGAGAGGTAGTTGATCTTTTCGCGGGAGAGCCGGTTGCTCACAGGATGATCCCCTTTTCCCGGGCCAGCTTCTTCTTGACCTCTTTGAACATCTGCTGGTATTCGATGTTCTCCCGGCGGATCTTCTCCATATGCTTGCTGAGCAGCTCGCGGACCTCCTGGTCGAGGCGGTCCTCTTTCTGGAATTCGTCGACGAGAAGGTTCGTCACTTCGTCGAGCAGACGGCCCTTGTCCTCGACGATGATCTTGCCTTCCTTGGCCAGGTTGCGCAGGGTGATCGAGGCCAGATGCTCGAGTTGGTTCTTATTGAGCCGCATAACCCCATCACTTTACCTGAGTCGCCCCCAAAATTCAATAGGAAATGACCAGGAAGGGGTGGAGGGGGCCGTCCGGAGCGGGGCGGGCCAGGCCCAAGAGCCGGCCGTCGCCCGAAAAGAGCCGGACCAGGTCATTCCTCCCGGCCGGCAGGGGAGCCGCCAGGTCGGCCGGTCCCAGCGACCTCCCGTTCCGGACATGGGCGGCGGCCTCAGGGCACACGATCGCAGCCGGGGCCCAAGGCAGGAGCGTCTCGAGAGGCCGGATGAACGGGCCGGCCTCGCCCCGGGCCGCGGCCTCTTCGAAGGCCTCGAGCGGGACGGCGTCGGCCAGACTGTATTCGCCTGCGGCCGTCCGCCTCAGGGCCGCAAGGTGGGCGCCGCATCCGAGCGTCCGGCCCAGGTCATGGGCCAGGGACCGTATGTAGGTCCCGGCCGAGCAGGCGGCCTCGAAATCCACGGCCGGCGGGCGATACTCTCGAAGCACGAACCGGGCGATGCGGACCGTCACGGGGGCGAGCTCGAACTCTTTCTCGGCGCGCGCCAGCTTGTAGACCGGCCGGCCGGCGATCTTCTTGGCCGAGAAGCGAGGCGGTGTTTGGAGGATCTCGCCTTCGAACCCGTTCATGGCCGCCGCCAAGGTGTCCTGGTCCGGGAAAGCGGTCGACGGCTCCGAAACGGGCCGGCCCGACGCGTCATAGGTATCGGTCGCGAACCCGAGCCGGATCTGTCCCTCGTAAACCTTGTCCGCCTTGGAGAGGAACGGGAAGAAGCGCGTCGCCTGGCCGGCGGCCACGAGGAGAACCCCGGTCGCATCGGGATCGAGGGTGCCGCCGTGGCCGACCCGGCGAAGGCCGAGGGACCGGCGCACGCGGCGGACGACGTCGTGCGAGGTCAGGCCCGCGGGCTTGTCGATGATGACGAGGCCGTCGGAGGTCACCGGTCCGTCCCGGCCTCAGCGGCCCGGTTCCGGGGCCCCATCCCGGTCTCCGTCGAGGAGGCCCTCGACGACCGCCGGAACCTCGCGGATGAGGCGGTCGTAGGGACCGTACACGGTGAATCCCGATGCGTGGATATGCCCGCCGCCGCCGAAGTGCTCGGCCACGCGGGCGGCGTTGGCGCGGCCCTTGGACCGCAGGCTGACCCGGAAAACCTCCGGGCCCATCTCTTTGAAGAACATGACCATCTCGACGCCTCTGATGGACCGGGCGAGGGTGGTCATGTCCTCCGTGTCGACCTCCTTGAGGTGGAGGGCCTCCGTGTCGCGCTTGAACATGCTGATGACGGCGATCGTGCCGCGGCTGTTCATGGTGAGCGTCGAGAGGACGCGGCCGAGGAGCTGGATCTTCTCGGGGGAGTTGTTGTAGTAGAGCTTTTCGGCGACCCGCAGCGGGCTTGCGCCGAGACGGGAGAGCTCGGTCGCGGCGGCCAGCGCCCGGGGGGTCGTGTTGGAGAACTGGAACGACCCGGTGTCCGAGGCGATGGCGCAATAGAGGTTCTCGGCGATCTCGGGCGTCGGCGCGAGGCCCAGCGGGCCGGCGAGCTGGAAGACCATCTCGCCGACGGCCGGCGCCTCGGGGTCGATCCAATTGATGTCCGCGTAGGGCGAGTTGGAATGATGGTGGTCGATGTTGATCTTGAACGCCCCGTCGAGGCCCTCCTGGCCGGACCGCGAGACGTCGGCGCATTCGAGGAGGACGACGGTGTCGAAATCGGGGGCATGGATCTGTCCGATCCGGACCCCGGCCAGGTCGGGAAAACCGGTGAAGGGGAGAGGCGTCGGATCGCGGTTGATGATGGCCGCCTCGTGGCCCAGCGCGCCGATCATGAGCGTGAGGGCCCGGGCCGTGCAGAGGGAATCGCCGTCGGGCCGGAGGTGAGACGTCACCGCGATCCGGCGGGAGGCCTTGAGCCTCTCAGCGATCAGGACCCTCGGGTCAGCGGCCATGCTTCTTAGTCTCCTCGATGAGCCGGTCGATCCGGTCCTGGTAGTCCAGACCCGGATCCAGGGCGAAAAATAGCTCGGGATTATACTTCAACTTCACCCGCGAGGCAAGGGCGTGTCGGAGGGCCCCCCGGCTCCGCTCGATGCGCTCGAGAAGGGCCCGGGGGTCCTTGCCTCCGAACACCGACAGGAAGACCCGGGCGGCGAGCAGATCGGGCGTGACCTCGACGCGGGTGATGGTGATCAGCCCCGATCCGGCGTCCTGAAACTCGGCGAGGAGGAGCCCGCTGAGCTCGGCCCGGATGAGCTCGGCCACCCGCCGCGTGCGGAAGCTCTTCTCAGACATAGCGAACTTCGTGGCCCGTGATCTCCGCTTCCTCGAGGTTGCGGGCGTCGGCCAGGACGCGGCCGAGGATCTCCTCGACGACGGCGGCGTGGCTGTTGACGGTGACGACGCCGAGGCGGGCCCGCTGCCAGAGGTCCTGGAACTCGAGCTCGGCCACGGCCAAGTTGTTCCGGCGGACCCGGTCCTTGAAGCCGTGCAGGATACGGCGCTTGTCCTTCAACGAGTGGGCGTAGGGAAAGAACAGATCCAGCGTCAGCACGCCGACGATCATCGGAACCTCCCGCCCGTCAGATCGGCTGGACCTTCTCGCGGACGAACGCTTCGATGATGTCCCCGGGCTGGAAGGCGTTGAAGCCGCCCAAGCCGATGCCGCATTCGTAGTCCTTCTTGACCTCGGTCACGTTCTCCTTGAGGTGCTTGAGGGATGTGATCCGGCCCTGGTGCAGGACCTCCTTGCCGCGCAGGACTCGGGCTTCGGCGTTGCGGCTGATCCGGCCGTCCTGGACGTAGCAGCCGGCGATCTGGCCGATCTTGGGGATCTGGAAGACCTTGCGGACCTCGGCCCGGCCCTGGTAGGTCTCCTTGATGACCGGTTCGAGCAGCCCGATGACGGCCTTCTTGATGTCGTCCGTGAGCTGGTAGATGATCTTGTAGGTCCGGATCTCGACGTCTTCCTTCTTGGCGAGTTCGAGGATCTTCGGATTGGGCTTGACGTTGTAGCCGATGATAATGGCCTTGGAGGCGGAGGCGAGCAGGACGTCGGCCTCGGTGATGTTGCCGGAGGCCGCGCTGATGATCTTGATCTCGACCTTCTCTGTGCTGAGCGGCGGGACGACATCCTGCAGGACCTCGAGCGAACCCTGGACGTCGGCCTTGAGCACGATGGCCATCTCCTTGGCCTGTCCGCCCTCGATCTTCTTGAACAGGTCGTCAAGGGTGACGCCGGTTTCCCGGGCCGTCTCGGGCTTCTTAGCCAGGGCCCGGCGATACTCGACGACGTGGCGGGCCGCCTCGGGATCGTCCATGACCTGGAACGGGTCGCCCGCGATCGGGACATCGGCGAATCCCATGATCTCGACCGGGGAGGCCGGGCCGGCGCTCTTGAGCACCTTGCCAAATTCGTCGAACATGGCCCGGACCTTGCCTATGGTCAGGCCCGAGACGAAGGCCTGGCCCTGCTTGAGCGTGCCCTGCTGGACGATGACGGTGGCCAGCGGGCCCTTCTGGCTGTCGAGCCGGGCCTCGAGGACGACGCCCTGGGCCGGCACCTTCGGGTTGGCCTTGAGCTCGAGGATGTCGCTGAGGAGGAGGATCATTTCGAGCAGGTCGCCGATGTTCTTCTTTTCCCTGGCCGAGACTTCGACGCTGATCGTCTTGCCGCCCCAGTCCTCGACGAGGAGGTTCTCCCGTGACAGCTGCTGTTTGACGCGGTCGACGTTGGCCTCGGGCTTGTCGATCTTGTTGATGGCGACGATGATCGGCACGTTGGCCGCCCGGGCGTGGTCGATGGCTTCCTTGGTCTGGGGCATGATCCCGTCGTCGGCGGCGACGACGAGGACGACGATGTCCGTCGCCTTGGCGCCGCGGGCCCGAAGGCGGGTGAAGGCCTCGTGACCGGGCGTGTCGATGAAGGTGATGATCCGGTTCTTGACGGCGACGCGGTAGGCCCCGATGTGCTGGGTGATGCCGCCTGATTCCTTGTCGACCAGGTTCGAGGACCGGATCGCGTCGAGCAGCGTTGTCTTGCCGTGGTCGACGTGGCCCATGATGGTCACGACGGGCGGGCGCGTCTCGAGCTCGGCGGCCTTGGCCTCGGCCCGCCGGCGCATGGCCCGATCGAGGCTGATGAACTCGGCGTCGAAATGGGTCGCCTTGGCGACGGCCGCGGCGGTCTCGGCGTCGACGTAATCGTTGAGGTCGGCGTCGAATCCCTTGGCGGCGAGCTTCTCGAGGAGGTCCTTCGGCCGGATCTTCATGGCCTCGGCGGCGTCCTTGAGCTGCCAGCCTTCGCGGAGGGCGATCGGCTGGCGCGGCTTGGCGGGGGCCGGCGGGACCGCCGGCTTTGGCGCGGGCGCGGCCGGTCTGGCGGGGGCCGGGGGAGCGGAGGGCCTGGCCGGCGCGGCATGAGGCGCCGCCGGCCTCATAGGTCCGGCCGGTTTCGGCGCGGCGGGAGGATGGGCCGGCTTGGCCGGCCTCGGAGGAGCGGGGGCCGGCGGAGCGGCGGGCTTCGGGGCCGGTGCGGTCGGCTCGTGCTTGGCCGCCGGGGCCGCAGCGGGCTTCGCCGCTACGGACGGCTTGGCCGCGGGGGCCTTGGCCGGGGCCGCGGGAGGCGCGGGCTTTCCCGGCGCCGGCTTGGCCGGCTTCAGCGGCGGGGCCGGCTTGACGATGACCGTCGGCTTGGCCGGGGCGGCCGGAGCAGGCTTATGCAGGCCAGGCTTGGCGGGGGCGGGGGCCTCTTCGCCGGGCTTGACGGCCCTCTTCAGCGGCGGGGCCTTGCGAACGGCAATGATCGGCGCCTGCTCGGGCTTGCCGGGTTTCTTCAGGGTCGGTTTCTTGACGGGTTCACTCATGGGCATCTTCTTGTTTGATCGAGATTTTCCAGCCGACCAGGCGTGAGGCCAGCTTGACGTTGATCCCCTTCTTGCCGATGGCCAGCGACAGCTGATCCTGGGGGACCAGGGCCAGGATGGCCTTCTCGGCCCGGCTGACGACCTGAAGGCGGTCGACCTTGGCCGGGCTGAGAGAGGACTTGGCATAGGTCACAAGGTCCGCCGACCAGGGGATGATGTCGACCTTCTCGCCGCCGAGCTCTTTCGAGATGGCCATGATGCGGTTGCCCTTGACGCCGATGCAGGCGCCGACGGGGTCGATGTCGCGCTCGTGGCTGACCACGGCGACTTTGGCCCGCTCGCCGGGCTGGCGGACGATATCCTTGATCTCGATCGTCCCATTGGCGATCTCGGGGATCTCCGTCTCGAGGAGCCGGGCCAGGAACCGGGGAGAGGACCGCGAGACGATGATCTGCGGGCCCTGATAGCCCCTGAGGACCTGGGCGATGACGGCCTTGACGAGGTCGCCGCGGCGGACGTCGTCGTTCGGAAGCTTCTCGCGGAGGGGCAGGGCGACATCGGTGCCGTTGACCTCGAGGACGATGACCCCTTCCTCGATGCGGCGGACGACGCCGGTGACGATCTCGCCGATCCGGGGGGTGAACTCGTTGATGATCTTTTCCTGCTCGGCGTCGCGGACTTTCTGGAAGATGACCTGCTTGGCCGCCTGGGCCGCGATCCGCCCCAGGGTGTCGGCCGGAAGATCGACTTCGACCGCTTCGCCCTCCTTGACGTCCGGCCTGATGGCCCGGGCCTCGGCGAGCGAGATCTCCTCGGCCGGGTTCTTGGGCTTTTCGGCGGCCTTCTTGACCGCGAAGACGCGGAGCTCGCCCCGTTCGGGCTTGAACAGGACCTGGACGTTCTCTTTCTGGGAGAAGAACTTAGACGATGCGACCCGGAGGGATTCCTCGATCGCCTGGATGATCACGCGGGGCTCGACGCTTCGCTCTTTGCTGAGCTGAAGGATCGTATTCCAGACGTTGACTTTCATCCCGTGTTCTCAATTCCCGTTTCAGAGGGCTCAAAGACGATTGATTATATCGGAACTTCCCCCAAAGTGCAACGCGGCTCGTCAGGCGGTCTCGCCCTCATGGGAAAAGTTTGAAAACGCCGTGACGTGCTCCGGCCTCGGCGTCAAAACAACTCGCTCGGCTTGCGCTAAGCCTCGCTCAAACACGTTTTGCCGGTTTCCGGGGAAACTGCCCTCGTCCAGACCGCGCCCCGGCTAAACTTTTCCAAATCGGGCTCGACCGCCTGAACTCGCCGTACTTTGGGGAGAGTTCCGATAGATGAGACGGGGATTAGCGGATGAAAACGAGATTTCCCTAAATGGCGCGGCCGTGAAGGGAATACGGGCCGGAGCCGGAGATCCGCACCGTGACGAAGCGGCCGGTCGGATCGGAGGGGGCGTCGAAGTTGACCACCAGATTTCCCGCCGTCCGGCCCGAGAACCGTCCGGCCCCCTTGGGGCTGGGCCCCGTGCCGAGAACGCGGAGCTCCTGGCCGACGAACGTCCGGAAGAGGGCTGTCTGGCAGGACCTCTGAAGGGACTGAAGGGCGATGAGGCGCCGCCTCTTGACCTCGAAGGGGACATCGTCGGGGACGGAGGCGGCCGCCGTCAGAGGACGGGGGGAATAGCGGAACGAAAAGATCCCGGCGAAACCGACCTCCCGAAGGAGGCTGCACGTGGCCTCGAAGTCCTCGCCGGTCTCCCCGGGGAAACCGACGATGATGTCCGTCATCAGAAGGAGGCCGGGCTGGCTTCGTCTCAGGCGCCCGACCAAGGCCAGGTAATCGTCTCGGTCATAACCCCGGTTCATGCGCTCCAGGATACGGGATGAGCCCGACTGAAGCGGGAGGTGAAGCGCCGGGCAGATCTTGGGGCTCGAGGCCATGGCCCGGATGATATCGTCGCCGAAGTTCTTGGGATGCGAGGTGATGAACCGGACCCATTCGACGCCGGGCACGGCGGCCACGGTTTCGAGGAGGCCGGCCAGACCTGTCCCGGTCTCCGGATCCCTGTAGGAATTGACGTTCTGGCCGAGGAGCTGGACCTCCAACGCCCCGGCCGCGGCCGCGGCCTCGACCTCGGCGAGGACCTTCGGAAGGGGCCGGAACTTCTCCCGGCCCCGCGAGAACGGGACGATGCAGTAGGCGCAGAAATTGTCGCAGCCTTCCATGACGGGAACAAAGGCGCTCCAGGACGTTTCCCGCGAGGTCGAACCGGCCCCGATCTCCCGCCATTCACGGCCGAACTCCGTCCGGATGACGGGCGCTTCGGCCGCCCGTCCGACGATCTCCGGCAGGTCGAGATAGCTGTCCGGCCCGGCGACGAAATCGATGAACGGCAGGCGCTCGACGAGCTCGCCACGGCGGACCTGCGCGACGCAGCCCGCAACGCCCAGGAGAAAAGGCCTTTTCCTTTTGAGCCGGGCGAGCCGGCCCAGGTAGGAATAGAGCTTCTCCTCGGATTTCTGACGGACGGCGCAGGTGTTGACGATGACGATGTCGGCGTCCTCGGGCCCCTCGGCCCGGGCCGCGCCGGCCCGGGCGAGCACACCGGCGACGTGCTCCGAATCGTTCTCGTTCATCTGGCAGCCGAAAGTCCGGACAAAGACCTTCAGGCCGTTCAGGGAGGCGCTCATGGGACCGTATTATACATGATCGGCCGCGGCCGGGCCGCCGTCAGAGGAGCTCTTCGAGGAGGAGGGCGGCGTCGCGGACGAATTCCTCGCACTTCGTCTGGTGGAGGCGGAGCTCGTCGATCTTTTTCTGGCCTTCCGGCGTTCCGAGATCGCAGCCGAGCAGGTCCCGGCATTTGACCTCGCCGTGCTTGGCCGTGAAACGGGCCAGGAGCTCCCGGACGAGGGCGTAGGTCTTGTCGCGGGCGGCGGCGTCCTCGGCCCGCGTCCGGCCGTGCCGGAGTCCGATGACGAGGATGGCCCCGGTGAGCGCGCCGCACCAGTCGGCCTGCCGGGCGATGCCGCCGCCGAAACCCTGCGACAGGCGCAGGGCTGTTTCGGCGTCGAGGCCGAGATCGGGAGCGAAGGCCGCGGCCACGGCCTGGGAGCAGCTGAAGCCGCCGCGGAAAAGCTCCCGAGCGCGGTCGGTCCGGGTCATCGGCCTTGTCCTTTCGCCGGCGCGCCGTCGAGCATTTCCCGCGCTGTTTCCCGCGAGGCCTCGGTCAGCCGGCTGCCGGCGATGAGCCGGGCGATCTCTTCGATCCGCTCCTCGCGGTCGAGCCTGCGGACGCCGGTGAAGGTCCTCTCCTTCTCGACACGCTTGGAGACGTTGAAGTGGTGGGCCGCTGTGGCCGCGATCTGCGGCAGATGAGTGATGCAAAGGACTTGGTGGCGCGCCGCGAGCTGGCCGAGCTTGCGGGCGATGAACTCGGCCGTCTTGCCGCCGATGCCGGCGTCGATCTCATCGAAGATGAGGGTCTTCTGGCTTTCGCGGTCCCGCCCCGCCGACTTGAGGGCCAGCATCATCCGGGACAGCTCGCCGCCGGAGGCGATGCGCCGGAGCGGCCGGAGCTCCTCGCCGGGGTTGGGGGAGAGCAGGAACTCGACCTCTTCGGCGCCCTGGTCGCGGATGCTCGACGGGTCGCCCGGGTCCGGAGCGCGACCGGTGAGGCGGACCTCGAACCGGGCTTTCGCCATGCCGAGCAGGGCGATCTCCTTCTCGATCGCCCGGCCGAGCTTGTCCGCTGCCTTTTTCCGGCCGGCGCTGAGGCGCCCGGCGGCCCGGACATAGGCCTCGAACTTCGCGGCGATGACCGACCCGAGCTCCTCGAGGCGCTCGCGGCCGGAGTCGAGGCCGGCCTTCTCGCGCCGCAGGCTTTCCGCGGCGGCCAGGACGGAATCGATTGTCCCGCCGTATTTCCGCTTCAGCTTCTCGAGGATGCTGAGCCGCTCTTCGACCTCCTCGGCGTTCTCCGGCGCGGCGGCCCGCTTGTCGCGGAAGCGGATGAGGAGGTCCGAGGCGTCCTGAAGGAGGATCGAGGCGTCTTCGAGGCCGCCCCTGAACTCGCCGAAAGACGTCTCGTAGGCGGCCAGATCGGCCAGCACCGACTTCAGCCGGGCCAGACGAGGCACGAGCGAGTCCCCGCCGAGATAGGCCAGGTCCAGGGCCTTGTCGACGAGCCCGGCGATCTTCTCGGCGTTCCGCAGGATCTCCCGTTCGCGCAGGAGCTCCTCGTCTTCGCCGGCCTTCGGGCCGGCCGCCTCGATCTCCTTGAGCTGATAGGCGATGAAATCGAGCCGCTGTTCGCGTTCCCGCTCGCGGCCTTCGAGGTCGCGTTTCTCCTGGAGGAGCCGGCGCAATTCCTGCGCCGCCCGGGCCGTGTCCTCGACGGGCCCCGCGTCGTCGAGCGTTTCGTCGAGGTAGGCGAGGTGGTTCTCGAGATGGAGCAGGAAGACATGGTCGTTCTGGCCGTAGATATCGACGAGCTGCGGGCCGAGCTCGCGCAGCCGCCGGACCGGGGCCAGGACCCCGTTGACGAAGGCCTTGCCCGCGCCCTGGTCCGTGACGGAGCGCTGGACGAGGAGCTCGCCGTTCTCGGCGTCCGGCAGGCCTTCGAGGTCGACGCTTTGCGAGGTCACGTCGAAGACGGCCTCGACGAAAGCTTCGGACTTGCCTGTGCGGACGAGATCGGGCGAGCCCTTGTCGCCGAGGATGAGGCGGATGGCGTCGATGATGATGGATTTGCCGGCGCCGGTCTCGCCGGTCAGGATCGAGAAGCCCGGCTCGAGGCCGATCTCGAGGTCCTCGATGGTGGCCAGGTTCCGGACCCGGAGGAGCTTGAGCATGGGCGGCGGCGCTATTTGAGGATGTACGGCGTCAGGGCCCGGGCCATGTTGATGCGGCCGTAGCCGGCGTGATCGTCGCGCCCGGGATAGGTCGTCTTGTTGATGTCGTCGGCCGTATAGCGGATGAGCTTCATCAGGTCGTCGGGGCCAAGGTCGGGCTTGGCGCTCTTGAGAAGGGCCGCCATGCCGGCGACGTGCGGCGAGGCCATGGAGGTCCCCGTGCCGAAGAGGTAGGGCAGGTAGCCGTCGCCGACATACCACTGGGGGGCCGCGGCGAGGACCCACATGCCGGGCGCGGCCACGTCCACCTCCGGCCCGTAGCTCGAGAAGCTGGTGATGGCGTCGTTGTAGTCGCTGGCCGCCACGGCGAGGACCTCACCGTCGTAGGCGGCGGGATAGAGGACGCCGAGGGTGCCGTCATTGCCGGCCGCGGCGGCGATCACGACGCCCTTGTCATGGGCATACTGGCAGGCCTGCTTGAGGAGCGGGTCGTCGACGCTGCCGCCCAGGCTGATGTTGATGACGGCCGCGCCGTGGTCGGCGGCGTAGATGATGCCGTCGATGATCCAGCTGTAGTAGCCATCGCCGTTGCCGTCGGTGACCTTGACCGGCAGGATGCGACAGTTCCAAGCGACGCCGGCCGTCCCGACGGTGTTGTTCGTGCCCGCCGCGGCGATGCCGGCGACGTGCGTGCCGTGCCAGACGTCGTCGTCGGCGTCGTTGTCGTCGTTGGCGAAATCGTATCCGTCGAGGACCTTGCCGGCGAGATCGGGATGGGTCTTGTCGACGCCGGTGTCGAGGATGGCGATGATCGTCCCGGCGTCGCCCTTGGTCGCGGTCCAGGCGTCGACGGCCTTGATGTCCGCGCCGGCGGTCATCTGGGGTCGGATATCGGGGCTGACGTTGAGGATGCCGCCCCTATTGGACAGGGCATATTGATAGTTCAGGAAATAGGGGTCGTTGGGGACGTCGGCCAGGCGCGCGGGGTAATCGGGACGGGCCAGCTCGACGTCGGGATTGCGCCGCAGAAGGGCCAGAGTTTCAGGCACGGTCGCCCCGGCCGGGATGCGAACGGCATAGGCCCCGATCCCGGGGATACGGTGGACCGAGGGGAACTCGTACATCTTGAGGACGGCGTCGGCGGTGGCGTCGCCGACCTCGGGTTTGAAACGGACGAGGACGCGGTCGGCGGCATAGCCGCGAAAACGCGAGCGTGGGCTCAGACCCTGGGCCCGGATCCGCGCGACCGGCTGCCGGAGGGCCGCCCGGGTGATGATGCGCTTCTCCTGCCGCGGCACGTTGGCGCCGCCCGTCCCCGGGCCGGCGACGAGGGCCATGAGAGCGGTCACGAGGAGCGGTGCGGACCGTCGCAACGGCTTCATCATGGACGTCTCCCTTGCCCTAGAACTTGTAAAGGACCCCGAACGAGAACAGGCCGTCCACCCCGCCGGTATAGGGCCGGAAACCGGCTTTGGCCCGGACGGAGACGCGGCCCGTCACGGCGGCGTCGGCCCCGAGCGAAGCGCTGAACGAGACGTTCCCGGGGACCCGCCGGGTCTGTGTGCCTGTGAGGTCCGCGAGGGCCTCGTTCATCTTGAAGCCAGCGTGGAGCCAGCGGCCCCAGAGCTCGACGTAGGGGACGATGCGGCCGAAGACGAGGTAGGAGAGGCGCGGCCCCGCCGCCGCCTCGAACCAGCCGGCCTGGCCCGTGGCCTCGCCGGGAACGGCGAAACCTCCGAGGGTCCAGGTCTTCGACATCCCGAAGGAATAGACGATGCGACCCGTACCGCTCATCTCAAAGTCGGACCAGCGCCGGACTGGGACGAAGGCCTCGGCCCCGAGCGAAAAGCCCGCGAGCGGACGGGCGTCGAGCTCGAGCGCGACCGGCAAGTCGTTGAAGATCAGGTTCTTGCAGTCGGTCAGGACGAACCCGGCGCTGAAGCTGACGATGGCTCCGCCGCGCAGGCCCAGGTCGGCCCGGGCGGAGAACAGGCCGGCCAGGATCTTCGACGGGGCGTCGGCGCCCTTCCAGAAGACGGTCCTCGACACGTTCTCGAAGCCGAACCCTGCGGAGAGGGATTCGACCTTGAACAGGGGAGAGGCGGCTCGGGCCGGGGCGAATCCCAGGGCGGCGCCGAGGATGAGCGCGATGGCGATCGTCCGGATCCGTCCTCTCCGGTCCCGCATGTCGAACCTCCCGGACCCCGCCCGGGGGTCAGCTCTTCTTGACTTTGACGGTCGGCGGGGCGGTCTTCAGCTTCTCGATCTCCGCCAGCCTTTGGCTCGAGGTCTTGGCCATCTTGCGCCCCGAATAGTCGGTGATGACCTTCGTGTAGAACGGGACGGCCTGGTCGTACGCGCGCATCATGAAGTAGGATTCGGCGAGATAGAAGTAGACCTGGTCCATGCCCGCGTAGTTCGGGTACTGGTTCATGATCTCCGTCAGCCGGCTGATCGTGGCCCGGTAGCCGCGCCGGGAGAAATAGCTGATGGCGATCTCGGCGCTGTGGCCGGCCAGCCGTTCCTCGCATTCCTTGATCTTGTCCTGGGCGTCCTTGGCCTGGTCGCTGCCGGGGAAATCGGTCATGACCTTCTTGAACTCGGCCAGGGCCTGGATGGTCTTGGACGGGTCCCGGCCCGGCTTCAGCATTTTCTTGAAGAAGGTCATCGCGACCTGGTACTGGGCGTAGGCCGCCGACGGCGAGTACGGATAGGAACGGATGAACTCGCGGTATTCGGCCGCGGCCAGGATCATGCTGCTCTCGTCGTTCTTCCTGTAATAAGCGTCGGCGATGAGGAGCTTGGCCCGCTGGGCGTAAAAGCTCTTGGGAAACGAGTCGATGACCTGGCGCAGATAGAGCAGCCCTTTCTCCGTGTCCTTCTTGATGGTCGCCTCGCCGAGCTTGTAAAGGGCCTCGTCCGAGGAGGCCAGGTCGGGCGCGATCTGGACCGTCTGCTTGTGGCAGGCCGCGACCAGTCCCAGGAGCAGGGCCAGGGCGGGGATGAGGGCGACAACCGTTCTTTGAGAAGGGGATATCTTCATGAGGATTTCCTCGCGATGTCTTTCAGGGTCCGGATGGCCGCGGCCGGGTCGGGCGAAGCGAAGACGGCCGAGCCCGCGACCACGATCTCCATGCCGGCCGCGACGATCTCCGCGGCGTTGTCGAGCTTGATGCCGCCATCCACTTCGATAGGGACCGACCGGCCTTCGGAGCGGATCCAGTCCCGGAGCCGGCGGATCTTGTCGAGGCAAGCCGGGATGAAGGACTGGCCGCCCCAGCCGGGATTGACGGACATGATCAGGACGTAGTCGATGTCGTCGAGGACCTCTTCCAGGGCGCCGATCGGCGTCGCCGGATTGAGGGCGGCTCCGGCCTTGCGGCCGAGCGACCGGATCTGCGTCAGGTCCTTGTGCAGGTGGGCCGTAGCCTCGACATGGATCGAGATCCAATCGGCGCCGGCCTCGTGGAAGAGCGGCACGAAGGCGCGGGGGTTCTCGACCATGAGGTGGACGTCGATGGGCAGGGCGGTTTCGCGGCGGATGGCCGCGACGAGTTGAGGCCCGAGCGTCAGGTTGGGCACGAAATGCCCGTCCATGATATCGACGTGGATGAGGTCGGCCCCGGCCCGCTCGGCGAGTTGAACGGCCTCGCCCAGCTTGGAGAAGTCGGCCGACAGGATCGACGGAGCGATGAGGACCATCAGCGGCTCACCTCGAGGGAGATCCGGGCCCTGCGGCGGACCGGGAAGCCGGGCTTCGGGTCCTGGCCGACGATGAGGCCGGCCGGCGCCCCGGGGTAGTAGACGTAGCGGATATCGGCGACCTTGAAGCCCCAGGCGTCGAACCGCCCGATCACGGAGTCGGCCCGGAGTCCGACGAGGAGATCGGGCATCATGAAGATCGGATCCAGGCCGCCCTGGCTAAGGAGCAGGCCGACCGAAAAGTCGCGCTCGACCACGGTCCCCGGTGACGGCTGCTGCTCCAGGATCTTGCCGGCCGGGAGCCTGGCGGTGTGGACCTGCGTGATCGGGCCCTTTTTCAGGCCGGCCGCCTGAAGCAGCGTCAAGGCCTCGTCGAGCGTCTTCTCGGCCAGGTCGGGGACCGTCACCGTGCCGCTGCCCGAGCTCGTCCAGACCTCGATGATCCGGGTGACGCGGATCCGGGAGACGGGGGCGGGGGTCTGCCTGACGATGAGCCCTTTTTTAACTTCGTCGCTCGCTTCCCGGCCTTTCTCGGCCAGGGTCAGGTCCTTCTTCTGCAGCTCGGCCCGGGCCTGAGCGACGGCCTTGCCGGTGAGATCGGGGACGGAGACGACCTCGCTCTTGAGCAGGACCTGGGAGAAGATGACGGCGCTGAGGACAAACAGGATAAGGAACGAGAGCGTGGCGACGGCTGCGTTGAAGAGGAATCTTTTCGCCATGGACAGTGGTACCGCTCAGGAATTCGAGGTCTATTAATATCATAGATCATGAACTTAGTAAACGCATGGGGCGTTGCCCCATTTCCGGGCTCGGGCTATAATGGCCCATTCGGAGGCGCACGATGAGCATTACGTATTCGGACTTTCGCAGCGACACGGTCACCCGGCCGACGGAGAAGATGAGGCGGGCCATGGCCGAGGCCGTGGTCGGCGACGACGTCCTCGGCGACGACCCGACGGTGCAGGAGCTCGAGCGGAGGGCGGCGGGGATCATGGGCAAGGAAGCGGCGCTGTTCTGCCCCTCCGGGACCATGGCCAACTCGATCGCCGTCAAGATGTGGACGAACGCCCTCGAGGAGGTCATCGTCGAAGAGAGGTCGCACATCTATAACATGGAATCGACCCACATGACCTTCATCTCCGGCGTGACGCCGCGGCCCGTGCGCTCGGAACGTGGGGCCATGGCCCCCAAGGACGTCGTGGCCGCCATCCGCAAGCCGAACGTCCACACGCCGCAGACGACGCTCATCTGCCTCGAGAACACGCACAACAATTGGGGCGGGGCGGTTATCCCGCTGGAAAATTTTAAGGCCATGCGGCGGATCGCCGACGAGCACGGGCTCAAGGTCCACCTCGACGGGGCCCGCATCTTCAACGCCAGCGTCGCCTCCGGGGTCCCGGTCCGGGCCTTCGCCGACGAGGTCGACTCGATCCAGTTCTGCCTTTCCAAGGGCCTCTCGGCCCCGGTCGGCTCCATGCTTGCCGGGCCGAAGGGGCGAGTCGAGTTCGGGCGGCGGCTGCGCAAGGCCTTCGGCGGCGGGATGCGCCAGGTCGGCGTTCTCGCCGCGCCCGGCCTCATCGCGCTCACGGAAATGGTCGAACGGCTCAAGGACGACCACGTCCGGGCCAAGCGGCTGGCCGAGGGGATCAGCGGCCTCCCGGGGATCAAGATCGATCCGCGCACGGTCGAGACCGACATTATCATCTTCGGCTTCGAGCATCCGCAGCTCTCCTGCGCGGTCCTGCTCGACAAGATGAAAGAGCGAGGCATCCTGGCTCTGGCGGTGAGCGGCGGCATCCGCATGGTCACCCACAAGGACGTCGGTGACGTGGACGTCGACCGGGCCATCAAGGTCTTCAAAGAGATCCTGGCCTGAGTCTATAATGGTCGTATGCCCGGCTTAGCCGTTCGCGAGATCGAAGCCAAGTCCATCCTCAACGCCTCGAAGATCTACGACTACTGCGTCAATCCCTATACGGGCTGCCAGGTCGGCTGCGCCTACTGCTACGCTGCGCTCTTCATGCGGCGCTACAGCGGCCATAGCGAGCCCTGGGGCGAGTTCGTCGACGCCAAGGTCAACGCCCCGGCCCTGCTGGCCAAGCAGATCGTCAAGGCCAAGCGGGGGACGATCTGGTTCGCCTCGGTCTGCGACTGCTATCAGCCGCTCGAGGAGCGTTACGGGCTGACGCGCCGCTCGCTCGAGGTCCTCGTCGGCTGCGATTTCCCGGTCGTCATCCAGACCAAGTCCGCCCGGGTCCGCCGCGACCTCGACGTCATCATGCGCATCCCGGACGTGGAGGTCGGCTTCAGCATCGCCAGCGACGAGGAGTCCGTCATCCGCACCTTCGAGCGGATATCGTCGCCCGTGGCCGAGCGGATCGAGGTCCTAAAGGAGTTCAAAGCCGCGGGCATCCCGACCTTCGCGTTCGCCGGACCGCTCCTGCCCGGCAACCCCGAACGCCTCGCCGCGCTCCTCGACGGCGCGGTCGGCCACGTCCTGATCGACCGGATGAACTATGTCCCGGCGGTCAAGGCCCTTTACGCGAAGCTCGGATGGCTCGACGCACTGACCGACGCGTTCTTCACGACGCAGGCGTCGCGGCTGGCCAGGGCCCTCCGCTCCCGCGGCATCTCCGTCGAAAAGGTCTTCTAGCCGATCCGTTCGGCCACGATCTGGGCAATGTCCTTGACCGCGATGTCCTCGCGGCCCTTGTCCTTGAGGCCGTCTCGGAGCATGGTCAGGCAGAAGGGACAGGCCGCGGCGGCGAGGCCGGCGCCCGAGGCGATGACTTCGTCGACGCGGAGATGATTGATCCGCTGGCCGAGCGATTCTTCCGTCCACATCAACCCGCCGCCCGCGCCGCAGCAGAAGCTGTCGTCGCCGTGCCGGCCGAGCTCGGCCGGCTTCGCGCCGAGCGCCGCCTGCAGCACCCTCCGGGGTTCTTTGACCAGACCGTTGTGCCGGCCGAGATAACATGGGTCGTGGAACGTGTAGGAGCCGTCGATCGAGGGCTTCAACGAGATCCGGCCTTCGCCGACGAGGCGGCCGATGAGCTCGACGTGCGAGACGACCTCGATGCCCCTGAGATGGGATCTGTCCTCGTCGGTCAGGTCCGGGACGAGATCGAGGAGCTTCGGGTATTCGTGCTTGAGCGTGTTGTAGCCGTGCGGACAGATGGTGACGATCTTCCGGACGCCGTACTGCTTGAAGAGCCCGATATTCTCCTGAGCTAGGCTCTGGAAGAGGTATTCGTTGCCGAGCCGCCGGGCGGAATCGCCGCAGCACTTCTCCTCGGTCCCGAGCGTCCCGAACCTGACGCCGGCCGCCCGGAGGATCTTGACGAACGAGGCGGCGATGGACTTGCCCCCGTCGTCATAGGCGCCGAGGCAGCCGACCCAAAAAAGGTATTCCGCGTCGGGGACGTCCTTGATGGGCCGGACCTCGAGCGGCTCGCCCCACTCGGCCCGCTTGGCGAAGCCGATGCCCCAGGGATTAGCGTTCGTTTCCATGTTGCGGAAGAAGGCGTTGAGCTCCGGGGGGAACTTGCTCTGCATCAGGACCTGGCTGCGGCGGGAACCGACGATCTTGCGGATGTGCTCGATCTCGACCGGGCACTGCTGCTGGCAGGCGCCGCACGTGGTGCAGGTCCAGATCTCGCCCTCGGTGAAGGTGGCCGGGACGAGCTCGGCCAGCTCGTCGCGCTTTTTTGCGGCAAGGGCCTTGTCGCCGGCGAGGAGGGCCCGCTCCATGTTGAAAAGGATCATCTTGGGCGAGAGGGGCTTGCCGCTGGCGAAGGCCGGGCAGGCGTCCTGGCAGCGGCCGCACTCCATGCAGGCGAAGGCGTCCAGGTTGTCCTTCCACGTGAAGTCGGGGAGCTTCTCGATCCCGAAGACCTCGGACTTTTCGAGGTCGAGGGCCGCGAGCTCGCCGCTCGGGGTCGAGCGCCGGAAGAAAACGTTGAACGGCCCGGCGAACATGTGCAGGTATTTCGAATGAGGCACATAGGCGATGAAGGCATAGACGGCCACGACATGGGCCCACCAGGCGATTCTGAAGTGGGAGGCGATCGCCGCCGCGCCTATTCCCGACCGGCCGATGAACCCGGCCAGCCACGGCCCGAGGAAGGACCAGCGGGCCGCTTCGGGATGGTGGGCGACGGAGAAGGCCTCGAAATAGAGATAGGTCGCCGTGGCCAGCGTGATCAGCAGATAGATGATGGCCGAGTCGCCCTTGGTCGTGGCATAGGCCTTGCGCTTGAGGACGAAGCGCCTGAAGGCCAGGAAAAGGACCGCGGCCATGACCGTGAAGGCCGCGACGTCGATGACGAACGAGAAGACGAGCCCGAAGCCGGTCCGGCCGAAGAGATAGAACCCGTCGAAAAAGCCTTCGAGGGTGTGGCTGACCGTCATCGTGTCGAACGAGAGCGCCCCATAGAAGAGGCCGGCGTGGAGGAGGCCCGTGGCCAGCCGCGCGTCGCGGATGGTGCACCGCTGGAGCGCGACCTTGGTCACGGCGTGGACGACCCTCTTCCAGAGATCGCGGAACCGGTCCTCGGGCGCGCCGGCCAGGATGATCCGGACCCTGCGCACGATCGGTACGAGGAAGGCCGCCGCCGTCGCCAGGATCAGAAGCGAGAAGATGATCTTTTCCGGGGTCGTCAGCATGCCGGCTCTCCTTGTCCGTTTTCCGGCCCTTTTTTACCGGTTCGAGGACGGACTGTCAAATCCCGGCTTTGACACCATCGTCCTGGCTATGTCAAAATGATCCATTCTGCGGCGGATCGAGCGTCCGCCCTTGGAGACATTCATGAACGTCCTCGTTCTGCTGTTCCTTGCCGCGGCCCTTTTCGTCCTGGCCGGGCGCTTCTATGCCCGGTTCATCGCCAAGAGCATCGGCGAAGAAGCCGATCATCCGACGCCGGCCGTCACCGTCAACGACGGCCGCGATTACGTCCCGACCAAGCGCTTTGTCGTCTTCGCCCACCACTTCTCGGCCATCGCCGGGGCCGGGCCGATCCTCGGCCCGACCATGGCCATCCTTTACGGCTTTGTCCCGGCCTGGCTTTGGGTGGTCTTCGGCGGCATCTTCATCGGCGCCGTGCACGACTTCACGACGCTGTTCATCAGCATGCGCGAGGGGGGCAAGTCCATGGCCGAGGTCGCGCGCAAGACCCTCGGCAGCAGGGGCTTCAACCTCTTCATCGCCTTCACCATCGTCATGATCGTGCTCGTCACGTCATCCTTCCTGAGCGCCACATCGATCTCGCTGACCTCGCTCTGGCCGCTGGCCAAGATCGGCGTCAAGGAGGGGCAGACCTTCCTGAAGACCGTCATCCGCGACGGCGTCGTCATGGGCCGGATCGGCGGCATCGCCTCGATGTCCGTCATCGTCATCACCCTCTGCTCGCCGCTCCTGGGCTTCCTCCTCTATAAGAAGAACCTGAAGACCCTCCACGCCTACCTCCTGGCCGCGGCCATCTGCGCCGGCTCGGTCCTTCTCGGCATCGCCTTCCCCGTCACCATGGCCCCGACGACCTGGATGATCATCATTTCGATCTACGTCCTCATCGCCGCCGGCGTGCCGGTCTGGCTTATCCTCCAGCCCCGCGACTTCATCAATGTCCAGATCCTCTACGGCGGCATCGGGCTCATGATCATTTCGCTCTTCAGCTGCGGCTTCCAGGGCCTGACCGTCACGATGCCCCGGTTCAACCTGGCCGAGGGGGCCCTCAACTTGGGCTTCATCTGGCCGATGATGTTCATCACCATCGCCTGCGGCGCGATCTCGGGCTTCCACTGCCTTGTCGCCGGCGGGACGACGGGGAAGCAGCTGGCCCGGGAGCCGCATGCCCGCCACGTCGGCTACAACGCCATGCTCCTCGAATCGCTCCTCTCGGTCTGCGTCCTCCTGGCCCTCGGCGGCGTCATGGCCTTCACGGACTACAAGGCCATCGTCTGGCCGACGGACCCGGCCGTCAAGTCGAATCCCATCCTCGGCTTCTCGCTGGCCGCCGGCCGGCTCTTCCATCAAGGACTCGGCATCCCCGTCGCCCTCGGCACCGTCTTCGGCATTCTGCTCGTCGAGGGCTTCGTCATCACCACCCTCGACGCGGCCGTCCGGCTCAACCGCTACCTCTTCGAAGAGCTGTGGTCGATCGTCTTCAAGAAGGTCCCGGCCCTGCTCAAGCGCTACTGGGTCAATTCCGGCCTGTCCGTCGTGCTGATGTGGGTCCTGGCCTCTTCGAACGCCTTCAACGCCCTCTGGCCGATCTTCGGCACGGCCAATCAGCTGCTCGCGGCCATGGCCCTTCTGACCGTTTCGGCCTGGCTCCTCCTGCGGAAGAAGCGCAACTGGTTCACGCTCGCTCCGGCCGTGTTCATGGTCGTCACCACCCTCGTCTCGCTGGGCATCCTCCTCGCGGGCTACATCAAGAACGGCCGGTACATCCTGATCGGGGCGGACCTGCTGCTGCTGGCTCTCTCGGCCGGGGTCGTCGCCCTTTCGGTCAAGACCTTCCTGAAGCGCCAGCCCGATGCCGCGATCGGGACCGAGGGGGCCGCGTCGTGACGAGCGCCCCCTCGACCCTCCGGGTCTCTTGCGTCCAGCTGCATTGGGCCAGGTCGTTGGAGCACAACCTCGAGCGGACGATCCGCTACGTCCGGCTCGCGGCCGGAGAGGGCAGCCGGGTCGTGCTCTTCCCGGAAGCCAACCTGACCGGCTATTATTTTCCGGACGTCGTCCGCCTCGATCCTGGGGAGGTCGAGCGGGCCCTGGCGAGGACGTGCCGGGCGGCCGCCGAGGCCGGGATCTGGGTGATCGCCGGCACCCTCAAGAAAACGCGCGACCGCTATCTCAACCTGGCCCACGTCATTTCGCCCGAGGGCGCCGTCGCCTACGAATACGCCAAGGTCCATCTGGCCGGGCGCGACGAGAAGGCCCATTGCCGCGGCGGCGACAAGCTGGCCCTGTTCGAGATCGACGGCGTCCCCTGCACGCTGGTCATCTGCCGCGACGGCCGCCACCCCGAGCTCTATCGGATCCCGGCCATGGCCGGAGCCAAGGTCCTTTTTCATCCCTCATGCAGCTCGGACGAGATCGAGGCCGTCGCCTGGAAGCGAGTCTCCGGGCGGGCGCAGCAGCCGGCCGGGCCGACGACCGGGATCTTCCATTGCGTCGCCAACACGGTCGGCATGGCCCCGGACGGGAAACAGACGTCGAGCGGGCAGTCCTTCATCCGCGAGCCCGCGGGGCTGCCGCTGGCCGAGGCCGGGTATTACCAGGAAGAGATGATCTCCGCCGTTCTCGATCTCGCCCGGGCCGACCGGGGCTATGCCCTGGACAGCCTGAGCGCGCCGCCTTTCCTGCGGGCGCGCTGGGAAACGCTCGTCGAGGACGTCAAGGCGCGGGCCGGGCTCAAGCCCGAGTGACCGTAACCGGAAAGGGAACGCTCATGGCAGACCCAAGAGACATCGTCATCATCGGCGCCGGCCCGGGCGGCTATCTCGCCGCCATGCGGGGCGCCCAGCTCAAAAAGCGGATCACGCTCATCGACCGGGACCGCGTCGGCGGCACCTGCATCAACTACGGCTGCATCCCGTCGAAGTACCTGCTCCATCAGACCAAGGTCCTGAAGGAAGCGACGGGGACGAAAACGATCGAAGGACCGGTCGGGGACATCCGGTTGAACTGGCCCAAGGTCCAGCAGGGCCGGCAGGCCGTCGTCGATCAGCTGGTCAAGGGGCTGGTCTTCCTCCTCGAAAAGGGCAAGGTCGAGATCGTTAAGGGCGCGGCCCGGCTGCGGCCGGACAAGACCGTCGTCGTCAGGACCGCGGCAGGGGAGAGGCTGATCGCGGCGGACAAGGTCATCGTCGCGACCGGGAGCCGCGCCGCCGGCCTGCCCTTCCTCAAAGCTGACGGCCGGACCGTGATCACCAGCACCGAGGCCCTCACCCTGCCCGAGATCCCCAAGAGCCTGCTCGTCATCGGGGCCGGCGCGATCGGGCTCGAAATGGGCTGCGTCTACAAACGGCTGGGGACCGACGTCGTCGTCCTCGAGATCCTGCCCCAGATCCTGCCCGGATCGGACAAGGAAGCCGTGACCCGGCTCGAGCGGGCCCTCAAGAAGCAGGGCCTCAAGGTCTTCACCGAGATGAAGATCGTATCGGCCGAGGTCGCGGACGGGCAGGTCACGCTGCGGGGCGTCGGGGTCAAGACCAACGCGCCCTTCGAGTTCAAGGCCGATAAGGTCCTGCTCTCGGCCGGCCGGAAGCCGAATACGGAGGAGCTCTTCGACGGCCCGGCGTTCCTCGACATGGACCGCGGTTTCATCAAGGTCAACGCCGCCCTCGAGACGAAGGTCCCGGGTATCTATGCGATCGGCGATGTTATCGGCGGCAAGCTCCTGGCCCACAAGGCCTATCACGACGCCGTCGTGGCCATCGAGAACGCCTCCGGGCTGAACCGGACCGTCGATTACGCGGCCCTCCCGGCGTCCGTCTATACCGAGCCGGAGTTCGCCACGGTCGGGCTGACCCAGGAAGAGGCCGTGGCCAGAGGCCTCAAAGTCAAGTCCGGCGTTTTCCCCCTGCAGGCGAGCGGCCGGGCCATGACCATGGAGGCGATCGACGGGCTGGTCAAGGTGCTTGCAGACGAGACCGACCGTGTCATCGGCGCCCACGTCGTGGCCCCCGGCGCTTCGGACCTGATGCCCGTCCTGACCATGGCCGTAGCCAAGGGAATGACCCTCAAGGAGCTCGACAGCATCATCTATATCCACCCCACGCTGTCGGAGATGATCGGCGAGGCCGCCCTCAAGGCCAACGGCGAAGCCCTGCACATCCTGAACGGCTAGGAGGGCCGGCCCTCGTTTGAAAATCCGGCGGCGATTGGCTACAATCGCAGGGGTCCGTCCGATATCATGCTGGAACTCGCGATCGCCTTCCTCGTTTTCGGCCTTCTGTCCGCCGTGATGATCCTCATCAACTTCTTCCTCGGCCCGCGGCGGCCGAACCCGGCCCGCGAGAAACCGTTCGAGTGCGGCAGCCCGCCGCTTCGGGCCAGCATCGGTCCCGTCCATGTCCCGTTCTTCCTCGTGGCCCTCCTGTTCCTCCTGCTCGACGTCGAGATCGTCTTCTTTTATCCGCTGGCCCTGGCCTTCCGCGGCCGCGGCCTTGGCGGCTTCTCCGCCCTCGGCGCCTTCGTCGGCGTCCTTGCGATCGGATTCGTCTACGCGTGGAAGAAAGGGATCTTTCGCTGGGCATGAGCGGATTCGACCTCCTGACGACGCGGCTCGAATCGGCCCTGGGATGGGGCCGCAAATTCTCGCTCTTCCATTATCCGTTCATCACCGCCTGCTGCGGCATGGAATACATGTCCACGGCCTGCGCCCACTTCGACATCGACCGCTTCGGCGCCGGCCTGACCCGGTTCTCGCCGCGCCAGGCCGACCTTCTGCTCGTCGTCGGCACGATCACCCATAAGCTCGCCCCGGTCCTCAAGACCGTCTACGACCAGATGCTCGAGCCCAAGTGGGTCATTGCCTTCGGGGCCTGTTCCGTCAGCGGCGGCATCTATCAGAACTACGCCGTCGTCCAGGGCATCGACCGCATCATCCCGGTCGACGTCTACATCCCCGGCTGCCCGCCGCGGCCGGAGATGGTCCTCGACGGCCTGCTCAAGCTTCAGGACAAGATCCAGCATCAGAAACAGGATTGGCGATGGGCCCGGAAAACCTGATCGACGCCATCCGGTCGAGCCTCGGCGAGGCCGTCCTCGACGTCGCCGACTCCTTCGGCGACGCCGTCCTCGTCATCCGCGCCGACGCCGTCCGCCCGGCCCTGGCGGCTTTGCGCGAGGCCCCGTTTGACTACGCGTTGCTCCTCGACCTGACCTGCGTCGACTTCGCCGCGGCGGAAGGCCGCTTTGAGCTCGTCTACCATCTCTATTCGCTCTCCCGCAACGTCCGCCTGCGGATCAAGGCCTCGGTCCCGGCCGGCGATCCGGCGGCGGCCACGCTCGTGGGGCTGTGGAAGAACGCGGAGTGGCTCGAGCGCGAGGTCTACGACATGTTCGGCGTCCGCTTCGAGGGCCATCCCGACCTCAGGCGGCTCCTGACCTACGAGGGTTTTGAGGGCCATCCTCTGCGGAAGTCCTACCCGTGGCGTCTGGAACAGCCGCGCATCCCTCTCAAGGACGATGTCTGAGATGGAGCCTTTGACCCGGATCGAGCGGCAGGCCCGGCCCGAGAGCATGCTCCTCAACATGGGCCCCTCCCACCCTGCCATGCACGGCACGCTGCGGATCATGCTCGAGCTCGACGGCGAGAAGATCCTCAACGCCGAGTGCGAGATCGGCTACCTCCATCGCGGCTTCGAGAAGACCTGCGAGAACAAGACCTGGTTCAACCTGCTCATCTACACCGACCGCCTGAACTACGTCTCGCCGCTCATCAATAACCTCGGCTACGTCATGACCGTGGAAAAAATGATGGGCCTGGCCGTGCCCGAGCGGGCCCAGCTCATCCGCGTCCTCATGAGCGAGCTCTCGCGGGTCTCGGACCACCTGACCTGCCTCGCGGCCATGGCCATGGAGAGCGGGGCCTTCACGGTCTTTCTCTATATGATGAAGGCCAGGGAATACCTCTGGGACGTCATCGAGTTCACGACCGGGGCCCGGATGACGACTTCCTATATCCGCATCGGCGGCGTGCGGGCCGATCTCCATCCGGAGTGGCGCGGCTCTCTCGCGACGGCCATCAAGGAAACGCGCAAGGTCCTCAAGGACGTCTCGGGTTTGCTCGACCAGAACAGCATCTTCCTCGGGCGGACCCGCGGCGTCGGCGTCATCTCCCGGGAGGACGCGCTCTCGTACGGCTGGACGGGCCCGTGCCTGAGGTCGACCGGCATCCCCTATGATGTCCGCAAGGCCCACCCCTATCTCGTCTATGACCGGCTCCTCTTCGAGGTCCCGGTGGGGGAAGCGGGCGACAACTACGACCGCTACAGCGTCCGGATGCGCGAGATGGAGCAGAGCCTGCGGCTCCTCGAGCAGGTCGCCGCCCTCATCCCCGACGCGGCCCCGCTCCCGGCCGGCCCCGTGATCGAGCCGGCCGAGGCCATCCGCAGGTCCCGCCGGACGCGGACGGCCGAGCGCATCCGCCTTTCGCCCAACCTCGAGGGCTCGGAGAAAGACCGCCTGGCCGGCCTGACCGCCGCGGCTCCCCTGGCCTCGGTGCCGGCGAAGGAAGACACCTACACGACAATGGAAGGGCTCATCAGCCACTTCCTGTTCTTCATGCGCGGCAAAGGCATCCGGCCGCCGAAAGGCGACGCCTATTTCTCGGTCGAGGGCGGCAACGGCGAGGTCGGCTTCTACATCGTCTCGGACGGCTCGGACAGGCCTTATCGCCTCCATCTGAGGGCCCCGTGCTTTCACATCGTCTCGGCCCTGGAGCAACTCATCCGGGGCCGCCTCCTCGCCGATGTCATCCCGACCTTCGGCTCGATGAATATGATCGGCGGGGAGCTCGACCGATGACCTACGCTCCGTCGCCGGCCGCCCTTCGGAAGATCGAGGACGCGATCGCGCCCTATCCGGAGCCGGCCGCGGCCGTCCTGCCGGTCCTCCATATCCTCCAGGGAGAGTCGGGCTTCATCTCGAGAGAGGCCGAGGACTGGGTGGCGGCCAAGCTCTCCGTGGATCCGATCCGCGTCCGGGAGATCCTGTCGTTCTACACGATGTTCCGGACGGTCCCCGGAGGCAAGCACACCCTTCGCGTCTGTCGCAACCTCAGCTGCCATCTGGCCGGCGCCGACGACATCCTGGCCTTCATCGGCGATCGGCTCGGCATCGCGTCCGGGGGAACGACCCCGGACGGGTTGTTCAGCCTGGTCACGGCGGAATGCCTGGGGAACTGCGACCACGCCCCCTGCCTGCAGGTCGACGGCATCGACCATGGCCCGATCAGCCGCGAATCCGTGGCCGCGCTCATCGAGGAGCTCAAAGCCCATGCCTGAGACCGAGGTCCGGCTCCTCCCCGCCGACGACGCGTCGTGGCGGCTGGAATCCTATCTCCGGGAGGGGGGCTACAAGGCCCTTCGCCGGGTCCTGACCTCGATGGCGCCGGCCGATGTCGTAACGGAGGTCCGCCGGGCCGGCCTTCGCGGTAGGGGCGGGGCGGGCTTCCCGGCCGGGGCGAAATGGGGTTTTGTGCCCCAGGCCGCGGCCGGCCCGAGATATCTCTGCGTCAACGCCGACGAAGGCGAACCGGGGACGTTCAAGGACCGGTTGGTCCTCTGGCGCTCCCCGCACGCCCTGGTCGAGGGCATCGGCATCACGGCCTTTGCCGTGGGCATCCCCAAGGCCTTTATCTATGTCCGCGGCGAGTACGCCCACATCTCGGAACGGCTGGAAACCGCCATCGCCGAGGCCCGGACGGCGGGTTTTCTCGGGCCGCGGATCCTGGGCTCGGATTTCGGCCTGGACGTCGTCGTCCACCCCGGAGCCGGCGCCTATATCTGCGGCGAAGAAACGGCCTTGCTCGAATCGCTGGAAGGCCGCCGGGGCCAGCCGCGGTTGAAGCCGCCTTTTCCCGCGGCCGTCGGGCTGTTCCGCTCGCCGACCGTCATCAACAACGTCGAGACCCTGGCGTCCGTGCCCCAAATCCTCTTGCACGGCGCCGACTGGTTCGTCGGCCGGGGATTGCCCAAGGACGGCGGAACGCGCCTCTTCGGGATCAGCGGGGCCGTGCGGCGGCCCGGCGTCTATGAGCTTCCCGTGGGGACGCCGTTGCGGGCGATCATCGAGGACCACGCCGGCGGGTTGCCGGAGGGCCGGCGCATCAAGGCCGTCGTGCCCGGCGGGCTGTCGGCGCCGGTCCTCAAGCCCGAGGAGCTCGACCTGCCCATGGACGTCGATTCCCTGGCCAAGGCGGGCTCGATGCTGGGCTCGGCCGGGATCGTGGTCATTCCGGACGGCACGCCGATGTTGGACGTCCTTCACGTCATGGCCCGTTTCTATGCCCACGAATCCTGCGGCAAGTGCACGCCCTGCCGGATCGGCACGGCCTGGATCCTCAAGATCGTCGAGCGTCTGAAGCGCGCCGGCGGCGGGCCCGCCGACCTCGATCTCATCATCGCGCTGGCCGGGGGCATCAAGGGCCGGACGCTCTGCCCCTTCGGCGACGGGGCGGCCCTGCCGATCCAGGCCCTCGTGACCAAGTTCCGCGGAGAGCTCGAAGAGGCGGTGGCCCGATGAGCGAACCCCGGCGGGTCAGGCTCACGATCGACGGCCGGACCGTCGAAGCCGACGCCGGCACCAACGTGCTGAAGGCCTCCGAGGCGGCCGGCATCGACATCCCGCATTTCTGCTACCACCCGGGGCTCGAGATCGAGGGCAGCTGCCGGATGTGCCTGGTCGAGATCGAGGGCCTGCCGAAGCTCGAGCTGTCCTGTTCGACCCTCGTCCGCGAAGGCCTGGTCGTGCGGACGTCGACCGAGCGCGTCCGGTCCGCCCGCAAGGACGTTCTCGAATTCCTGCTGGCCGAGCACCCCCTCGACTGCCCCATTTGCGACAAGGCGGGGGAGTGCCTGCTCCAGGACGACTACGACCGGCACGGGCGATATGCCAGCCGCTCGATCGAGACCCGGGAGCGCCGGGAGAAGAAGCTCCCGATCGGGCGACGCCTCATCCTGGACAGGGAGCGCTGTGTCCTCTGCTCCCGCTGCGTCCGGTTCCTGCGGCAGGTCACACGGACCGGGGAGCTCGGCGTCTTCGAGCGGGCCGTCCGCTCGGAGGTGGGGTTGGTCGAGGACCGGCCCGTCGACAACAACTACTCCGGGAACCTCGTCGACATCTGTCCCGTCGGGGCCATTACCGCGGAGGATTTTCGCTTCCGGACGAGGGCCTGGTTCCTGACCCGAAAGCCCACGGTCTGCCCGCACTGCGGCCGGGGCTGCGCCGTCTTCATCGAGTCCGTTTCGGGTTATCCGTTGAAAAGGAGCGACTCGCGCGTCTATCGCGTCACGGCCCGCGAAAATCCGGCCGTCAACGGCCATTGGATCTGCGACCTCGGCCGCGACGGTCGCCATGATATCGACGACGGCCGGACGGCGGGGCTGGCCGGGAAAGGGCGGGAGCTGCCGGGATGGACCTGGCCGGCCGCCCTAGCCCGGGTCGGGGAGGCGATCCGGGCCCTGCCGGCGCCGGACCGGAGAGCCAGGCTGGCCGTCGTCCTGAACAGCCGAATGACCTGCGAGGAGCTGGCCCTGGCCAAGTCCCTGTTCGTGAGAGGCCTGGGGCTCGACCGGATCTATTTCGCCGATGCCAAGCCCGGGGCCGGTGACAGGCTCCTGCTGACGCCTGAGCGCGTGCCGAACGCCCGGGGAGTTCTCGAAGCGGGTTTCGATCCCCGTCTGCCCGGCCTCCACGAGCTGGCGGCGTCGAAGGTCGCGCTCATCTTCGGGACCGGCCTGGCCGCCCACTTCCCGGAAGAGGCCCTCGCGGAGGTGCTGGCCGAGATCCCGGAGAAACACATTTTTTCTTCTCACGCGACCCCTCTCGACCGCCTCGCCGACACCGTCATCCCCACCGCCGTTCCGGCGGAGAAATCAGGTACTTATATCAACGTTGAAGGGCTCAGGCAGACGTTTGCCCAGGCCCTCAGGCCTTGCCCAGGCGTCGTTACAGAGGGGGACATCTTATCGGGCCTGGCGGACCGGTTGGCCATCGACGCCGGGAGGGACGATGCTCGCTGACACGCTCATCGTCCTGGTCAAGGTGGTCCTCGCCCTGACCTGGACTCTCCTTCTGGCCCTGTTCCTGACTTGGGTCGAGCGGAAGGAGAGCGCCGTCATGCAGGACCGGATCGGGGCCAACCGCGCCTCGGTCTTCGGGATCAGGCTGTTCGGCTTGTTCCAGCCTTTTGCCGACGCCATCAAGATGCTTTTCAAAGAGGATTTCACCCCGGCGTTCTCCCAGCGGGTCCTCCATTGGCTGGCGCCGGCGCTCTCCTTCTTCTTCGTCGCCGTGTCCATCGTCGCCGTGCCCTTCGGCAACCCGGTCCGCCTGTTCGGCCGGACGATCCCCCTGCAGGTCGCCGATCTCAATGCGGCCGTCCTCTTCGTCTTGGCCATGCTCAGTCTCGGCATCTACGGCATCCTCATCAGCGGCTGGGCGTCGTCGAACCGGTTCGCCCTGATCGGCAGCCTGCGCGGAGCCGCCCAGCTCATCTCCTACGAGGTCGGCCTGGGCCTGTCCCTCGTCGGACTCGTCATGGTCTTTCCGTCGCTCAGCCTGTCGCGCATCGTCGATTTCCAAGGCGGGCTCCTGTTCGGCGCGATCCCCAAGTGGGGCGTCGTCATCCAGCCCCTCGGCTTCGCCGTCTTCTTCCTGGCCGGGATGGCCGGGACGAAAAGGGTCCCCTTCGACATGCCCGAGGGCGAATCCGAGATCATCGGCTTTTACACGGAATACGGCGGCCTCAAGTTCGGCCTGTTCATGTTCACCGACTTCCTCGAGGTCATCGTCTTCGCGGCGCTGGCCACAACGCTCTTTTTCGGCGGCTGGCAGGTGCCTTGGCTCCTCGACGGCGGCTTCTCTTTCCCCTGGGGAGGAGGGCCCGCCCTGCCGTCCTGGGCGGTGACCGTCCTGCGCGTGTTGTCTTTCAACCTCAAGGTCCTGTTCTTCTGCTGGCTTCAGGTCCTGACCCGCTGGACCTACCCGCGCTTCCGCTACGACCAGGTCATGGACCTCGGCTGGAAGGTCCTGGTGCCCCTCGGCGCGCTCAATGTCCTGGCGACCGGGCTGGTCCTGGCGGTGCGTTAGGAGGCCCATGATCAAGGCTTGGCTGGTCGTCAAGGAGCTCCTGAGAGGGGCGCGGATCACCTCTCGCCACTTCTTCGTCAACATGACCTTCCACACGCTGAGGCTGTTCGGCGTCAAGACCAAACGGCGGGGGGCCGTGACCATCCAGTACCCCGAGGTCCGCAAGGAGCTTTCGCCCCGGCATCGGAGCCTCCACCGCATCCGGCCCCGCGACGACGGCAAGCCGAGCTGCGTGGCCTGCATGCTCTGCGTCACCGTCTGCCCGTCCGAGTGCCTCTACGTCGAAGCGGCGGAGGACCCCGACCCGGAGGTCCAGAAGCGGCCCGCCTCGTTCGTGGTCGACCTCAACCGCTGCTGTTTCTGCGGCTTCTGCGTCGAGGCCTGCCCGGTTGACGCCATCCGCATGGACACGGGCGAGATCCGCCTTGCGGCCCGCGGTCGGGCCGATCTCCGCATCCCCCTCGACAAGCCATGATCCCGCCCGCGGACCGTCTGACGATCGGCGGCATCGAGGTCATCCGGCTCCTCGACGGGACCTTCCGGGTCGACGGGGGGGCCATGTTCGGGGTGGTGCCCCGCACGCTCTGGGCCTCGAAGGCCGCGCCGGACCGGGAGAACCGGATCACGCTGGCGCTGAACTGCTACCTTGTCCGGACGCCCGGGGCGAACGTCCTGCTCGATACCGGGGTCGGGCCCGACGTCGGCCGGCGCCACTCGGATTTCTATTCCTTCGACCGCCGCCCGGGGCTTTTCGAGTCTCTGGCCGGCCTCGGCCTGGCCCCGGAGGCGATCGACGTCGTCGTCAACAGCCACCTCCATTTCGATCACTGCGGCGGCAACACGCTGAAGACGGCCGACGGGACGTGGGCGCCGGCCTTCCCTCGGGCCCGCTATGTCGTCCAGAAAGGGGAGTGGGGACAGGCCATGTCCCCGGTGGGCCGCGACAAGCCCAGTTACATGCCGGCCCGGCTCAAAACGCTGGCGGGATCGGGACCCTTGACCCTCCTCGAGGGCGACGGCCCCATCGTGCCGGGCCTCGACGCCGTCCTGGTCGCCGGCCATACGGCCTTCCACATGGGCGTCAAGGTCTCGTCGGCCGGCCGGACCTTCTTTTATGCGGCCGACGCCATCCCGACCGCGGCCCACATCGGCCTCGACTGCATCATGAGCTACGACCTCTACCCGGTCGAGACCTTCGAGAGCAAGAAGGCGCTTCTCGAGCGGGCCGAGGCGGGGGAGTGGGTCCTCGGCTTCAGCCATGACCTGGCCGTGCCGTTCGGCCGGCTGCGTCGCGCCGGCAAACGCCTGGCCGTCGTCCCCGCCTCCCCGCCTGAAAACGATTGACATTCCAGGCCCCCCTCTTTTATGATGGGGTTTCGAGCCTGGGTCGTTCTTCTTCGTCTTCGAAGGAGAGATCTGGCGTTTTCACGAACGGCCCAGGATAAATCTTGAGGAGGTATGTTTCATGAAGAAAGTGACCGTTGAAGAACTGTTGGCCAAGGCCAAGCAGCCATCCCTGGACGCCCCGCGGCTCCACAAGTTCTACAAGGGCAAGATGGGCACCGCCGTCAAGTGCCGCGTCCGCGATTTCAACGACTTCGCCATCTGGTATACACCCGGCGTCGCGGCGGTCTGCAAGGAGATCCAGGCCGACAAGCAGAAGGCCTACGAGTACACCAACAAGTGGAATTCCGTGGCCGTCATCAGCGACGGCACCCGCGTCCTCGGGCTCGGGGATATCGGCCCCGAGGCCGGCCTGCCGGTCATGGAGGGCAAGGGCATCCTCTATAAATACTTGGGCGGCGTCGATGCCTTCCCGATCTGCCTCGACGAAAAGGACCCGGACAAGATCATCGAGATCGGCAAGGCCCTTCAGCCGTCCTTCGGCGGCTACAACCTCGAGGACATCGCCCAGCCCAAGTGCTTCCGCATCCTCGACGAGCTCCGCAGGGCCTGCGAGATCCCCGTCTGGCACGACGACCAGCAGGGCACGGCCTGCGTCACCGTGGCCGGCCTGATCAACGCCCTCAAGATCGTCAAGAAGGATATCGCCGAGGTCAAGGTCACCGTCGTCGGGGCGGGCGCCTCGGGCATCAACATCGCCCGCCAGATCATGCTGGCCGGCGCCAACGGCGACAACATGCTCTCGTGCGACACCAAGGGCATCCTCCACCGCGACCGGCGCGACCGGGACAACCTCCAGAAGAACTACCGCGAGAAGTGGGACATCTGCATGCGGACGAACCCCAAATGCAAGGCAGGCGGGGTCCCCGAGGCGATCGCCGGCGCCGACGTCCTGGTCAGCGCTTCGACGCCCGGGCCGGGGACGATCAGGGCCGAGTGGGTCAAGGCTATGAACAAGGACGCCATTGTCTTTGCCGAGGCCAATCCCATCCCCGAGATCTGGCCCTGGGAGGCCAAGGAAGCCGGGGCCCGCATCGTGGCCACCGGCCGGTCCGATTTCCCGAACCAGGTCAACAACTCCCTTGGCTTCCCCGGCATCTTCCGGGGCGCACTGGACGTGCGGGCCAAGACCATCACCGACGGCATGTGCATCGCCGCCGCCCGCGAGCTGGCCAAGGTCGCCGAGGACAAGGGCATCCACGAGGAGTATATCGTCCCGAACATGGACGAGTGGGAGGTCTTCCCCCGGGAGGCCGTGGCCGTCGGCTCCAAGGCGATCGAAGAAGGGGTCGCCCGGTTCAACTTTCCGGCCGACGTTCGCTTCAAGATGGCCGAAGACATCATCCGCGCCTCGCGCGAGGACGTCCAGAAGAAGATGCGCGAGGGCATCATCATCGATCCGGATAAATAGCCTGGCTTGGTCACGAATCGAAGCGGCCCTCAGATGCGAAGCGCCCATATATTTGCCGAAGGCGCAGCTCCGTGTCTCTCCGCTGCGCCTCCGGGCCTCCGCTCACTTCGGCCGCTCCGGGTAGGCCTTGATTTGACAAGACTCCCGTGATTGTGATTCAATATGTGGCAAGTCGAGTTACATTATCACACGGCGCCTATCTCACGTTATTCTATACAATACTACTAAAGGAGGTAGAATCATGAAGAACATCGTGAAAGGCTTAACCCTGGCGCTGATCGTCGTTTTCGCGTTCACGAGCTGCGCCAAGCAACCCACTCAGTTGATGGACCAGGCCAAAGCGGCCCTTCAGAGCGTCATCGACGCCAAGGGCGGCATCTATGCCAAGGATGAGCTGAACAAGCTGCAGGGCGAGCTCCAGGCCGCCCTTGACGCCGTCACGGCTCAGGCCAAAAAATTCTTCAAGAAGTATGGCCCGGCCAAGGAGATGCTGAACAAGGTCGTTACGGACGCCGAGTCCGTCAAGGCCCTCATCCCCGCCCGGATCGCCGAAGCCAAGGCCGCAGCTGAGAACTCGTTGAACGAGGCCAAGGCGGCTGTCGAGCAGGCCAAGGCTCTTCTCGAGAAGGCCCCCAAGGGCAAGGGCACCAAGGCTGACATCGAGGCCATGAAGGCCGACCTGGCCGGTCTCGAAACCGCCATGGGCGACGTCCAGACCTCCCTCACCGCCGAGGACTATTTCGGCGCCAAGGACAAGGCTGAGGCCATCAAGACCAAGGCCGCCGCGATCGTCGAGCAGATCAACGCCGCGATCGCCAAGATCAAGGGACGGTAAGACGCTTCGCCTTGAGGCTCAGTAAAACAGCCGCCCTCGTTCTGGCTGTTTTGCTTTTCGGTTGTCGAACCGCGCCGGTCCCTCCGGAGGTCCACGAGGCTGACCTTCAGGACCAGGACCTCCGAAGGGCCGGCGCTTCTCTTTTCGCGAACCGGGAGCATGCGGCCTATCTGGAGGCCTTGAGCGCGGCCCACCAGTCCCTCGAGAAAGAAAACCTCAAGCTGGGCTGGTTCCGGGACTACGGCAAGGTGCGGCAGCAGTTTGCGGCCGTTCTCCAGACCGGCAACAGCCTCCGGTCGACCATCCAATCGGTCGTCGCGCGGCAGGCCGCAGGCCTCGAACAAAAGGCTGAGGCCGTCCGCAGGCGGCTCCGCGTCCTCGACGACCTGACCCTATCGCTCGTCGAGCGCGGCCCGGCCCGCAGCCGGCTGGCGCTCGCTTCCCTCGCCCTGGACGAAGCGGAGGACCGGATCAAGGCCGGGCGCTTCGAGGAGGGCCAGGCGACGCTCGACAGGGCCTCGGGGCTCGCGACGGACGCCGAAAAGGCCATTCTGGCCCATATCTCCCGCTATCTCGATCCGGCCCAGGTCCGGAGCTGGAAAACGGCCGCCGAGGAAACGGTCGCCGAATCGCGCGCCAGGGGCATCACCGTCCTCATCGTCAGCAAGCTCGAGCGGCGCCTCGCGGTCTACAAGGCGGGCAAGCTCTACCGGACCTACGATGTGGGCCTCGGCTTCAACGGGCTAGCCGACAAACGCTTCGCGGGCGACAATGCCACGCCCGAGGGCCGCTACCTCATCGTCCGCAAGATCCCCTCGAGCCTCTACTACAAGGCCCTCCTCATCAATTACCCGAACGACGAGGACCGGCGCTGGTTCGCCCGGGAGAGGGCCCGGGGCGGGATCCCGCAGAACGTCGGGATCGGCGGCGACGTCGAGATTCACGGCGGCGGCGAGGACAGCTTGACCCGCGGCTGCGTCTCCCTCGGCAACAACAAGATGGACGAGCTCTACGGCCTGGTCTCGGTCGGGACGCCGGTCACGATCATCGGCACAATAGAGCTCGAGAACTACGTGATTAAAGCCATCCGGGACAACTGACATGATGATCAAACGCATCCTCATCGGCCTGGCGGCCCTGATCTATCTGGGCTTTCTGGCCGTCCTTGGCGCCTCGTATTTCATGGGCTTGAAAGAGGCCTCGGCCTGGCCGCCGCCGGTCCAAGCCGTGGACGAGAAGGACGTCGCCAAAGTCGACAAGAACGTCCAGCAGCTGGAGAAGCGGATGGCCTCCCTCCAGCCGAAAGGGCTCTACATCGTCATCGACACGGCCGCGAACCGCCTGACGCTCAAGAACGGCGATCAGGTCATGAAGACGGCCGTCGTCTCGTGCGGCAGCGGCGTCGTCCTCGAGGAGACGGGCGGAAAGAAGCGGAGCTGGGTGTTCGACACGCCCCGGGGCGAGTTCAGCGTCAAGACGAAGATCACCAATCCCTACTGGGTCAAGCCGGACTGGGCCTTTATCGAGGAAGGGGAGAAGATCCCGAAGGGCCTGGAGGACCGGATCGAGGCCGGGACCCTCGGCGACTACGCCCTGGGCTTCGGCCAGGGCTACTTCATCCACGGCACGCTCTATACGCGTCTGCTGGGCCGGAACGTCACCCACGGCTGCGTCCGGGTCGGCGACGACGATCTGAAATTCCTGTATAAGACCGTGCCGATCGGGGCCAAGATCTATATCTATTGATGAGGGCGGCGATGAAAAAAATAGCGGCGTTCGCGGCCCTCGCGGCCGTTGGATTGGCGGGGGCCATGGGAGCGGCCAAGGTGGACCGTGTGGCCCTGGCGAAGAAGCAGGACGTGCTTAACGCGGAGTACAACCTGGCGAAGGAAGCCAAGTTCTACTTCGTTTTCGACGTCGAGGGGCGGAAGATCGAGCTTCGCGTCCGGGGCGTGGCCCTCCAAACGTGGCCGATCGAATCGATGAGATTCTGGGGCCGGCCGGAGTTCTCGGGGAACGTGGATCTCGTCAAGAAGACGACGCTCAAGACGCCGGAGCGGATCGTTATCAAGCCGGGAGACACGGAGACCTCGATCAAGGTGCCGACCCCCAAGCCGGGCACGTCGGTGCTCACCGCGACCGCGGCCGACTACGATCTCGAGGCCCTCGAGCTCCGGAACATGCCGACGCGCTTCAGCCTCGACTTGAGCAACGGGCTTCATATCAGCGTCAGGGCCCGGACCGGCGGCTCCCCCGGACTGGGGGCGAGGTTGAAGGACGCCTGGCGCTGGTATGTCACACTGCCGCTCGAGAACCTCTTCGGGAGACGCAAGGGGAAGGAGCTCTCGGAGCTCGAGCTGGTCTTTGCCGACGGCAAGGATCCGCAATCGATCTACTGGCATCTGTTCGACGGAATCAAGGGCATTATCATCTGATAATCCTTTTATAATTAATCAAATATGAAGAAAATCGAGTATTTTGTTTTAATACTTGACAACAGTATACTAAGATTTTATAATATATTATCGCTAAATAAGATTCTCCAGGAGGATTCAGATGAGTAAGATCATAGGCATCGACCTGGGCACGACCAATTCCGTCGTCGCTATCCAGGAAGGCGAAAAGACAACTGTCATCCCGAATGAGGAAGGCGGCCGGACGACGCCGTCTGTCGTGGCTTTTTCCGCCAAGGGCGAGATCCTGGTCGGCCAGGTCGCCAAGCGCCAGCGCGTGACCAACCCCGAGAACACGATCTATTCGATCAAGAGGTTCATGGGCCGCCGCTACGGCGAGGTCGGCCAGGAGATCAAGCAGGTCCCGTTCAAGGTGACCGAGGCTTCCAACGGCGACGTTCGCGTGGAGGCCCACAACAAGCTCTACGCGCCGCCCGAGATCTCGGCCTTCATCCTGCAGAAGCTGAAAAAGGCCGCGGAGGACTACCTGGGCGAGAAGGTCGAGCAGGCCGTCATCACCGTTCCGGCCTATTTCAACGACAGCCAGCGCAAGGCCACCAAGGACGCCGGGCAGATCGCGGGTCTCAAGGTCGAGCGGATCATCAACGAGCCCACGGCCGCGGCCCTGGCCTACGGCATGGACAAGAAGAAGGACGAGACGATCGCCGTCTACGACTTCGGCGGCGGCACGTTCGACATCTCCATCCTCGAGGTCGGCGAGGGCGTCGTCGAGGTCAAGGCGACCAACGGCGACACGCACCTCGGCGGCGACGACCTGGACCAGCGGGTCCAGGACTGGATCGTCCAGGAGTTCAAGCGCGAGTCGGGCATCGACCTGACCAGGGACAAGATGGCCCTGCAGCGCCTGAAAGAGGCCGCTGAGAAGGCCAAGATCGAGCTCTCGACGACCATGGAGACCGAGATCAACCTGCCGTTCATCACCGCCGACGCCTCCGGGCCGCGGCATCTGTTGATGAAGATGACCCGGTCCAAGCTCGAGCAGCTCTGCGAGGATCTCATCCAGCGCTCCGTCGCCCCCGTCCGCCAGGCCCTGGCCGACGCCAACCTCAAGGCCTCCGACATCAACGAGGTCGTCCTCGTCGGCGGCCAGACCCGCATGCCCCGCATCCAGCAGCTCGTCCACGAGCTCTTCGGCCGGGAGCCCCACAAGGGCGTCAATCCGGACGAGGTCGTGGCCGTCGGCGCGGCCATCCAGGGCGGCGTCCTCTCGGGCGCCGTCAAGGACGTGCTCCTGCTCGACGTGACGCCGCTGACGCTTGGCATCGAGACGCTGGGCGGCGTCTTCACCCGGATGATCGCCCGCAACACGACCATCCCGACCAAGAAGACCGAGACCTTCTCGACCGCCTCCGACAGCCAGCCGAGCGTCGAGATCCATGTCCTTCAGGGCGAGCGAGAGCTCGCCGCCCAGAACCGGACCCTGGGGCGGTTCCACCTCGACGGGATCCCGCCGGCCCCCCGGGGCATCCCCAAGATCGAGGTCACCTTCGACATCGACGCCAACGGCATCCTGCACGTATCGGCCAAGGACCTCGGCACGGGCAAGCAGCAGGCCATCACCATCACCGGCCACAGCGGGCTCGACGAGAAGGAGATCAACCGCATGGTCAAGGACGCCGAGTCCAACGCCGCCGAGGACAAGAAGCGGCGTGAGACGATCGACGCCCGCAATCACGCCGACCAGCTCGTCTACAGCCTGGAGAAGCTCCTCCGCGAGAACAAGGACAAGATCCCGGCCGACGAGGCCGAGCGCGTCCAGCGGGAGATGGAGAACACGAAGAAGGCCATGGAGTCGGACGACCTCGACCGCATCCGCAAGGCGACCGAGGACCTGACCAAGGCCTCGCACAAGCTGACGGAGATGATGTACCGGCAGGCCGGGCCGCAGCCCGGCGCCGAGGCCGGCGATGCCGGCCCCGGCTACCAGACCCAGGGCGGCTATCAGCAGCAACCGCCCCAGGGCGGGAACGGCAAGGGCGCCGACGAGGGCGAGGTCATCGACGCCGAGGTGGTCGACGACGAGAAAAAGAAATAGGCCCGGCGGCCTCTGACGGATACACCGGGACCCCCTCGCGGGCCCGCAGCCGGTCCGAGGTGCGGAGATGGGAAAAGATTATTACCGGGTCTTGGGCGTCTCCAAGGAGGCCGCCCTCCCGGACATCAAGAAGGCCTATCGCAAGCTGGCCCGCAAGTACCACCCGGACCTGAACCCGGGGGATAAGACGGCGGAGGCCCGGTTCAAGGAGATCCAGGAGGCGTACGCCGTCCTCAGCGATCCGAAGAAACGGGCCCAATACGACCAGTTCGGCGACCTGGGCGGGGTGCCGCCGGGCGCGGGCTCTCAGGGCCCCGGCGGCGGCGGTTTCGAGGGCTTCGATTTCTCCGACTACGGCTCGTCGACCTTCCGGGACTTTTTCGAGAACATCTTCGGCGGCGGGGGCATGCGCGCTCCCGCAGCCGGCCCGTCCGGTCCGGAGCACGGCGAGGACCTCCAGTACTCGATGTCGATCGGGTTCGAGGACGCCATCCACGGCATCCAGACGAAGATCCGGGTCAACCGCCTGGCCGCCTGCGAAGCGTGCGGCGGCACGGGCCGGTCGGCGGGCTCCAAGAGAAGGGCCTGCCCGACCTGCGGCGGCACCGGCCGGAGCGCCATGCAGCGGGGTTTCATGAAGTTCTCCGGCACCTGCCCGGCCTGCGGCGGCGCCGGCCAGGTCCCCGGCGAGCCGTGCCCCTCGTGCGGCGGCTCCGGGGTCGTCCAGATCTCCGATCTCATCACGGTCCGCATCCCGCCCGGCGTCGACAACGGTTCGAAGGTCCGGATCCCGGGCCGCGGCAACGCCGGCCGGAACGGGGGCCCCCCGGGGGACCTTTACATCGCCATCGAGGTCACGCCGCACGCCTATTTCCGGCGCGACGGCTCGGACATCTCGGTCCGGGTCCCCATCACGGTCCCGGAGGCCACCCTCGGGGCCAAGATCGAAGTGCCGACCCTTTGGGGCAAGACCACCATCCGCATCCCGCCCGGGACCAAGTCCGGGCAGAAATTCCGGATCAAGGACCAGGGCGCGCCGGTGCCCGGCCGGAAGGCCCGGGGCGACGCCTTCGCCGAGGTCTACATCGTGCCGCCGCCGTTCGGGGACGAAAGGATCCGTGAAATGATGAAAGAGCTCGA